>CXWL01009972.1_pt1 | contig 28287 bp, 24 predicted proteins | sample 590931 | NCBI WGS metagenome assembly CXWL01 (sample SAMEA3498368, study PRJEB10139) | groundwater metagenome | biome: water well; material: biofilm material | place: Germany | collected 2015-04-27 | reverse complement strand
GCCCCCACCCCATCTCCCCTGCCCGCCTCGAGCCGCCGCCGGTGGCCGAGGCGCTCGCCCGGCTCGGTCCGGGGGAGCTGCCCTTCGGCGCCGGGGACACGACCGCCGGCGGGGAGACCGAGCTGCAGGCGGCCGTGGTCGGCCCGCGGGATCGGGTCGACCTGCCGCGGGCGATCGAAGATTCGGCGTTCTTCGTCGAGGTCGAGCGGCGCGCCGCGGCCGGGGAGGCATCGCCCAAGGTGCGCGAGCGGATCGAGGACCACCTGGCCGCCAACGCGGCCGGAGTCTGGGAAAACAGCTGGGTGCGTTTCCCCGAGTCGGCCCTCGGCCCGGCGGCCCGGCGCCTGCTCGCGCGGGATCTCCGCACCGACCGGCGGGACCCGGCGAGCCCCCGGCGCCGCGACGCCGACCGGTTTCGAGTCGAAGAAGGCGGCGAGGCGCTCCTGCGGGTGCCCATCCCCTACCTCCTGCAGCTCGCCCTGGCCGACGCCGCGGACGGAGCGGCGCCCGCCCTTGCGGCCACCGCCGAGCGCCTGCTCGACTGCTTCCTCTCCGACAACACCTCGCCGGAGACGATCTCCTTCCACGTCGTCCCCCTCGCCGCCGGCCGCGGCAACGGCCGCGAACTGGCCCGCGAAACGGCCTTCCGCTTCCTCTTCACCCAGCTCCTGGCGGACTACGCGGCAGCCGCCTTCGGCCTCGCCGAGCGCGGCGAGCGGCCGGTGCTCTACGACTCGCCCCTGCCGCCGGTGTTCCAGCGCCGGCTCAACCGGCTGATCTCGGACAGCTTCTACCGCGAGCTCTTCGTCAGCCCGTGCCTCTCCGGCTGGGACCGTGGCGAGGAGAAGCGCGAGTACATGGCCCTGTGCCACCAGGTGCTGTCGAGAAGCCGGCTGGCGGCCCTCGGCAAGCTGCGCGACGCGGGCCTTCTGGCGAGCGATCTGGTCGTCCTCCCCCACACTTCGAACACCAGCCTGGCCAACAACGGCACCCACGTGAGCCTGGGCAGCCGGCGGCTCGGCGCGCTCCTCGGCGACCCGGACTCCGGCTTCGACGCGGGCCACGAGAAGCGCCTCGGGGATCTCGTCACCAAGGTCGTGGAGCACTTCCTGCCGCTCTTCGTGGGCACCTACTCGGCCGCGCCCCACCGCCTCGACTTCGAGCAGTTCCTGCCCGAGGAGACCTTGGGCTTCCTGCCCCACGAGCTGGTGCCGACCCATCTGCGCATGATCTGGCGTCGGTGGGCCAAGAAGGCCAAGAACCGCGCCCTGGGGCGCACCTTGACGGCCACCGGGGTGACCGCTCTCGACCGCCCCCTGGCGCGCTTCCTGCGCCTGCGCGGGGACTTCGTGCCCGACTTCCGGCTGCTCGACTACCCGGTGGCGTGGCTTTCGACCCCTCGCGCCCCGGCCCTCGACGGCCGGCTCGGCAACGACGACCGCCTCCGCCGCGAGCTCGACGACCTAGGGGTGCTCGATTCGCGCATGGCGCTCTACCTGCCCTTTCGGCCGCGGCAGTACGCGCGCTCCGGATTCGCCGGCTTCGAGGCGCGGCTCTACTCGCTGTTTCCGAGCGGCGAGGATCTGGCGCGAGCGGTGGACCTCCAGCACCTGCTGACCGCCGCGGCGTACCGGTGGATTGCCGCCGGGCGCGTCACCGACGCCGACATTCCGGACACGCCCTTCGTCGAGAGCGAGCGCCGGCAGGTGATGTTCGCCGCCGCCATCGGCCTGCCGACGTTCTACGTCCGCGCGGACACGCCGAACCGCTTTCTCGCGGGGCTCCTCGAACGGGTGCCGAAGAGCCGGGACAGCCGGCGCTACCCGGGCTTCGTGCGGGTGAAGGTCGAAGAATACCGGCTGGCTCTCGTCGATCGGCTGCGCGCCGAGGCCCAGGGGGTCGCCCACGAGCTGGGGATCACCGAGACCCTGTTCGACCTCGGACATCGCCTGCGAGAGCCCGAGCGACGGGCCGCGAACCGCCTGACCGGGGCGATCCTCGAGCGCGCCGGGGCGCGCCACCCCCTGGCCCTGCCGGCCGACGATTTCAACCGCGCCGCCGAAGCCCACTACCGGGAGGATCTGCAGCGCGAGCGGATGGCGGAGGGCTTCGCCGTGCTCGCCGAGCGCCTGCCCTCGGAGCGCCTCGACGAGCTGGGGCGCCGCCACCGGGAGGGCCAGGCCGGAGCCGCCGAGATCCGCGAGCTGCTGCGACTGTGCCTGGCGGCCGAAGCCGCGGCGGCCCGAGAGGCGGGCGCGTGAGCCGGCCCCACCAGTTCGTCGACCGGGCGAGCGGCGCGGCGGAGACCGAGCATCTGTTCGCCGACCGGCTGGTTTCCTTCCTGTACGGCCGCGCCCGGGAGACCGTGCCGGGCCTGATCGCGGCCGCCTCCTCGGCCCGGGTGAGCGGTCTGTTCGGCGCCCTCCAGTTCGACTCGAAGCTGTCGACGCTCCTGGGCGGCCGCAAGTTCCTCGAGCGCTCCGGCATCGACCTCACCGAGTGTCTGGAAGACCCGGGCACATTCACGACCCCGCGCCACGTCTTCGAGCGCAAGATCCGCTTCGACACCTGCCGGCCGCTGCCCGCGGACCCGCGGGTGGTGGTTTCCCCGGCGGACTCGCGGGTGGCCCTCGGCTCCCTCGCCGAGGCTTCGGGGCTCTTCCTCAAGGGCAAGTTCTTCGATTTCGAGGAGCTCCTCGGCGGCGACCGGCCGGAGTGGCTCGCGACCTTCGCGGGCGGCGACTTCGCCGTGTTCCGTCTGACTCCCGAGCAGTACCACTACAACCACTGCCCGGTGGCCGGGCGGGTGCTGGACGTCTACGAGCTGGGCGGCGTCTACCACTCGTGCAACCCCGCTGCGATCGTGGAAATGGTGACTCCGCTGTCCAAGAACCGGCGGACGGTGACGATCCTCGACACCGACGTGCCCGGTGGCACCGGGGTCGGCAAGGTGGCGATGCTCGAGGTGGTGGCGCTCCTGATCGGCCGCGTCGAGCAGGCCTACTCCGCAGTGGGCTACGACGACCCCGTGGCGCTCACGCCCGGCCTGTTCGTCGAGCGCGGCGCGGTCAAGAGCTTCTACCGGCCCGGCAGCAGCACCGACGTGCTGCTCTTCGAGCCCGGGCGGGTCACCTTTGCCCCCGATCTCGTGGCCCACGCCCGCCGCCCGGACGTCCTCAGCCGGTTCAGCCTCGGCTTCGGCCAACCCGTGGTGGAAACCGAGGTGCGGGTGCGCTCGGCCCTCGCCCATCCCGCCCTGCCTGGAGTCTGAATGGCCCTCTCCTTCCTGCTCGCCCTCGCCGTCGCCCTCGCCCTCACGCTCGGCTGGGCGTTCCGCCACCTGCCGCGGGAGCACTGGCAGATCCTCGCCGCGGTGCCCACGGGCCGCACCGAGGACGGCGGTTGGCGGGGGGTCAACCTGACCACCTACGGCCTGGTTCTGGCCGGCTCCCTCGTCTTCGCGACGGCCCTCTTCCTGGTCCTCGCGCGGTCGGTCGGCGTGGAGCCCGGGATCGTCGCCGGCATCACCGGCGTGCTGCTCGCGATCGCCTTGCCCGCGGCGCGGGTGCTGGCGCGGATCATCGAGAAGAAGCGCGCCACCTTTACGGTCGGCGGCGCGGTGTTCGTGGCCTTCCTGATCGCCCCGGCGGTGCTCGCCGGCATCCCCGCCGTCACCGGTCGCGAGCTGCCGGCTCTCCCGCTCCTCGCCGCCCTGGGCGTCGCGTACTGCTTCGGGGAAGGGCTAGGGCGGCTGTCCTGTCTGTCCTTCGGTTGCTGCTACGGCCGGCCCGTGGACTCCCTGCCGGAGCCCTGGCGGCGGTGGCTCGCCCCCTTCGCCACGCGCTTTTCCGGCGCCACCAAGAAGGCCAGCTACGAGTCCGGCTTCGAGGGCCGGCCGCTGGTGCCGATCCAGGCGATCACGGCCACGGTGCTGTGCGGGCTGGGGCTCGCGGGCTGCGCGCTGTTCCTCGCCGCCCAGTTTCGGACGGCGTTCCTGCTCACTCTCGTCGGCTCCCAGCTGTGGCGGGCGGCCTCGGAGCTACTCCGAGCCGACCATCGCGGCGGCGGGCGGATGAGCACCTACCAGCGCCTCGCCCTGGTCGCCGTGCCCTGGGCCCTCGGCCTCGCCGCGCTCCTTCCGGTTCCCGCTATCGCCCCGCCGGATCTGGCGGCCGGATTCTCGGCCCTGTGGCACCCGACCGCGGTCGTTTCGCTCGAGGCCCTCGGCCTCGCCGTCTTCCTCTATACCGGCGTGTCCCAGGTGACCGGCTCGACCCTCCGCTTCCACGTCCATCGCCACGAGGTTTGAAGCCGATGAGTCTCCTCGCCGCCGAGCTCCGGGCCGCCCTCTTAGCCGGTCGCGAGGCCGGCGACATCCAGCGCGAAGCGTTCCGCCGCCCGAACCTGGCGGTCGAGACCAAGGCCGACGGCAGCCCCCTGACCGCCGTGGACCTGCGCTCGGAGGAGGCCATCCGCGACGTGCTGCGCCGGGAGACCCCGGGCCTGGGCTTCCTCGGCGAGGAGCTCGGCGCCGAGGGCTCGACGACCGACCGCTGGGTGGTGGACCCGCTCGACGGCACCAAGAGCTTCGTGGCCGGCCTGCCGCTCTTCGCCGTGCTGATCGCCCTCGAGCTCGGCGGCGTACGGCGGCTCGGGGTGGTCCACGCCCCGGCCCTCGGGGAAACGTGGTGGGCCGTGCGCGGTGCCGGCGCCTTCGCGAGCGCCGCCGGCGACCCGGCCGCGCCGGACGTCCGTCGCCTCGCCGTGAGCGCCACCGGCGACCCCGGAAAGGCCCTGTTGTTGTGCGGCGAGCTGGGGCTCTTCGCCCACACCGACCGCTGGCCGGCGCTCGGCGAGCTGGTCCGCCAGGTGGGGCAGGCGCGCGGCTACGGCGACTTCTGGGGCCACGTGCTGGTGGCCGAGGGCCGGGCGGAGATGATGGTGGACCCGGTCGTGGCCTATCACGACGTGGCCGCCCTCGAGGTGATCGTCACCGAGGCGGGTGGCACCCTGGCGACCGCCGTCGGCCAGCCCCTCGACGGCGACCTGCTCGGCCCGGTGGTTTCCTCGAACGCGGCCCTCGCCGGGTTCGCCGCGAAGCTCCTCGGCGCCAGCCGGCCCGCCGCCGAGCCGATCCTCGCCGATCTCGACCTGCACGACGTCTTCGCCTGACCCGCCTCGCTCTCCGTTGACCGCGGAAGGGTAAGACGCTACCTTACGTTCATGACTTCCGTCCTCTCGACCAAAGGCCAGATCGTGCTCCCCGCCGAGCTCCGTCGCCGCGACGGCATCGAGGCGGGTCACGAGTTCCAGATCGAACGCATCGACCGGGGAGAGTACCGCCTGGTGCTCATCGAGCCGCCGGCCAATCAGGGCGTCGTCGACTGGCTGCTGCGCTGCCCGGAAAAGGGTTGGTTCACCCCCATCGAGTCCGAATCCACCGATTCTCTGTGAGGCGTCCCAGCGGATGATCCTGGTCGACGCCAATGTGCTCTCGGAAGTCACCAAACCCGACCCGGACGCGCGGGTGGTCGCCTGGTTGGCCGCCCACGAACGCGACCTCGCCGTCGACCCGGTGATCCTCGGCGAAGTGCGCTTCGGCATTCTGCGGTTGCCTGCGGGCCGCCGTCGCGAGCGGCTCGAGGCCTGGTTCGAAGAAGGCATCGCTCGGCTGCGTTGCCTCGCCTGGGACCGCGAGACCGGGCTGCGCTGGGCGCGACTGTTGGCCGATCTTCGCGCCCGCGGTCGGGCGATGCCCATCAAGGACAGCTTGATTGCCGCCACCGCCCTGACCCACGATCTCCCCCTCGCCACCCGCAACGGCCGCGACTTCGACCCGGCTGGCGTCGTGATCGTCGACCCCTTCGCGCCATGAACCTCCACGACCTCTTCGCCATCCCGCTCCTGCGCGACTCTTCGAAGGTCGCGCTGCGCTTCCGCGGCGTGGACGGGGCTCCGATGGAGCTCACCTACCGCGAGCTCTTCGACGCCGCCCGGCGCGTGGCGGGGCTCTTCGCCGCGCGGGGCCTCGGCCGCGGGGACCGCATCGCGTTCTTCCTCGGCAACCGGCCGGAGTTCGTGGTGGCGTACCTGGCGGCGCTCGAGCTGGGCGCGGTGGTGGTGCCGATGAACCTCGGCTACCGGCGCCTCGAGCTCGAGCATCTGCTCGGGGACTCGGAGCCGAAGCTGCTGTTGACCGAGCGCGAGCAGCTTCCCTTGTTGGATGAGGTGCCGAACGTGCCGCCGGTCCTGCTGGTCGAGGAGCTGGCCGGGGGTGAGCCGCCCCCGCCCCTGGTGCCGCCGATTCGAGAGGACGAGCTCGCCTTCCTGCTCTACACCTCCGGCACCACCGGCAAGAGCAAGGGCGCCATGATGTCCCACGGTAACCTCGTCGCCACGATCTCCGGGCTTCTGGCCGCTTGGGCCTGGGAGCGGAGCGATGTCCTCCTCCTCACCTTGCCGCTCTTTCATACCCACGGCCTCGTGGTGGGGCTGCACTGCGCCCTCGCGGCGGGGGCCACGGTGGAGCTGCGACGGCGCTTCCAGGCGGCCGAGGTGGCGGACGACCTCGCGGCTGGCCGCGCGACGCTGTTCTTCGGCGTGCCCACCCTGTACGGCCGGCTGGTGGACGAGCTGGGGAAGCGCGGCGACGACGGGCTCGTCCGCAACCTGCGGCTGTTCTGCTCGGGCAGCGCGCCCCTCGCCCCCGAGACCTTCGAGGCCTTTCGCGCCCTCACCGGTCACGCGATCCTCGAGCGCTACGGCATGACCGAGGCGGGCATGATCCTCTCGAACCCCTACGCCGGCGAGCGCCGGCCGGGCACCGTGGGCACGCCGCTCCCGGGCGTGGCGGTCCGCATCGTGGATGTCGAGGGTCGAGACCTCCCCGACGGTGCCGAGGGGGAGTTGCTCGTCCTGGGCGGCAACGTCTTCAGCGGCTACTGGCGGGCTCCGGAGAAGACCGCCGAGAGCTTCCTCGGCCCCTGGTTCCGGACCGGCGACCTGGCCCGGCGGGACCCGGTGACCGGAGCCATCGCGCTCCTCGGCCGCCGCGGCGAGCTGATCCTGTGCGGCGGCTTCAACGTCTACCCGCGGGAGATTGAAGAGCTGCTCGTGACCTACCCGGGCGTCCTCGAGGCTGCCGTCGTGGGCCACGCGGACCCCGATCTCGGTCAGGTTCCGGTGGCCTTCCTGGTGACTGAGGAAGACCCCGACGACGAGACTCTGCGCGCCTGGTGCAAGGAGCGGATCGCCGCCTTCAAGGTGCCGCGGGTGTTCCATCGGCGGGAGGAGCTGCCGCGCAATGCGCTGGGCAAGGTGCAGAAGGGGCTCTTGAGGTAGAGAAAAGGACTGCAACGACTGCAAGGACTGCAAGGACGCCCCCGCCCCCGAGTCTCCAAGTCCTTGCAGTCCTTGCAGTCGTTGCAGTCCTTTTCCCCCTCCGCTCCCCTACAATCACCACCATGAAACCCTCTCCCTTCGAGTACGCCGCTCCGAGCTCGCTGGCGGCGGCCCTCGAACTGCTGGCCGCGCACGGCACCGAGGCCAAGGTGCTCGCGGGTGGCCAGAGCCTGATCCCGGTGCTCAACTTCCGTCTCGCCGCGCCGGCCCTCTTGATCGACTTGAATCGCGTGCCGGGCCTGGATGGCCTCGCGGTTCAACCGGACGGCTCGGTGACGATCGGAGCCCTGGTGCGCCAGCGATGGCTCGAGCGCAGCGCAGAGGTGGCACGGGCGGCACCGCTTTTGGCCGAGGCGGTACCGTGGATCGCCCATCCGCAGATTCGCAACCGGGGCACCGTGGGCGGCAGTCTGGCCCACGCGGACCCGGCCGCCGAGTTGCCGGCGGTGGCGGTGGCGCTCGACGCCCGGTTCCGGCTGGCCAGCGTGCGGGGAGAACGGGAGATCGCCGCGCGGGACTTCTTCACCGGCCTGTTCGCCACCGACCTGGCGCCCGACGAGCTGCTCGTAGGCGTCACCCTGCCACCGTTGCCCGCGGGTACCGGCTGCGCGTTCCTGGAGGTGGCCCGCCGCCACGGCGACTACGCCCAGGTGGGGGTGAACGCGCGCGTGACCCTCGACGAATCCGGCACCTGCCGCTCCGCCCGGCTGGTGTTCTTCTCGGTCGGGGACGGCCCGGTCGAGGCGTCGGCGGCCGGCCGGCTGCTGGCGGGCCAGCGGCTCACCCAGGAAGCGATCCGCGCCGCCGCGGAGGCCGTCACGGAGGATGTCGAGCCGACCGGCGACATCCACGCCTCGGCCGCCTACAAACGGCACCTGGCGCAGGTCCTGGCTCGCAGGGCGTTGACGACCGCCGCCGCGCGGGTCGAAAGGCGGGCGGCGTGAGCACGCCGCGGGCCGTCGCCGTGTCGGTCAACGGCCGGCGTCACGAGCGCGCCGTCCCTCCGCGCCTGCTGCTTTCGGACTTCCTGCGCCACGAGCTCGGCCTGACCGGCACCCACGTGGGCTGCGAGCACGGGGTCTGCGGGGCCTGCACGGTGCTCCTCGACGGTGAGCCGGTGCGCTCCTGTTTGGTCTTCGCCGTCCAGGCCGAGGGCCACGAGGTGACCACGGTCGAGTCCCTCGCCCCCAGCCCGGACCAGCTGCACCCGCTCCAGGAGGCCTTTCGCGACTGTCACGGTCTCCAATGCGGCTTCTGCACCCCGGGCTTCCTGATGACCCTCCTGCCGTTCCTCGACGAGTACCCGAACCCGACGGAACACGACGTGCGCGCGGCGATTTCCGGCAACCTGTGCCGGTGCACCGGCTACCAGCACATCGTGGACGCCGTCCTGCTCGCCGCTCGGCGGCGCCGAGAGGCCCCATGATCGAGCTCGACGATCTCTTGGACGACCTCGCCGCCCGGTTCGCCGCCCGGGAGGTCGAGCTCCACGCCTTCGTTCCCGAGCCCGGTCGCTTCGACCGCCTGCGCCGCCAGGCCGCCACCTGCCGCGGCCCCCTGGCGGGGACGACGCTCGGGGTCAAGGACGTGTTTCACGTCGACGGCCTGCCCACCACCGCGGGCAGCCGCCTGCCACCCGCCGAGCTCGAAGGGGACCAGGGGCCGGCGGTGACGGCGCTGCGGGCGGCCGGAGCGCTGGTGGTGGGCAAGACGGTGTCGACCGAGTTCGCCTACTTCGGCCCTGGCCCCACTGTGAATCCGGTCGACCCCACGCGCACGCCCGGTGGCTCCTCCAGCGGCTCGGCGGCGGCGGTGGCGGCCGGGCTGTGCGACCTCGCCCTCGGCACCCAGACGATCGGCTCGGTGATCCGTCCGGCCGCCTTCTGCGGCGTCATTGGCTTCAAACCGACCTACGCACGCATCTCGACCGCGGGGCTGATCCCTTTGGCCCCGTCTTTCGACCACGTGGGCCTGTTCGCTCGTTCGGTGGCGGAAGTGGCGCGGGCCGCGGCCCTCCTCTGCGCTGGCTGGCGCGAGGTCGCGAGCGCGGTCCGACCCCGGCTCGGCGTGCCGAGCGGCCCGTACCTCGATCGCACCTCCCCGGAGGGCCTGGCGAGCTTCCGGGAGACGGTGGCGCGGCTGGAACGCGGCGGTTTCGAGGTGGTGGACGTCCCGGCCTTCGCGGACCTGGTCGAGATCGTGGCCCGCCACGGCCGGGTGGTGGCCGGGGAAGCGGCCCGGGTTCACGCCCGATGGTTCGACCGTTTCGCCGAGCTCTACCACCCCCGCACCCGCGAGCTGGTGGAGCGTGGCCGGGACATCTCACCCAGCCAGCTGGCGACGGATCTCGCCGCCTGCCGGCCCCTCGGACCAGCCCTCGAAGCGAAGATGGACGCGGCCGGAATCGACCTGTGGCTGGCGCCCTCTGCCCTCGGACCGGCGCCGCGGGGCCTCGCCGCGACGGGCGACCCGATCCTGAGCCTGCCTTGGACTCAAGCCGGCCTTCCCGCCCTTGGTCTTCCCGCGGGTTCGGCCGAGGGCATGCCGCTCGGTCTCCAGCTGGTCGGCCGGCGGGGCGAGGACGAAGAGTTGCTCGGCTCGGCGGCCGCCCTCGCGGGGGTCCTGGCTTCGTGAGCGAGGTCCTGCGGACCTCCGTTCGCGCCGGCTCGTACCACGACTCGGTGGTGCTGATGCGCCTTCAGCGGTCCCTGGCCGAGTTGCCCGGCGTGCTCGACGCGGGAGTGGTCATGGCCACCCCGGCGAACCGCGACGTGTTCGCGGCCAGCGGGCTGTGGACCGGGGAAGCCGAGGCCGCGGCTCCGGCGGATCTGGTGATCGTGGTGCGGGCCGAGACCGAGGCGGCGGCGGGGGAAGCCCTGGCGCGGGTCGACGCCCTGCTGGCCCTGCGGGCGACCGGCGGGACTGCCGGCTACCGGCCGCGCAGCCTGGCGGGCGCCCTGGGACAGCTGCCCACGGCCCGCTGGGTGCTGATTTCGATCCCTGGTCGCCACGCCGCCGCGGTGGCCGACGAGGCCCTCGAGGCCGGGCGTTCGGTGTTCCTCTACAGCGACAACGTGGCCCTGGCGGACGAGGCGGCGCTCAAGCGAAAGGCCGCCCTACGGGGGCTACTGGTGCTCGGACCGGACTGCGGCACGGCGATCGTGGGCGGCGCCGGGCTCGGGTTCGCCAACCGGGTGCGCGCGGGTTCGATCGGCGTCGTAGGGCCGTCCGGAACCGGCCTCCAGGCGGTCACCAGCCGCATTCACGCCCTGGGCGGCGGCGTCTCCCAGGCCCTCGGCACCGGCGGTCGCGACCTCTCCGCCGCGGTGGGCGGCCTGGCCGCCGAGGCGGCTCTGGAGCTGCTCGCGCGGGACCCGGCCACCCGAGTCCTCGTGATCGTCTCGAAGCCGCCCGAGCCGGCGGTCGCGGCGCGCCTGCTGGCCCGCGCCCGAACGGCCGGCAAGCCGGTGGTGGCCTGCTTTCTGGGCCGGGTACCCCCAGGTCGCCGGCTGGGCTCGGTCCACTTCGCCGCCGGCCTCGCGGAGGCCGCGGAGCTGGCGGTGGAGCTGTCCAAGGACGCTGCCGCGTCGCGGCCGGCGTCCCTGCCGGAGTCGCGGCCGGCGTCCCTGCCGGCCGATCCCCCTGCGAACCGTTCGCCCTTCCTGCGGGGCCTGTTCTCCGGCGGCACGCTGGCCTACGAAGCCCAGCTGGCTCTCGAGCTGGTGCTCGCGCCGCTGTGGTCGAACGCGCCGGTGGGTGCTGTCGCCCTCCTCCCGGACTCCCTCGCCAGCCGCGAGCACACGATCCTGGACCTCGGCGCCGACGAATTCACCGTCGGCCGGCTCCATCCCATGCTCGACCCCGACCTGCGTCTGCGTCGCCTGCGCGCCGAGGCCGCCGACCCCGAGGTCGGCCTGATCGTGCTCGACGTGGTGCTCGGCGATGGCGCCCACGCCGACCCGGCGGGCGTGCTGGCCCCGGAGATCGAGCGCATGCTCGCCGATCGCCGTGCCGCCGGCCGCCCCGTCACCGTCGCCGCCTGGGTGGTCGGCACCGACGCCGATCCCCAAAATCTCGCCGAGCAGGAGCAGACCCTCGAGCGGGCCGGGGCCTGGCTCCTGCGCTCCGCCGAAGAGCTGGCGGAGCTGGCCGCCGAGCGCCTGACCGCGCCGCCAATGCCCCTCCCCTACCCCGTTGCCCTGGATACCCTCGCTGCGCCGCTCCAGGCCGTCAACGTGGGACTCGAGAGCTTCGGCGACAGCCTCCGCGAACAAGGTGCCGAGGTCGTGCAAGTCGACTGGCGCCCCCCGGCCGGAGGCGACGAACGCCTCGCGGGGTTGCTGGCGCGGCTGCGATAGGCTCCCGGCCACCATGAACATCGACTTGGCCAACCGCACCGCGGTGGAACGAATGATGGCCGCGCGGCCGCGATTGATCGGGCTCGGGCGGGCGGCGGAGGTGATTCCGTCGCTCGGGTCCGGCCGGCGGCTGCTTCACGCGGGGCCGCCGATCGGGTGGGACCGAATGTCCGGGCCGCTGCGAGGAGCCGTGATCGGCGCGGCGCTGTACGAAGGCTGGGCGACCACGGAAGACGAAGCGCGGGCGCTTGGCGAGGGCGGCGGCATCGCCTTCGAGCCCTGCCATCACCACGGCGCCGTGGGGCCTATGGCCGGGGTGACCTCGCCCTCGATGCAGGTCTACGTCGTCGCCGACGACGCGAGCGGCCGTCGCACCTTCTCGAACTTGAACGAGGGGTACGGCAAAGTCCTCCGCTACGGCGCTTTCGCGCCGGAGGTGCTGGCCAAGCTGCGCTGGATGAACGAGTCTCTGGCGCCGATCCTCCACGCCGCGATCGAGCGCGCCGGCGGCATCGACCTGAAGGCGCTCCTCGCCGAGGCCCTGCACATGGGCGACGAGGGCCACAATCGCAACAAGGCGGGCTCCCTGCTCTTCCTTCGCCTGCTGGCGCCCCACGTGGCGATGGTGGCCCCGGGCGAGCCGGGGTGCCAGGCCCTCGAGTTCCTGGGTGCCAATCCGCTTTCCGTTCTGAATCCCGTCATGGCCGCCTGCAAATCCATGGCGGACGCGGGCCACGGCGTGCCGGGCAGCACGGTCGTCTCGACCATGGCACGGAACGGCACCGATTTCGGCCTGCGTATCTCGGGCCTCGGGGACCGCTGGTTCACCGCCCCCGCCGCGGTGCCCGACGGGCTCTACTTTCCCGGCTTCACAAACGCCGACGCCAACCCGGACATCGGCGACTCCACCATCACCGAGACGGCGGGCATCGGGGCCTTCGCCATGGCCGCGGCGCCGGCCATCGTGACCTTCATCGGTGGGTCTCCCGAGGCCGCCGTCGATGCGACCCTCGAGATGTACGAGATCACCGTCGCCGAGCACACCCACTTCACCATCCCCAGCCTGGGCTTCCGCGGCACCCCCGTGGGCATCGACCTGCGCAAGGTCGTGGAGCTCCAGATCACGCCCCGAGTCAACACCGGCATCGCCCACCGCGAGGCCGGGGTCGGCCAGATCGGAGCGGGTCTCGTGCGCCCGCCCCTGGCCCTTTTCGAAGAAGCCCTGGTGGCCTTTGCCGAGCACTACCTCGACAGAGCCTGAGCTCTGCCGCTGTGCGGCTTGACCTCGTGCCCCGGGCGCACGGTGCACGGCTTGACAGCTTCGGGCGCCGCGCTTAACGTGCCGGACGACCTTCCCACCACGCGGAGAACCCGGCATGTTCGTCCCCTACGACCTCTCCAAAGTCCGTATCCTCGACTTGTCCCAGAATTTCAGCGTCGACTCCCCCTCCTTCGCCTTCTACGAAGGCCCCACCGTCAAGTGGGTCAAGCGCCTGGCCTTCGAAGGGGTCAACGCCCAGTTCCTGTCGACCACCAACCACATCGCCACCCACCTCGATTCGCCGTACCACTTCTACGATCCGGGTCCGGACATCGCGGGCATCCCGATCGAGCATTTGGTGGGCCCGGCGTGCATCGTGGATCTCTCCCAGTTCGGCATCGGTGACTACCAGATCTACGGCCCCGAGCACTTCGAGGCGTGGGAGAAGAAGACCGGCATCACGATCGAGCGCGGCGACATCCTGATCATCCACACCGGCTACCATCACTACTACAACGAAGACTGGTACAAGGTCCACAACCAGGAGAAGCCCGACCTGCCGCGGCTGTTTCTCCGGCATCCTGGCCCCCAGGCGCGCTTCTGCCAGTGGATCCTCGACCGCGGCATCCGCTGGCTGGCGGTCGACTGCATCGCCGCCGACCACCCCTGGAACACCAACGTCCGCAAGGCCCGCCCGGACCTGATCCCGGAGGTCGAGGCGGCCCTCGGCATGAGCCTCGACGAGGCGTTCCCCTGGCCCGCCGACTACCAGTGCATGCACGTCAAGCTCTTCCCCCACGGCGTCTTCCACGCCGAAAACGTCGGCGGCCAGATCGACGAGGTGCTCGATCAGCGCGTGTGGGTCGGCTGCTTCCCCTTCCGCTTCAAAGGCGGCGAAGCGGCGTTCTCGCGGGTCGTGGCGTTCGTGCAGGAGGGGTGAGAGAAGGCCACATCACCTTGAAAATCGAACATGCCATGTTCGATTTTCAAGGTGAGACACTGGTGCCGCGCGACCGCTTTCGCCCGGCGAGAAAGGCGGGATCTCCGGCCGCAAGATTCGCCAGGGGCACAACTTGGATGCGGGGGTGGAGATCGTAGGCAAGGTCACCGGGGTAGAGCACGGTCAGTCGCTCGAGACCGAGATCGTCGAGAGCGGCCCGCATCGACGGAGTGATCGCGGGTGCGTCTTGCCGCTTCACCTCCACACCGTAGCGCTTGCCCCGCACGAAGAGGAGCAGATCGAGCTCGGCACCGCCATGGGTCGCCCAAAAAAAGACGCCTTCGGGCTTGGCGATTCGTATGGCCTCCTCGACCGCGAGTCCTTCCCAGGAGGCGCCCAGCTTGGGGTGTGAGGAAAGATCCCGCGCCGTCGAGATCCCCAGCAGCGTGTGGAGGATTCCGCTGTCCCGCAGGTAGACCTTCGGTGCCCGTACCTGGCGCTTCGCGAGGTTCTCGTGCCACGGCTGGAGCTGACGAACCAGGAACAGCCCGCTGAAGAGGTCGAGCCAACGGCGGATGGTCGGCTGGCTCACTCCCAGGGATCGCGCCGGGTCGGCGGAGCTCCAGACGCCGCCGTGGACGTGGGCGACCATCGTCCAGAATCGGTAGAGCGTTTCCGGAGCTTGGTCGATGCCGAGGGAGGGTAGGTCCCGCTCGAGGTAGCTGCGGACGAACTGCCGGCGCCAGACCTCGCTGTCGCGCTCGCTCCGAGCCAGGTACGAGAGGGGAAAGCCTCCACGGCGCCACAGGCGATCGAGAGCCGCCGCCCCCAGCTCTTCGAGACCGAAGCCGGTCAAGGTCAAGGTCTCGATACGCCCGGCCAAGGACTCGGAGGTTTGCTGGAGCAGCTCCACCGATGCGCTGCCCAGGATCAGGAAACGCGCCGGCAACGGACGCCGGTCGGCGAGCACCCGCAGGATGGGAAACAACTCGGGACGACGCTGGATCTCGTCGATGACGACGATCCCCTTGAGTGGCGCGAGGGCCGTCATGGGCTCGGCGAGCCGGGCGAGACTGCGGGGGTCCTCGAGATCGAAGTAGTTCGGGGAGGTGGGCTCGACGAAGGTCCGGGCCAGGGTGGTCTTCCCCGACTGCCGGGGTCCCAGAAGTGCCACGACACGAGACCGTTTGAGGGCTGTGCGGACCTCGGCGAGCCGGACTGGACGCTCGATCACGCCGAGATTGTACCTTGAAAATCGAACATGCCATGTTCGATTTTCAAGGTGCCGAGGCGGAAACGACGACCAGAACGAAGGGGACTCGCGCCGTCGCGAGCCCCCTCCTCGGTCACGGATCGAGCGATCCGAGACCGTTCAGCAGATGATCACGAGGCACTTGTAGTTGGCGTAGCCGTCGACCTGGTAGGCACCGTGGGAGGAGCTCCAATAGCAGGCGGTGGTGACCACGGTGGTGACCGAACAAGCGCTGTCCAGGCCGCGGTTGACGCACCCCACATCCGCCTGTCCCCAGAGCTGGTTGGTGAGGTCGGACTGGGCCGCCGCGCAGGAGCTGCCGAAGCCCCAGGCGGAGGGCTGGCCCGCCGAAGGCGCCGTGGTGTAGAGACCCAGGCACTTCTCGCACACGATCTTGGGTTCGGGCGCGGGGGTGAACAGGGTCGACTCGAGGTCGGCCGCCTGGAGCGGCACAGTGATGGCAACGGCCGAGACCAGTGCGGCGAGGCACCACATCTTCCAGTTCTTCATCGCATCTTCTCCTTGAGGAGCCACTCGCAACATCGCGGGGGCTCGAGGTCCGGACGAAAGCCGGCAACTGCTATACAGGAGAAGGCGCTGCGGAGCCGCAATCATGATCATGGGCAATCGACGGAGCGTGGAATCGACTTCTCGGCAACGAGTACCGAGGAGAGGGCTCGCGCCATCGCGAGCCCTCTTGACGATTACGGATCGAGCGATCCGAGATCGCTCAGCAGATGTAGACCGAGCACTTGTAGTTGGCGTAGCCGTCGACCTGATACGCGCTGTGCTCGGTGCTCCAGTAGCAGGCGGTGGTCACCACGGTGGTGAGCGAACAGGCACCGTCCAGACCGGCGGCGTAGCAGCCGTCGTCCGCCTGTCCCCAGAGCAGGTTGGTGAGGTCGGACTGGGCGGCGGCGCAGGAGCTGCCGAAGCCCCAAGCGGACGGCTGGCCCGCCGAGGGTGCCGTGGTGCGCAGGCCGAGGCACTTCGTGCAGACGAGCTTGTTTTCAGGAGCCGGGGTGAACAACGGAGCCTCGAGATCGGCCGCCTGGTACGGGGCCGTCCAGGAAAATGCCGAGGCCAAGACGATGAGGGACATCAACTTCCAGTTCTTCATCACATTTCTCCATGAGGAGCGGCCGCAACATCGCGACCGTTCGGAGACCGGTCGATCACCAGGATCTCGCTCATGGAAGAATGCGCTTTTCAGCGGCGGTTCTGATCAGGACGAAACGCTTACTCGCGCGAATCACTGCCGTGCGAGGCGCCAAAGAAAGATCGCCGAGCCCAGGACCATCACGGCGCCGCCCAAGAGGAAGGCGAAGAAGCTCGCCGGCGACGGGGCCGCCACCAGCGTGGCCGCCTCGACCAGCAAACCCACGAGGATCAGCCAGCCGGCCAGGTGGAGGGAACGCAGCACGGAAGGATCGGTCATGGTGTGCCTCCTACCGGGGCCGAGCCGGCCAGGCTGGCACCCTTCCAAACCGGCTGGGAGCCGACGTTCTCGATGTCGTGGACGACGCTGTGGCACTCGAGGCAGGAAGTGGTGTTGCTCCACAGCTCGGCGCGGATCTCGACGTGGAGCTCGCTCTCCTCGAAGGCCCGCATGCCGGCGTGGCAATGGAGACACTCGCGGTTCTGGTAGGGCGAATACAGCGCGATCTTCTCGGGGATGTCCCCGAAGGTGTTGACCCACAGGTGCTTCATGCCCCTCATTTTGGCGGACACGCCGCCGAACAGGGTGTAGTCCGTGTGGCAGGTGTAGCAGGCGTGGTCCCGGTCGACCAGGCGGTTTTGGAAGTGAAGGGCTGGCAGGGCCTCGGCCGAGTCGACCCGGAGGCTCTTTCCGTAGGGCTCCATCACGTGGCAGGACAAGCAGAATTCGGTCGAGGTGGCGCGCGAGAGGTGCTCCTGGCCACCGCCAACGAGGGCGAGGGACGGGAGCAGGAAGAGGGCCGCGAAGGCCAGAACCTTGCCACCGGGCGAAGCCGTCAGCTGGGGCCGGCCGAGCAGCACGGCCACCAGCAGGGCAGCGGCACCCACGAACACGAGCAGAGCGAGGATCATGGGCGGCCTCCCGGGGCGATCACAGGGCTTGGGTCTTCAACCAGGCGATCAGGGCGGCAAGATCGGCGTCCGTGGCGGTGGACTTCTTCTTGTGGATCTCGCCGTCCTTCTTCTCGTCTCCCTTGATGAACTTCGCGGCCCAGGCTGGATCGAGCTTGGCCGCCACGGCTGAGAGATCGCCGCCGAACAGCTTGCCGCTCTTGGTTTTCGATTCGATCCCGGCCTTCGACACGGAGTGACAGGTCTGACACTTCTGGGCGTCGAAGACGGCCTTGCCATCGCCGAGGGGGGGAGCCGGCTGGGCTCGGACGGTCGTGGGGACCGCCACCACACCGATCAGGCCTGCCGCCACCAAGGCGCCGAGCCAAGGGATCGAGCGAGCGATTCGGAAATGGGCCATTTGCGTCCTCCTCCAGTCCATGCGTCGTCAGGCTAATCGTCAAAGGTTCTTCGCGCCCCACCCCGAGAGGCAGGAGTTTATGACTACCCTCTGAACCGGTCCACGAACTCCGTAATGAGTCTATTCTTCCCCAGGAGTCCGGTTCCTTCAACTGTTCTGAACCACTCCTGACTGAAAGGGGGGACGCTCGATGCTTCGAGCTTGGATGTTCGTACCGGTCCTGGTCCTCGGGGCGCTCCCGACTGGAGCCCAAGAGACCTTCGACGCCGCGGTCTGCGCCACCTGCCATGAAGAGCAGGCGGCCCAACTCGCCCGCGGCCCCCACGCCATCCTCGATCAGGAAGCGTGGCATCCCGACAAGGTGGCGGCGGCGAGTTGCACCGCCTGCCACGGAGACCCCAAGGCCCACGTCGAGTCCGGCGGGGAGGCGCCCATCTTCGCCTTCTCGAAGGCGGACGCGGCGAGCCGCAAGAACGCGACCTGCCTCGAGTGCCACGGCGACGACCACGCGGGCTTCGCGGGAAGTCCCCACGCCGCGGCGGCCCTCGACTGCAGCACCTGCCACACCGTTCACGGTGAGAAGACCGGCCCCTCGATGCTGAAGCTGCCGGAAAACCTGCCGAGTGACCTCGCCCGCGCGGGCCTGACCTCGGCCAGCTGCTCGGAGTGCCATGCCACGCAGTTCCACGACTTCCAATTCAACGAGCGGCATCGCCTCCAGGAAGGCATCCTCGAGTGCAGCAGCTGCCACAACCCCCACGAGAAGCAGACGCGGCTCGACCTCGGGGGCACCAAGAACATGCTGTGCACCACCTGTCACACGGACAAGGCCGGCCCGTTCATCTTCGAGCACGCCTCGGTCAAGACCGAGGGCTGCGTCGCCTGCCACACCCCCCACGGGTCGGTGAACCGCCACATGTTGAAGACCCAGCGGGTCGCCGAGCTGTGCCTGACCTGCCACGCCACCGTGCCGAGCTTCCACAGCCGCTTCACGCTCGACACCAACTGCAACAACTGTCACCAATCCATCCACGGCTCGAACTTCGACCAGACATTCCTGAAGTAGGGAGGTGCGACGATGAACCGTACGATCGCAAGGATCGCGCTCGGGCTCGGAGCGGCCGCCCTCGTTCTGACGGCGTGGCCCGCAGCCGCGGCCGACTCTCCGTTCGCCGGCAGTTTCGTGATCGGCTACCGCTCGGTGGAGGTCGACAAGACCACCAGCAAGTACAAGGAAGACCTGAACCTCGACGATGGCCCGCGGCTGTTCTCGCTGGAGCTCTCGATCAAGCCCCGGGGCGCCGCCGGCGAGATCCTGGACACCCTCGAGCTGGCCGTGTCGAACTTCGGCGGGGACCCGTTCGAGACCCTGCGCTTCAAGGCCGCCAAGACCGGGACCTACAAGCTGCAGTACAAGCGTCTCGAGAGCGACTACTTCTACGACGACACCATCCTGCCCCCGGAGCTGGCCAACCTTCGGCTCTCCTCGGGCGGTGACTTCCACACCTTCGATTTCACCCGCGTGCGCGACGACGCCTCGCTCGAGATCACGGTCAATCCGCGGTCACGCTTCACCTTCGGCTTCGAGCGCTACTCGAAGTTGGGCGAGGCCACGACCACGATCGACCTCCAGCGCGACGACTTCGAGCTCGACCGGCGGGTCGACGAGACGTCGGACGCCTGGCGGGCCGGTTACGAACACAGCTGGGACAAGGTCACCCTGGCCTTCGAGGAGCGGATCGAGGACTACCAGAACGATGTCGAGCTGTTCCTGCCCGGGGGTACTCCGGGGGAGAACACCACCAACCTCACAGTGCTCGACTTCTTCTTCCTCGACCAACCCTACGAGTACCAGAGCCAGCAGCACACCCTGCGCCTGGTGGCCCGGCCCACCGAGCGGTGGACGATCCGCGCCGTGGCGAGCTTCCAGAACTTGGACCTCGACCTGAACGCCCGGGAGCGCTCGAAGGGTATCGGCTCGAACGGCCAGCCATTTTCGACCAATCTGTCGGGTGTCGGGGACATGAGTCGGGACGTCGAGCTGTTCGACGCCGACGTCACGTTCCGACTGAACGACGCCTGGGCCATCGTGGGCAGCGCCTGGAGCCGCGCCCTCGACCAGGACGGCCGGATCACCTTCGGCACCGCCACCGGCCGTAGCGAGTGGACGATCGACACCTCCGGCTTCGAGGCCGGCTTCCTCTGGGAGCCCTCGACGCGGTTCAACTGGACCGCCGGCTTCCGCACCGAGTCGCGCGACGTGGAGTTCGGAGCCGTCGAGACGGCCACCGCCCCCTTCGTCGTCGAGGACGAAACCACCGACCACGACGGACTGTTCACCAGCCTCGGCTGGCGCCCCTCGGACACTCTCCGCTTCCACCTGAGCTATGAGGATTCGAGCTACGACGATTCGTTCACGCTCGTCTCCCCGACCGACCGCACCCGCGTTCGGGCCACCGGCGACTGGCGGCTGGGCGGAGGCTTCGCCCTCCACGGCGCGTTCCAGAAGAGCCAGAACGACAACGATCTGTCGGGCTTCGAGGGCACCGTGGACCAGGCCGACCTGCGCCTGTCGTACACCAAAGAGGGGTTCAGCGTGGCCGCGGGCTGGGGCCGGACCAAGATCGATCACGAGATCTTCCAGACCCTCGTCTTCGGCACCGTTCCGACGCCCTTCCCGATCGCCTACAACTCGGATGCCGACTTCATCGACGGCCGCGTGGCCTGGAAAGGGGGCCGCTGGCATCTGGGGGTCGACCTACGGCTCTATGAGAACGACGGCAGCTTCGCCATGGAGCGCGACGACTTCCGCGGCTACGTCGAGTACGACGTGACCGAGCGCTACCTGCTGCGCATCGCCCACCGCACGGTCGACTACAACGAAATCCGCGCCAACTTCGACGACTACAACGCGGACATCACGGAGTTCGGCATCGGATACCGGTTCTAGATACGTCGCCTGAATCACGGAGGCCACGGCGGACACGGATTGTGCGGACCGAGAGAAGGGACGGCTTCTTCCGGTCCGCGCCTTCCCCGCCCTCCGTGGCCGTCCGTGATTCAGGCATTCCCCACCACCACTCTCCATCCCGGCCACCCCCTTCCCTTCCGCCGGAGCCGATGGTAGCCTCCGCGCCAATGTCTCGCCCGGCCCTCAACTCCGCTGTCCAGTATTACTACCCCTGCGAAAAGGGACACCGGGGAGAGCTCCGCGGCGATTAGAAACGCCTAGCAGAAGCAAGATCACCCCGAGCGGCCCGTGGATACACCCACGGGCCGCTCTTTTTTTGTGCCCGAAAGGCACGGCAAAGGAGTCGTCGTCATGCCGCTTTCGATCGCCCCGACGGTCGCCCCCGAGTTCCTCGTCGAGCAGCAATGGAGTGCCTATGGCTCGGACCAGCACGAGGCCTGGCGCCTGCTGTACGCCCGGCGAATGGCGCTCCTGGCGACGACCGGCAGCGCGGTGTACCTCGAAGGGATCGACCGGATCGGCCTCGAGCCCGCCCGGCTGCCGGACCTCGCGGCGGTCAATCGCCGCCTGGTGCCGCTGACCGGCTGGAGCGCCCTGGCGGTTTCCGGGTTCATGCCCGCGGACCAGTTCTTCGCGGCCCTCGCGGAGCGCCAGTTCCCCACCACCGTGACGATCCGCGGGAAAGACAGCCTCGAGTACATCACCGAGCCCGACATCTTTCACGATGTCTTCGGACACGTGCCACTCCACGCCGATCCGGTGTTCGCCGACTACCTCCAGGATTTCGGCCGCCTGGCCGCCACGACCCGCGACCCACGAGCTCTGGACTTGCTGGGCCGGTTGTTCTGGTTCACCGTGGAATTCGGTCTCGTGCGCGAGGCGGGCGAAGTCAAGGTCTACGGCAGCGGCCTGATTTCATCGTCGAAGGATGCCGAGAACGCTCTCTCGGAGGGTGCGGAGCGCCGCCCCTTCAGCCTCGACGCCGTGTTCGCCCAGCCGGTGAGGACGGACGAGATCCAGCGGGTGCTCTTCGTGCTCGACTCCTTCGAGCAGCTCTTCGCAGCCACCGCCGAGGCCCGGAGACGGTTCGGCCCGACCTGAGGACGTCCGCCGAAACGCCATGATTCGCTCCCGTCCCCGCCTTCGGTGCCGGGGACGGGGGCGGCCCACCCAAAAGGGCTCCGTCCGCCCATGGAGTCCCGCATCCCTCCATGTCCCGCATTGCCGCGTAGCGCGCACACTGTTTGTCAGCATTCACTGGTTCGAAAACGCCGATTCGTCGACGCGCTGAACTTATCTCGGAGCTGGCGGGACCTTCGCGAGCGCGGCGAGGGCTTCGTCGGCTCCTCGCTCGGAGCCCTTGACCTTCAAGAGGAGGTAGATGATGAAGCGTTCCCTGTTCACCCTGATCGCAGTGGTCCTGGTCGCCGCCCCGGTGGCCGCGATGGATCGCGTCCCCCCCGGGGTCGACCTCTTCGCCACCCGCGGAAACGGCGAGACCTTCATGGACTTCAGCTCGAACCCCATTCCCGCCGGCTTCTTCTGCCCGGGCTCGACGCCCTTCACGGGTCGTGTCGAGTTCCGGGGCCTGCCCATCGCGGGCGCTCCCGGCAACACCGACACGATCATCGAGCGCCTCGACGAGGCCGAGCTCAACGAGCGCGGCATCGGCTCGACCCGAATTCGGGTCCGCGCCGTCCAACTCGAGAGCTTGACCCCCCTCTCGACGTCCTGCGGTGAGTTCGTCCTGCGGGCCTACCTCTCTCCCCGCGAGCAGCCCCTCACCCGGATGCGCATCCACCAGACCGAGGGGGACGGCGGCTTCTTCACCGCGGCTCTCGCGTTGAACCTGCGCCTGGTCTTCTCCCCGGTGTCCGGCCGGGGCCGCGTCCGTGAGCTCGACGACACCGTGAGCTTCGGACGTTCGACCCGGCTGCCCTGGGCCGCAGCGGTCGCCGACGCACCGGCGACCGGCCTCACCGTCGATGTCGATGGCGACGGCCGGCCGGAAACTCGGCTCACCCGCAGCCTGGCGTTCGTCGCGGGTCACGCTCCGGGCATCGCCCCGCGGGACGGCGGCGGCCTGCTCGGCGCGCCCCAGGCGCTTGCGGCCTCGAGCGATGTCGCCCAGGTTCCGATCAGCCACCTGGACCTCCAGCATGCCCACTATGTCGACCCCTGCGACATCTGCGTGATTCAGGACGTCGAGTAGCTCAGGCATTCGCCTTCCCGAGCAAGCCAGGCTCCGCGAGCGCGGCGGGGTCGGCTTGCCCGGTCCCCGCTCCGGCGCTAAAGTGAAGGCGTTTCAAACCTCTCGAGAGGAACGCCGATGCAGCCCTTGGCTCACTCCCGCGTCGCCCCGGAAGACTACCTGGCCCTCGAGCGTGCGGCCCCGTTCAAGAGCGAGCTGGTCGACGGCCAGATCGTGGCCATGTCCGGGGCCAGCCTCAGCCACAACCGAATCGCTGGCAACGTCTTCGCCTCGCTCCACGTACAGACGCGCGGAGGATCCTGCGAGGTCTTCACCTCCGACCTGCGCGTCCGCGTGGCACCGACCGGGCTCTACACCTATCCCGACGTGGTCGGGCTGTGCGGCGAGCCGCGCTTCGACGATGAGCAGACCGACACCCTGGTCAATCCCGAAGTGATCGTGGAGGTGCTGTCGCCTTCGACCGAGGCCTACGACCGAGGAGAGAAGTTCGCCCAGTACCGGCAACTCGACTCGCTGGTCGAGTACGTGCTCGTGGCTCAAGACAAGATGCGCGTCGAGCACTTTCGCCGTCACGACAGCCAATGGCTGCTCACCGCTTTGGACGGCCCGGACGCCGTCCTCACTCTCGAGACGATCGGCTGCACGGTGCCGCTCAGCGAGATTTACGAGAAGGTCGGGTTGGGTTAGGGACCTCTCCTGGCAGCCGGTCGAGCGAGGTCGTAAAGAAAAGCCTTGCAATCCCGTGGAAGAGATGCGAGTATGTCAATAATTCGCTGGGTAGTTGCCCCCCGAGCCGAGATGAGTCATCAAGGCTATCTTCTCGCTGCCTTCTCCCCGGCGCCCATCGCACCGCGATTGGCGTTCTCGTCCTCTCTTGTGCCCGCCGGCAACGGCCGACGGCCCGACCTCTTCAACCCCTAGACGTTCCGCCCTGAGCAACTGCCCAGCGAAGTCGGTTGCTCCCGCGCCCGGGCGGTTTCCATCTTCCCCCCGCGTGTTACAACCTGATAGCTTACTCGGGGCGCGTTCCGGTGGACCCGGGGCGTCACCCTGCTGTCACATCGTCCTCACACCCGGCGGAGAAGATCGCATTGCGCTCCAGACGAGCGTCCCCACGAGTTCGATCCAGGCAGGATCCGAGTGTCTCGACCTGCGCCGACACAACTTCGAGCCGTATCCGATAGAACCAACCCCGTGAACAGGGAGATCAAGATGAACAAAGCCGCGCGGATTCTCGGGAGCCTGCTGCTCCTCGCCGTCGCGACCGTCGGGCTGGCGCCTGTCGCCTTTGCCCAGAGCGTCACGACCGGTACGCTTACCGGTATGGTGCTGGCCAAGGACGAAAGCGTCGCCTTGCCCGGCGCCCGGGTCACTGCGACCCATCTGCCCACCGGCACCGTCTACACGTCCACCACCCGTGGCGACGGGCGCTTCACCCTCCTGAACGTGCGTGTCGGCGGCCCCTACACGATCAGCGTCGCCATGGACGGGTTCCGCACCGCCGAGGCCACCGGGGTCAACGTCGCGCTCGGTGAAACCTTCAACACCGACTTCGCGCTCGAGATCGCGGCGATCGAAGAGGCCATCACGGTGACCGCCGAGGCGCCGCTGGTCGACACCACCCAAGCCGGCACCGGGTCGAACGTGACCTTGGCCCAAATCGCCAAGGTGCCGACCCTCGACCGCAGCCTCGAGGACCTGGCCAAGACCTCTCTGTACTTCAATCTCTCGGGCGGCGCGCAGGGCAGCGAGGCGGGCACGATCTCGGTCGCCGGGCGCAACAACCGGTACAACACCATTCAGGTCGACGGCGCGGTGAACAACGACCTGTTCGGCCTGTCTCCGACGGGCTCGCCCAATGGCCAGGCCGAGGCCCAGCCGATCTCGCTCGAGGCGATTCAGGAAGTCCAGCTCCTCGTCACTCCCTACGACGTGCGCCAGGGCGGCTTCTCCGGCGGCGGCATCAACGCCATCACCAAGAGCGGCTCGAACGCCTGGCACGGCTCGGTGTTCTACAACACCCGCGATAACGACCTCGTCGGCGACGGCCCCACCGACCAGCCCTTCGGTACCTTCAGCGAGGACCAGTACGGTCTTTCGCTCGGAGGCCCGATCGTGGCCGACAAGGCTTTCTTCTTCGTGGCCGGCGAGCTCCAGCGCAAAGAGACCCCTTCGGGTTTCTCGGCCGCTTCGATCGGCCGGACGGCCGAGGCCCAGCGCTTCGTCGACATCCTGCGCACCAAGTACGGCTACGATCCGGGCTCGATCGACGAGTTCACGCGGGCGACCGACAACGACAACTACTTCGTCCGCCTCGACTTCAACGTCGGCTCCGGCTCGCAGCTGACGGTTCGCCACAATCTGGTGGACGCCGAGAACGACATCTGGAACGGCTCCTCGACGCTGTTCCTCACCTCCGATCGGCCGTACAACATTCGCCCCAAGACCAACGCCACGGTGGCCCAGCTCAACTCGGTGTTGAGCGGCGACTTCTACAATGAGGCCCGGATCGGCTTCACCACCGTCGAGACCATCCGCGATGGCTCGACGCGGTTCCCCACCGTGCAGGTCGACCTGCCGGGCGGCGTTTCCCTCGAGGCCGGTCGGGAGCGATTCTCGACCGCCAACGAGCTCGATCAGGACATCCTCGAGATCAACGACGACCTGACCTTCATCCGCGGCAACCACACGCTGACGGTCGGCACCCACAACGAGCTGTTCTCCTTCCGCAATCTGTTCATCCGTGACCTGTTCGGTGCCTACAACTTCGACAGCCTCAACAACTTCGAAGCCGGCCGCGCGGATACCTACGACCACAGCTTCTCGCGGACGGGCGATCCGCTCCAGGCCGCCGAGTTCGACGTCGAGCAGTACGGCCTCTACGCTGGCGACCAGTGGCGCGTGCGGGACAACCTGACGGTCACCTACGGCGTGCGCGCGGACTACCTGAAGCTGCCCGACTCGCCGACCTACAACCCCCAGGTCGAGGCACTCTACGGCGTGCGCACCGACGAGGTACCGGACTCGAACTTGATCCTCTCCCCCCGCGTCGGCTTCAACTGGGACCCGACCGCGGAAGGCAAGCAGCAGGTCCGCGGTGGCATCGGCCTGTTCTCGGGTCGTGCGCCTTACGTCTGGATTTCGAACCAGTACGGCAACACCGGCAACGAGTTCCAGCGCCTGAACGTGTTCCGGGCGGACGACTCGATCGTGTTCGTGCCCGATCCGGACAACCAGCCGAAGCAGATCGGCTCGACGCTGTCGAACGAGGTCGCCCTGACCGATCCCGACTTCGAGATGCCGACCGTGATGCGGGCCAACCTGGCCTACGACTATGAGTTGCCCTACGGCCTGTTCGCGACGGCCGAGCTCACCTACACGGACGTCCAGAAGGACATCCAGTATCAGGACCTCAACCTGCGCGCCACCGGCGCGACGGGCGTGGGCGGGCGTCCCCTCTACACCCGGATCTCGACATCGTTCTCGGGCGCCTACTTCCTCACCAACAGTGAGGACGGCGAGTCCACCACCGCGGGTCTCCAGATCCGCAACCGGGATTGGGCGGGCTTCAGCTTCAGCACCGGGTATCTCTGGCAGGACGCCACCGAGGTCTACCCCGGCACGTCGAGCCAGGCCTCGTCGAACTTCCTGAACACCTCGGTCGTCGATCCCCAGAACCCCGGCACCCAGGACGCCACCTACCTGGTCGAGCACCGCTTGACCTCGACTCTGTCCTACGACTTCGATCTCGGCCCGCTCGGCTCCAGCGTGTCGCTGTACTTCAACCGCCAGTCCGGCCGGCCCTACTCGACGACCTTCGGCGGCGGCGGTCTCGACGTCAACGGGGACAACGTCCGCGGCAACGACCTGTTCTACGTGCCGGGCAGCCAGGGCGAAGTGATCTTCGTCAACTCCTCGCGCGTGCCCCTCGCCGATCAGGCTGCTGCCTGGGCGGCCTTCGATGCCTACGTCCAGGCCGACGACAGCCTCAAGGGTGCCCGTGGCCGTAACGTGGGTCGCAACACCGGTCGTAGCCCGTGGACCACTCAACTCGACCTGCGCTGGGCGCTAGAGCTGCCGATCTCCAAGGTCAACACGCAGCTGACCTTCGACGTGCTGAACCTGCTCAATCTCATCGACAGCGACAAGGGCGTCTTCCGCTACACCCGCTTTGGCGAGGTGTCTCCGGTCAACTACCAAGGCGTCGATGCTGCCACCGGCAAGTTGCTCTACACGGTGAACTTCAGCGATCCGTCCCGCCGGTTCGACATCGACAACCTGCGGTCTCGCTGGCAGGCCAAGCTCGGCCTCCGCGTGGGCTTCTGATCCGGCGACGGCTCACGCCGTCGGACTCGGAGGGGGCGCTCCGGCGCCCCCTTTTTTCTCTTGTAGGGGCGGGTCTGTGATCCGCCCTGCCCCGCAGGCCCGCACCGCCGGAGGGCGGGTCACAGACCCGCCCCTACCCCGTAAGATCGGCCTTTTCTAACGCCCGCAAACGGTTCGCCTTGCGGCCGCCGCCCGCCACCTTCGCAGGACAGGTGTCCGTGGCGAGCAGTTGCTGGGCCAGCATCACCGAGCGCGCGGCCAGCTCGCGGGCACCGGCGCGCAGCTCTTCGCTCTCGGCCACGACCTGGATGTTGCGCTCCATGTCCTCGGCCGACCACCCGCGAGAGTGGGCGATGTAAGGGAACGGCGGGAAGACGAACCCGAGCTCGGCGAAGAAGCCGAGCATCTGCCCGGCCACCGCCTGGACGTTGTCCTGGCCGCCGGTGATGACGAACCCGGCCGTCTTGTTCCGGATCATCACGCGGTTCTTGATCGTCACCTGGTTCTGCACGCAGTTCATGCGCTCGACCATCTTGTAGTAGAGGGAGCTCGCGCCGCCCCAGCGAATCGGCGTCGCCACCAGCACCACGTCGGCCCAGTGGATCAGGCCTTCGTAGACCCGGTCGAGCTGATCCTCGGGATCCATCTGGGTGATCGAGCAGGGCCACGTGCACGCGTGGGCGCTCTTCGAGTAGAAGCCCTCGCAGGCGCGAAAAGAAAGCTCCGAGAGCTTGACCAGCCGGCTCTCGCAACCGAGGTGGTCCCTTGCGTGGTCGAGGGCCACCGAGAGCAGGACCTCCGAGGTCGAGAAGCGCGGGTGCTTCGAGTCCATCGCAGTGGTCGACAGGCCCAGCACCCGCGGCGGCCCCGGCGCCCGTTCCACGGGGCGCGCCAAGGAGTGGGGATCGTGCGGCAGCTTGTTGCGCTTCGAGGTCGGTTCGAGGTTCACCCACAGGTGCCCGTCCCGCTCTTCGAGCTCGAAACGAGGCACCCGGTCTTCCTCGAAGCCCGGCTCGCCTTCCCCGGTCACCCGGTGGAACTTCCAGTAGTGCCAGGGACACGTCACGTACTCGCCGTCGAGAGTGCCCTGCCCGAG
>CXWL01004200.1_pt1 | contig 28287 bp, 28 predicted proteins | sample 590931 | NCBI WGS metagenome assembly CXWL01 (sample SAMEA3498368, study PRJEB10139) | groundwater metagenome | biome: water well; material: biofilm material | place: Germany | collected 2015-04-27 | reverse complement strand
ATGTTTCAGGAGTATTTGAACAAATATCGGCAATGGAGACAGACTACCCACCCGGGCAGGGGGGATGCCGCCCAGCATGGGGGTGTGGTTTCTGCTTAAATTCCGGTTGCGGCCTCACAGCTATTGCATTAACTTTTGAGTAGCAATGGATATGCGTGTGAACCGGTTTCGCAGTGAAAAAACGTTTCAGACAGGCAGGGGCAACGGGCGCTATTTGCTGGCATGGTTGTGCATCGCCGTACTGGCGATTACCTTTCCTGCCTTTGCAAAAAACACAGAAGGCGAACGGAATCCGGTGCTGTGCGATAGCGAAGATCCAGGCCAATGTTTCCCCATTGATGGGATGGCCGAAGTGCAAGGGTTGTTTCAAAATATGAAATTCGGCCGTGCGATCGACGGCGATTCATTTACCGCTGATTATCACAGCGTTGATATCTGGGGCGTTGCAGCGCCTGTGCCGTCTCATCCGGCTTCTCTCGCATCAAAATGGTTTTTGGAAACGCTGCTCAAAGAGGGCGCGTTAACGTGCAAACCGATAAAGCCGGGAATCGATCGAAGCACTGTCATGCACTGTTTCGTCGATGGGCTGGATGTCGGCAGCCTGATCGTTCAGATGGGCATGGCGGCTGCAACGGAAGACTATTATCAGCATGAGCAAGATGTAGCGAAACAGCAGGGCAGGGGGATATGGAAGCAGGAAATCGGTCAGTAGGGCGCACTGTATTGGCGTTATGCTTTGTGGTGCTCTCGGCGCTCGCGGAGGACTATAACGGGAAGATTGTCGGGGTTACGGATGGCGATACGGTTACGCTTCTGACCGCACAGATGGAAGAAATCAAGATCAGGCTTGCCGGTATAGATGCGCCGGAGAAGGATCAGGCGTTTGGCCAGAAGGCGAAGCAGATGTTGTCCGACCTGATTTTCAATCGTGAAGTCAGGATTGAAAAAGAGGATGTCGATAAATATGGCCGCACGGTCGGGCATATTTATCTGGGAGACCTGGATATAAACCTGCTGATGATTTCACAGGGCGGCGCGTGGGCGTACCGTCAATATCTGGGTCCAAAAGATCAGGATTTTATCGTGGCCGAAGACGCCGCGCGCAAGGATAAGGCCGGATTCTGGGCTTTGCAGGATGACCAGATCATGCCACCGTGGGAATGGCGGCATCGTGGGCCAAAAAAACCACCGCGCCGAAACCTGTTTGTATATTAAGCCGCGACCGGACAACCATCCGGTGCCGAGAGAGCCTTGTCTTTAATAATGTTCTCAAGTTTATCTTTCATCTGAGGTTCCGCTATTTGATGCTGCAAGTATCGGATTAAGATCCCGTTCCCTATGCTCCGGTGAGACAAAGCGATCATCCAGTAAGCCATCAGATTGCGAAACTTCACATCAAGGATTTTGCCTGTCCCCAATTCCATTTTTAACTTGCGTTTGTACATGTCAGTCAAGATCCTTAAAAGGATCATTTCTCCATCGCGACTCGCGAATGTCTCAGTAAAGAACTTGATAAGCTTCAAATCCTCGCCGCTTCCACTTGACATCATCAATGCCTTTGCTTCAGCAACAAACTTCTGTTGATACAGATCGCATATACTTAAAATCCGCCTTCTCTCTTTGAGAACAGCGTCACAAACAAAAAAGAAAAGAACGATGAGAAAGAGCAATATTATATACGTCACAGCAGACTCCCTTGAAGCATCGAACAACAGTTAAACTGCGAAGCTAGCGCTTCTTTTCTGCTTTTTTCCTTTGCCTTGTGGTTACGTATTTCCCGAATCAAGTAGAGGCCATCACCTTTAAACAATAACACAAGGCCGACAAAGAGCAAAAAGACGAGCAACCCAGCTTTTAGTGCATCGCTGTCGATTGTGGATATTGGCCACATCATCGGCGTGGCAACGCATAGAAAGAACCTATGCCTTGGCGGCAACCCTTTTGCCGCTGCCCATAACCCCTCTGGACCGTTTTCTCCCATGCGCGCAGAAAAGCCCATTTTTTCTGGCTGGTCAATATTACAAAAAGAACCTTCCGGACTTTAGTTCCCTATGTTTCTATTTATGGGATTTTTTATGACCCTTCTTTTTGGTAGGACTCTTTTTCCCAGTCGTCTTTTGCTGCGGCGGCGTATTGCCTGCACAATGGATGCGAAGCTCTGCCCAGACGGCAGTTATGTTTCCCGCACCGGCCCGAATTGTGAGTTTGCAGCCTGCCCTGTAGCGTATGCACCGGCTGAGCCTGTCACGAATTACATCCCGCCTGAGGAAAGCTATTCCCCGGCATCATCGGAGCCGTCTTCGGAAGGGAGGACGTGTTGCAAGCATTGCAGCGAGGGCATTCCTTGCGGGAATGGCTGTATCAGCGCCTCACAAACCTGTCGTAAGCCGCCGGGCTGTGCCTGTTGAGCAGTTTCACTTTTCCGGTGGGAAAGCCGGTCATGCGTGGACTTCAGAGAAGGTTTTCATCGTTGGCAGGGCCCGGATGGTTTTACCCGCCTTCTGCTGGGCAAGACGCAGCTCATAGATGCCTTGAAGATTGATCCAGAATTCCGGGCTGGTGCCGAAAAAATGGGCGAGGCGCAGGGCGGTGTCACCGGTGAGGGAGCGTTGGCCGTTAATGATCTGCGTGACGCGGTTCGTCGGCACGTCGATCTGACGGGCGAATTCAGCGGCGCTGATTCCCAGCTCTTTGAGTTCTTCGGCCAGATGTTCTCCGGGATGGATGGGTTTTTGCGTCATGGTGTTTTCCTTTCCTAGTGGTAATCGACAATTTCTACATTTTCAGGTCCGGCTGTTCCTTCCGGCCATTGAAAGCATATGCGCCATTGATCGTTGATGCGTATGCTGTACTGGCCTTTCCGGTCGCCTTTGAGAGCCTCAAAGCGGTTGCCCGGCAGGGCAGCAAGGTCTTTGAGGGTCGTCGCCGCGTCCAGGCGGTCAAGTTTGAGGCGGGCGGGACGTTCGATGCCGGTAAAGGCTTTTACCCTTTTCCCTGTAGCAAAGTCCGAAGTCCGCTTCCCCTTGTAGCTCAGGATCATAGGACAAGTCTAGCAAACGTTACGCTATACGTCAAGCGTAACGATAGGGCACACGATCACGAATTGTTACAATTTGGGCGAAAGGCCGTCAGGCGGCCTCCTGCCCTGATTGCGGCTGGAACTTGTGCAGGAATTCAGCGGCGCGTTGCGCATGGGCGGCGGCGCGGAAGATGGCGCGCTTGTCATCTTTCAGGACTGTGAGCCAGTGAGCGATGTAGGAAGCGTGATCCTCGCGGGGCGTCAGAGCCAGCTCCATGTCGGCGCACAGGAAGGCTGAGCCCAGCTCGGCTACGAGTTCTTCCTCGGCATAGCCTTCATCGCCCCATTTCTTGCGCCAAAATTCACGGGCAAGGCGCGCCGGGTGCTTGGTCCAGTGCGTAGACTCATGGGCGAGCGTGGCGTAGTAGCTCTGCGCATCACAAAACGCCTCAAACGGCGGCATGCGGATATAATCGGCTTCTTGCGCATAATAGGCTCGCGTCCCGCCGTGGCGGATGTCGGCGCGGAGATTGCCGAAGAAGCTTTCCGCGTGCTCGATCCGCTGCACGGGATTAAAGCGCGGTTCAGGCTTGGCGTAGTAGTGGGCGGGCAGTCCTTCGATTTGCTCGACATTGAACACGGTGTAGCCCTTCATGAAGTGGATTTCATGCTCGGTTTCATCGCCGGTCGCACCATCGGTTTCCTTGCGGGTGATGGAATTGGCGTAAACCACGAGTGAGCCTTTCTCGCCTTTTCGCACATGCGCCTTCAGCTCCAGGGCCTGCTTGAAGGTCATCCAGATCGGGGCTGCAAAGCCTTCGGCCATGGCTGCGCTCCAGAGCATCAGAATATTGATGCCGGAATAGGGTGTGCCGTTATGGCGCAGCGGACGGGTGATCTTCCCGACCGCATGCTCGGCGCTCCACGGCTTCATCCAGGTACGGACGCCTTTTTCCAGATCGGCTACGATCCGGTCCGTGACGCGGGTATAAATGTCCTGCCGCGTGATCCCGTCATTGGGATTGTTGTCGTTGCTGTTGCAGGTTTTCATCTTGTCCTCCTTGTTCGAAGTTGATGTTGGCTCTCTCACAAGCGGGGGAGAGCCAACTCAACCCGGAGGGGAAAAGGAGGAGGGAGCGGGGGGCCGGTGGGCGTGCCAGAGGGGCCGGATTGCACAGGGTCCACCGTGACAGCTCGCTGGCGCGGCCTGTGCGGACCCGCAGGCTGAAAAGCCCGCCGGCCCCGCGCGCGAAAACCTGCAAGCAGCAATCAGTCACTGCCAGGGATAGTGGTGGTTCAGGCGAAAGAGGAGGGGAGAGACTAGGGGAAGTCAGTGCTCAAGAGGATGCGCTGCAATGTGGGTCATTCTGTTTTCGTTTTCAAGCGACGCCGATAATCCAGCCTTCAAAAGCCGCTGTGATTCTCTCCTGCGGTGTAAGATCGGGCTCAAAAAAGGCAGAAAGTGAGCCATCGTTATCGGTTCGCTGCAACCATGCCGCGATCGAATACGCGTCATGCTGGTCCAGATTACGCCCCTGCGTGGGAAAAGAATGCTTCCAGAGCGCAGGGTAAACCTCCGCGATAACGGATTTCCCGACCGGCGGCTTCCAGCCATCGAAGGGCCAGAAATGGCTCCTTCCTTGAGTGTTTTGACGCAGATATCGCAGCCAGGGAATGCCCGCATGGGTTGACTTCGCTACCGAGCCGGGTACGTCAAAATGAAACACCGATTTGGCCTTTGTTCTCAATTCGGTGATGCGCCGCCAGCGGCTGTTACCCGAACGTGCTGTGCCGTTTCCCAGCATACCGTTCCGCACAAAATCAACATAAGTGTTTTTCTGATCCGTCGGCCAGTGTGTGTGAAAATCGTCCAGAAAATGGCTCCAGTCACGGGGCAATTTATGCTTAACAAAATATTTCACCGGAAAAGAAAAGCCGTGGTCAATGCCCACAATAGAGGGATCTTCTTCCAACAAGATACCTTTCAGCCATTCAGCGATTTCACGTCTGTTCCAGTGTTTGCGCGGACTTGATGGCGGAGGAACTTCGCCGGGCGGGTTTTCTCCCGTGGCCATGTAAACGCGCAGCCCCGGCAAGCTGGCTTCGGGGGTTTCCGCACCTGAATAGTCTATGCCGATATAGCGTTGGAAGAGGTTGGTCACTGTGTTCTCATATCAATTCTGTAACTGACTTTGAAGAGATAGCATAATTTTGGTGCTTGTTAAACGCGTAAGGAGATACTAGCGATATAGCCATTCTGGCGGGTTGTGGCGCAATCTCTATGGCCAAATTCCGGCAAGGGCATTTCTGAAACTCAACTCGATTAGTCTGGTTAAATTGCTGAGGCACTGACGGTAAGTAGCAGGCATGCTCCGACGAACATACGCAGACGGGTCATGATCGAATCTCCTTTATGGGTGTAAGATCGCTCCTCACGAGTCGAACCTGGGCCTTGATCTTTCTGGCCATGGCCTCCCCCTGCCGACTGAGCGCCAAACACACAGCACGGTTATCCGTGAGCGAACGACGCTTGGTGACCCACCGCTTCCGCACGAGGGCTTTGACCACCGTACTCAATGTCGGTTCCCTGACGCAGACCGCTGCGGCGGCGTCCGTCAGTTTAGCGCCCATGTGCCGTTGCAGATAGAGGATCACACCTGCCTGGAGGGGGGTTAGCAGGATCGGCTCCAAACATCGGCGGAAGTCGCCCTGCGCCCGCAACACCAGTTCCAGGAGTGTCAGATTCTCATGGCCGTTGTGCTCGACACTTCGCATGGTTAGTGGGTCGTCCTCTTCGTTAAACGCCTCGCAAGGAGGCGTATTCTAGGAGGGCAGAGTTTGAGGATGCAAGGTCACGGAAGTCGAGATAGGCAAGGATTATCGGGAAGACCGGATCGGGGCGGACGTGCCGGCCGCCAAACAATTACCGCCGCGAAAACCTACCAGTCATCACAAGCCATGAAAGAGTGGGGATGGGCATTCAGGACGAGGAAGCGCGGCGTTTGCGGCGTTGGAGGGCTTTAGCGATGTTGGCCCTGATATCGTTTAGGGAGACCGGCTTAACGATATAAGCGTCCACGCCTGAGTCCAGGGCCGTCTTGACAGACGGAAGGTCGGCGCGTCCTGTGAGCATGATGAACGGCATGTCGTTATATGTGGCGCGCACCTGACGCAGGAGCTCGATTCCGGTGACATGAGGCATTTCCCAATCGCAGATGATGAGATCGACCATTTCGGGCGCAGCATCAAGGAATTGAAGAGCGCGGCGGCCATCGTAGCAAACAAACACCTGCGTGATGCCGGCGTTGCGCAAGATGGTTTTGGTAACAAGGCAGATGGCGGGATTGTCCTCTACAATCAAAACGCGGATTTTTTCAAAATTCAGATCTCTTTTCTGATCAACGAATTCTATCTGGGTAGGAACAGTCTGTGCGCCCGACTTGGCGGCGGGAGTTTCGTTGTCGGTTTCCCGCCGGCGGAGGCCTTTGTAGTTACCTGTCAAATGCCGTCTTCTATCGGGACCGAAGAAAGTGACGGTCTCGACGAATTCGCGGGGATGGTTGATGATGGAATCGAGGCGCACAGCGAGGTCTTTGGCGGAAAACGGTTTGATCAGATATTCCGTGACGCCGGCATCGCGCGCTATAGACAGGTGGTCATTATCGCTGAGAGATGTCGTTAGAATGACGGGGGTCTTTCTGTTGGGGGAAAGAGGATCGTTGCGAATAAGGCGGGTGAGGTGAATGCCGTCCACCGGTTCCATATCCCAGTCGGTGATCACGATGTCGGGCGCACGCCTGTAGAAGATATCAACCGCTTTTTGGCCGTTCGCAGCATCAAGAATATTGCAGGGCTGGAGCGCGGCGAGCATCGATACCGTAAGCTCGCGCATAAAGGGAATATCTTCTACTACGAGAAAGGTGATGTTTTGGAGATCAAGGGTCATGACACCCACCCAGAACAGGGCTGGGTATAAATGCGAAGCGCAGCGCGAGGGGGAGAGAAGGCTTTACAGTGTTGCCCCCCCCCCTCTATTTTCATAAAAATTAAGTATGTAGATACTCACCATAAATTGAGAATAGTGGATAGCTCGTAAAAAGCAAAACATATTGAGCATAAAAAAAGCCCCGGGCCGTGAAGCCCGAGGCTCTTTTCGGCAATGCCGCGCTTCAACGCGGCGTCGCGCCGCGCGAGGCGATCCACTCCCGAGCATGAAGCATAAGGCCCGTCAGCGCCTCCAGGTCGCTGAAGCCGAAGGAGCTGGCATTGCGCCAGGCCCCGGTGCGGTCCTTGAACGAGCGGGAAAAGGTCGTTGAGAAAAACGGTCCCTTGATCCCGTCATTGAGCCAGATAGCGGCCTTCATGCCGCCGCTGCGCAGAGTGTGAAAGGGTTTTTTGTGAGTAGCCATGATGTTTCCTCCTTTTATTTTTAAGTGATGTTGGCTCTCTCACAGAACCGTGGAGAGCCAACGGAAACGGTAAAAGGAGGAGGGGAGGTGAAGGCCGTAACCGGCGTGCCGGAGGGCGATGAGCGGAGGAATGACAGCGGGTTTTAAGACGCCTCTGATGGCGGCGGGCCGCTGGCGTGATCGACGCAGCCCGCAGGTGATAGCCGGTCGGCCTCACCGGATGGCGGCACAAAAAAACAAAATACACACAGCGGCGAGTCAGAGCGGGCCTCACGGAACTGCGACTTGTACGATTCTGAAGTCTTCAGCGTCATAACCTTCGTCGGCACTGCGTTGTCCTGTGTCAATTTCAGATTGAATGTCGGAGAGAAATTCATCGAGCGCCTGTTGTGCCTCTTCTCTGGTGGGAAAGGTTTCAGGAATGTCGGTAAAGATATTGTCTCCGGCCTCTTCGATGATCGACCATGTATTTATCCAGCCGTCGCAGAGCGTCCAGGTCTGCACTTCGTAGCGTTTTCCCATGATTCTTCTCCTTGGTTTGTGTTTTCCCTTGCGGGCATGCCTCCGATCGGCCAGGAGGCAGGCGCGGCGTCACACCGGAAAATTGGGGGCGACCTTCAGGGGGAACCGAGGCTTCCGGTTGACGCGAAGAGCGGCTGCGGATGGCAGGGGGCAAAGATGCCCGGACGGGGAATGCAAACGACTAAAGGAGAGGGGGACAATAGCGGGAAAACCGGATTTCCGGTGGAGCGATGGAAAAAGAGCGCACAGAATTGGCCTAGGAGCGGCGATCAGATCAGGGCGCTGGTCATAGGCCGGGGGTGAATTTGCGGAGTTAGGGTTTTGCGATCGGATGAGGTGCGGCGGAGTTCCTCGCGTTTGTTGGCGAGGATCTCCGCGAGGTGTTTTCCTGCGCGATCCGTTCTGACGTGTCGCGCTCATGTCCTGCCGCTTCGAGACGGGCCGCCTCCTGGTGGCGCGTGTCGATGCGGCTTCGAGTCTATCGTTTCTGTATTGGGGTTTTGCCAGTGGCGGTAGCCCAGCTTGCGCCGGGGCAGGCTGGGGTGCCGCGACTGGCTGGATTTGCGCAAGGTATTCCCCACCTTCGCGGGGACAGGCTCAACCGGACGGCCGAGACTACACAGGCTCGGTGAGGGTCTTCGCCCGAGTTGAGCCCGGCTCGACGGCTGAAAGCAGCGGTCGGGTGCGCCCATTAACAAGTCTTATGATTACTTCGTTCTGGCCTTGCTCATCTTGCGCCATTCCCACGGCGGTATCCTGTCGGCTTCCGGTAAGGCCCAAAGTCCTGCCTTTGCATCTCTCGCCTGTTGCTCGATGGTGAATAGAGACTGTTCTTTTGCGTATTTTCTATAGACCCACGCGGCTCCTCGTCTGACCATTTCGGCGTTAACGTCCACACCGTCAACCGTGACACGCCCGACCGTGCGGCCGTAGCGGTCAATGTCCTGCACCTGAACAACGGCGGATCTGCCGAAGGCAAGCCCGGATAGCTCCTGCTTTGCACGTTTGCCGTAGGGCTGGCGGGATTCCGGTGCGTCGATTTCAGCGAGGCGGATTTTTGTCTGCGTTTTGGAATCATCAAGAATGGTGAGAGTATCGCCGTCATGCACACCAACAACTTTCCCAATGATGGTTTCAGCTGTTGCCGCTGTGCTGATGGCTGGCAGCAGGAGTATTAAAAAAACGATCGATACGGCTGTTAAGGTTCGTGTGAGCATATGGTTTCAGACCTTTCCCATAACCTCCGCCTTATGCTTGATAACGGCCTTTATCATGCATAACAAGAATCCAGTGAGGGGAGGCCGGATGGTGGAGGGATGCAAGCGATTATGTCTCCTTCACGCCGGTATGGGGCAAAGGAGACGGAGAGAGAAGTCCTCAGGTGCCGCCCTTGGCAGAGTTACACGACAAACAAGCGACCTGGCCGTTTGCGACGAGCGTTTTGCCTCCCTTAGACCAGGCGATAATGTGATCGGCTTCCCATGCGTCCCATTCGCATTTGAGACCGGCACATTTAATCTTGAGATTGCAGAGCCCCTGGTCGCGTCGAAATATCGCGCGGCGCTGTTCGTGTGAGAAGAGCCGCTGGTTATCTTTCGGTTGAATATCAGGTACATGTTCAAAGAATTGGCGCAAGAGAAAATCTTGCCGCCATTCAATGGAGTCCTCGGCGTCAGTGCTGTGGCTTGTGCGTTCTTTATAGGCCAGGAATTCTGAATCGCGCTGATCCTCTGATTTTTCCTCCTCTGAGGCACGCTTCGCTTCGAAGGTATGGAACCAGTCACGGAGATCCTTGTGGCGACTCTGCATGACGTATTTCTCAAGGCAATGGGATACGAGAGAGTATAGGGAAACCACGCTATATCGTTCGAGATCGGGGGTTTTCTCAGGAAACGCTTCGAGCAAATAATCGAGGACTTTTTTGACCTTTCTGGCCTTCGGTGATCCGAGATCGAAATCCTGGCAGTCATCATACATGGAGTTAAGATTGCTGTTTTTCACGTTGCAAGGCCCGCCGTTTAATTCGAGAGCAGTCAACTGGGCGGCGACGAGATCGAACGTGAAACGGGAATCAGAGAATGCGCAGTTCTTAAAGAATGGGTGAGCGGCCATTTGTTTTACGAATGTCCGCATATTGCCAGACATCGCGTTCCGGCGCTCTTGGGCTTTAAGGGTTGTTCCGTTCTGAAGCCTTAGAAACATCTCTCTTACTTCATCTTCCCCTGTGTCATGCAAGACAATGACATCAAGGCCGTAGGTGTCGAATTTCAATCTCAGGTCATCAGGTAAATCGGCATATTTCATTTTGCTGGGGTCTATACCGTCGATGGGGTCACTCTCTTTACTGAGAGCGAATTCACCGGTCTGATACTCGAAAATAGCTCTTAGACGCTGCTGACCATCTACAACGTCGTATTTGTCGGGGTGAGAGCCGATCTTTCTCCAATAGAGCTTGGGGATATCGTAGCCCCGCAGGATCGTATCGATTAGTAATTGCTTTTGAGAACAACTCCAAACCGCAGGGCGTTGGAAGTCCGGATTGGTGTCTATTCTGCTTCTGATCCCGCACACCGATAAGATAGGCCACGCCTTCTTGTTAATTTCCACTGTCTGAACCTCTACGTGAAAGGGTATGAGTTTCTAGCCCTGAGGATGGGCGCTTTTTGTTGAGGGAATCTTAGCAAGCGTGAGGGTAAGTGGAAAGAGAAAGATTCAGGCGGGTACTTCACGCCGGCCACCCTCGATCCGCAAAGCTGAAGGTGCGATCGTCACCGAGGATGATGTGGTCGAGCAGGGTGATGCCGAGGAGCTCGCCGGCCTGCCGGAGACGCGCGGTTAAAACGCGGTCTTCGGCGCTGGGATCGGGATCACCGGAAGGGTGATTGTGCGCGCAGAGGGCGGCGCAGGCATTCATGAGGATGAGCGGCTTGAATACTTCACGGGGATGGACGATCGAGAAGGTGAGCGAGCCTACCGAAACGATGTTGAGACCGATGATGCGGTGTTTAGCATCGAGCCCGCAGATCACGAATTGTTCACGGTCGATGCCCTTGAAGCAGGGCGCAAAAAGAGCGGCGGCCGTCACGGAAGTCGAGATCGGCAGCGATGGCGCTGCAGCACGATTTTCGCGGACCAGGGATACCCGGAAGCGCGGCAGACTGTAGATGTTCGCAGGGGGCGATTGGTCGTGCTGACTGTTGCCGTTGATGGTGCAGGTTTTCATGTTGTCCTCCTTTTTCGAAGTTGACGTTTGCTCTCTCAAGGAACGCCGGAGAGCAAACTCAACCCGGAGGGAAAAAGGAGGACGGAGCGGAGGGGCGGTGGGCGTGCCGGAGGGACCGGATTGCACAGGGTCAACCGTGACAGCCTGCTGGCGCGGCCTGTGCGGGACCACAGGCGTTAAACGCCCGCTGGCCACGCGCGCAAAAACCTGCGCCAGACGACAATTCAGGAGGGATTGAGAGGGTTCTATGAACGCGAACAGGGGAGGAAGTGCTAAGTGAAAATGATACTGTGAATTCAGGGTTTAACCTGTGGTGAAAGATGTGTAATGTACGCTTCATAGATTGTTTAGGATCAAGGAAAGAGCGCGAAGGAAATGATAAATGTGAAGAAGAGCGTCACGGCATTTAGTCGCCCTAAATGACTACGCCATTAAAAAAGATGCGAGGTGCGACGGACACGCCGATCTATTTCAGTGATTTTTTCGGCGTCGCCCCGGAAGTATTAGAGGAATACGGCGCGTTCAACGTTTCGCTGATCAACGATCTGCCGCTATTCATCGACCCGTTTTTGCTTTTTGACAGCGAGGATGAGTATTTCAAGGCGCTGCACGAAGAAATCATCAGATACGTGAAGTTTTTGCGAGATGTTTCGGTTGACCCGACGATTAGCAGGGGACTACTGGATCACTGGTTTCGCTTTCCAGAGGTTAGCCAGAACTGGCTTGGCTTCAGCAAGACAGGGAACAAGGGAAGTGGGCTGGGAGGCGACTTCGCCGCAGTTTTACAGCGCAACCTGCACAACGTCTTTAAGAATTTTGGTGCGGAGACCATTACGCGCGGCAGCCACCTAGAAAAGCTGTGTCTGCTTGGCGATGGGGTGGGGCGTGATCATTTGAGCGACTTCACGACCAATCTGATCAAGGGCTACTTACTGGACTACACGCAGCGTTTCGCCAGAGAGCACATTGATCCGAGGCTGCAGCGGCGCTTCGCCGTGCGCAAGGTGCATTTCGATTACACCTCTCACCGCTGGCGCGGAGACCATTACGACCTTCCGGCGTTTGCAGGAGATTTTGTGATTCTCTCTCCAAAATCAATGCTGACCAAGGATGAGGCTTGGATCAACCGCAGCGATTTGCTAACCCGGTTCGATGAGATCTATACCGCCATGCCGGATGAACAGCTTCGTGGCAAGGTGAACTCTTATTTTCTTCGGAGATTGTCGGAAGATGCAACTGAGAAGGAATGCCGGGAGGCGGCAGCCGCGACCGTGGAGCAATTTCCCCAGATCCTTGATTACTACATCAAGGAGAAGGAAGAGACTGGTTCTGAAGCCCATACGGTCAGCAGCGAGAAGGTTCGGGAAACCGAGATCCAGTTCGTTGAGCAGGTGCGAGCGCTGGTCAACGATCATCTGTCAGGGACGGCGTTCTATGAACTTGGCGACAGCTTTGAGGAAGCGCTGCGCCGCGTTCTGTTTCTCAAGGATGTAATCGAGAACAAGGACGGATATCGGCTGTTCTATCTGAAGGGCAAGGCGCTGAAGCGCGAGGCGGATCTTCAGATTATGTATCGGTTGACATGGTTCGCCAGCCCCTTCGATGTCAACCGTGAAGTGAACAACGGCCGTGGACCGGTCGATTACAAGGTATCGCGTGGGGCGGCAGACGCCACTCTGGTCGAATTCAAGCTGGCGTCAAATTCAAAGTTGAAGCAGAACCTCAAGCACCAGGTAGGCGTTTACGAAGTAGCCAACGACACCGCCAAGTCGATAAAGGCCGTTCTGTATTTCAGTGACTCAGAGCTGACGCGAGTACAAGCCATTCTGAAAGAGCTTGATATTGTCGGGCGGCGGGATGTCGTCCTGATCGACGCCCGGCCTGACAACAAGGCTTCGGCCTCGAACGTGCGGGATGAATGAAAAGGGCGAATCAATCCGGCTGCCTTTTCCAAAACAATATACCTCAGTCACCCTCCTCGATATCCGTGTCGCGACCCAGGCGGTATTTGATGTCGTAGTTGATGATGAAATCCAACTCCTCCGCCGTGAACCCGTAGTGCCCCGCCAGCACCGTGTCGATTTCGTCGAGGATGGGTTTTGAGAGACGCGGGTAAAACTCCTGATAAACTATATTGCCGGTTCGGCTGGATATTTTATTCTTTAACTGGCTCTTTTCTCTATAGTCTTCCATCAACTTTTCGCAGAGGTTAACAAGTCTTGAGGCGCTTTGTGACGACAGGCGATTGAGATTTATCGGGAATTCATTAAGGTCGCTTGGATTAAGGTCTCGGCAATTCGTCGTCAGGATGAAATACCAGTAGAAGAGAGAACTGCTAAGTGTCGCAATTGTGGCGTCACGCAAAGCATGCGACGGCAGAAAAAGGTAATTTTCCCTGCTTGATACATCCTTCTTGCCGTTTAACACGAAACGCGGCTGGAAGTTCGTGAAGATTTTCCAATAGCGCCCGCCCCCAATCCGGTAATACACGCGATAAGGTGAGTTATTTTGAAGTTTATGAGCAAGGGTCCCGCCATCAGTGATCATCTTTTCCAAAATCGATACTTCAAGAGGTCCAGATAATTTTGGAATCACATAGGGTTTTGGCTTTGCGTGGACCTGGCAGTAAGACAAACGCCCAAAGAGGTATGTTCTTTCCTCTGCGGCCCACTTCGTGAATCCAGTTGTGAATTGGCTTTTCTCTCCTCGACCATCACCGCGCATAAGCGCAATAGTGAGCAATACCTCTGCGCCCTCGAAGAGCTTACTTGGTCGTTCTGCGTAGTCACTAAACCAGGATGAATGTGCCGAATTGGCGATTCTGTCCTGCACTGCTTTCATGCGTTGCGTGCAGACAACGCTGATTGGCACGATAAAACCGAAGCTACCAGACTTTGTTAGGAGATTTAGACTTCGTTCAGATACGAACGCGTAAAGATTCGCCGACGGCTCAGTGACGTAGTTCCTTACTACATATTCCTTCTTGATCTTTGTGTATTCCACGTACGGCGGATTGCCGATGATGACATCAAAGCCGCCGCTGTTGATGATGCCGTAGAATTGTATGAACCAATGGAAGGGCTGGTAGGATTTCAACCACTTGGCGTAGGCGGCCTTGTCACTCACTTTCACGCCGTATTCACCGGCAAGGTGGCGGTTGAGTTCGTCTTCCAGCGCCTTGAGACGTTTTTGGAGCTCCTGTTTACCGGCCGAGGTCACTGAGCCGTCGCCTTCGGTCTGTAGCTGGCGGAATTTGTCGAACGTCTGCTGGAGGTCGGCGGCTTTGACGGCGATCTTTTCCATAGCGTTGTCGAAGTCCAGCCCGCTGGCTACGGCGCGCTTTACTTCGTCGTAGGTAGCGTAGCCGACCAGCGAGTTGCCGGAGCGGATGTTGAAATCAATATCCGGCAGTGGTTCGATACCTAGATTGTCTTTCGTGTTGTCCGGTTCGACCTGGGCGGCGAGCTTGAGGAACAGGCGAAGCTTGCAGATCTCTACCGCCTCTTCCATGATGTCCACGGCGTAGAGATTGTTGAGAATGATCGATTTCAGGACGAAGTAGCGCCGGTTCGGGTGCACGTCTACGCGGTCGAGGACTTCGGTGAATTTCTTGTGGTAGTTGGGATGAGCCTTGCGGCCGTTCTCTCCCCACTCGCTGAGGAATGCTTCCATGCGGTCGAGGCAGGCTTCGTAGAGCGGTTCAAGGACATTGAGTGCGGCAAAGATGAATGCGCCCGAGCCGCCGGTAGGGTCAAGCACGGTGATGGTGGTGATGGACTGCCACAGGGCCATAAGGAGGTCCGGGCCTTCGCAGTTCTGGATGACATCCTGCCCAAACTGGCGCAAATCGAGATTGAGGGTGATGAAGTCGTTCACCTCACGGACTTCGCCGGCGACGAGTTTTCTCCTGACTTCTTCGTAACGCTGACGACGGGCGACGACTTCCCGCCAGATCTCGGTGGGTAGACGGTATTCTTCGTCGGCAAGCTTATTCCAGCCACTGCGCTTGGATACATCTTTGATTCCGGATTCGATTACCTTTGGCAGCGGAATTTCGACGCCCTTTTTTGCGGCGTCGTAGAAGTAGCGGTCGGGGTTTTCGCGGAGCAAATCCCAGACAGTTGGGCCGTTGGGATTTTCAAAGGCCACCTTGCACTTGGCGCGAGCGTCGTCGAACAGGAACGGAAGAACGGTGTTCTTGCTGATGTATTCGGTGATGTCCTCTTTGGTGTAATACGCTCCCATTTGTTTCTGGTTGATGTATTTCTCGAAGATATAGCCGAGGACATCGGGATTAATCTCGTCGTCTTTGCGGAGCGGACGTTCGTCGAGATGCCACTGGTATTGGTCGAAGTAATCGAAGATGCGCTCGAACGCCTTGTCGGGAATCTGGATGTCCTTGCCGTAGCGTTCTGGCTTTTCAAGTTCATGCACGTCGAACAGGCCGCCGTTGAGATACGGAATGCTGCCGAGCAACTTCTCCAAATCGGGCGCGCGGTCCCTGCGGAGTTTGCCAAAACCTTCGTGAAACAGGCGGAGCAGAAAGTAGCGGTAGAAGGTGTAGAACTTGTCCTTGCCCTTTTCCTGTTGGCAGCGTTGGAGGCGATGGCGGAGGTAATCGGGATCGGCGTCGAGAAAGCCCTTGCGCTGGATGAAATAAACAAACATCAGACGGTTGAGCATGACGGACGCATACCACTCGCAGTCGGCCACGTCACCGATGCCATCAATAAACTTGACGAAAGCTTTGCGGTGCGCGTCGAAGTCGCGATAGAACGCCTTGGTGACGCGCTCGATGTCGAATGCAGCGCGAGCGCGTCCGGCGACGACTACTGTGGATAGACCGGCTTCCTCCTCTTCGAGTGAGACATAGAGGATTTGCAGCTTTTGAAGCAGCGAATCGCCGGGCTGGCCATGGTGATATTCATGCGTGCGTGCGGCCAGCGGTTTACCTTGTTCGCGCCGGACCCACAGCCAGGATTGGCTTGAGCGGTCGCCAGTCACGAAGACGATGAGATGTTCGAAGCTGGTTTCCGAAAGTTTGCGGTCGAGCTTTAGGCGAGTGTCATGGCTCGGAAGCCCACCGTTGGGCGTTTCGCAGAGCCAGGCAATGAAGCCGCGCTTCTCGGCAATCGCGGTGAGCGCGTAGTCACTTTCGCCGGCGTGCAGGGTGAGTTTCTGACGGCACGGTTCCCAGCCGAGTTCTTCTATGAACAGTTTGGGCAGATCGCAGCTTTGCAGGAGCGGGCGGGTGCGCTGAAAGTCGAGGGACATAGGTCAATCTTTCCGGATGCCAAGGGAACAAATAATTTTTGGTTCGCGGGCTTCAACATCCTCTATCGTGATGCAGAGCCGATCGTCCTCATGGAGTGAGAGAACAAGATCTATGAGCTTTTCATCACTCGCGCCAGCGCGGAGTTCACGATTGAGCAGCTCGCGAGCGGCCTCAGTTAGTGGTGACTCATAAATCTCATCAATAGCCTGATGGAGCGGCTTGATGTCAAACAGACTATCCTTTACACGTGCCGCATAATCCTTGAGCCTCTCATAGGCGCGACGGCGCGCGCTGGATGGTTTGCCGAGTTGGCCGCCGGTGGTGATGTGTTCGGTATGGATGCCACCGATAGCCTTTTGAACGAGCGGATGGTGATTGGACAGGCGCGGGAGCGTGGATGTGGACGGTTCGCACGCGGCGGCGCGCAAGATTTCGTGCTGGCTCTCGGTAACGGTGCGGCCTTCGTCGTCCACCCAGGCGAGCGCGTCGTTGCCATCGGCGGTGCGGACGTAGACCATGACGCCTGAGGCGGGTTGAGGGCCAAACGCGTGAACGCGTTTGGCGGGAACGGCAGACAGGGCCTTGGTGGAAAAGACAACACCGGGCAGATCAGGAATAATTTTTTTGAGTGACGGATCCGTGTCGCAGGCGTTTTTCCAAATCTGGTAGGCCAACGACGCTAGGTCCACTTCGTCGTCAGCCGGATCGTCTAGGATGCCTGATTTTTCAGTGAAGAGGTCGCGGATGACGGTATCATGCGTTTCGTCCTCAAAAAATGTTTCGTCCGTGCCGACAACTTCGGCGTTTTCATGGAGACGTTGACGGACGCGCGAGCGCAGGCGGATGAGGCGCTCGACGCCCTCTGCCGGGATAAACGAGTAGCACAGAATTTCCTCGGCTTTCTGGCCGATGCGATCCACGCGGCCAGCACGCTGAATGAGGCGGATGATGGCCCACGGCAAATCGTAGTTCACGACGATGGCGGCGTCCTGAAGGTTTTGACCTTCGCTGAGAACGTCGGTAGCGACCAACACGCGGAGTTCTTCGGCAGGCGAAATGTAATTGGCTGCCCCTTTGTCTCGCCCCTTGTTGCTGTCTGGGCTGAAACGGCGGGCGTAGTTGGACGGCTCCTCGTCGTCACCCGTGACGCCAGCCATTTGCTTTATACCGCGTGCCTGCAACTGATCAGCGAGGTAGGACACAGTATCAGCAAATTGGGAGAAGATGAGGACCTTCTGGCTGGGGTGTTTGTTTGTCAGGAGTTTATGGAGTTCGGTCAGCTTGTGGTCCTGGTCGGGCTGCCAGTGGCCCGCGAGTTCGAGGATGGAGAAAAGCCGTTGGGCGTCCTGCCGGAGATGTTGTGCAAGGTCTTCTACAAAAACGTCAGGGCGCAACCAATCAAAATTGCGAGCGTGCTCGGTGCGGAGCGTTTGGTAGCCAGATGCTCCGGCTTTGGCAAAATCGGCCAGCGACTTGGCAGTGATTTCAGTTGGCTTTGCTGCCGAATCCTCGTCCGCGCCGAAGAGGGTGCTGTCGCTGTCATGATCATCGGTGCGAGTGTCGAACAGTGCGGAATCTTGCGTCCCAACGGGTAACGGCAGGCCGTTCTCTAGTGCGTGCAGAAAGACATAATTACGCAGGATGTGACGACGCACTGAGAGCAGGAACGCGTGACCGCTGCTTTCCAGCCGCTTAAACAGATTGGTACGGCAGAAGCCGATAAGACGCTTGCCTGCACGCGAGAGGTTGCCCATTACTTCAGCTTCGTCCTGTGACGGTGGGACGTCGAGCGTGGGCTTTAGGTAGTTGGCTAGACCGTAGCGCGGAAGATGCAATATACGGACGGTATCCACGACTTTGTCAGAGTAGAGTCGTGCGTATTGGTCATTCGGGTCGCTGTCGCGAATCCGAAACGTTAGAGTCTTCGGTTGCCGCTTGGGAAAATGGAAACGGTTGCCGCCTTCGAGGATAAGGAACCGGCGATCTTCGTTGGTCTTCTGGCGTTCACAGTTCGAGCACTTGTCCTGAGTGGGAAGCACCATCGTGGCACACATGGGACACTCCGTGAACGCGTAGTTCCGTTCGACGAAGCTGCGTGTGCGACGAACCATGAAAAGGCGCATCAACTCGCGCCAGTCGTCGGCATGGCCGCTTTTCTCGAAGGCGGAGAGGCAATTGACCGCACATTGATGGCGACGGGTAAATTCGTCCGGACGACCGTCACAGTCGCTGCGTATGTATTCTTCAGGCCGGATCCCTATAACGTCCTCGGGTTCAAGAAAGAGCCGGAGTTGATTGGCAAGATCGAGGTAGGCTTTGTTGTAGGGCGTGGCTGAAAGGAGGATACATTTGCTGGCATTGCGAGCCATATAATCACGTATAGCCGCCCAACGGCGCCCCTCGCGATTCCGCAAGTTGTGACTTTCGTCAATGATAACTATACGGTAGCGACGGAGATCGGGCAGGATGTTCTGCGCCTGGGTGACGGACACGACTTTTGCGATCAAGCGGTAACGGTGGGCGTAATCTTCCCACATGCCGACGAGATTTTTGGGACAAAGAATGAGCGTTTCGAGCGAGCGAGGTGGGTCTTGAAACACGCGGGCCAGAGCGGTGGCCATGAGTGTTTTGCCAAGGCCGACGACATCGCCAAGGATAACCCCACCGCGTTTTTCCAGATGGCGGGCAGCGATGCGCACGGCGGCAGATTGAAATTCGAGCAGGGTATCGCGCATATCCGACGGGATGGAAAACTCAGACAGGCCAGCACGCGCCTCCTCCGCCAAGTGGTAGGCCATCTTGACGTAAATCTGGTAGGGCGGTGGACACTCAATCCGCGCCCAACTTTCGTCAATCACCTGGATGAGTTCCTTGGTGATGTCTACGCACCACTTGTCGCCCCAACGGTCCTTGAACCACTGGGCAAGTTTGGCGGTAGCGTCATGGTCGAGAACATCCACGTTGAGTTCGCCTTGGTTGGAAAGGCCAGCGAGCGTGAGATTGCTAGAGCCGAGAAACCCAGTGATGGGATTGTTTGGATCGGCGCGGAAACATAGATAGAGCTTGGCGTGAAGCGTGTGGCGGAGGTACAGTTTCACGACAACCTTACCCGCCTTGAGTTGAGCCGAGAGACGACGAAGGCCAGCTTCGTCGTCGTCGGTGGGCGCGCCGAAGGTGAGCTGTGCGCGAAACTCCTCGGCGAGACGCCGCTTTAAACGAATGACCGCTTGCTGGCTGATCTGGTCTTCTTGCGGCAAAAGGCTGTAGGCGAGGCGCAATTCGTCCTGGGCGAGACGCTGCATGCCAACGAGGAGACGACATTGCGCGCCTTCGCCGCCGGCCAACTTCTCGATTGCACCGTCAATCGCCTTCCAGCCGCGAAGATTGAAGTAACCAACACAAAAGTCCGAGCGATCCGCGACCTCTAACGTCGTGCGCAGCGCCGGGAGTAGACTGAGGTCGATGTTGTCGAAAATGCGCGGCATGGTGTGGTTCCTATGACCTCTCCCAGGCGGCCCACCAGTGATCGGTTATGTTGAAATAACCTCGCCTGGTGATTTCGACAAGGCCTGCCTGTTTTAAATAGCTCTTTGCCCAATGAACCCGATTGGCGATCGTGGTTTGTTTACCACTTGGCAGAAGAACCGCCCGCTCTTCTGCGGTAAGACCAAACTTATTAGAGAGCTGTTCTACAACGTCGCTAATCCTGACCTCTCCTAAGGAGGCACACTCAAGGACAGGACGCATAAGTGTTTGATAATCTGGGATCATAAAATCAGTGTTTTTTGAATTTATACGGGAACAGTATGGAGTTCTTATAGCGCGGACTTCAGGTAAAAGAAATAGAATTGGCTGAGATAGTTCTTTTTGATCACTCTGACCAATTGAGGTGGAAGTGCTGGATCCTTTAAGAAACTTGCACCCATACTTCCAATTTTTGCTTTAGATAAAAGCCAAAATAGAGAAACCTTGTAAAACAAGGCTTTACATTCAATTAAGCCTATGCTATTTTTGCTTTTATGAGCAAGAAGCATAAAGCCAAAATTGAGGAAGGCCCGTGGAACAAGGATAAAGCTGTCGGTCAGATGGCACCGTTCACGCCCGAGCAAGCCGGCGTGATCCGCTCCCTGCTCACCGCTGAGGGAAAAATCCGGGATCTGGCCCTCTTCAACACGGCGCTCGATACCATGCTGCGCGCCTCCGATCTTCTCCCCTTACGCGTGATCGATATCACAGACCACAACGGCGATGTCGTCCATGAATTCATGGTCAAACAGAAAAAAACCGGACGCGGTCATCTGGTGGCGCTGTCACCGAACACGCGGGATTCGATTGGTGACTGGATGATCGCGTCAGGCAAAGGCCCGGAAGATTTCCTGTGGACCAGCATCGGCAACCGCAAAACCGGCCGCCAGCTCACGCGCGAACAATATGCCAATCTGGTGAAGCGATGGTCATCCCTCGCCCGGCTGGATCCCAAGCGGCACAGCACGCACTCGATGCGCCGCTCGAAGTCAGCCGCGATCTATGACGCGACACAGAATCTGGCCGCCTGCCAGCACCTGCTCGGGCACAAGAGCATTGGCAGCACCGCGCACTATCTTGGGGTCGATCAGCGCAAGGCGCTCGATCTGGCCAAGAGAATTAAAATCTGAAAGGAGAGAATTATGTTGAACGAGACGTTTCGTATCAGGCTTGAGGCAAAGAACCCGGAGAAAGGCCACCTGCGAGCTTACAGGATCGATGCCGGGCAGGATCTATTCGGCCAGTGGAATATTGAGTCAACCCCCATTTAGGAGTCCACCTGTAATAGGTACTTTTCCGGCGTTATAGAGCGCGGGGAGAGCTGGCTGGAATGTAGCGGAAGACCTAGCTCCCCGTGTGGCGTGGCGGCGGAGAGTATCCGGCAAAGGATGTGCCAGCGGTGCTGGCGGTTTGTATCCCAGAGAGATGTGCGGACGGATGTGATTGTAGAGATAGCGCCATTGCCCGGCCAGCACCTGTGCCTCCTTTAGCGTGTAGAACCCTTCCAGATCAAGAAACTCCTTCCTGAACTTGCCGTTGAAGCTTTCGTTATATCCGTTTTCCCACGGGCTGCCGGGGGAGATGTAGAGCGGCTTGACGCCAATCCGCTGCTCAAGCCAGAGCCTTATCGCGGGTGCGGTGAACTCGCTGCCGTTGTCGGAACGGATGTGATCTGGAATGCCTCTTTGGATGAACAGCCCGGTCAGCACCTCCATTACATCGTCCGACTTCAGGCGATAGTCCACATGCAGGGCAAGACACTCCCGCGTGTATTCGTCAATCACGGTCAGAAACCGGATCTTCGTGCCATCCATCAATCGGGCGAACACAAAATCATACGACCAGACGTGGTTCGGCCAGCATGAACGGAGACGAATGCATGAACCGTCGTTTAGATAAAGCCTGCCGCGCTTTTTATGACGTTCCGGCACCCGCAGGCCTTCCTGCCGCCAGATGCGCTCGACGCGCTTGTGGTTGACGGGCCAGCCTTCAACCTTCAGCAGAGCCGTGACTTTCTTGTATCCGTACCGCCCATACTGCGTTGCCAGACGGAGGATGTCTCCCGTCAGCTCCGCCTCGTCACCCGCCACCTTCTTCGGGCGGCGATATGATCCCCGGTTTGCCTCAAGTGCCCGGCAGGCTTCCCTCTCCGACACTCCCAGAACCTGCTGGACATGGACGACGGCCTCGCGCCGCCGTTGCGGAGAGGTTAGAACTTTCCCCGCGAGACTTCTTTCAATATCTGGTTATCGATCGTCAGTTCGGCCACGGCACGCTTCAACCGCATGTTCTCCGTCTCAAGGTCTTTCAGCCGCCGCGCCTGATCCAGCTTCATTCCGCCATATTCCTTCCGCCAGCGGTAAAACGTATTCTTTGTCGCGCCAATCTCCCGCAAGACAACATCCAGATCACGCCCCTGCGCCAGCAGCACTTCCGCCTGCCGCAACCGGCCAATAATCTCTTCGGCAGTCAACCGTTTCCGTGCCATATATTCCTCCTGTAAAAATCCACTTATGAATAGCAGAATCACCATTCATCCTGGACTCTTTTATAGGGGGCGGCTCAGTCGAAGAAATTTCCTTCAGACTGGCCCGTTTCATATGAAGGCATGTAGGACAGCCCCTGCGAGATGGCATTACTCACTTCGGTCTGTCTAAGATCGTCGAAATAAGACATCGTCCCTGAATAATCGGTGAACTCTTCGGCATAAGCTTCTGTGAGGATGCCAAGTGAATTCGTGTACTGTTCTGTTGTCGATGTCATCGTTTATCTCCCTATTTTGTCTTTGTAATAGTAGTAACGTTTCAGGATGTTGCGGGTAAGAAACGGTAGTGTCATTAGAAACATCTGGCCGTAAAATATTTGATAAAAAACGAAATACATCCCCGCAAAAATCACGAAATTGTCGAGTCCATGGGATCGAAAATCATGAAAGAAATTATATAATTCGTACTCTCGAAGGATGATGGGAAAACTCGGCAGCAAGCAACCTGTAACAACCAAAAACAAAATAACAGTCATAAAGAATAATGGGTTTTTGTTGTATGCATCTGGTTTAACTCTTGTTCCAATCGGCAATTGGTCACTCATAACATTGCTTTGGGAATAAATATCCGTTTTCAAGCACAGGAAGAGCGTTGAATAAATAATGGTGACCGATGCCAAAATCGGAAAAACATGGCGAGGATACCCGTAAACGAGCGTGTCTACGGGAGCTTGCGGATTGTAAGATATCTGCATAAAACCCAGATTGATGTCTTGGTGGAATTGAAAAGATATAAAATAGGCGGCGAGAAAAAAGACATTCAGCCACAAATTCACAATAAACGCCTTGTAATAGATGTAGGTGTCAGGACGCCTGTTATCGTACTCCAAAGAAAGAAAGTACTTTTTTATACCCGTTATCTCGGGCCACTTTTCGGCGGGCGGTATATCAAAAAACCATGCGAGCGGCATTTTAAATATTTCCTTCACTAAAGCCACTTTCCTTTAGTTGTGCCTGGGGCAAAATTCGATCGCATCTTTGTGACAGAGATCGAAGATGGCCGGTAACCCGGATTATTTTCCCCACCGTGAAACCCCGCCACACTGCCCGTGCAGTGGTTAATGAAGAGTTAAAAAGACAACTCAAAACAGACCTGTCCACAGAGATCATCTTCCTCTTTCACTGGCCAAATTATGTCGGGGTAGTCAGAACGCAGAAACGCGGGTACGCAGGTAGGCTGGAAAAGTATTATTCAGGTTGGAAGGGCTGTCAATCCTAAAACTGCAGTGGCTTTATTGTGCAACTGCGGCGGGCAGCGGCCGGGTTAAAGGTAGAAACTGCAGTGCAGGAAGGAAGAATTTAGAGTGGCGCAGATGCAGATAAAGAGAACTGTTTTTTCGCTTCAAATGTTGCATGGATATGTATTCGATTTTATGTGGCTCTCCCCTGCCCTGCTTCTTTGAAGATGTCTCTGTGAGTTCCTGAGTGTGTTCGAGTCCTCTTTGCGAAGGATGGGATGAGAAGATCGGTTCTTTTGGCTCTCTGAGAGTGAACAAAACCTCTTCCCTGCCGAGCCCCTTTCTTGAGGTTACGGTGGGCGCGATTTATCGATTCGGGCTCATTTTTGCAAACTCCTCTACTCTACCAACCTCTTTTCAGTGATTTTTCGGTCTTGGCTTACTGCTTGCGGCGGTGAATTGCAGGATATTCAGGGCGGCAGAAGCAGGAAATGCGGTTCGAGGATGTTCAACGGGGATGACGCAGCCTGCCGGCTGTCGCGGCGCCTCTTTTGAGCAGGGAGAAACTATCAAGGGAAACAAAGCGCCAGTCAGGCTTTGCCGTAGTGGATTTTAAAGCCGTCACCGTGATAGGAATGTGCCGCAAAACGGGGGGCAGCCTATGGGCGGCATCCTTGATGATTTCCCGCGCGGCGTCGAGGAAGGTCGATTAAAGACCGAGAACAAGACGCCGCAGGCACAATGGCTCCCCTCCTCCAAAATCCTTTCCGACCCGGCGCTGTCCTACAATCCCGCGAATCCTGGCCCCAAACTCCTGCTTGGTTCTCTCGATGGCCGACCGGTCGGCATTGAGGACGACCGCCATATGATTACCGTCGCCGGCTCACGCGCCGGCAAGGGCGTTTCCGTCATCATCCCAAACCTCATTCTCTATCCCGGCAGCGTGCTGGCGATCGATCCGAAAGGAGAACTTGCCTCAATTACGGCGCGCCGGCGGGCGTGTGATCTCGGCCAGAAGGTTTTCGTATTGGATCCCTTTGACCGGACGGCCGCAGGAGTCAAACCATACAAGGCTTCGTTCAATCCCATGGCTATTTTGACCGAGGACAACCGGCATATCGTCGAAGATGCCGGCCTGATCGCCGATGCGCTGGTGATACCGGGCGGCGGCGATATCCACTGGGATGAGACGGCCAAGAATTTTATTGAAGGATTGATCCTTCATGTAGCCACATGGTCGGGATACGAAGGGAGGCGGAACCTGGTAACGGTGCGCGAGCTGCTGGTGCGGGGCGTGCTGCCGGATCCCGATCTCTTTGGCAGCCCTGAAGACATGGAAGATATCCTGCAAAACGTGGACAACAGAGCCATGTTCGGCTTGCGGATGGAGATGGAGGCCAATGACCGGCTCGGCGGCTTTATCCAGGCGGCGGCCACGGAGATGTTCGAGCGCGATCCCAAGGAAATGAATTCCGTGCTCTCGAGCGCGCGCCGCCATACAACATTCCTTGGTTTCCCGGCGATGAAGGAAGTCCTGCAGGACCACGCGGAGCTGAATGATTTGCGGGCGCTGAAAACAACACCGGAGGGCATGACGATCTATCTGTGCCTGCCGGCAGGGCGGCTTTCGACCTGCAACAGGTGGCTGCGGCTGTTCGTAAACCTTGCACTGGAAGCCATGGAACGGGAGCAAAGGCGGGCCGCGAAGCTGAAGGACGTTCCGGTGCTGCTGTGCCTCGATGAATTCGCAACCCTCGGGCGGATGGAGCAGATCGAGGCGGCTGCCGGGCAGATTGCCGGGTTCGGCTGCAAGCTGTGGCCGATCCTTCAGGATCTGGGACAGCTTGAGGCGCTTTACAAGGAACGCTGGCAGACTTTCATGGGCAATGCGGGCGTGCTGCAGTTTTTCGGGAATAATGACGTGAAGACCCTCGAATATATCAGCCAGCGGCTGGGCAAGACGACGGTGCTGGTCGAGAGCGCGGGCGATGTGAGCGCGCCGCAGGCCTATCAGGGGGCAACCGGACGGTCGCGGGCGCCGCAGGTGCATGATCTGCTGACGGCGGAGGAAGCGGGCCGGTTTTTCGCGCGGGACGCGCCGCAGCGAAGGCAATTGATTATCCGGGCGGGAAAAGATGCGGCCATGGCGATCGGGCGCGTGGTGTATTACGAAGACCCGATGTTCCGGGGAAAATTTGATGTCCTGGAATAAACTCTGGGCGAAAAAAAAGACGGGCGGGACTCCCCTCCCCGCTTCATTCCGGGGCTGGCCGGCTACTCAGCTGATCGAGGACCCTGAGAATCCGGCAAAGGTCGGACTGGAGGTATATGGCGGCTGTCTGTCGCCAGGCGGGGCGCGCGTCGCTGATATCGCGGCCACGCTACTGGGCTTTGTCGTAGGTATAGACATGCTTCTTTTAGGTCTGGAGGTGGGAACCCTGGAGTTTTTAGTCCCGGCCGTGGCGGGTATTGGGATATTCGTGTTTGTGACAAGAAAGTTCTTCGCATGGCTGTTTACGCAGACTTTGTGGATGAGGCTGTTCAAGGACAGGATAGAAATTGCCGGGTGGCGTGAATTTGAGCCGTATCAAACTAATATTGGCTATACATTCAGGCTCGATGATCATGAAAAAGCATACGATGAGGAGCTCCAGTACCGGCAGAATCGGCAGACCGGACGCTATTACAGTAACAGCCAGTGCGTGTTGTTCGAACACGGAAGGCAGGCGGTCCCTCTTGCGGATGTTTATCCGAAAGGAAAAGCGAAGATCCTGTTTGATAGGCTAACCGCGATCAAACATGGTTTTGACATCGGAATTTTCGAATAAGGAACGATGATGTTTTCACTGTGGTGGGCTGGAAGATTTTGTCTGATGGTTCTCGCGTTCTTTGTGTTTGCGTGCGCGGTTTACTTCCTGCGGGAAGTGGTGCATGAGGGTTTCGATCCGCAACGTCAGAATGTGTCTGAGCGCACCACGGCTCTACCGTAATTCTTTTGCGCCGGATCCATGGACGGCTTTACGCGCGGCATCTGATAACCACTCGCGGACCGATAGAAGCTTGTCCAGGCCCAACTCGAACGTTCTCCTGAAAAACGGTTTCTGCCGGGCAAGCATGGCGGCGCGGTACTCCTTGTAGACGGCCATGGTTTCGTCCGCGCGCAGAGGAAAGGTTTCGATTAAAAGCCTGGAATGCGCCGTTTCTGCTCCGAGTCCTGTTGGCAGTTTTGCGAGGTGGATCAGAAAATCGTCCTTGGTAGCCTTGAAGATCTTCTCGCGGTTCAGAATCCAGGCCCATCGTGCTTTTATAATCTGGTCATTGCTGTTATAGGCGGAAAAATCCCGCTCGAAGCTGGTTATCCAGTCGACGCTTTGTTGCCGGCCGTCGACTGTGAGCGGAATTGCTTCAAGGTCACGGAGCCTTCCCGCAACGCGTTCTTCGACGGTCTGTGCCGGTTGTTCGATGAGTGGGAATGGGAGGGGCATGACCTGTTGCGGGGCCGGGAATGAAGGAGGGGTCCCCTGCCCCACCGCGACCCTGTCGGCTATTTCTTTGCGTTTTGCCGTCACCGCCTTCATGAAACTTTGTTGCTCAGAGGGCCAGAGCGGAGCGATGAGGGTCCGGCCTGGGGTGGCAATCTCGAGTTCCAGCTTTTCGAGTCCGGACGTATCGAGCGGAAGGGTTTCAAGGTCGATTAGCGCCGTATTCATCCATTCCTCGCGTCTTGTGGTGTCTTTGGCAAGCCGCTCGATCATTGGGTCGAAGTGACCGAAGGTTTGGGTGAAGAAGTTTTTGAAAGGACGGAAAAAATGTATGTCAGAAAGCCTGGCACCTAGACTTATATCGTCACAAGCGAGAAGGACATCCGCACGAGTGTCGGCAAGTTTGTGCGCATTCTCTGAAGTGTAAGGAAAACCGAAGACAGGAGCGAAGGAGCTGTCGCGGAACAGATTACCGATCTGCGGCATTGACTGATAGTCAGAGGGCACGAATGCCAGATTGATGTCTGGATATTGCTGCTGAAAAGCTTCGATCCAGTTCCTAACGCCTTGGCATTTGTAGGTGAAGATTTTTATATCCGGGGCGCTCCCCTGCCCTTCTGTTTTTTCCGCAGGGCCGGGCGGCGGTGCGGTGCCGCAGGAAACAAGCAGGAAGAGCATGAAGGTGGAAACTACGCGAAGAAAGAGCGTCTTGTGTTTCATAGACAGCCTTTCCTGCTGGTGGTGACGCAGGCGAAGAATAGCAAAAGAGGATGGATTGTTTCCACTGGATGTCACAGATGATAAAATTCCGCTCGTTTGTAGCTGTCACAGGCGGGGGTTTGATCAGCGGTACGGAATTGCATGCAGCTGCATGCAGAATCTATAACCACCGGCTGAAATCAGAAGCGGCCGCATTTCTGAAAATTCCCTGCGTTTTTGGCTATAACCGCTCCGTGGTGCGTTTGTTTTTCTGGTGAAGCCATTTCCCCTCCTTATGCTCTTTCCCTTCTCCTGGGGCCTGATTTGAGGCTATGGGAGGGTTATTCGCCGAAGAGTGTTCCGTCGGGAGAGGGTTGGGTGTTAGGCACGTAGGGAGAACAAGCTTTCTT
>CXWL01013482.1_pt1 | contig 28288 bp, 37 predicted proteins | sample 590931 | NCBI WGS metagenome assembly CXWL01 (sample SAMEA3498368, study PRJEB10139) | groundwater metagenome | biome: water well; material: biofilm material | place: Germany | collected 2015-04-27 | reverse complement strand
CGCCGCCTGGCTGCGTGCGGGCGAGGCGATGATGCGGCGCCTGTTGTTGATCGAGGCGGCGGCATTGCCGAAACCCGAGCCGCGTTTGCAGCGGCCGGTTTCGCGTACGCGTGTACGTAAGCTCATGGGTTTCGAGGCCGAACATCCAGAGCTTTGGCGCGTCAGTTTCCGCTGCTTCGCGGACGCGCCGCGGCGATCGACGCCGACCGCACGCTTCTCGCGCCGAGATCAACGCGCCCAAACGCAAAAACTCCGCTCCGCCTGGCCGCTCGCCGAGCGCTACGAAGCGCTGCTGCGCGTGTTCAATGACCCCAGCGCCTACGCGCGCCGGCTCGCGCGACGCCTGCACGCAGCACCCCAGCGCACCGCCGCACTCATGCGCGCGCCGCCAGAAGCGGAAACCCGCGTCGAGCGCTTCGCCGAACTCACCGCCGCCGCGACAACGCAGGCGATGCGGTTCAATTCGAGTTGAGGAATGCCCTCACGCCGCCTCTCACATTGAAGCACCCCCGGATGAATAACGAAGCCTAGCCGCGCCGCAACCACGCCAACAGCTCCAGATTGCCGTCGCCACCGCGTATGGGCGAATCGGTAACGCCAACGAACGCAAAGCCTTGTAGGCCATCGAGCGCGCCGATTGCCTGCTGCGCCGCCGCGCGGGCGACGCTTTCTTCCAACACGCCGTCTCGACCAGCCTTGGGCCCAGCCTCGAATTGCGGTTTGATCAGCACGACGAGATCGGCGCGCTCGGCGGCGAGCGAAAGCGGCGCAGCAAGCGCCTTGGCTGCGCCAATGAAGCTCACATCGCAGACGATCAACGAAGGCGGCTCGGGCATCTGTTCGCGCGTCAGCCCACGCGCGTCCGTGCGTTCGAGCACGGCGACGCGCGGCTCATCGCGCAGCTTCGGGTGCAATTGTCCGTGGCCGACATCGACTGCATAGATTTTCGCCGCGTCCCTCGCCAACAGCACTTGGGTGAAACCGCCGGTGGAGGCGCCGACATCAAGGCAGACGCGCCCCCCAGGGTCGATGGCGAATGAAGCCAGCGCGTGTTCGAGCTTGACGCCGCCTCGCGAAACCCAGGGATGCGCCGCCCTGATCTCCAGCTGGGCCGTGTTCTCCAGGAGCTCCGACACCTTGGCCACAAGCTTGCCGTCGGCATGCACACCGCCGGCTTCTATCGCAGCCTGGGCCTTGGCGCGGCTTTCGGCCAGGCCCCGGGCGACTAAGAGGAGATCGGCGCGCATACGCGGCATGGGCCCCTCCTGTTCCATGGCGGCTGCGCTGGCAAGGCGCCCCCTTGATCGCAGCCGCCCGTGCGCGCAAAGCAGAGCCGCAAAAAGGGAGGGATGCGTCTGATGAATTCCGATATCTCGCGCCGCGCACTGCTGGCTGGCTCTGCGGCGACACTGAGCCTGGCGGCCTGCGGCAAAACTGCGGATAGCGATGCGCTCGGCGATCTTGACGCAACCGGGATCGCAGCCCGCGTAGCCAATCGTGAGATCAGCGCGAGCGAGGCGCTCGAGGCGGCGATCGCGCGCGCCGAGCGCGTCAATTCGCAACTGAATTTTATCGCAACAGCGAGCTATGAATACGCCCGCGGCCGTGCTTCGGCCCCCCTCGCCGGACCGTTCGCCGGCGTGCCGACCTTGATCAAGGATCTGGCCGATGTCGCCGGCCTCCCCACCCATTATGGCTGCCGCGCTTTCGCCAACAATGTCGCGCGCGAGCAGGCGCCATACATGGACGCGGTGCTGGCGTCGGGCGTGACGCCGTTCGGAAAGTCGACCACGCCCGAATTCGGCCTCACCGCCACCACCGAGCCCCTGCTCGGCGGCGTCACCAAGAACCCGTGGGATATCGCCCGCTCCAGCGGCGGTTCTTCCGGCGGCGCGGCAGTGGCGGTCGCGGCGCGCGTGATTCCGATCGCGCATGCGAGCGACGGCGGCGGCTCGATCCGCATCCCCGCTTCCTGCAACGGCATTTTCGGCCTCAAGCCTTCGCGCGGGCGCACCATCCACGACGGACGCGAGCAAGGCCCGCTGCCGATTTCCGTCAATGGCGCAGTGAGTTTGAGCGTACGCGACAGCGCCCAATGGCTTGCCGCGACCGAGCAAAGCGGCGAAGGCGCGGCGCTGCCGCCCGTGGGGCTGGTCTCCGGCCCGAACAGCCAGAAGCTGCGCATCGCGCTGAGCGTTCCCGACTTCCGCGGTCACGAGCCTGACCCAGAAGTGCGCGCCGCGACCGAGGCGGCGGCCGAGCTTTGCCGCTCACTCGGCCACGAGGTGCGCGAAGCCCGCCCCAATCTCAATGGTCAGCAATTCAGCGACGATTTCATTCTGCTCTGGGCCGCGAGTGCGGCAGAAGTGGTGCAATTAGTGCAGGCAAGCGCGGGCCAAACGCCACTCGACCAATTGCTCGAACCGCTGACGCTCGACCTCGCCCAACATTTCGCAAGGAATGTGGGCGCCATGCGCGACGCGATCGGCCGGCTCATGCAGGTGGAGGCCGCTTACGGCGCCTTCTTTGCAGACGTGGATGTGCTGCTCACCCCGGTGCTGGCGAGCCCGCCGCCGCCCCTTGGCGAGATATCGCCGACTTTGGGGATGGAGGTCGGCTTCGCGCGCGTGCTCGATTATGTCGGATACACCCCGCTGCAGAACGTCGCTGGCGCACCGGCGATGAGCGTGCCGCTGGGCTGGAGCCAATCGGGCCTGCCGATCGGCGCGCATTTCTCCGCTGCCAAGGGCCAGGAGCGGCGCCTTCTCGAACTCGCGTACCAGCTGGAGGAAGCCAAACCCTGGGTCGGGCGCAAGCCGCAGGTCTGCGCCGTCTGATGCTCCTTACTCCCGCCCCGATTGCGCGCTACCGGGCGAGCATGTTGCGTCGCTCCGCGCTCTGTCTGCTCGCGTTCGTGCTCCTGGCCGCGCCCGCGGCCGCGCAACGGCGCCAACAGGGCGAAGCTACCGGCGAGGAGCGCCGCCCTCCCGATGCACCGGTCACCGGGGAGGCCTGGTACTCGGCGCAATTGCAGGAACTCGCGGAAGTATTGGGCGGGGCGCATTATCTGCGCATCACCTGCGAGGGTCGCCGCGACCAGCGCTGGCGCGACTATATGCGCCGCGTGATCGAGCGCGAGCCCGAGCACAATGGCGAAATGGTGGAGGCGTTCAATCGCGGCTACCGCAACGAAGAATCGCGCTTCGACGCCTGCGACGAGACCGCGCGTCAAGTCGAGGCCGAATTGCGCGCCCGCGGCTTGCNNGCGGCCTCAGCGCCCGCCACGCTGAATAGATGGACGAGGCCGAACAAAAGCGCCGCGCCCTCGAATTGATGCTCGAGGCCTGGGACAAAGCCTTGAGCGAGGGCGTCGAGGCGGAAATCGCTGCGTCGGTGGCCATCTTCGCCGCTCTCGCCGACATGGTCGACCGCCACGGCGCCGATGCAGTCGCCGAATTCTGCGCCACCCTCCCCGGCAAAGCGCGCGCCGGCGAGTTCACGCTGCGCGCAGACTAAAAAAGGTTGCCGCCTATTCCTCGACCTGCTCCGGCGCCACCCCGCGCGCGCGGATGAGTTCTGCTAGATCGCCACCCGCCTTCGCCAATGCGTCCGCATCGGCCGAGCGCGCCACCAGGTGCGCCCCGAAGCTGTCAGGCGGCGAGAACCACGGATAGGAGCCGAACGTGACCATTCCGCCAGCCGCTTCTTCAAGCGCACCGAGCGCTGCGGCGATGTCGCCCTCGCGCAGGCCCTTGGCGCGCAGGGTCAGTGTACGCATCACCGCACCGCCCTGAATGCGATGGCCGACATCCTCCAGCATACCGCGCATGATCGAGGGCACGCCGGCCATCACGAACACGTTGCCAATCTGGAAGCCCGGCGCCTTCGAAACCGGATTGGCGATCAATGCCGCGCCTTCGGGAATACGCGCCATGCGCAGGCGCGCCTCATTCAAGTTTGAAGCGCCCTTGTAGTGCGCCTCCAGAATTGCACGCGCATCGTCGCGGATGCCGATATCGACGCCGAACGCTGCCGCGATGGCATCGGCGGTCTTGTCGTCATGGGTGGGGCCGATGCCGCCTGTAGCGAACACATAATCGTATTTAGCGCGAAGTGCGTTCACCGCCGAGACGATCTCGGCTGGAACATCGGCCACGACTCGCGCCTCCCCCACCTGCACGCCGAGCGGGCCTAAGAATCTCGCAATCGTCTGCAAGTTCAAATCCTGGGTGCGACCGGACAATAATTCGTCGCCGATGAGCAGGATTGCTGCTTTAACCTGAGCTTGGGACATGGAGACACGCTAGCGGACGGCCGCGCCTGGGAACAGACCGAACATGGAGCTGACAGCAAAAGCGCTCATGCACATTTGCCGGTGTCGCAGCGGAAAGTTCTATGGCGACGTTGCCCCTCATCACGCGGCGCTTTAGCGTGAGCGCTCGAAGTCCGCCACCGGCCCGGAGATCACAATGAATTTCGAACATAGCGAAAAGGCCCAATCCTGGATCGACCGTGTGCAGCAATTCATGGACGAGCACATCTATCCTGCGGTCCCGACGTACGAGGCGCAGCAGAAGGAGGGCAGCCGCTGGAAAGTGATTCAGGTGGTCGAGGATTTGAAGGCCAAGGCCAAAGCGCAGGGTTTGTGGAACATGTTCATGCCGCCCGGGAGCGGTCATGCGCACGTGGACGATAGCTTCAAGTTCGAAAGCCCGCGCCTCACCAATCTCGAATACGCGCCGCTGGCCGAAATCATGGGCCGCGTCCAATTCGCCTCGGAAGTGTTCAATTGCTCGGCGCCCGACACCGGCAACATGGAAGTGTTCGAGCGCTACGGCACGCGTGCGCAGAAGGACAAATGGCTCGCGCCGCTGATGAACGGGGAAATCCGCTCGGCGTTCCTGATGACGGAGCCAGCGGTGGCCTCCTCCGACGCCACGAATATTCAATGCGAAATACGCCGCGACGGCGATGAGTACGTGATCAATGGCCGCAAATGGTGGTCCTCCGGCGCCGGCGATCCGCGCTGCAAGGTGGCCATCCTCATGGGCAAGACCAATCCCGACAACCCGAAGCATTCCCAGCAAAGTCAAATTCTGGTGCCGCTCGACGCCAAGGGCGTTAACATCCTGCGCCCCCTCACCGTGTTCGGTTATGACGACGCACCCCACGGGCACATGGAGATCGAACTGAAGGACGTGCGCGTCTCGGCGGAGAATTTGCTGCTGGGCGAAGGCCGCGGCTTTGAGATCGCGCAGGGGCGCCTGGGGCCGGGGCGCATCCACCATTGCATGCGCACGATCGGCGCCGCGGAAGCCGCGCTTGAAGCTTTGTGCAAGCGCGTGACCAGCCGCGTCGCCTTCGGCAAGACCATCGCCGAACATTCGGTGTGGGAGCAGCGCATCGCGGAAGCGCGGATCGATATCGAGATGAACCGGCTGTTGTGCCTGAAGGCCGCCTACATGATGGATGTCGCCGGCAACAAGGTCGCCAAGAACGAGATCGCCATGATCAAGGTGTCGGCCCCGCGCATGGCGTTGAAGATTATCGACGACGCCATCCAGGCTCATGGCGGCGCTGGCGTGTGTCAGGATTTCGGCCTCGCCAAATCCTATGCCGGTATACGCACGCTCCGCCTGGCCGACGGCCCCGACGAAGTGCATTGCCGCGCCATCGCCATGAATGAGCTGGGCCGTTACGGCTGGACCGGCAAGCGCGCCAAAACCGAAGGCGAAAGCCTGCCAGGCATGCGATGATGGGGTTCGCTTGGGGCTTGTGCGTGCTGGGGCTGTGCTTCGGCGCCTATCTCGGCGCGCGCGGCTTGCTCGATCCGAATTGGGCGGCGCGTCTGGTGCGATTGCGTGAAGACGAGCAAGGCGGCGGTTTCGCCGAATTCCGCGCCACCTATGGGGCCATGTTTCTCGGCCTGCACGTCGCGGCGCTGCTCTTGGTGTTGTACTATTTACGCGGCGCCGCGGAAGTGCCGGGCGTGGCCGCGAGCGGCGCGGTGTTTGCGGTTGGAGCGGGCTGGGCGGGCGCGGCGTTTGGGCGGATGGTGTCGATTTGGCGCGATAAGGGCGCAAACACAGCGTTTAATCGTCTCTCCGTCGGCGTGGAAATTATCGCCGCGCTCGCGATCGGCGCACCCTGGGCGGTGTGGCTTTTGGGCGGGTAGTATGGTAGATTGTGGCTATGAAGACGCTGACCATTACGCTTTCGGATGAAACCGCTGCTCGGTTCGCCGAACATGCAGCCGAGAACGGCAAGAGCGCCCAAGAATGGGCCGCCCGCTTGATCGAGCAGGCATGCGACGACGACGATTGGTTTGAGCAGCTCCCGCCCGAAGATCGCGCCGCCATCGAAGAGGGGCTGGCGCAGGCAGATCGGGGGGAATTCGCAACCGACGCCGAAATGGACGAGGTGTTTGCTCGTTTCGACCGGTGAAGGTTCGCTACACGCGACGCGCTCGTGACGATCTGATCCGGATTGAGGCCTACCTCCGGCAACACAGTCCGCACGGGGCAGCCGTGTTGGCGCGCGCATTCGCAAGAGGATCGACGACCTGGCGCAGTTTCCACGGCAAAGCACGCAATTGGTCGGTGTGGGTGATACACGGATGCTCGTTGTGACCCGCACACGCTATCTGGTGGTCTATCGAGTTACCCACGAAGTGGAGATCATCACGGTTATCCATGCGTCGCAGCAGCATCGGCGCTGATCTCTGGCGCGAGATCATTGATGCTCATATCCGCGCGCCACGGCCAAGCGGCCTCGCGCAACCCGCAATCGCGCGGATCGAACGTATCGCGCGTGAGCACCACCACGTTGGTCGGCGTTTCCTCGACGCGCACTTGCGCCACACCGAAGGGTAGATCGTCCGCTTGCAGGAACGCCGACAATTTCAGCCAGAAGCACGCCGCCAGCGCCTCGGTCGTGGGATCGCCCTGAAAACTCATGATGCTGGCCAGGCGCTTGGGTTCTTGTTCGCGGAAGAAGTCGAGCAACGGGTCGGCCTCGTTCAATTGCAGCGCGTGATCGACATGGCCATCGATCCACGCGTGCCAGCGCCCCTTCAACACCTCGAACGGCGCCTGCGCATTGGCGCCGCCGAAGCGGAAGCGCGTGTGCGGTTCGAGCCGTACGCTGACGATCTCGTTGTGGCCGTGCGGGACCGCGCATTTGGAGTCAGGGTCGGCCAACAGCCGATGCGCCATCGCGTAGCGACGCGCGAATTCTAACGAAACCATGTCTTTTCCCCGGCACTCCCGCAGCACAGACGGACGCCTCGCGGCGGCTTAGCCGCCCCGCGCACGCTTCGCAACGTTCAGAACCATTTCCGCCATTTGGCGATCGCAAATAGCGCCAGAGGAGTGAGCAGCAAGAGCAAGAACACGGCCTTTGGGCCCACGGTCTTGTCGAACCAAGTGATCGCATCCAGGTTCATGCCAAAGATGGAGGCGACCAAGGTCGGTGGGATGAAGGCGATGGTCGCCAGCGAAAGCGCCTTGAGCACGTTCGTCTGCGCTGCGTTGATCAGCCCCAATGTCGCATCCTGCAGATAGGCAAGCCGCGGCTGCATTGCTTCGGAGATACGCTCCAGCTCGCCCACGTCGCGCCCAAGTGCGGCCAAGCGCTTGTCGTCCAGGCCATGCTTGCCCTTGGCGATGCGCGCATAGGTGAGGAGCCGCTGGATGCTGGAGAGCGAGTCATGGGCGATCGCGCCAAGCGCGCCGGCGCGGCCCAATTCGCGCAGGATCGATCGCAGGTCCGGGTCGCGGTCCTCCGCGAAGACACGCTGAGAAATGGCGTTGGCGCTTGCGGTGGCTTCGGCGAGCAGATCGGCCAAGCGTTCGGCTGCGCCCTCAAGTAGCGCGAACAATACATCGGCGCCGGTTTGCGCCGAGCCGACACGCGCAGAGGCGCGCCCGGCGCCGATCTCAAAAGCGCGCGGACGCACTTGGCGCACGGTAACGAGTTTGCCTTGCGCCAAGATGAAGGTCACCGGGCCCGAGACGAACATGCCCTCATCGCGCCGTCCTAGCAGCGTCGCGGTCAGATAAAGCGCTTCGCCCTCTTCGTAGAAGCGCGCTGATTCCTCAAAAGCGCCGCGCTCTGCCGGCGTGGGCACGTCGATGCCAAGCGCAGCTTCGACCTCGGCCTCCTCGGCTTCCGAGGGATGCTCAAGATCGAACCAAAGCGCGTTCGGATCGGCGCAGGAGGCGGCCTCAGCGCCGCCGCGGGAGAGTCGTCGCAGCATGGAGCGGCTTTGCCATGCTTTGCCGCACCGGCGCTAGTGTCCCAGATTTGGAGTTCGCACAGTCATTTGGATCGCGGTGAACGGAAGTGCATTCTGGTCCGCTAAACGGCGCACCTGGACGCCAGCAGGAGTACAGGCTCAACGGGCGCGCTCGCGTCAGGCTTTGCGAGATCGACTGAAAACCCTGCCGTGTCTAGGGCGGCGACTACCCCCTCCAGCGATGGAAACCGGTAAATCGCGCTGGGGAAGGCGCGTATTGCGGCTTCGTTTGCGGCAGTGCGGAACACGAGTGCGAGCCGCCCGCCCGGCTTCAGCACGCGGGCGATTTCGTGGAGCCCCGCGCCAAGATCGCTCCAGAAATAGACGACGTGTACGCAGAGAATCTTGTCGAACGCGGCATCCGCGAATGGCAAACGATCCACACCCGCCTGCGCCACATCGACAAGACGAGCGCGCACGTGGGAACGATTGCGCTGCACGGCTGTATTCACCATCAGCTCGGAAGGGTCCGCGCCTGCAATCCGGCCACGTGGCGCGCGCCTCGCAAGCTCTGCGAGGCCACGCCCTGGGCCGCACCCGATATCGAGCACATGGTCGGTCGGCTCGATACTCAAGGCATCGATCGCGCGCAGGTTTTCAGCCCAAGTCTCACGCGCCATAATGAAAGCTATAAGCCGACCGAGGGGGCCCTCGGCGTGGCGCGCTTGTTCAGCGATGAAGCGCGGCCTACGCATGGGCGCCTCCTTGCTTCCGCGCCAAGCGTATTCCGCCAACATAGGAAAGCACAAACCCAAGATTCGCGGCTGCGAAGCCGATCGTCAATTCATTGATCCCAGCAATGCAGCTCTGCGGAATGACGATGAAATAGCCGACGCCAAGCGTTGGAATAAGGTGCAACGCCAGTGGAAGATAGGCCAGAGCTTTGGCGCGCCAAGATAGAGGAAAGCTGCTCATGGCTCTAGCCTGCGGACGGCTTGGAGTACGTCATCGGGGCGACGCCAAATCTGGGTTTGACAGAACACCCCTAGTGCGCAGCCACGCAGCTCCAGCGAACCATTGCGGATTTGTATCGCCCCTGTGTAGGTGCGACCGTCATCGGGATTGTAGAGCGAGCCATCGCCCCATACGCCGGGTGCGGTTTGGCGCAAGCCTCTGACGATCTGGACGCCGATCAGGGAACGCGTGCGTAAGCTGCGATCGGGGTTGTGATTGTCCACGCGCGGACGCCCCTCGCTGTCGTTCGGCGCCCACAACCACACGATGCGTCCGCACATCGTTTCCGGATTTCCTGCGCAGGGGCGGAACTGGACGATGGAGCCAAAGCCGTTCGTGGCCCAATTGCCGGCAATGGCGCTGCCCGCCTGCGCGCCCGCTTTACCCGCCATGGCGCCGCTGACCACAAGGGTGAGCGCCCCAATTGCCGCCACAACGCGCGCTGGTTTTTTCCGCCGGATCCGGCGCATCGCGGATGCGGCGACCTCCGCCTGGTAGTCGGGATGTTCGGTGCCCATCCAGCGGTCCCACCAGGAGAAATAGAGGCCGTAATTGCTGCTCCCATTCTGGTGGTGGAGGTCGTGGTGGGTGGTCGTGTTCCACCAGCCGAACAGGCGCGAGGGTTTGCCGGACACCGGGTACATCTCGACACCCGCATGCCCCATGACATTGCGTACGATCTGCCACGTGACGAAGCTGAAGATCGCGAGATCGTGCATCGGCACGATCGCAACCCAGAGCGGCACGAATGCGGCCATCAAGAGCGCTTCGGGCACGTCGAACGCGTAGGCCGTCCAGGGGGTTGGGGTCTTCGACTTGTGGTGGGTCCAATGGAAGGTGCGGAACAGACGCGGATGGTGCATGGCCCGGTGCGTCCAATAGAAATAAGCATCCTGGGCAAGGATCATCGCGGCCAGCGTCAGCAGGAAGTAGAGCGGACCCTTTACCGTGAAGTCCTGGTAGATCGTCAGGCAGCCAAGCCTGTAGGCGACATACATGCCGAAGCCGACGCAGGAAAACACCAGAGCTGTGCGGAGGGACGCGAGGATTTCTCGTCGGTAGTCCTCGGGTGCGGCATTGCGCGGCTGGATTTTCCGCGCCGAGTAATGATTGCGCCAGAACGCCCAAATAAGGACGCTGAACAGGCCGGCAGTGATCAGGTAACGGCCGGCTTCTATGCTGGCGATGACGGGGAAGACGGCGCTAAACTCGCGCCAGAGATCGAAATCGGGCAACATGGGGCTCGCACTTTTTGCGCCGGACCATTTCGGCAAACGCGAGCATGACCAAAGCGCGCCCCCGCATCTCGCCTTGTTCGAAAGCCAGCTAGTCGATTTCGAAAACGGCGCGCCGATTCTGAAACTTCCTCATGAAATCAGACCGAACGCGCGAGCGCCTCGGATCGGAATTCCGAAGGGGTCTGTCCCGTTTCGAGCTTGAACGCACGGTTGAAAGGCCCGAGCGAAGCGAATCCTGCGTCCAGCGCGATGGTCGCAATTGGCACCTCGCGTTGGGAAGGGTCAGCCAGCGCCGCTTTGGCCTCTCCGATCCGCCATTGGTTGAGGTACGCGCTGAAATTGCGATGGCCGAGGTTCTGGTTAATCAGCTTCCGCAGGCGGTGCTCGGGAACCCTGACCCTCCGCGCCAGTGCGGCCACGGTCAGGCCTTCGGCGCGGTAGACGCGCTCTTGGCGCATCAATCGCTCAAGCTCTGCGATGGTTTGGGCGTCTGGGCTATCTGGCGGCGAGGGAGTTACCCGGGGTCGCGCTTGCACCGGCGCCAATATTGGCGCGCCGAACAAGCTCGAATCCATGCGTGCGAACGCGGTCAAGGAAAGTAGGCCCAGCGCCAGTAATGCAAAGGCAGCGAGCGGCGACAACGCCCGCGCCGACCCGACAAACAATTCCCCAATCTGCACTAAGATCACCGCCAGGGCGTAGATCGAGGCTGCGGCCAGGATTGGGCCTCGGAGACGTCGACGAGCCTCCACGAGGTCGCCACGCCAGCCGCGCGCAATCAGGATCAGCGCATGGGCGAGAAGACTGGCGCTGAGAATATTGTGGACAAGATAGAGGCTGCGCTGGGCAATTCCCGAAGAGGACGTAGCGGCAACGCCAAGGGCAAGGAGGACGAGCGCTGGCGCGAACCGGCGTAGATCGAGTGCGCCGCCGTCTTCAAATAGTTCGAGTGCGAACGCCCAAAACAGACCCGCGCCCATGATGGAGAATGCCAAGATCGGCCACCACATCGGCCCGAGCGTCGGCTCAAGATTGGGCAGCTGCGTTAGCGTGTGGGCGGCGGCGGCGAGGCAGAAGGCGGCGCCTATGATGTGCGCCGGTGCGCGCCCTCCTCGCAAGCACAGCAAGGCGAGACCAAGGAAGGCGCCAACCGCACCGCCACGCGCCAGGAGTTCGAGAGTCTCGCCGGGATTCATTCGCGTGCGGTAGCACAATCAGCCCGGAATTGCGTCTGCCGTAAAACTGGACGGTGGCTCAACGGCCCCCTATCACGGGGCAGTCTCCGATAGGGCTTGGCGAATGTTTGAAGGCAAGGTCTGGTGGATCACGGGCGCATCGTCGGGCATTGGCGCAGCGCTTGCGTGTTATTTGGCGCGGCGGGGCGCGCGGCTTATTCTCTCTGGACGCAACGAGGAAGCGCTCGCCAGCGTGCGCGACGCGTGCGGCGGTGAGGCGCTGATCCTGCCATTTGAGGCGACAGCGTTCGATCAAATCCCGGCAATTGTCGATCAGGCCTGGAGCTGGGCGGCGCAATTTGGCGGCGGCATTGACGGCCTCGTCAACAATGCAGGCATTTCGCAACGTTCGCTCGCGGCTGACACCGCTTTTGAAGTGTACGAGCGCATCATTGCGGTCGATCTCATGGCGCCGATACGCCTGACTCAGGCCCTGTTGCCGTGTATGATCGGCGCGGGGCGCGGTCACTTGGTTGCGATATCAAGCGTCGCGGGAATCATAGGCGCGCCGCTACGAAGCGCCTACAGCGCCGCCAAGGCGGGAATCATTGCTTATCACGACAGCGTCCGCGCGGAGACCCAGCATCAAGGACTGCATGTGCTCGTGGTTGCGCCGGGCTCTGTACGCACGAACGTCTCCAAGAACGCGCTCGACGGCAAGGCGCAGGCGCGGGGATTCAGCGATTCCGCGATCGACAACGGCATGGCGCCGGAAGCCGCTGCTGAACGCATTGTCGAGGCGATCGCAGGCGGCGCGCGCGAACTCATTCTGGCTGAAGGCATGGAAGCACAGGCCGCGCAGCTGCGCCGCAGCAATCCGGATCAACTCTTCGAAATCATGGCGCAGCTCGTCGCGAACGGCTATGCGCAGAAATTGGGCGCGGAGAATTGAGGGCTCTCCATTAGCGGGTCAGATGTCAACCTGAACCACCGCGCCCGGGGTTGCGGTTGCGACGGCCGCCTGGATGTCTGCGAACTTGAGTTTTATCAGCTTCCAACGGCCTTTGCTTAGGATGACGATAGCGATGCGCCGCCCCCTCAGGTTTTGTTGGTGTACGATGTTGCGGTCGGTAGTGACGAAGACTTCGAAACCCGCTGCCTCCGCGGCGCTGAGCAGCTCACCGTTCTTCAGAGTATCCGCGGGGAACGCGCTTCCTCGACAATATGACCGGCCAGCGCCGCCGCGACGCCCCTGGGCGTCCCATTGCCGAAGAGCACGCGCATTACGCCACTGGCGCGTCCAGGCTGCGCGCGGCAAATTCTAACAACGCTTCGATCTGTTCGCGGTTTACCGGAAATTGCGCAATGACCTCATCCACGGTCAGGCCGTCCTCTAGATTTTCGAACACAATTGCGGCCGGTGTACGCGTACCTTTGAAGACCCAGGCGCCGCTCACCTTGCCTGGGATGCGTTCAATTGCCGGGCACTGCGACCAATCCAAGGGGGGCATTTGCTTCACCTCTGGTTTTCTTATCACAGATCAGAGGGGCCTGCCATGACGGAGATCGCCACATGGGGCGGCGAGCGAAGGGTTATGGCTTGGCTATTTCGCCTTGGCGACAATTCAGACGCTTGCGGTCGGCATTCCCACGCCCCCGCCACCTTTGTGCGGTGTCTCGAAATACCCTTTGGGCGACGGCGGACTGATTGCGTGCACGCATCTGAGCAACTGTGAAGGAGCTCACTCCGCCTTTTGCACCGCGCCCCGCGCCATCACAAAGCGCACATTCATCAGCGTCGCCACATCCGCCAGCGGATCGGCGTCCACCGCGATGATGTCGGCTGCATAGCCTGGCGCAATGCGGCCGGCGGTTCCGTTCAGTTGCAAATGGTCGGCGGCGTTCACGGTCGCCATCTGGATCGCTTGCAGCGGCGTGAAGCCGGCTTCGACCAAAAGCTGGAACTCGCGCGCGTTCATGCCGTGCGGGGAGACGCCGGTGTCGGTGCCGAAGGCGATGCGCGCGCCCGCCGCCCGCGCACGCAGCGCCATTGCGACCAGCGCAGGACCCACCGCGCGCGCTTTCTCCGCTTGCGCTGGCGAGAGCGTGCCGCCTTGCTCGGCCAATTGGCCGACCCACCAGCCCGCCATCATGGTCGGCACGAGGTAGCGATTGCCTTGCCGCAGCAGACGAAAGCTCTCCGCATCGGCGTAGCTGCCGTGTTCAATCGAATCGACGCCCGCGCGTAAAGCCGCATTGATGCCGCCGACCCCGTGCGCGTGCGCGGTGACGCGCCGGCCCATAGCGTGGGCGGCCTCGACGATGGCTTCGAGTTCCGGATCGCTCAATTGCTGACCGACGCCTGCGGCAGTGTTGGAGAGCACGCCGCCGGTGGCGGTGATCTTGATCACATCGGCGCCGGCTTGGATCTGGCGGCGTGTCGCTTCACGGCACGAATCTGCCCCGGAGCACGCCGCAGGGCTGCGCAGCACGTCGACGACATGGGGCGAAAAGCCGTTGGCGTCGCCATGGCCGCCATCGGGCGTGACAGAAAAGCCGGAAGCGACAATGCGTGGGCCGACAACGCGGTTTTCCGCTATTGCACGGCGCAACGCAAAAATGGAATCGTTCGGCGCTCCGAGATCGGCGACTGTGGTGAAGCCCGCCATCAGCGTCTTGCGCGCATTCTCCGCGCCACGCAGGGCGGCGTCGGATTCCGTGAGCGTCACTTCCTCGATGAATTGATTGGGACCGAGTTCGCTGGTGAGGTGGACGTGGCTGTCTATCAGGCCAGGCAACACGAAGCGAGTGCGCTGGTCGACGATGGCCGCGCCAGCGCGCTCGACATAGCCTGCTTCGACGCCCACCACGCGGCCATCGGCGCCGATGAGAATGGAGTGTTGGGTAAGCACGCGCCCCGATGCCGGATCGGCCAGCAGGCGTCCCGCATGGATGATCGTGGCCACCGCTGGCGTATTCTGTGCGACGCTCGGCCCGGCAGCCATGGCGAGTGCGGCGATCGAAACGAAGAGGCGTCGCAACATGTGTTCCTCGTGCATTTTCGGTTTGGGTAGGCGAGTTTCGTTCTCCAGGGCGCAGTCCCAAGTCAACCGCAATCTCCAACCGCGCTCGCTAGGGGGCTAGACAGATCGCGCGACGCCAGCGAATTATGTGCCCGCCGTTTTGGAGGAAGCCCCATGGCCAAAGGTCAGATGAAGTCCAACAAGGAAAAGCGCAAGCCGAAGAAGGCCGACGATAAGAAGAAGAAATAGGGACTAGGCATTGGGTGTTGGGTGAAATATCTCGCCGTCATTCCGGACGCGCGGAGCGCGATCCGGAACCCAGGGATCGTAGAGCGCGGTGCTTGCGGCCCCTGGGTTCCGGGTATCGCTTCGCGATCCCGGAATGACGGGGAGATATTTCGCCCAACACCCAATCCCTAAATCGGCATACGCATGATTTCCTGATACGCGGAGATCACCTGGTCGCGTACCGCGATCACGGTTTGTAATTGGGTTTCCGCGGCGGCGATGGCGGTGACGACATTGACGATGTCGCTTTGGCCGGCTGCAACTGAGAAGGCCTGATTTTCCGCCGCACTCGCGCTCGCGCCGGCTTGGCGGATTGCTTCCTGCACCAGATTGCCGAAGTCGACGCTTTCGGCGCCCCCTCCTGCTGCGCCTCCCGCGGCGCGCGCGGTCTGTTGATACGCCCGCGCGGCGGATACCGGATCGATGGCCATGTTCGCTTATCTCCGGAGTAGGTCGAGCGCACGCGAGGTCATAGTGCGGGCGGCTTCGATCATGTTGAGGTTGGCTTCGTAGGCGCGGGTCGCTTCGCGCAAATCCATCATTTCCACCAAAGTGTCGACGTTCGGCAGTCGCACATAGCCGTCCGCATCCGCGGCGGGGTGGCTTGGATTATATTCCTCGCGGAACTCGCGCATGTCGTATTGGGCGCCCTTAACCCGCACCCCTACTGCGCCGCTAGCGAGCGTGGTGGTTTCCATGAGCGGTATGCGGCGGCGGAACGGGTCTTCGTTGGGATTGGCGCCGGTGGAATTGGCGTTGGCGACGTTCTCCGCGGCAAGGCGCATGCGCACGGTCTGCGCGCGCATGCCGGACGCGGCGGCAGAGATGGCGGCCTGGATGTCAGTCATTCATAACTCCGATCATCGGCCCGGCGCCCGCAGCGCCAGGCGCACGAGTTCCAGCCCTTTTTGGTAGAGCGCCAGATTGGTCTCGAATTGCATGCGGGTCTCGGCGGCGCGCGCCATCTGCTCTTCGAGCACGACCGCGTTTCCGTCCATGGTGGTTTCACTGTCGTCCTGGGTGACGATCCTCGTCTCCACGCTTCCGCCGGGCGTCATATGAGTGGCGCTGGTGCGGGACATGGCGAGGCCGCGCCCGCCGGCCGCAGACGCCAGCATGCGCTCGAAGCCGGCGGTGTCGACGTCGCGCGGGCGGTAGCCAGGCGTCGAGGCGTTGGCGATATTCTCGGCGATCAGCTTCTGGCGCTCGCTCAATTGGTCGAGCCGCGCGCGTAGGAGGCCGAAGAAAGGGGTGCTGGAGAGATCCAAGTTTCGCGACTCAGGGCTGCAAGATTTGCCTAGTCGAACAGCTCATGGTTAAGCGCGACTTAATTTCGGGCGCGAATTTTAACCTCTCGTTTACCAAACCCCGCCAGCGATGAGCCCAACTCCAGAACGGGGGCGGGCGGTGGATTTCTTTCAATTGGCAAAAGTTCTGTTCGCGCTCATCGCCACTTTGGCGTTGCTTGTGGGCGTGGCTTGGGGTGCACGACGGCTCGGCATGCTGCGTCCCGGGCGCGAGGGCGAGCGACGCCTGAAGATCAGCGAGAGCATGATGCTCGATCCGCGCCGGCGCCTGGTGATCGTGCGCTGCGACAATCGCGAACACGTGCTGTTGCTGGGCCCCGGCGGCGACCGCGTTGTCGCGCACATGGACGCGAAGGCGGAGGCGGCGACGTGAACGCCAAATTGACCCACAGTTCTCGGGATTCTCGGCGCGGCAGTCGGCAGTCGGCAATCGGCAGTCGGAAGNNACGATCTGCCGACTGCCGACTGTTTCGCGCCATCCGGTGGGGGGCGTTATTGGCGTTTGGTATGGCTTTGCTCCTGCTTCCTGGCGACGCATTCGCGCAAGCCGCGGAGCCGACGCTCGACATCAATCTCGGCACTGGCGAGGGGCTGACATCGCGTGTGCTTCAACTCACGGCGCTCATAACCGTTCTTTCGCTTGCGCCGTCGATCGTGATCATGACCACGAGCTTCGTGCGTATCGTGGTGGTTTTGTCGCTGCTGCGCACCGCTATCGGGCTGCAACAAGCGCCGCCGAACGTGGTGATCGTGTCGCTTTCGCTGTTCTTGACTGCGTTTGTGATGCAGCCGGTGTGGGACGAGGCCTACCAGGCTGGTATCGGTCCGGTGATGCGCGAGGAGATGCCGCTCGACGAAGCGTTTCCGCGCATCGTCGAACCGCTTAAAGTGTTCATGGCCGCGCATACGCGCGAGCCGGACCTCGCGCTCTTCATCGATATGGCGCGTCTGGAGACGCCGCCCGCAAGCGCGGTGGAGACGCCGCTGCGCATCCTGGCGCCGGCGTTCATGATCTCGGAATTGCGGCGCGCCTTCGAGATCGGCTTCATGCTGTTCGTGCCGTTCGTGATCATCGATCTGGTGGTGTCGTCTCTCTTGATGGCGATGGGGATGATGATGATGCCGCCGGTGACGGTGAGCTTGCCGTTCAAGCTGATCTTCTTCGTGCTGGTGGATGGCTGGCGCCTTGTGGCGGGGAGCTTGATCGAAAGCTTCGCCTCCGGCGCGCCGCCGGGAGGGTGACACTAAGGTGTTTGCGAAATATCGGAGACGCCTGAAACCGCGGCGCAGCGCCAGCGTCGCGCCCCGACGCGCTCAGCATGAGGTTCTTTCTTGCCAACCCGTCCCCTCGGCGTCAGCCTGAACCTGCCGAAAACCGCGCCTTAGAACGCGCACTGCGTGGGAGGCTCGATCAGACAGTCGGCGCAGGCGCGGTTCTCGGGTAGCGCCGGCCCCAGCAAATCCGCGAACCAATCCACGAACGCCGCGCCCCCTGACTGCTCTGTGTAGAATAACCCCCTGCGCAATGCGGTGTGGGTCTGTCCAGCGGCCAGGTAGGAACGAAAATTCGGAATCTGCTGACGCTGTTCGAGAGCGGCCGCCATCGCATCGGTCCAAGCGCTGCAAGTGCGCTCGCCGCCTGTAAGTGCGTAATAGGCGCGCTGGGTGACGTCGGCGCTGGTGGTGTATTGTGCGAAACGGTCGCGCGGGAAATGCGCGGCCAGGCGCGCGACGGCGTCATCGCCCTCGCCGCCGAAAATGGCGGGCGACGGTTGATAATTCCAAGCGCGATTGCGAAGCGCGGCCGATCCCGGCGCGCTCACGCCCTGCCCGGCATCGCCTAGCATAATCGCCTCGCCATCGGGGTAGGTTTCGCGGATGGCCGGGTAGTGCGCCGCCGCCCCATAAGCGCCAGCGCTCGAACCGGTCACCAGTAAACGGCGGGGCTGGGACACGTGGGCGCTCATCCAGCGCAGGACGGCGCGAAAATTGTCGCCGCCTCGATGGTGGATCGCATAGGGCGCGCCGGTGTCGGGATCGGTATAATTGGCGGTTGCGCTGCCGATATGGACGTCGCCGGTGCAATAGGGGACGAAAACGAAATTCCAATCCCGCACCGGGTTGCGTGGATTGGAGAGATCGAAAATGCCCTGCATTATGTTGGGATTGTCGCCGGGCAACAGTTCCGCTTTGTAGAGTCCGTCGTCATCGTTGCGGTCGCCAGCGCGGCGCGGGACTGCACAGGTGACGTCATCCCAGCATGCGCCGCCGCCGTCGAAAAACACGACGAGCCCGTCGCCTCGCCCCTGCCGATACCAAAAGCGATATGTGGGATCAGTCTCCGACGCGCCCGAACAGGTCGGCGTGAAGAGTTCGCCGTCAATTCGAACCGCGTCCGGGGCTACTTCGACCCATTCCGGCGACCGGGCGGCGAGATCGTCCGCGCCCGCGCGCGCGCTGCATGCGGCCAACGCCAGCGCCGCCACGCCATGCCATAATTTCATCCCGCTCCCCGCCCACGGCACGTGGCGACGGCCCTGGCGCGGCGCTGCGCCGATGCGGGAGACATTGTGGCGTTCGAGCTGACGGAGCATGGGCTTATTCCTAACAGGGAGCGAAACACGGGCGTGATCCGCGGTCAAAACCTTGACTTGGGGACGTAAGATGGTAAGATGCCTTACATGAATAAGGCAACAGCTCGCATCACAACCAAGAGCCAGCTTGTCTTGCCAAAGGCGGTGCGCGAGCGGCTTTTTTTTTTCCCCGGCGACACGCTTGTTTTCCGCTTTGGGGCTGACGGCGTCCGCGTTGAAAAAGCAGCAGAGCAGGATGATCCATTCGCGACATTCCATGAATGGGCAAGCGCGGCGGACGACGAAGCTTACAAGGATTTGTGAGCAATGCCGTTTGCGCAAGGCGAGGTGCTGGTCTTGCCGTTCCCATACACTGACAGACTTGCCGAGAAGCGCCGACCGGCGGTGGTGGTCTCGAAGCCAGCGCTCGAGCGCGCCCACGGGCTGGTTTGGGTGGCGATGATCACGAGCGGCACAGCGCGAAAGAACGACGTGGCCGTTTCCGACCTGGCTCGCGCTGGGCTGACGGTTGCGTCAGTCGTTAGACCGGCGAAGCTCGCGACCATCGAACCACATCGCGTGCTGAGGGCGGCGGGAAAGTTGAACAAGAGCGATCTGGCTGAAACACTTGAGGTGATCGCGCACTTTCTCTGAACTCAAGCCGCGTCGGATAGGGCCGGCCTCTGTCATCGCCTTTGACCGAGTTTTTTTGCTAACTCATCCACCTCAACACCGTCGCTTCAATCGGATTTACGAAGTCCCTACCTTCTTCGCGGCTCTTCACCCATTCGCGCTTCAACTTCAAATACCATTTCGCCTGCACGTCGATGTCGTCGATCCAGAGCATGGAGGGCGAATAGCGCAGGCCTTCGTTTTGTAGATCCACCATGTCGCCATCCTGGTCGAGGAATTTGCGGCCGGCGGGGATGAGGATCGGCTTGAGTACGTCGAGCAAGGGCGCGCTTTTCCAATACGTCACCTGCGTGATGCGGGTTGAGACCTCGTTCTCTGGCGTCAGGCAAGTAAGCGTGAACAATCGCGAGGTCGCGTTCTCCACCACCTCCCAGCGAAATCCCGGCAGCATGAAGCAAATCTCGGTCGTCACCGCGCCGCCAAACAGCATACGGTAAGCGAGCGAATTGCCGCTCGGCGCGTGGCGCTCGATCGCCCAACCGCGTTCGCGCGGCACGAAGCGTTTTTCCTTCAGCCGCTTGCCGGAGCTGGGCGGGCGCCACCACCATTGACTATGCACGTAAGGCACGTGCGCGGGGTCCATGAGACCGACCACGGCGTTATCCATGGTCGCCGCGAAAATGCGGTGGATGACGAATTTCGGCTCGCGGAAATCGCCGAGATCGAACACCGGCGGCGGCGGCGGGTCGCCCGTAAAGCGCTGATCCGCGGCGACGAACACCAGCACGATGCCGTTGGCCTCGTGCGTCGGGAAATGACGCACGCGAATGCGGCCCGCTTCGTAGGGCTGGCCCTCGACCAGCGACGGTATTTGCTTGCACACGCCGTCGCCCACACCGAAGCGCCAGCCGTGATAAGGGCACTCAACCGTCTGCATGCCTGCATTTTCGACAATGCGCCCAGCCGATAAGGGCACGGCGCGGTGCGGACAGACGTCGCGCAGCGCAAACGCGCGCCCCTCCGCGTCGCGCCCCAGCACCACGGGCTCGCCCAAGATCTCGCGGCGGAACATGGCCCCGCGCGCAAGCTCGCGCGATGTAGCCGCGAAGTACCACATATCTCTCAGAAGCTCGCTCATTGGCTCGCGAGATACATGATTGCCGGGATGCCGACAAAGCCCAGCGTCGCCGATGCGACGATCCCGCACAGGCAAAGCAAGGCATAAAGGCCGCGGCGGATGCGAAATTCGCGCGGCCGCGCTCGGCTCGCCGCCCCGCCGGCGAAAAACAGAGCGCCGAAGCTGCCGCCGACGATGCCAGCAAGTGCTACGAGCCAGAGGATGAGCTGAGCGAGTATGATCATGGCGTCCGCCCTGCCCCCGTGGACGCCGACGGGCGAGGCGTCATCGCGCCACGATCGTTACGCGGAATGTATCGCTCGGCGGCTCGCTGGTCTCCCATGGCCGCCGCTGCTCCAGCACCAGTTCGCCGCGCCCCGCCGCCGAGGCGCTAAACATGAACACCTCCCAGTGTGAGCCGCCGGCAAAGCCAGGTTGGCTTTGCGCGGTGGTGGTGTTGCCGCTTGCCTCGCCAGCGCGAGCGATGAAATCGGGAACCTGCGCGGGCGCCCAGAGATAACCTGCCGTCGGCACGCCGACCAAAGCGACCGAGAAACGCTGGCCGATTGCGACCTCGATGGTCTGCCCGTTGCGCGAGGCGTCGAGACGTAGCGCTACATCAGCCGGGATCGGCGCCGGCACTTGCGTGGATACAGCCACTCTCCTCTCCCCCTCCACAGGCGCGCCATGCATCGGCGCACATGCCATCAACATCCCCGCCAACACCGCCATAGCCGCGCCCGCGACCTCACGATACGCCATCACATCGCTCCCGCTTGCATCAAACCAATGTAGAACCGGATCATCCGCTCGAAATTCGCCACCGAGACATGCTCGTTCACGCCGTGAATGCCGGCCATATCCTCTGTGCTCAAGAGCAGCGGCTGAAACCGATACACGTTCTCGGCGACCTCGGAATAGTGGCGCGCGTCGGTGCCGCCAACCACAAGCCCTGGCGCTACCGGCGCGTCCGGCAAGCTGGCGCGCGACAACGCAGCGATCAGCGCATAGGAGGACGATGTCGTGCTGGAAATGGGGCTCGCCTCGTTGGGCGGCGCGGCCCATTCCAGCGTGATCCCGTCGAGCCCGGACACCGCGGTGCGTGCGCGCGCCATCAAGCTTTCAGCGGTGTCGCGCTGGTGGATGCGGAAATTGATCATCGCAATCGCTTCGGCCGGCAATACGTTTGGCCGCACCCCGCCGTCGATCATGGTCGGCGCCACTGTGGTTCCGAGCAGCGCTTGAGCGACGGGGTTCGCCATACGTTGGCGCAAGAGCGGGCTGAACAGCCATTCGTTGGAAATGGCGACGCGGTTCAACAACGGCAGATCCGGCGACCGCGCCCGCATCATCGGCAGCGCTGGCCCACCTTCGAGCCCGCGTTCAATCGGCATCGAGTGAATGCGCGTCACCGCGAGGGCGAGCGAGGACACCGCCGTCTCAGGGGGAGGCATAGACGAGTGGCCCGGTTGCGCGGCGGCACGTACGCGGAGCGTGGCGAAACCCTTCTCGGCGATGCCGATCAGCGACGCCGGCTTTCCGGTGAGCGGATGAGTGTCGATTACGGCCATGCCTTCATCGAGCACAAACCAGGCGCGGCGTTGCTGTTGCGCCAAGGTTGCAGCAATGGCGGTGGCGCCCTCGCCGCCGAATTCTTCGTCATGTCCAAACGCGAACAAAATGGTGCGCTTCGGCGCAGCGCCGCTCGCGGCTAGATATTCCGCCGCTTCAAGCAGGCCAACGAGCGAGCCCTTGTCATCGATGGCGCCGCGGCCCCAAACCGCTCCGTCTCGGACAATTCCTGCGAACGGGTCGAGGTTCCACGCCGCGCGCGTATCCTCAGGCGCAGGCACGACATCCTGGTGGGCAAGCAGCAGCAGCGGCGGCAAGCCGGGATCGCTGCCGCGCCACTCATAAAGCAAAGAGCGTCCTATCAGCTCCCGCTTGGCGAGGGCGTGAAACGCCGGGTAGCGCGCCTGCATCCATGCATGAAAACGTTCGAACTCGGCGGGTTCGCCGTCATCGTCGACAATGGTGACGGTGCGGAAGCGGATCGCCTCGGCGAGCCGGTCGGCGGCGGCCTCGCCGTCAATCGCATAGCTGGAGAGTTCCGGTATCTGCACCGCCGCGGGAGGCGGCGTGGCGGTAAACGTGGAGGCGCGATAGCCCACCAAGCCAGCCAAAACCGCCAGCACAATCGCGACACCCGCTAAAATAAGACGCACCATGAACCCGCTCCCTCAGCGCCAGCTTAGCGGCGCCGGGGGCGGTGGCGTCAATGGCTCAAACCTCGGGGTTCAAACCTTAGCAGTTTTGGCCTTCTTTGCCGGCGCCTTGCGCGCCGGTTTCTCGGGCGCGCGCGACTTGCGTTCGGCGCGTTCGGCGTCGACGAGCGGCATCAGGCGTTCGGCTTCAGCTTTTTGTTTTGCCGATCCGGATTCCGCCAAACGCACGATATTCTCGCGCAAATTTGCGAGTTCCTTGTCGGAATAGCTCGCGATGCGCTCGTCGACCGCCATAACTGAGCCTATTCAGTACGCAGGTTGGTCGCGGATTCGCGGCCTTGACGATCCTTTTCCAGATCGAACGAGACCTTTTGCCCGTCCATCAGGCCGCGCAGGCCTGCGCGCTCAACCGCTGAAATATGGACGAAAACGTCCTTGCCGCCGGTTTCCGGCGCGATGAAGCCGAAGCCTTTTTGGGTATTGAAAAACTTAACTGTGCCAGTAGCCATGACCGTCTCCTATGAGGTCGTATTGCCCGCCCAGGAACATCCCGGCGGACTCGAACTCGAAGGAAAACGGCAGAAAATCCGGCGCGACAGCGGAGGATCAAAGCGTGACGCGACGAAGAACGATGAGGCGCATATAGGCGCTTCCGCAGAACAAAGCTAGCGCCAAGCAGTTAATAGGGGGCCATGAACCCAGAAGCTGCGAGTTCATGGCCCCGATCCGCGCCGCACCGATGCGGGGGAGCGTGGTAAGCGTGTCGCGGACCCCCATTCTGTGGGCACGGGCGACGTCCGCCTTGACTTCGCTCAATGTGCGCCGCCGCGCCAACTCGGCATGGGCGCTTTACCGAGCGCTACCGCCACGGCTGCGCGCGCCAACAGACGCGTGGAATCGAGCGTCGGCAAAGGCGAAACTTCGGGCGTCACCAGCAGCGGTATTTCCGTGCACGAGAGCGCGACCGCGTCGCAGCCATCGCGCTTCAGACGTTCGATGATGCGCACATATTGGGAGCGCGACGCTTCGCTGATGATCCCCTGGCAGAGTTCTTCGAAGATGATGCGGTCGATGATTGCCCGCTCATCTGGCTCGGGCGATTGCAGCCCCAAGTCAGCGCGTGCGAACGCGGCGGGATATGCAGGACCGGTCATGGTCCAACGCGTGCCGAGCAACGCTACACGCGTGCGGCGATCGCGCCTGGCTTGGGCGGCGACCACATCGCAGATGTGCAGACCGGGCAGCGGATACGGCGTTGTTGCGGCATCGAAGGCGATGTGCGCAGTGTTGTCAGGGCAGACGAAGAAATCACAGCCAGCGGCGGCGAGACGCGCGCAGGTGCGCATGAGATGGGCGTTGACCATCGCGAGGTCGTCCGCGTCATAAGCCGCCAGCGTCGGCCCCATCGGCAGAATCGAGAGCGTGATTTCCGGGTGCTCGTGCGCGCCAAGCTGGCGCGCGCCCTCGCGCACCATCTCGGTAAAGCACAGCGCCGCGCCGTCGGCGGAGTGCGCGAGGATGCCGATGTGGAGCATGGCGGTTACTACGCCTTGGCCCCGCCCGGACTCAAGACTCTCATAGATCGCGGCCGGCGCACCATTTGACAATAACTAATCAGTCAGTTATTTAAAAACATGAATATGCACAAACGTCTAACCAGGAGGACTTGGCGCCGACGCGCTGAGGCTCGGCCTGATGAGATCCTGACCGCGGCATTGGACGAGTTCATCGTTAGCGGTTTCGATGCGGCGCGTATGGAAGACATTGCGGCACGGGCGGGCGTCTCAAAAGGCGCAATTTATCTGTATTTCGAGAGCAAGGTCGCCATGCTGCGCGCGCTTATTGAACGCGAGGTGGCGCCGATCGCGCATCGGCTTGAGGCTGCCGCAGAGGCGGGAATCGACGATCCAGCGGTCACATTGAGACAGTTGGCCGCCATTGTCGCCTCGGCGCTGGGCCAGCCGCACATATTCGCCACCCCGCTCCTCGTAGCGTCCCTCTCTGGGAGATTTCCCGAACTTGCACAAGATTATCGAGAGCGGGTTTTCTTTCGTGCACGCGATGCAATCGAACGGCTCATGCGCCGGGGGGTTGCCTTGGGGCAATTTCGCGCTGTCGATCCCGCAGCGGCGGCGCGCGCCATGATGGGGCCAATCATGTTTGAGATCATTCGAACCCACGCGCTGGGCGACAAGTCGCCGCGGGATGGCGATTGGCTCGCCGTACATTTCGACATTCTCACCAACGGGCTTGCTGCTCGGGGCGCGCAATCATGAGGCGCTTCCTTATCTTCGCGTGTTTCACGTTTGCGGCCAGTGGGTGCGCTAGGCCTCCCGAGGTGCTGGAGGGTTATGTCGAGGCGGACTACGTCTACGTGTCCACTCAAGACCCCGGCCTCATTCGAACGTTGGAGGTCAAGGAGGGCGACAACGTTGCTGCGGGCGCAGCCCTATTCACGCTCAACCGCGAGCGCGCACTGGCCAATTACCAAACTGCCAACGAGTTGAGCGACGCCGATACTGCCGCCTCGCTGGCGCAAGCCGTGGCCGCAGCGCAAGCGCGCGCCCACCTTGCCGATCTCACGCTGGCGCGAACGCAATCGCTGTATCAGCGCGGCTTTGTCTCCAGCGCCCGCCAGGATCAAGATCGCGCCGCCTCGGACGCCGCCCATGCCGAACTCACCCGCGTGCAGGTTGAGCAGCGCAATGCCCTGCGCGAAAATCGAGCGCAGGACGCACGAGCGGCGCTCGCGCGCACGCAACTCTCGGATCGCTCGGTCGCTTCGCCCGCCTCAGGGCGCATCGAACGCATCTACCGTCGTCCCGGAGAATATGTGGCGCCGGGAGCGCCAGTGCTGGCTCTCTTGCCGCCCGAGAACCTGAAGGTCCGGTTTTTCGCGCCCCAGCACATGCTCTCGCGCTTTGCGCTCGGCGCCGACATCGACCTCTCTTGCGACGGGTGCGCCTCTGGGTTGATGGCGCGCGTCTCGTTTATCGCGAGTGAGCCGCAATTTACCCCGCCGGTCATATACTCGGCGCAGGAACGAGAGAAGCTGGTCTTTCTGATCGAGGCGCGCGTCTCCGGCGCCTCAAACCTCCACCCTGGACAGCCGCTCGATATTCGCGTGTCGCGATGACGGCCGACGACGGCGAACTTCGCCGAGACCCCCGCGATCTCGCCATTGACGTTCACGGGCTCACAAGGCGCTTCGGCGCGTTGCTCGCCGTCGACGATCTCGCACTTCAGGTGCCCCGCGGCGCGATTTACGGCTTTCTCGGGCCCAATGGTTCCGGCAAAACGACAACGATTCGCATGGTGTGCGGGCTGCTCCGCCCCGACGCCGGCGAAGGCGCAGTCCTCGGGTTTGACGTGCTGAAGCAGTCTGCCGAGATTAAGGCGCGCGTCGGTTACATGACGCAGCGCTTTTCACTCTATGAAGAACTCTCGATCCGCGAGAATCTCGAATTCATCGCCCGTGTCTACGAGTTGGACGACCTCCAGGCGCGCGTTGACCGTGCGCTCTCCGACCTTGGCCTCGAAGCGCGACAAAGACAAATCGCGGGAGCGCTCTCGGGCGGGTGGAAGCAGCGGCTCGCGCTGGCTTGCTGCATGATCCATGATCCAGTCTTGCTGCTCCTTGACGAGCCCACCGCTGGCGTCGACCCCGGCGCACGGCGGGACTTCTGGGACAGGATACGCCGCTTTTCAGCCAGCGGCGTCACGACACTCGTTTCAACGCATTACATGGATGAAGCGGTGCAGTGCGACTCCATCGCCTATATTGCGTACGGCAAAAAGCTGCTTGACGCCCGCACCGCCGACATTCCCGCCATGGTCGGCCTGCATGCGTGGCGGGTCGGCGGCCACGATCTCACTCGCGCCGCCGACCTGCTGGAAAGGCAACCCGGCGTCGAGTTTGTCGCCCGCTTCGGCGCGAACATCCACGTGTGCGGCCGCGACGCAGCGGCGCTCGCGCGCGCGGTGCAGGACGTCGCCGGGATATTGCCCCTGCAGATTGAGAAAATCGACGCCGGATTCGAGGAAATTTTCATCCACATGACGGCGGGGCGAGACCGCGTTACGGAGCGGATCTCATGATCGCCTTCGACCTTTCGTGGAATCGCGTAAGAGCGATGTTCCTCAAGGAATTGGTGCAGATGCGCCGAGACCGCCTGACCTTCGCCATGATGATCATGCTGCCGATTGTACAGCTCATCCTGTTTGGCTTTGCAATCAACAACGACCCCCGCCACCTCCCAACAGCAGTCGAACTGCGCGAGGACGGGCCGCTGGTGAGGAGCTTTCTATCCTCTCTCAGGGCCTCATCCTTTGTAGAAATTGTCGCGGTCACGCATCACGCTGAAGAAGGCGAAGCCTTGATGCGATCCGGCAAGATCAGCTTTCTGATTGTGATCCCGGAAGGGTTCGAGCGACGCGTCGTGCGCCAAGAACGACCGCAGATATTGATCGCAGCGGACGCCTCCGATCCGGTCGCTTCGAGTGGCGTGCTCAGCTCAGTCAGCGAAATTGCTCGGCGATCGTTCGCGCCGGACCTCGACGGCCCGCTTTCATTCCTTGCGTCGCCGCCGCCGCCGTATGAAATAATAATGCACCGCCGCTACAACCCGGCTGGCTTGACCTCAGTCAACATTGTGCCTGGCCTGTTGGGCGTGATTCTCACCATGACAATGGTGTTGATCACCTCCATCGCGCTTACCCGCGAGACTGAGCGAGGCACGATGGAAATGCTGCTGGCGACGCCGCTTCGACCGCTTGAAGTCATGATTGGGAAGGTCGCCCCTTACATTGGCGTCGGCGCCGTGCAGACCGTCATTGTCCTTATTGCCGCTCGGGTCCTCTTTGACATCCCATTCACGGGTTCGTGGGTGGCGTTCGCTCTAGCGGTCGCCCTCTTCATCACAGTCAATCTGATGTTGGGCTACCTCATTTCTGCGGCGGCGCGCACGCAAATGCAGGCCATGCAACTTACCTTCATGTTTTTTCTCCCCTCCATACTCCTCTCCGGCTTCATGTTTCCCTTCCGGGCCATGCCGGATTGGGCGCAGGCTTTATCGGAAGCGCTTCCGCTCACCCATTTCATCCGCATTGTTCGGCAAACCATCCTGAAAGAAGCCGATTTGGCTGACGTCTTCGGCAACATATGGCCGCTCCTGGCCATCCTGATTGTGCTTTCGACGTTGGCGCTGGCCCGCTTCAGACGCACACTCGACTGATCGACAGCGCCCCGCCGAGGCAGGCTTGGCGTCTGTTGAGCCCCCGCGATTTACCCCAATCGACGTTAGAATTCGGCGCTGGCAAAGGGGCCGGATTCTTGCTCCGCGTGGATGGTTTTCGGGTGGAGGGTAAGCGCTGGTTCTAGGCCACGTCAGCAAGCGGCGTGTGAATCGGCATGCAATTTTGACCCCATCTGAGGGGTAATCGGCTTTCAATTTTGACCC
>CXWL01014871.1_pt1 | contig 28298 bp, 16 predicted proteins | sample 590931 | NCBI WGS metagenome assembly CXWL01 (sample SAMEA3498368, study PRJEB10139) | groundwater metagenome | biome: water well; material: biofilm material | place: Germany | collected 2015-04-27 | reverse complement strand
GGCGTCGTATACGCCGCGTCCGGCGACGGGACTGGGGCAGTCCCAGCGACAGGGGTCATTGAGTATTCCTCCCGCGTCGCAGTCGCACAGCGACGCGGCCAGGCTCAGATCGACCACCGTCGTGATCGCCGGGCTAAACGCCCCGTCAGTCCCGTCCGACCCGCTCTCCCACTGCGCCCACACCGGCGAAACCGACAATGACACCGCCAACACCGCCAGACCACTTAAGCTTCGACGCGACATGATGACCACTCCTCTTTCCAAAAGTTCTTGAACAAAGGAAACGCACATAATCCGATTCTCCGCGCGAACTGAAGTTCGCGGATCGCCCGACCATCCCGGCGGGGCGGTCTGATCGAAACGATCAGACCGGCCGCCGTGAGGACGAGCGCGGTCACAACTCACGACCGCCCCACCCGAACCTCCGGGACAGGGAGGAAAGTAAAGGAACGTTTTCAGGACCCCGATTGTGTCCAACTACATATAGTGCGCCGGGTCTCGGATCCGGACGCGGAAAAGAAGATTCTCTTGGAGAATTGCTGATTTCGCGTTGGGTGCCAGGTCCAAGCCCAGCCTCAGCGGGCTCCGGTATGTCTTTCCAACCGCGCGGCGGCGCTTCGCTTGGCCATGCCACCCGAAAAACCCCACCGGACGCCACGGCGTGGCGCTTCTGCATTTCGATTGGAATGCAATCCTCTTAATTGATAAGATGTGTTTCGGGTTTGGAACTCATTGCAATACATTTGGAAGGCGAAATCCACTGTGGCCCCAACGCCAAGTCCATCCCAGGACACGAAATCGTCCTTATTCCATAGAATCCGCGCCCAGGATGAGGGAGCGTGGCGGGAGTTTGAATGCCGTTATCGCGAAATGATGGTTCGCTTCTGCCGCCGTCGCGGGTTGCAGCTTTTCGATGCTGAGGACGTGGTGCAACGGGTGCTGAGCGACTTGGTCAGGACCCTGCCGCAGTTCGTCTATGACCAGGAGCGAGGCCGATTTCGCGATTATCTCCATCAGTGCGTTCGCAACGCCATCGGCCACTGGGCCAAACACACCGATCGTCAGCCCCATCAACTCCGCAGCGGTGCGGTCAGTTCGCTGGAAGCCGACTCGCGAAACGGTTGGGACTGCCCGGACGATCAAGCCGGTTGGGAGGAGGAGTGGGTCGCGCATCATTATCGCCTGGCCATGTGTACGATACGCACGACATTTGAGCCGCGAAGTGTGCAGATCTTTGATCGCAGCATTGCAGGGGATTCGATTGTGCTACTGGCTGAGGCTTTTTCCATGAGTCAGGAGGCCGTCCGCAAGGCCCGTGAACGCATTCGGGACCGCATGGAAGAACTGATCGCCGGACAAATCCGCGAAGAAGACGACTTCGGCGATGGAAACAACTCTGCGCCGGACAACGGAGCATGAGTGCCACGACGTGGCATGTTCAATTGAGACACTCCGCATGAAGGAAGGACAGGCTACGAAACGATCCGGAAAAGACGCCCTCCTCCGCGCCTTTCATTTCGACGCGGACGAAGCGCACTGGTTTCAACAGCTGCGAGGATACAGCGCCGAACCGGGCCTGGGGCGAATCGGAGACTACGAACTACTCGACGAGGCGGGCCGCGGCGGTCAGGGGATCGTCTTCAAGGCCCGTCAGCCGCGCACCGGGCGCGAAATCGCCATCAAACGTTTGTCGGCCGGCGCATTCGCCACGCCGGATATGCGCGCCCGATTCGACCGGGAAATCGAAGCGGCCGTGGCGCTCGACCACGCCAACATCGTGACCGTTTTCGGCACCGAAATCGTTGATGGACAGCAACTCCTCGCGATGAAATGGATCGACGGCGTGCCCATTGATCGCTGGGCGCGCCCTCTGCACGAGCCGCCGCGCTCGATCCGCGAGATTCTCGAAATCTTCACCGTGGTTTGCGATGCGGTGCATCATGCCCACCAACGTGGGGTCATCCATCGCGACTTGAAACCATCAAACGTTCTGGTGGACAAGGAGAATCGCCCGTTCGTTCTGGATTTCGGCCTCGCCAAGGTCGCCCGCGACACTGCTGCAGCGGCATCGATCACCATGACAGGAGATTTCCTCGGTACTCCTGCCTATGCCGCACCCGAACAGCTTCGTGGTGATATGCGGGCGATCGACGTCCGTACCGACGTGTATTCACTGGGAGCGATTCTCTATCGCCTGCTCACCGGCGTCTCCCCGTTTGATGTTGCCGGCGACCTTCCGGCCTTGATTCAAAACGTGCTTGGTCGCGACCCGCCACGACCTTCGTCCCATGACGCTGAGCTCAATCGCGAGATTGACGCCATCCTTCTGAAGGCCCTGGCAAAAGAAAAGGGTCGGCGTTACGCCTCGATCGACGCTTTGGCCGACGACGTCCGCCGCTTTCTTTCCGGTCAGGCTGTCTTCGCGCATCCGCCCAGCACCGTCTATCAGTTGCGGAAGTTCGTCCGCCAGTACCGTGCCGGCGTGGCCATCTCCGTCGCCTTCGCGGTTTTGCTTGTGGCCGCGACCGTCGTCAGCACCTCGTTCTTCTTTCAGAGTGATCGTGATCGCCGCCGTGCGGACGCGGCCTTGGATTCCGAGCGAAAACAGCTTGCGGAGTCGCAGCGACAGAAGGACCGCGCCGAAAAGGAAGCGTCAAAGGCTACAAGCGCAACCCAATTCGTGACGCAGATGCTGGTGCGGGCCAACCGCGCCGAACAGAAGGGAAACCCCAATGTCACCGTTCGCGAGGCGCTGGACGCCGCCGCGGCCGAGCTGGATGAAGGGAAATCGCCGATGGAGCCGGAGGTGGAGGCGTCAGTTCGGCTCACTATAGCGAATACCTACGAGGCGCTCAGCTTGGTCGAAGCAGCGGAGCCACACTTTCTGAAAGCCCTCGAACTGTCACAGGCCGCTTTTGGAGAGAAGGATCTGCGGGTCGCCGAGATCATGCACCAATTGGCGAAACACAATCGGCCGCTCGGCAAGGTCGCAGAGGCCGAGAAATTGCTGACCAGCGCGCTTCGAATCCGAGAGGAGTTAATCCCCGATCACAACGACCCCCTGATTGCCGAAACATACGTCGGTTTGGCGATTACCAAGCGATATCAAGGCAAGTTCGAGGATGCTGAGTCGTTGTACCTTCGGGCTATCGACGCGTTTCGCCAAAGCCTGGGCCCGGACCATGTGAATATCGGGATCAACACAAGAAGCCTCGGCATCCTCTACATCTGCATGGGACGAATCGACGACGCCGAGAAAATGCTGCGAAACGTCTTGGATTTCTTTCTGCGAATCCGATCGGAACCGGACGGCGACATCACCGCAACCCGTGAAGCCCTGGCGAGTGTCATCAGCAAGCGCGGCGATCCGGACGGCGAAGCGGAAGAGTACTTTCGGCAGACGTTGCAGGCCAAGGCGCAACTTCACGGGCCGGACAGTCCTGCTCTGGCCATAGTCCAGACCAGCCTCGCCGCGCTTCTCTATGGAAAGGATCGAAACGATGAAGCGGCGGAGCTGGTCACGCAGGCCGTCTACTCCATAGAGCCTGCCCGCCTCATGGACGCTTTGGATTGGTTCACGAAGATCGTCTATACGCGACAGAATCGCGTAACCGATACCGAAACCGTCATGCGACAGGTCATCGAGCGGCGCGAGGCCTACCTCGGACACAAGCATCCCGCGCTTGTCCACGCCCGCCGATATCTTGGCGAAGCCCTGACGGTGCAACAACGCTTCGCGGAAGCGGAACCCATCCTGATCAGCGTGGGCAACGACGTACTGGACAATCCCGATTCAGCACTACAACGAAAACAGGAAGCGATCCGGTTGGTCATCAGTCTATACGAATCCTGGGGCGCCGCCGAACCCGGCAAGGGCTACGCCGACAAAGCGGCTGCGTGGCAGGAAAGAATGGTCGAACCAAAATAAAATCGATGCTGAGTCGATTTGATTGTGTCCGAGTCGCTCGCCGCGTGCGGTTCAAGCCCACGCCTGTCCATCCTGAATATTCCGTCCACCTTGTCGACATAGAACTTACGAATTGACGGCTTCGCCGCCGCCGCTACCGTTTCCAGGCCGTGGTTGGTCTTTTCGGAGGCTGTGAAATGGGCGCGATTCGTATCTTGGTGCTATTCTTGCGCGGCGTCCTTCGTAATAATAGCCCTTTGATCCGCGAGTAGCCAATTCGAGCCCCAGCGATCTCGCATGCCGTTGTCGATTCGCTGCCAGCTTCGGTGGTCGTTACGTGCAGCACTCATCAGTTACGAGCCGGTGTGCAATCGTCCGGCTTCGAAGTCGGCTCCACTCACCGATGGATGGCCGTGCGTTATTTCTGATGTAAACTCGGGATATCGCCCGGAACAGTGAGCTAGGCGGTACGCGCCCCGCCCGAGATAGGTCTACCTGCGAGGACATGGGTCACGGGGTCTTTCATGGCGGTCGGACTGGAAACCCCCAAGAGTGCGAGCCGGAGCAGGACCGATGCGTCGTCAAATCGTTTGGGCGACGATCCTTGCCGACGTGCGGCGAAGGAACACCGAAGCTGATAAGCCAATAGGAGAGTAACGATGCCAACCACTATTGAGCGGAGCGTCAAACGCAAGGATGAACGAAGCCTGCGGGACCGCCTCTCCCGCCTCACGTTCCCTGAAGCGTGCAAGCTGCTCGGTGCCGACGGATCGAAGCTGATCCGAACCGGCGGCGCGTACGAAATCGACATCCACGAGGACGTTCGCTGGGCCGGCGATCTGTTCCGACTCCGCCTGAACGACGCCGTAGTCACGATCACGATGCAGACGGAAGCGAGGGACCGACTTCGCTGGAATTGCACGCGATGTTCGACCGCGTGTGAACACGTCGGCGCCGCCTTTTCGCTGATTCTCGAGGAAAAGACCGCGCTGGGTCTGGCAGCTCCCCCGACGGAGCGCAAACCAATGGAGTCACTGACCGAGGAGGAATTGGTTCGTGCCGCCGTCGATGAACGCTGGAAGCGCGCCCGCGAGGAGCGAATGTCGGTTCGGTCCGTCGACTCCGATCGACTGTGGACGGACTACGTGGTCACGAACACGGAATCCGGCAAGACCTACCGCGTCGCCCTTCGCGGCTGGGAAGCGGGCGAATCTTTTTGCTCTTGTCCTGATTTTCGCAAGAACACGCTCGGCGTCTGCAAGCACATTCTGCACGTACAACACAAGGCGAAGGCCCGATTCCCCAAGACCGTCCGGCAACGACCTTACCGGCAAACCGAGTTCGCGGTCCACCTGAGGTACGGATCCGAGCTCGAGTTACGCCTCCTGACGCCAGCCAAAATGGAGCCGGCGGCCGAAGAGTTGATCCGACCGATCCGCACACGGGTCATCACCGACGTGCGCGATCTGCTGAAACGGGTTACGAAACTCACTTCGCTGGGCCAGGAGGTAACGGTTTATCCCGATGCCGAGGAGTACATCAAACGGCAGCTTTTCCAAACGGACATCAACTCTAAGGTCACTGAAATTCGACGCGACCCGCGAATACACCCTCTGCGAAGGGGGCTCATGAAAGTCGAGCTCCTGCCCTATCAGTTGGACGGCGTCGCGTTCGCAGTCGGCGCCGCCCGGGCGATCCTCGCCAACGAAATGGGACTAGGGAAAACGATCCAGGGTATCGGCGTGGCCGAGATGCTGGCACGAGAAGCGGGGATTACCAAGGTGCTGATCGTCTGCCCGGCGTCGTTGAAATCCCAATGGCGAAGTGAAATCAATCGGTTCGCGGATCGCGACTGTCAGCTCGTCGCCGGAAGCGCCGAGGAGCGTGTCCGCCAATACAAGAACGAGTGCTTTTTCACCGTCTGCAACTATGAACAGGTTTTGCGGGACATTTTGGCAATCGAGCAAGCCTCGTGGGATCTCATCATTCTGGACGAGGGGCAGCGAATCAAGAATTGGGAGGCGAAAACCAGTCGCGTCATCAAAGGATTGAAATCACCGTTTGCCTTGGTTCTCACCGGCACGCCGCTGGAGAACCGACTCGACGACCTTTTTTCCATTGTCGAATTCATTGACGATTGTCGTTTGGGACCCGCCTTTCGATTTTTCAACCGACATCGGATCGTCGACGAGAAAGGCAAGGTGCTGGGGTACAAAAACCTCCAGGAGCTTCGGGAGCGACTGAAACCGATTCTGCTCCGTCGAACGCGCGCTTCCGTGGCGTTGGATCTGCCGCCCCGTACAACGGAAATCATCCGTATCGCCCCGACCGAGGAACAGCTCGAAATCCATCGGGCAAACATGAAGACCGTCAGTCAGATCGTCCGGAAGAAGTTCATCTCTGAGATGGATCTGCTTCGGCTTCGCAAGGCCCTGTTGATGTGCCGGATGGCCGCGGACAGCACGTTTCTTGTCGACAAACAGAAGCCGGGACACTCCAGTAAGTTGGAGGCGTTGGATGACCTGTTTGAGACTCTGTTTCAAGACGAGCAGTGCAAGGTCATCCTGTTTTCGGAGTGGACGACCATGCTGGACTTGATCGAACCGTTGATCAAGGAACGCGAACTGGCCTACGTTCGCCTCGATGGATCTGTGCCTCAGAAACAGCGACAGGCGCTCGTCCAGCGATTTCAAACTGACTCCAAATGCCGGTTGTTCATCACCACGAATGCCGGTTCAACCGGGCTCAACCTTCAGGCGGCCAATACGGTCATCAATGTCGATCTCCCGTGGAACCCGGCGGTCCTCGAACAACGCATCGCCCGGGCACACCGCATGGGCCAACGGAATCCCGTTCAGGCGTACGTCCTGGTCGCCGAGCAGACCATAGAGGAAAGCCTGTTGAGCACGTTGTCGGCCAAGCGCGATTTGGCCATCGCCGCGCTGGATCCGGACGCCGAAACGGACCAGGTCGACTTGGCCACTGGGAACGACGAACTCAAGCGTCGACTCGAAATCTTGTTAGGCGAGAAACCTGCGGCGCCTATCGACAACTCCGCGCAAATCAGCGCAGTGGACGAAGCAGAACGGCTTGCACGCAAGGAACGGGTGTCGCTTGCGGGGGGCCGTTTGCTCAGCGCGGCGGTCTCCTGGCTTGGGGAAATGTTCCAATCCCCGGAACCGACGCACGAAGCGGGCCGGCTTGTACAGGACTTGCCGTCGCGCCTCGGCGACTGCCTGGATCGCGATTCGCACGGCCGCCCACGTCTGACATTCACGCTACCGGATGATTCCGCCTTGGCCGCACTGTCGAGCATCCTCGCGCGGATTCTCACCCACGAGGAATAAGAATCGCCTGCCATCGCCTTGGATTCCATCAGAAGCGTCAGAAGATAATCTGCGATTGACGAAATGGAGGCGGGGGGATTGTCCGCCGCCGCCTTCGATTGCAACCGCGTTTTTGTTTCAGAAACGCGGCCCGTGGTTCAAAATCCGCCTGTGAAATGCACCGAAATACCCGGAAAAGTTTCCGTAATGCGGGTTTCGCTTCCGTAAGTCCTTGTAAAACAAGAGCTTTTCAATGGATGCGGGGGGAATCGAACCTAAAAGATAACCCACAAAACAAGCCAATACGCCACATAACCTACCCATCAATCACGTTCAATCCGAATTCGTCTGCCGCTCCTATATTCTGACACATAACCACGAGCGTAGAAACGCCTCTTGATCGTCACGCGGACCCGACTCAGTCGCCCAAGGGGTGGATCTGCTGCGCCTGGGTTTCGGCCCAGGTCAGCCATTGGTCGAGCGTCTGGTCCTCGCGCCGTTGGTCGTCCGGCACGCGTCCAAACCGCCGAACTTCCTCGATGTAGTCAGTCAGCCTCCGGCAGCGCGTCGCAAATAGCAGCGGAGGCGCGTAGGATGTTGCCCGCTTACAGGAGGACTTCGCCCGCAACCACTACCGGGAACGCGCGGGGTGGGCTCCAATGCGGACAAAGTGAAGGTTGGCAGCATGGAGGGAATTCCAATGGCACGCTCGCAGAAAACAAGCGTCGCGTCCCGAGGTGGGAGCGACGACGAGGCGGAATGGGGTTTTCTCACGTGGGAAGACGTCGACCGTTGGGCCGGAAACCGGAGCGCGACGCGTGGGCGAACCTATCAACGACAGGGGCGTGTACGGGATCTCGCGCTAACAGATGACGGCCGACTCCTGGCCACTGTCACGGGCAACGACCGTTACATAACTACAGCTTTTCTGGCGGGCGACCGTGGACGTTCCCGGAAGATCGAATCGAGATGCACGTGCCCCTTGGGCATTGACGGGTGTAAGCACGCCGTCGCGGTGGTCCTCGCATACCTCGAGGCGCTCGCCGACAAGAAGGACCTGCCTGTGGCCAGTGGCGATGATCCTCGCTGGGCCAAGCTCTCGGCCGAATCGACGGATGTGGATGACGAATTTGGCGAGGAGCTTGAAGACGAGTGGGACGGCGATCCTGATGTGGATACCGATGATGAACCCGAAGACGAGTCCACGGATCAGACGGAAGGACACGAAGAGATAAACGAAAGACCCAATCGCGGCGGTCGGGTTCCATGGCTTGCCAAACGTGCCGATCACCAGACCGTTCAAAAGAAGGACGCCAAACGCCGGACCCGCGCCGATTGGGACGAGAAGATCCGCTCGCACATTCAGGAGAAAAGCCGCGAGGAGTTGGCGGAGCTAGTCCGTACGCTGGTGGGGCGCTTTCCTGAACTACGGGCTGAGTTCCAGGAACGCATAGCGCTGACCGAGGGTGACGTAGACCGCCTGGTGAACCAGACCCGCCGGGAGCTACACGCCTTGACGGCGGAGGTCGGTTGGAGAAACCACTGGGATGACCAGGGACACACGCCTGATTACAGCAAGCTGAAGCACAGGCTCGAGCGACTAGCGGAGCAAGGACATGGCGAGGAAGTCGTGGAACTGGGAAGTGAGTTGATCCGCCGGGGCATCGCTCAGATCGAGCAGTCGCATGACGAAGGTGAGACAGCGATAGAGATATCCGGTTGCCTGCAAGTTGTGTTCGATGCGTTATCGCAATCGAGTCGACCGGCTTCGGACAAGATCCTGTATGCTATCGACGCTGACCTCCAGGATGAGTATGACGTGATTGGAAATGCCGCAAACGTCGTTCTTAACGCCAAGTGGACGCACGCAGACTGGTCAAGCGCTGCCGATCGGCTGGCCGGACGATTGAAGAAGAGCACGCACGGTAAAAACGCCGACGAATTCAGTCGGAACTATAGGCGCAACCGTCTTAGCAACTGGCTGCTCCATGCGCTAGACCGCGCGGGTCGAAGCGACGAGCTTCTGGCCGTGTATGAAGCCGAAGCGCGCGCGACGGGCAGTTATGAGCGACTGGTTCGACATCTGATCGGACAGAACCAGTTCGAGGATGCTGAACGTTGGGCGCGTGAGGGTATTGAGAGGACGCAGGAAAAATGGCCGGGCATCGCCTCTTCGCTCCTCAAGACACTCTGTGAACTGGCTTGTCGCCGCAAGGATTGGGGCGTGGTGGCTGCTCACGCCGCGCGGGATTTCTTTGAACGGCCAAGTATGCGGGGGTTTCAGGATCTCATTGCAGCGGCCAGCAAGGCGAAGTGCGCCCAAAAGGTGCGCGCGGCGGGCCTACAATTCCTGGAATCCGGACTTTTGCCAATTGGTCTGTCCGCCAGCCCCATGGGGAAGAAGGATGCGTCTGTCGATCCGACCTGGCCGCTGCCGGTGCCCGACTACCTGGTGCCGTCGTCTGACTCCGGTTCTGGCGCACGCGGCGCGCGATCAGCACAAAGCGCACGACCGCACTATGACGTGTTGCTGGAAATGGCGATGGCCGAAAGAAAGCCGGACGAAGTACTACACTGGTACGACAAGCTGGTGAGCGATGTGAGGCGATTGGCTGGCAGCGGCTGGAGAGCCCATGAGCATCCCTCCTACTCCGATCAGGTTGCGGCCGCCGTTACCTCCGCACATCCACAACGCGCACTGGACATCTACCACCGGGGGCTTGATGACCACCTTAAGCACGCGGACATATCGGCGTACGAGCGCTGTGCGGATTACCTTCGCAAGATGCGGCCCATCCTGAAATTGCTAGGCCGCGAGGAGGAATGGACGCGGCTGTTGGCCGTCATCCGGCAGAGCTTCCGCAACCGTCCTCGCTTCATGGAGATCCTCGACACGCTGGAAGGCCGGACGATTCTGCAAACGACCAGGTCCAGGCGCGCCCGCTGAGCGGATGCCGGCCCACCGATTAATGCGAGCTCGCGCTACGCTTAACCTGTACTTCCCCTGTCCATCCCGAAAATTCCCTCCGCCATGGCAACAAAGAAGTTACAGATTGAGGACAACGACGCCCCAGCTACCGTTTCCAGGTCGTTGTTGACCCTTTCGGAGGCTGTGAAATGGACGTGAGTCACATTCCGATGCTGTTCTTCGGAGGCGTCTTTCGTGATCCGGTGGTCATTCGTCACAACTGGCTTTCCGCGTATGGCCATCTCGCCGACGCGGCGGTCAATACGACGAGCCAGGCAGCCCTTGCGGCGCTCTGCCATAGCCGGCCAATCACCCCTTCAACATCACCAATTCCGTTGGTGAAGCGAGTTCCAGGACAGGATCTCGACATCGGACCGTTTCTGGCCGGCGTCGCCGCCGAACACAACGACACGGCTTGTTTTTTCGGCGTTCGTAAGAGCCGTAGTTACCTGCCGGCCCGCGTTCACGAGTTCCTGAGTGGCTGTCTGACCGGCCTTGGCTTCCACCACGGTGAGCTTGCGTCCTTCCTCAATGACGATGTCGGCCTCGAGACCCTGTCGATCACGGTAGAAATACAAACCGGCGTGTTCGCCTCGATTGAGCCGATGCTTGAGAATCTCCGAAAGAACCCACGTTTCGAAGATGGGACCGCGCAGCGGGTGCAGGCCAAGTTGCCCTGGATTACGGATGCCTAGCAGCCAACACACCAAGCCCGTATCGTAGAAATGCAGTTTCGATGCCTTGACTAGGCGCTTGCCGATGTTTCCAAAGTACGGTTGTAGTCGAAAAGCAATGAACGTGGCTTCGAGAATCGAAAGCCAGGCCTTGGCCGTCGGTTGCGAGATGCCCGCGTCAAGCGCTAGCGACGAGAGGTTGAGAAGTTGCGCAGTACGGCTCGCGCACAATTGGACGAATCGTTGGAAGACGGCAAGGTCGCCGATGTTCGAGACGAGACGAACGTCGCGCTCCACGTAGGTGCGAACATAAGATGCGAGCCATTCACTTGGCTCAATACGTTCATCCAGGATGCGCGGATAGCCACCGGTGAACAGTACCTCATCCAGCGACTCAGGATGCTTGCTAAAACGAAGCGCTTCGCTGCGGGCCAACGGCAGCAAATGAAGGACCGCCGTCCTTCCAGCCAGCGATTGGCTTACCGACTGCATCATGGTCAGGCTCTGCGAACCGGTGAGGATCCAGCGCCCATGCTGAGGGTTGTCGTCAATGATGTTCTGCAGGTACGAGGTTAGTTCCGGAACACGTTGGATCTCATCGATAATCGCCCCTTTCTCGAATTGGGCCAAGAATCTGCGGGGATCCGACGCGGCGAACGCACGAACGTCTGGCGACTCCAGGTTGGCGTAGGCCAGCTTGGGGAAAACCATGCGGCACAACGTGGACTTCCCGCTCTGACGGGGGCCTGTCAGCGTTACCGCCGGAAAGCCTCTTGCCGCGGCGCGGAGTTTTGGGGCCAAGTCTCGTTCGATCATGGCTGGAAGCATATATCCGCAGGTCGGCTAATTCAAGATCGTTCTTTGAATCAGCCCATGCGACTTTCTGGCGGCCCGTCCCAGGCTCGGCTGTAAACGCCGGTCGAAAAGTGTAGCGCTGGGCGGTCGAAAAACGAAGCGCCGGACCGCGGGCTTGGACCTCCGGGTATGGGAGGAAGGACATTATCGCCATATCCCGCTGGACGAGATGCGTGCTCGACTCAACGAGCAGCTTCGTTCGCTCCTCGATGAGGCGCATTCTTGGACGAAAGTCTCTCAAACTCTCGTTAACGATGTCATACGTGCATTGGAGGGCATGTGCCTTGTGCCTGGAAAAGCATCGATGCCGTGCTGGCTGGATGTCCCTAGCGATGAACAACCTGATTTTGTCTTTGTAGTCAACAATGGACTGTTGAACGTTGATGCCGCGATTGCGGGCAGATCGAAAGTTCTTATCAACCCAACACCAACTTGGTTCAGCTTGGGGCACGGATCATAAGCAAACTCTTGCGAAGGATTTCACGTTTTGGTCAAAGTGCGAAAACCGTTGGGGCCAAGGACCGGGCTACCGACTGGCGATTCGGGACATGACCGACGACGAATTTGAAATGAACTGCGAAGACGCACACAAGTTTGTCAACAACTTGCTGTTGTCTGAGTGGGAGAAACTGATCGTCCAACTAGAAGGGATGCTGCAAGATCAGGCATCATTGCCGGTTGCAGCATGAATAGGAGAGTTGGTATGAGTAGTGAGCGGGAAGGACTCGAAACTGAAGTCGGCGGATTCCGGCTCGGGCTTTCGCGGTTGATTCGGTATTCCTACGGAGGGCTGTTGCTCGCGTTTCTGGCCGCACTTCTTGATCCGATTAAGACAAAGGGGACTATTGAGGCTCTTTCGGCACCGGTCGCAATAGCCGTAGCCATTGGCGTGGGGGCCGCGATTTATATCCTTCATCGACACGTTCTTATTCCACTTCATCACCTTGGCCTGTGTGGGCTGTTCCAAGTTCTCGGAAGGAAATCAAGTCCGACAGCGTTTCTTCGGGACCTCAAAGTACGGCCGGGGAAACTGATGCTGGCTTACACGTTGATTCGGTGGAGCGATTTTTTTCGGGACAAAGAGGCCCGTGATATTGCCCATGCTGAGAACGGGCTTCTCATCTTGACCTCGGAAGGGTTTTTCGTTGCGACATGGTACGCCGCGAAGTTCATCCAATCGGACGCTTGGGTCGCGTACTTGGTCGTGGGAATCATATTTCTTATAGCGTCGTATTTTCCAGCATATCGAAATCACTCATGGGAGTGTTTCTTGATGCGGGAAGAGAAAGATAGACTTGTGCCTATCTTACAATCGTTGCATTTGCTGCCTCCGACGCACCCAAACGCTCCCCAGACGCTCCCTAGCCCTTTTCGATCGCTGTGAACAAAGAAAAAGGACCGTCATAAGTGACGGCCCTTCCGAGTCTTGTACCACTAGCGGGGGCTGGACTCGAACCAGCGACCTCCGGGTTATGAGCCCGACGAGCTGCCAACTGCTCTACCCCGCACTCTGCATCGCACCGTACTCCGCCTCTAAAACAGTGTCAAGCCGAACTTAGCTTTGACGGCCTCGCCTTTCGCGCACAACATGGAGCGATGAACGTTCTCCTCATCGGAAGCGGTGGACGCGAGCACGCCCTGGCCGCAGCCATCACGAAGTCTCCGCGAGAACCGCGCATTTACTGCGCTCCCGGCAATGCGGGCACCGCCAAAATCGCGACAAATATCCCGATTGTGCCGGACGATCACGCCGCGTTGCTCGCCTTCGCCAGCGAACAAAAAATCGATCTCACCATCGTCGGGCCCGAAGCGCCGCTCTGTGCGGGAATCGTCAATCAATTTCAAAAGGCCGGCCTGCGAATCTTCGGACCCACCAAGGAAGCCGCACGAATCGAAGGGGATAAATCCTACGCCAAGCAACTGATGAAACGCGCCTCGGTTCCCACGGCCGAAGCTCGTATTTTCACTCGATTCGAGGACGCGAAAACGTACATCGATTCGCGCGAGACCGGAGTCGTGGTGAAGGCCTCGGGCCTGGCCGCGGGCAAAGGCGTCATCGTCTGCCCCGATCCGGCTGACGCCCTGATCGCGCTGGAGCGGGTGATGGTGAAGCGCGAATTCGGCGCGGCCGGCGACACCGTTCTGGTCGAGGAGTTTTTGCGGGGGCCGGAACTTTCGGTTCACGCACTCGTGGACGACTGCACCATCTACGTTCTCGAATCGGCGCAGGACCATAAGGCCGTCGGCGACGGCGACACCGGCGCCAACACCGGCGGCATGGGAGCGTACAGCCCGGCCCCGATCGCCACGTCTGAAGTTCTCAAGATCGTGGAGCGCGACGTCTTCGTGCCGATCGTGGACGCGCTGCGACAGGACGGCGCACCGTATCGCGGAGTCCTCTATGCCGGGCTTATGCTCACAGCCGCTGGCCCCAAGGTGCTGGAGTTCAACTGCCGATTCGGCGACCCCGAAACGCAGGTGATTGTTCCTCGGCTGGATAGCGATTTGCTCGACTTGCTCGATGCGGTGGTCGATGGCCGGCTCGCCGATCTGGATATTCGCTGGAAGCCGCAAGCCGCCGTGTGCGTGGTCATGACCGCGAAGGGCTACCCAGGCCAATACGAATCGGGCAAAGTCATTGCGGGCATCGAAGCCGCGCAGTCGCTGAGCGGCGTCGATGTGTTCCATGCGGGAACGAAGATGCTCGAACACCTCGTGCTCACCGCCGGGGGGCGGGTTCTCGGAGTGACCGCACTGGCCCCCACCATCGCGGACGCGAAGCGGCGAGCCTACGAGGCGGTGAGTTGCATCCACTTCGACGGTGCTCACTACCGCCGCGACATCGCAGCCAAAGCGCTGTAGTAAAACGCCTTTTGCCTCCCCCCTTGCAAGAGGGGATCAGGGGGGCAGTCCGCAAGAACCGTTTGTGAAGTCTCAACTCAAAGCAGGTTCGTTTGGAAAAAATACGTTTTTTGCTTGTGTGTTTCCTCTTGGGACCCCCATAGGTAGCGTATTGGGCATAGGGTTATGGAACATGGAAGACATACGATCCAATCCAAAGGGCAGCCGGAACCACTCCGGCCTTTACATCATTCATAACATCAGCGGCGCGCGCATTTGGTTGCGAAATCGCGATCAGCGCAAAGCGGCGATTAACGTGCATGAATGGTGCATCGAGATGCACACTACGCCACTACGCCACTGAATCGTTTGTGACTACACCAATCCTGCTTTTTGGCCTGTTTCCGCAGGGTGTTTGTGATTCTGTTTTCACTTTGTTACGATGCAAACCGCGTTTGTGTCAATTCAAACCTTGCGGAGCGAAAGAAATGCAACTCAAGAGGTTTCTACTGGCTGCGGCAATCGGTTGTTTGGGATCGTTACCCCTTGCCATCGGGCAGGATTCGGAATTGCGATCGGTGCGTGAGTGGATCGTCGATCAGCCGCGCGATTTCTCCAACGAGGTGTTGTTCGAGCGCCGCGGGCAAATGATCGTTCGCTCCTCGCGGTTCACGCAGGACAGCCAACTCTTCGGGGACTTTGACGGCGACGGCGACGTGGATCAACACGACTATTTCGCTATGCAAATCTGTCTGAGTTTTTCGGGACCGGAGTTTGTCACGCCGCCGGCATGCCTCGTATTCGACGCCGACACCGACGACGATGTTGACCTCTTCGACGCCGCAGGTTTCCAGACCGCATTTACAGGAACCGTTGCGGGCGTGCTGGTCGAGGCCGGCGAACTGGTCCCCGTTGTTACATCACCGTATGCGTACTACAGCGGAGCGCCCGGTACCTGGGGCAATAACGCGCTCAACGGCATCGCCCGCCAGGCCGGATATTCACAAGACGACCTTTGGTATCGATGGACACTCATCGGCAAGCCCGAAAACGCGGGCAAAGTGCTCATCTCCAACTCTGCACTCCCCGCGACGGCGTACACAGTTCTGCCATCGTTCGAGACGGGCGCCTACATCTTTCAATTGAAGGTCACGAATCTGGTCACCCTGGAGTTTGGATTCGATTTCGCGACATTGACCGCATCCGAATGTTTCTTTGGCTTTGATTGCGACGATGGCGACCCATGCACCGTGGATGTCTGCGGCGCAGACATCCGCTGCACCCACACCGTCGTGGGCGGTTGCTGCAACGTCGACGCCGACTGCGCGGCGGGCGAAATTTGCGTAAATAATGCCTGCGTACCGGCGTTACCGGGTTGCGCCTCTGACGCTGATTGCGACGATGGTGACGCCTGCACTGACGACACCTGCGACGTAGTCACCGGCGAATGCAGCAACTACGCCGTGGTCTGCGGCATTGACGAAACCTGCGTCGGCGGCGTTTGCATTCTGGTCTGCACGGTCGATGCGGATTGCACCCCTGTCGATGCCTGTTCCACCGGCCATTGCGTCGATGGCGCTTGCAGCACCGCGTCGGACTGCAATGACGGCCTGGCCTGCACCGATGACTTCTGTGTCGGAGATCCCACGACTTATTGCAGCAACGTCAGTATCTGCGCAGCAGGCGAACAGTGCGGCGCTAACGGTGTTTGCACTCCAGGCGTTGCCTGCACGACCGACGCGGATTGCCCGGACGACGGCGTCTTCTGTAACGGCTACGAATCGTGCGATGCGACGACCGTGATCTGCGTGCATGCCGGTAGTCCTTGTGCCGAAGGCGATACTTGCAATGAAGCTTTGAATGCCTGCGTTCGGCCGCCACCAATCAACTTCACCCTTGGAATCGACAATCTGTCGGGTACAGCCGGCAACGATACGTTCAACGGCATGATGCTGTTCAATCCTCCGACGGGAACGAACATTCCTTCAGTCCAGACTGGCGATGCTGCCAACGGCGGCGATGGCACGGACGTCCTGAATGCTCAGTTCAACTTCTCTTTCGGCAGCACGACGGTGGCTCCGACGCTCACGAACATCGAGACGCTGAACATTACCGATTTTGGCTTCGGAGCCGCAACGACTCTGGCCGGTGCGGGAATTACCGGTGCCACGTCGCTCAACCTGAGCAACAGCACGAACACCAACCCCTTCATAGTCACGAACCTGCCGACGCTCCTGGACGTGGGCATTTCCACGCAGGCGATCGGCGCGACGATTTCGTTCGTAACCGCCGCTACAAGCGGTTTGGCCGACGCTATGACCATTACCCTAAACGCCTTCAACGCCACCCCCTGGGCCGACACGTTAACCCTGACGACCGGTACGACCAATGGTATTGAAGCGTTAAACCTGGTATCGAACGGCGCGAGCCGCTTCCAGGACATCGCCATGAACGGCACGACGCTGACCACAGTCAACGTATCGGGCAGTGGAAATCTGGAAATCCTCTATTCGCTCGATGCCAACGTGACCACGATCAACGCCAGCACGGCAACGGGCAACGTGATCCTGACCGCCACCGGTGGCGGAAACGTCACGTTTACAGGCGGCGCAGGTAACGACACGCTTACTCTTGGCGCTACGTATTCGACCGCCGACATGGTCAACGGCGGGGCAGGCACCGGCGACACGCTCGGTGTTGACAGTGCCGCCGCAGTGGCAGCGTCCACCGCGCAGAGCAACGTCACCAACATGGAAGCCCTCACCATTACCAATGGTTTGGCGGGCCCGATTCGCCCGACGAACTTCGGTTCGGGCGTGGTCACGACCAACCTGCTGGCCGGTTTCAACGGCGGTTCGATGACGGTTACGAGCGGACACGCCGTCGCAGCGGGTAACCGCTCATGGGATTCGGACTCGTTCGGCGCCGGCGCGGTGACGATTGGCGGCAGCGGAATTACGGATTCGCTTACATTGATTCTGAACGACTCGGATCAACTGGCGAATACGTTCACCGGAGTCGAGACGCTCAATCTCGTCTCCAATGGCGACCTCGACGGATCCGCTGCCGACGGCGCTGCCAACACGGGAACAACACTCACCATGGTCAACACGGCGGCGACGGAAACGTTGGTCATCACCGGCGCGACGGCTCTGACCCTCAACGGTGCGGTGACTGCTGACGTGATCAACGCTTCGGCGTTCACCGCGGCGTTCACGATGTCCGCGGTTTCAACCGGCGCGACGAACGTCACGGGTGGTAGCGGAAACGATACGCTGTTCGGCACCACCGGCGCGGATGTGATTTCTGGCGGCGTGGGAGATGACACGTTCAATGGCGCTGTCGGTTCGGACATTATCACTACCGGCAGCGGTTTCGACGTTGTGTCGATGGTCATTGCCGATGTAGGCGACATCTTCGCCGACTTCACTCCGGGATCGGATGATTTTGACTGGAACACTGCGCTCTCATCAACCGATACCAGCGTAACCACTCCTGGTGCGGCGAATGCGTATCAGAGCGGCGCGGCAGGCACGGCACTGGCCGTGACCACCGTCGTGTTTGAGTTGACCGGAACCACGGTTGCCAGCCAGACTGCGGCGAGTGTCGTAACTGCTCTTGGCGCGACTGCGACCAACGCCGACACGAACGCCAACATCCTCTTCGTGGTATACACGACGGGCGGCGGCGGAGCGATCTGGAACTGGATTAATACTGACGCGGACGTTGAGGCTGCCGAGCTTACGCGTGTGGCAACCCTCAGCAGCGTGACTGCAGACAGTCTTTCGGCCGGCGACTTCAGATAGCCAATTGCTCGGGACTAGATTGGGAATCGGAACAGTTCGGTGCCCAACACCGCTCCGTGGCGGTCGCGGTACTGATTGGCTTTCCGCAGCTTGGCACCGCCCCCTTGCTCGCGCTCGGGGTTCGGATCTCGCGCGGCTCGGCGGGAGCATCGCATTCAATCACATTCACGCATTCAATCACATTCAATCGCAAGCAAACGGCTGACTAAGCGTTTCGCAAATCGTTAGTCACTACCCTCACCCTGCCCTCTCCCTGGGAGGGAGAGGGGTTTGAAAGGCGGAAGCAAACTCGCCCTCACTAGCTAGCCGGGTTGGGCGATGGGGCCATGGCCCAGGTCGGGGTGCGGGTTGGGGTCGGCCAAAATCGGCCTGGCCGTTCCGATGGGGTTCTTGGCTTCGGCGGTGTCGAGCAGGTCGTTGACCGAGGTGCGCTCGAGCGATTCTCCGCGGATTAGCGCGTTGACCTCTTCGCCGGTGATGGTCTCGAACTTGAGCAGAGCCTTGGCGATGGCCTCCACCTTGTCGCGGTTTTCCACCATGATCTTGCGGGCGGTTTCGTAAGAAGTGTCCACGATCCGCTTGATTTCGGTGTCGATCATGTCGGCGGTCTTATCGGAATAATCGCGCATTCCCAAGTCGATCATGCCGGCTTTGTTTTCGTCTTCGCCGAAATAGATGAACCCGACGTTTTCGCCCATGCCCCACTCGCGGACCATGCGGCGGGCGATTTCGCTGGCCTGCTTGATGTCGGAGGCGGCCCCGCTGCTGACCTCGTTGAAGAACACCTGCTCGGCGATGCGGCCACCGAACATCACCCGCATCGTGGCCAGCAGATAGCCCTTGGTGTAGACCATGCGGTCGCGCTCAGGCAGTGAGAAGGTCGCCCCGCCGGCAGGCCCGCGCGGGATGATGCTGACCTTGTGTACGGGGTCGGCGTCTTTCTCGAGGGCCTGGATGAGTGCGTGGCCGGCCTCGTGATACGCGGTGATGCGGCGGTCGCGCTCATCTACGACGGCGCTCTTCTTCGCTCGGCCCCAGCGAATCTTGTCGCGGGCTTCTTCCAAATCTTCCTGATCGACGAATTCCTTGTTGCGCATCGTCGCGATGATGGCGGATTCGTTCACCTGGGCGGCGAGTTCCGCGCCGCTGAACATCGGCGTGCCGCGAGCCAGGCGGCGGATATCCACCGTCGGGCCGAGCTTGATGCGGCGGAGATGGACCTTGAGGATTTCGTAGCGGCCCTGCAAATCCGGAAGCGGGACGTAGACCTGACGGTCGAAGCGGCCCGGACGAATCAGCGCGGGGTCGAGCACGTCGGCGCGATTGGTGGCCGCGATGACGATCACCTGCGAGTTGGTATCGAAGCCGTCCATCTCGACGAGGATGGCGTTGAGGGTTTGCTCGCGCTCATCGTGGCCTCCGCCGCCGAAGCTGGCGCCGCGGCGCCGCCCGACGGCGTCGATTTCGTCGAGGAAGATGATGCAGGGGGAGTTTTCCTTGGCCTGCTTGAACAGGTCGCGGACGCGCGAAGCGCCGACGCCGACGAACATCTCGACGAAGTCGGAGCCGCTGATGGAGAAGAACGGAACGTCGGCCTCACCGGCGATGGCCTTGGCGAGCAGCGTTTTACCGCAGCCGGGCGCTCCGACCAGCAGAACGCCGTGTGGGATTCGCGCGCCCAATCGCTGGAACTTCTTGGGCGAGCGTAGGAACTCGATGATTTCCTGGACTTCGTCCTTGGCCTCTTCGATTCCGGCCACATCGGTGAAGGTGACCCCGGTGTGCTCTTTGTGGGTGAGACGGTGGCGCGAGCGGCCAAAGCTACCAAGCATTCCGCCTGGCCCGCCTGCGCCGCGAAGCTGTCGAAAAATGAAGAACCAGACGAAGCCGAAGATCAAAATCCAGGGCAACATGCCCACAAGTAGCAGCACGAGTTGGTTTTGCCTGAGGTACGAAACCTCGCCGCCTTTTTCACGGACGGACAAGACGACTTCGTCAATAAACTTCTTGTCGATCGCGCCCGGCGGATAATCGACCTTGAAGTGGTCGTTGGTGCCGGGCGGATCGTCATCGGCGGGTATGCGCTTGATTTCCAGCGAACCATCCTCACGGATCATCAGCTTTTTGATGCGATTGGCGCGCACCAGCGCATCGAATTCACTGATGCTGATGGGCAACGCGGCCTGAAACGTCTGCTGCAACAGGACGACCAGCACCATGGCCAGGCCCAGGAGGATGAGCCAGCTCACGACGTTGCGGGACATTTTGACGTTGGGCCCCGGCTTGCCGTTGGGCTGCTTGGGTTGCGGGGTTGGGGGCGTTCCACCGTTCTCGTTCGACATCAATTCACTCCACTCGATTCGGGAAGGCAGAACCTGCTCAGTCTGCGAATTGCCCGCCCCAACTGCCCATTATAGGGCCGTCTACCATGCCGATTCCATCGATTCGACCATCTGCTCGGCCAGGCCGTCCATGGCCCGCGTCATCGCATCGGTAAACGTCTCCCCCACCGGAGGTATGTAACTTGTCTGATACACGTATCTGGGCCGGTCCACAATCAAATCGCCGGTTCTCAAATCCTGAAGGCGAAAGCGGATGACCACCGTGGAGCCGATTTCGCGGGGCAAATCCGTATTAAAATCGTTGCCGAAGGTACGATTATCGACGTTTAGAATCTCTCCCGTAAGGATCGCATCCGCAGAACCCTTGGGCGCGATGCGGTACGGCGTATCCATCTCGATTCGCTTAACAAGTGATTCGGTCAGGCGAAACTCCAACTCGCGTCGAAACTCCCTGGATTGCATCATTTCGACGTGGACCGTCTGGATATCGGTCGCAAAAGGACGCTTGGTGGAATATCCGCACCCGGCCAGGAGGGCGGGCATGCACGAGATCGCCAGGATCAAAATCCGAGAACATTTCATTGATGTGTCCTTCATGGCTGGACTGCCGGAGGCGTAGTGGCCGCCACCGGCGCGGAGGCTCCGAGCAATTCAAGGCGCGAGGCCGCTTTGGTGGCCGCAATCGAATTGGGCCATTCCTTCATCACCAGCTGATAGTAATAGACGGCGGAACCCAGATGGTCGGTCCGCTCGTAATACTCGCCGATGCGGAATTCCTTCTCGGCGCGAGTTTGCCGAATCGAGTCCAAAATGACGGTGACTTGTTCGCGCTCGCCTGCGGAACCGAAACGCACGCGGAAGTCGTTGTAGCGCTCCTGGGCCTCGATCAGCGCCGATTCGTCGTAATCCACTCCGGCGAAGCTGGCGAGCGCGGAGTCCGCGGCGCGGCGCAGGGCGTATTCCTGATAACGACTTTGCGCGTAATCCCGCAAGAGGCGGGCGTATTCGAGCTCGGAGAGATCGTGTTCGCCGGCGCGGAACAGGCGGTCGGCCTTGGCTTTGAGGGCGAGTTCGGCCAGTTTTGTGTCGGGATAGTCGGCGATGATTTCATCGAGAATCTTGTGGCCTTCTTCAACGGCGGACACGCGGAACACGAGCCAAACGGTGCGCTTGACTCCGCCCAGGTACGCTTCGGCAATGATGAACTCGAGACGGAGAGCATCGACAGTGATGGCCATGCCGCCGTACTCATCGAGGAATTTCTGGAGGAGCTCGTGGGCGTCGTCGAATTCTTCGCGTCCGATCAGGGCTTCGGCTTTGGCGAGGATCACTTCGGGGTAGAGCGCGTCGGACTTCCCGTGGCATTTCTCGAAGGCTTTGATCGCACTCAAAGCGGCGCGATATCGCTCCTCGGAGTTCAGGCGGCGGAGGATGAAAAGGTCGCCTTCGGGCGTGCCCGGCAGCGGCGGGGTCTGCTCGATCCACTCCTTTTTCTGCGGATCGTAGGTTAGGTTGCGCAGACGCGGAGTCTGCGCCGATAGGCTCGACGCCACCACCATCGAAGAAACCGCAGCAGCTACAAACTTACCAAGTTGGTTCATAGGCTCACCGAATTCCCGACTTCGCCGCAAACGCGACCGCTCACGATCCGAGCAGGGCTGATTATCCACGCGGTAGGGCGGCTTGCAAACGGAGGGTAGATTGAATCAATCTCCGCCCTTGGATAGGCTGATTTTGCTCTATGGGACAGCGACGCGCCTCATTACGAGGCTGCCGGTGGTTAGTGTTAGGCCGGGTGGTTCGACAATCCGATGCGTCATGTTGAGCGGTTTGTGCATTCTCTGACCGGGGCGACGACTTTCGTGGAATCGTCGTCCATGATGGCGTCGGCTACGTCAACGTCGTCATTAATGATTTCGACGGCGATTCGTCGGGGAGCAAACCCGTGCGAGGCTTCGCGGAGGCGGCGGTCGTGGGCGACGCCGCGGCGCTTACACCTACGGTCCTCTGCGCGACGGACGCTGAGGTTCATCAGTGCGGCCGTTCCGTTGGGATCTTCGCGGAGCACCGGCGAGCGGTGGCCCTCGGCAAGCACCGACAGAATTCGATCCACCGATTCGGATTCGTAACCGTAGAGCAGATCAGGCCGCAAAGGAAAGCGGGAAAGGCGACCCCACGTATCAATCGTACGGCGGAAGCTCTGGCGGACGGCCAAAGCGTTCATGCCGTCGAACAACACGCGGTTCATGGGATAGGATAGCAGCGTGTCGGTCATGTGGTGTTTCAAATCGCAGTGATGATGACTGTGGTCGGTAACGAGCACTCCCCGCAATCGCAACCAGGTCGGTTCAGGCTGAGCGGAGTCGGCTCGAAGTTCCCAATAGAAGTGGCCGAAGTTCTGCGTGCTTCTGCAAGTGGTGATCTGGTGCGGGACGTACTTGCCGTGGGCGACGGTGTCGGCGGCCAGATGAGACAGGTAGCCGTAGGCGAAGGCCTGGGATCGCTCGGACTCGGCGGTTTCCAGGAGGCGGAATCCGGTGGACCAATGGTGACAGAACTGCTTCACGCGGCTCCATCGCTTGGCGAAGACCACGTCGGCTGCGATGCTTCCGTAGAGGTAGGAGAACACGTTGCGAGCGAGGATTGCCGCGACCGCACCGGGCAAGAGCGAAAGCTGGCTCAGCGCCGTCCCCGACAGGCCAATGTGCGTGGCGGGGCCCCATGCGAAAGCCACCTCACTGAGACTACAAAAGGCAATCAGCCCGAAGAGAAGCGAATTCAAACCCAGATGCATCATTGTCCCCGCGCCATGACTGTAGTTCGACCCATCATGGATCGGCCTAACTCCCCCTGTGATAACAATGATACGGCGTATTCGCGGGTCAGTTCTTGGCGAATTCCCTTGATTCAGACATCATGATTGTAGTGCAAGGGTCAATTGGAGTCGCGGCGGGCAGAGCCTGCCCTACTTTTCAGCAGTACAAATCAGAATAATATTCTTGACAAACAATGATGTGCCGCATTATATTCTCGTATCATGGCTTCTGACAGCACGATTGATGAGATTGACTGCGTGATCCTGGGCTTACTTCAGGGAAACTCTCGGACTACGAACGTCGAGATTGCGCGGCAGGTAGCGATGGCGCCGTCAGCGGTTTTGGAGCGGATTCGCAAGCTCGAGGATCGCGGGTTCATTCAAGGGTATTCGACTCGGTTGAACGCCGCTGGTCTTGGGTATGGGCTGCTTGCATTTGTTTTCGTGCGGAGCGAAGGCGGGGTCTGGCAGGGCGATTTCGCGGAGAAGCTCAGCGCCATCCCGGAAGTGCAGGAAGTGCATCACGTGGCGGGGGAGGATTGCTTCCTGGTGAAAGTTCGCACCCGCGACACGGCCTCGCTGGGGACGCTGATTCGCGAGGCGATCGGCTCGCTGCCCTCGGTGCGATCGACGCGGACGACGATCGTGTTGGAAACCGCGAAGGAAACCATGGACTTGCCGATCAGGCCGGCGAAGCAGGAGCGGAAATCATGACGTCGCAGAATTCGAGAAATGCACCGAGCACGTTGGGTGTGGCTGCGGCGTTTGCGGCGATTTATGTGATCTGGGGCTCGACGTACCTGGCAATCAAATACGCGGTGGAGACGCTGCCGCCGCTGATGATGGCGGGGACGCGGTTCGTGGCGGCCGGGCTGATCTTGTACGCGTTTGTGCGTTTGCGGGGAGTGCCGCGGCCGTCGCGACTTCATTGGCGGTCCACGGCGATCATCGGCGGGCTTTTGCTTTTGGGAGGTAACGGGGGCGTGGTCTGGGCGGAGCAGACCGTTCCGTCGAGCATCGCTGCGCTGCTGATTACTTCGGTGCCGATCTGGATGGTGCTGGCGGAGTGGCTTCGGCCCGGCGGAGTGAAACCGCGATCAGCAGTGGCGGCAGGCGTGGTGCTGGGATTCGCCGGCGTGGTCATGTTGGTGGGTTTCAAGGAAGTGGGCGAGGGTCAGCCGCTGGATCGCGTCGGGGCGTTGATTCTGGTCTGCGGTTCGTTTTGCTGGTCGCTGGGATCGGTGTGGTCACGGAGTATGAAATTGCCGTCATCGCCGTTGATGGTGACGGCGATGGAAATGCTCTGCGGCGGAGCAATGCTGCTGGCGGCGGGGCTGACCATCGGCGAGGCGTCGCACATATCAGCGGACCGAATCTCGTTGCTTTCTGTATTGTCGCTGGTGTATTTGTTGGTGTTTGGGTCGCTGGTGGCGTTCACGTCGTATGTCTGGTTGCTGAAGGTGAGCACTCCGGCGCGGGTTTCTACGTATGCGTTTGTCAATCCGGTGGTGGCCGTGTTGCTGGGTGTTACGGTTGGGGGCGAGCCGTTTGGCGGCAAGACGGTACTGGCCAGCATAGTCATTCTGGCGGGGGTGATTTTGATCACGTTGAAGCCGCGACTGCAAAGGGAAAGCCCTGAGCCAATGCCGGCGATGAGCGAAGAGCGAACGATGGAAAAAATGGAATGCGGGGTGAAGAACGTGGGGACCGGTAAAGACGCATTGAGTGCGGAGGGGGTCAAGGTTCCCCAGCGCACGATGGGAGCGCAAACCCACTGACTCTCGGGGCTTGCGGTAGCCATCAAACAAGCTCGGGGCAATCACCTTGCGGTGCACCAGCTCCCACATCTGCGAATGGGTCAAGGCCGCCACGCTGCGCATCCCCGCGGCGCTGACCTCCGCTAAACGCGTCTTGGTCAGCATGCCCCGGTCCCCAGCCAGGATCACCTCGCAAAGGTCGTAACTCTCTTTGAGCTCCTCCACCCGATTGGCCAGCGTGGTCTGATCGTTCGTGTTCCCCCGATACACCGACACCCCCACCGGACACCCCGTCCCCGCGGTCAGCAACCCGATGACGATCTGAGGGTGCCCGCGTTTACCGTCCCGGTTATAGCCGTAGTCCACCAACTCGCTGCCTTGATATTCCCCCTCAAAATAGGAACTGGTCACATCGTAGAGCTCCAGACAGCCCTCAGTCGGTTTCCGTGGGCGGCGTTCCGGCGCGCCGGGACTTGCCTACGGCACGTATGACAAGCCCCGCTCGTGACGCCGGTGGGTCGTAGGCACAACGACATCAGGCCCCAAGACACGCTGCGAAAAACTCGTGTGAAACCCTTGGCACAATGATCGAATGCCCCAAGACATTCCACAAAACTCGCGAGGTGGGGATGGAGCGCGTTTGCGAAAACTGGGGTCACTATGACCATGATGATCCAGTCCCATCACGGGATGATGATACGGCGGATTCGGCGGTTGCCCGTGTCGGCGACGAAGATGATGGTCTGTTCGCCCGTGCTTGCAATGGCAATCGAAGTGGGCGAATTGAAGCGTGCCAAGGCGCCTGCGCCGTCTGCGAAGCCCGGCTGGCCGTCGGTGCTTCCCGCCAGCGTGGTCACCATGTAGCGATTGTTGTCGAGGAACTCCGTATTCGCCAGCCGCAGGTTTTCTTCAATCCGCTGCGCGGCCGCGGCGGAGATGCGGCTTTCGTTCGAGGCCACAAACTCCCGCAAGCTTCCTACCAGGCCATCCAGGTCCTGACCGAAGCCGGCGTCCTTGATCATGCGAATGGAGTTGCATCCGGCGTCGGCCACATAGATCGTGCCGGTTTGATCGACTGCCACATCCATGGGCGCGCCCCAGGTGGCGAATGTGCCGGGGCCGTCCATGCATTCGCCGAACAAAACGGAAGGGAAGTCGCCGCGGATGTTCTTGACCTGCGAGACCCCGCCGTTGTCGATCACCCGCCAGATCGTCGCATTGAGCGGATCGGCGACAAAAATGGTGCGGTCGTCGCCGGAACTGCTGTCGTACGTGGCGATGCCCAGCGGCACGCCGCGCGAAATGGTCGCATAATCACCATTGACGGCGCCGGAGTTCAAGCTGAGTTGCGAAAGCGCAAGCGAGGACGGCAGCGAGGCGAAAACCGATGTGTCCCTCGGCGTCACCGCGAATGGAAAGTCCGGCTGGGAGTCGGTCCAGAATACCTGCATCGGCGCGTCAGCCTGCTGGTCGATGTCGTAGCCGACGACGCGGATCACGCTGTTGCCCGCGTCGGCGACGTAAAACTTGGAGTTTAGCGCACCGCCGTCGGCCCAGATGTCGGTGGGGAGGAAAAAAGAGGAATTCAGCCGGAACCCGTCGCTTTGACCGGCAATAAACGGCGTGCCCGCCCAGGGCAAGCTGAGCCAGGTGCAATCGTCCGCGCCGACCGCATCGCAAATCGCGTCGACGGATTGCTCGGCCACGTCACGGATGGCGTCCTCGGTCTGGCCGACGATGCCGGATCCCAGACCCAGGAAGTCGAGCGTCTGCTGAATCGAATCGAATACGCCGGTGATCGTGCCCAAAACATCCACACCCGTCCCGGTGGCCGCGTAGGTAAGCAATTGAAAAAACTCCTCGACCGCGCCGACCCGTGTGGCGATCAGGCGGATTCGATGCTCGAGCGGGTCGGCGACCAGGAGCCGGTCGGACGAAATGGCGTGCATGCCGCCGGGAAACGCGAACGTCGTGTTCTGAGCCGGGCCGTAATTGAGGCGGTCGGGCTCCGCCGAGCCAGTTCCCGCGATGGTCTCGACCTGGATTCCTCCGCGAGTGTCCGCGAGCACGGTGAAAGCGAGGTCCTCTGGAGTGGTGAACGCTCCAAACGAAGTCGTGATGGTCATGCGCCGCGGACCGGGCGCGGCATCCTCGGCCACGGTGAGAGTCGCCGTCGCCTTCTGATATCCGGTTCGCTCGAGGGTCACGGTGACGCCCGCGCCGAGGTCGATCGCGTCGAGCGTGGCCAGATTTCGCCCGCTGATCGACATCGTGCCCGAGTCGCCCTGTTGCATGACCGCAGGGTCGAAGCGATGCACGCTGGGCGTGCGATCCGGGTCGGCGATGATGCGGACCAGCCGGATGTAGTTCGCGTGTGCTTCGGCAATATACAGATCTCCCCACTGGTCGATGGCGATGTTCTGGGGCCCGTCAAAGCGGGCATGATCGCCCACTCCGTCGCGGACGGTCAGGTCGTCGTCGCATTCCAGCCCTTCGGTATGCGCGACACAACCCGCGACGCGGACAGTCTCTCCGGTTTCGACATCGACTCGACGAATGAGTCCGTTGCTCGCGTCGGCCACGAAGAGGTAGCGCTCGCCGTCGAAGACCAGCCCTTCGGGGTACGAGAATCGCGCGGCGTCGCCGACACCGTCCGCGAATTCGAGATGCACTTGTAAGCGGCCTGCGAGCGTGCGAACCGTGCCGTCGGTTTCGAAAACTCGGACCGCGTGGCAATCTGTCGTGTAATAGATTTCGCCGTTGTTCCCCTGAACCAGATCGAGTGGGGATCCCGGGAAGTCTTCGTTGCAGTCGAAGCTGGTCAACTGATAGAGATCGAGGACGGTCATCAGGTATCCGTCGGGTAGCAATAGTTTCAACCCCGCCCCCAACGCCCATTGAGCCACCAGCACGCTCTGGTTTCGCACGTCAATACCCTTGGGCCAGGGCATGGCCGAGAGCGGCGGGCGCCCGTCACAACTGTAGGTGGGACAGAGTGGGAAGGAAC
>CXWL01008660.1_pt1 | contig 28339 bp, 22 predicted proteins | sample 590931 | NCBI WGS metagenome assembly CXWL01 (sample SAMEA3498368, study PRJEB10139) | groundwater metagenome | biome: water well; material: biofilm material | place: Germany | collected 2015-04-27 | reverse complement strand
TCCTGGATGATCTTGCCGTTGCCGCGCACCGGGCCGTCCAGGCGCTGCAGGTTGCAGTTGACGATGAAGATCAGGTTATCGAGCTTCTCGCGCGCCGCCATGCCAATCGCGCCAAGCGACTCGGGTTCGTCCATCTCGCCGTCGCCGCAGAACACCCAGACTTTACGGTTCTCGGTCTGCGCGTGGCCCCTCGCCTGCAGGTACTTGAGGTAGCGCGCCATGTAAATGGCCTGGATCGGGCCGAGTCCCATCGACACCGTGGGGAACTGCCAATAGTCCGGCATCAGCCAGGGATGCGGATAGGAAGACACGCCCTTGCCGTCGACCTCGCGGCGGAACTCCAGCAGCTGCTCTTCGCTGAAGCGTCCTTCCAGCAGGCCGCGCGCGTAGATGCCCGGGGACGAATGGCCCTGGAAATACACCAGGTCGCCGCCATGCCCGTCGTGCGGGGCGTTCCAGAAATGGTTCTGCCCGACGCCAAACAGTGTGCCGACCGACGCGAAGCTCGCGATGTGCCCGCCCAGCTCGTCGTCGTTCTTGTTGGCGCGCGCCACCATGACCATGGCGTTCCAGCGGCAGAACGAACGGATGCGCTCCTCGAGCGCCGGGTCCCCCGGCGAGCGCTCTTCCATGTGCGCCGGAATGGTGTTGACGTACGGCGTATGGGCGCTGTACGGCAGGGTGACGCCGGAAGTACGCGCCTTCTCCGTCAGCTTCTCGATCAGGTAATGCGCGCGCTCGCCACCTTCGCGTTCGAGGACGGCCTCGAGCGCGTCCAGCCATTCCTGGGTTTCCAGGCTGTCGGGATCGTTGGCCGCGGGTTGCTGGGGGACGGCGGACATGGCTTTCCTCCTGCTTGATCTCTTGTAGAGGGCAATCGGACCGTAAATCGGGGTGATTTATAGTATGCCATGGCCGCCACAATCATCGACGGAAAATCGCTCGCCGCAGAGGTGCGTGCGGCGCAAAAAAGCGCCGTCGATTCGCTCGCTGCCCGCGGGGTACGCCCCGGACTCGCCGCCGTGCTCGTCGGAGACGATCCGGCTTCGCGCGTCTACGTACGCAACAAGGCTCGCGCCTGCGAGGAAACCGGAGTGCGTTCGGAAACGCATGAATTTCCGGACGGCGTATCCGAAAGCGAGCTGCTGGCGTGCATCGCGCGCCTGAACGCGGATCGCAACGTGCATGGGATACTGGTCCAGTTGCCTCTGCCCCGGCGCCTGGATGCAGGACGCGTCCTCGCCGCGGTCTCCCCTGCCAAGGACGTGGACGGCTTCCATGCGTTCAACCTTGGCGCGCTGGTGCAGGGCCGCGCCGGCTTCGTGCCCGGCACGCCGGCCGGCGTGATGCGGCTGCTGGAGCACGCCGGCGTAGCTCCGGCGGGCAGGCACGCCGTGATCGTCGGCCGCTCGACCATCGTTGGCAAGCCGCTCGCACTGCTGCTCTTGCAAAAGGACGCGACCGTCACCATCTGCCATTCGCGGACCCGCGATCTCGCGTCCGCCACCCGGCAGGCCGACATCCTGGTTGCCGCGGTGGGGCGCGCGAAACTCGTCACCGCGGACATGGTCAAACCGGGAGCGTGCGTCATCGACGTCGGCGTGAACCGGCTGCCGGATGGCAGGCTCGTGGGCGATGTGGATTTCGATGCGGTGAAGGAAGTGGCCGGGAGCATCACGCCTGTGCCTGGCGGCGTCGGTCCGATGACCGTCGCCATGTTGATTGTCAACACTGTGCGTGCCGCGGAGCAATTGAATGGAAAGCCCGTCGAATAACCCTCTTCTTGATTTTTCCGGTTTGCCGCGCTTCGCGGACATCAATCCCGGGCACATTGCACCGGCCATGGACCAGCTGCTGGCCGAAGCGCGCGTGGCCATGCGCCGGGCGGAGGAATCACCCCCGACCTGGGACCGCTTCGTGCGGCCCCTGGAGGACGCGACCGAACGCCTGTCGCGGTCCTGGGGCCAGGTGGAGCACCTGCATGCGGTTCTGGACAGCCCGGCGCTGCGCGAGGCCTACAACGCCAGCCTGCCGAAGATCACGCAGTTCTGGACCGAACTCGGGCAGAACCTCCGGCTGTTCGAAAAATATCAGGCGCTGAAGGCCGCTCCTGAATTCGCGCAGCTGCCTGCCGCGCGCAAGAAACTGGTCGGCAACGCGCTGCGGGACTTCCGCCTCGGCGGCGCGGAGCTCCCCAACGAGGTCAAGCCGCGTTTTGCGTCGATCCAGGAGCAGCTCGCTTCGCTGTCCGCGAAATTCTCCGAGAACGTGCTGGATGCGACCAACGCGTATTCGATCGTGATCGAGGACGAGAAACGCCTCGCCGGCATGCCCGCAGACGATTTGCTGGCCGCGCGGGAGGCCGCACTGAAGGACGGGAAGCAGGGCTGGAAATTCAACCTCCAGATGCCGTCCTATTTTCCGGTCATGCAGTACGCGGAGGACCGCGAGTTGCGCGAAACCCTTTACCGCGCGAGCGCGACTCGCGCGTCGGAACTGGGCAAGCCGGAGTTGGACAACACGCCGCTGATCGGGCGCATCCTCGCCCTGCGCAAGGAAGACGCGGCGCTGCTCGGCTACGCCAATTTCGCCGAGGTCTCGCTCGAACCGAAGATGGCGCGGACGCCGCAGCAGGTCGTCGAATTCCTGCGCGACCTGGCCGGCCGCGCCCGCCCTTTCGCGGAACGCGACCTAGCGGAACTGCGCGAATTCGCCGGGACGGAGCTCGGCCTTGAGAAACTCGAATCCTGGGATGTCGCCTACGCTTCGGAAAAGCTGCGCGCGAAGCGCTATGCGTTCTCCGACCAGGAAGTGAAGCAGTATTTCCCCGAAACCCAGGTCGTGCCGGGAATGTTCAAGCTGGTCGAGACAATCTACGGCATCCACATCGCCGAATCCGCGGCGCCGCTTTGGCACGACAGCGTGCGCTTCTTCGACGTGCGCAACGCCGGCGGCGAACTGATCGGCCGGTTCTACGTCGACCTCTACGCGCGCGACACCAAGCGCGGGGGCGCCTGGATGGACGGGGCGATTTCGCGGCGCCGGCTGGCGGCGGGAATCCAGGTCCCGGTCGCCTACCTGAACTGCAACTTTCCCTCCCCGGTCGGCGGCAAGCCGGCGCTGTTTACGCACGACGACGTGATCACCCTGTTCCACGAGTTCGGGCACGGACTGCACCACCTGTTGACGCGCGTCGAGGAGCTCGGGGTCGCGGGCATCAACGGCGTCGAGTGGGACGCGGTCGAGCTGCCGAGCCAGTTCATGGAGAATTTCTGCTGGGAATGGGAAGTGCTCAAGCACATGACCCGGCATGTGGACTCGGGCGAAGCGCTGCCTCGCGCGCTGTTCGACAAGATGCTGGCGGCGAAGAATTTCCAGTCCGGCCTCGCCACCCTGCGCCAGATCGAATTCTCCTTGTTCGACATGCGGTTGCACTCCGAGTTCGACCCGAAGTCCGGCCGGACGGTGCTCGACTTGCTGGACGAGGTGCGGCGTGAAGTCGCGGTCATGACGCCCCCTGCCTGGAACCGCTTTCCGAACAGCTTTTCCCACATATTCGCGGGCGGCTACGCGGCGGGTTACTACAGCTACAAGTGGGCAGAGGTGCTGTCGGCGGACGCCTACAGCGCGTTCGAGGAGAATCGCTCGTCGAAGGGCGTGCTGGACCCGGAGGTGGGCAGCAGGTTCCGTGACGAGATTCTCGCGGTCGGCGGCAGCCGCCCGGCCGCCGATTCGTTCCGCGCCTTCCGCGGACGCGAGCCGCGCGTGGACGCGCTGCTCAAGCACAATGGTATGATCCCTGCATGATTTTGCGGGCAAATTTGGCGCTCGTTCTGATCTGTGCCGCCGCCTTCACCGGCATGGCCCACGCGCAGCAATACCGCTGGGTGGACGCCAAGGGGGTCACCCAGTTCGGCGATGTGCCGCCGCCCGGCGCGCGCAACATCCAGAAAATCGCCATTGCGGCGGGCAAACCGGAGCCGGCCCCGCTGCCTTTCGAACTGAGCCGCCTGCAGAAGGACTTTCCCGTCACGCTTTACACCTCGCCTGGCTGCAAGGACGGCTGCGAGCGGGCACGGGCACTGCTCAACAAACGTGGCGTGCCGTTCAAGGAAGTTCTGGTCTGGCAGGAAGAGGCGAACGAGGAATTGAAGCGCATTTCGGGAGGCACCGAAGTTCCGACGATGGTGGTTGGCCGGGCCGTCGAGAAAGGCTTCGAGCCAACGGCGTTCGACGCCGCGCTCGACAGCGCTGGCTATCCGAAGGCCGGCGCACTCCCGCCCCGCGCCCAGAAAGCACCCGAGACGCCGGAGGGCTTCATCCCCCCGGAGGGCAGCGCAGCCAAGCCCGTGACACAGGCCGGGAAAGCAGAAGCTCCGCGCAAGGCCGGTCCTTACGACCCGAGCGGCCTGACCGGCCCGGCCCCCAAACCCGGACAGTACGATCCCAGCGGCCTTACGGGACCGCCCCCCAAACCCGGACAGTACGGCGTTCCCGGCGAAGCCAAGTAGCAGCGCCGCCGCAGGATGAAGATCGCGGCGTGGAACGTCAATTCGCTGAAAGTCCGCCTGCCGCACCTGGTCGATTGGCTGGCGCAAACGCAGCCCGACGTGGTTTGCCTGCAGGAACTCAAGCTGGAAGACGCGAAATTTCCGCGCGCGGATCTCGAGGCTGCGGGCTATCACTCGGCGTTCTCCGGCCAGAAGACCTATAACGGCGTCGCGATCCTCTCGCGCACCGCGCTGGCGGAGGTGAGTACCGGCATGCCGGGCTTCGCCGACGATCACAAGCGCGTCATCGCCGCGACCGCTGGCGGCGTGCGCGTCGTCTGCGTCTACTGTCCCAACGGACAAGCGGTCGGCTCCGAGAAGTATGCCTACAAGCTGCGCTGGTTCGCGGCCCTGAAGGACTACCTGAGCGCCGAGTTGGCGCGCTATCCGGCGCTCGCGGTAGCGGGGGATTTCAACGTCGCGCCTGAAGACCGGGACGTGCATGACCCGAAAGCCTGGGAGGGCCAGGTGCTGGTTTCGGAGTCAGAGCGCGCGGCGCTGCAGGCGCTCTGCGCCCTGGGCCTGAAAGACTCCTTCCGCCTGTTCGAACAGCCGGAGAAGAGCTTTTCCTGGTGGGACTACCGAATGATGGGTTTTCGCCGCAATGCGGGCCTGCGGATAGACCATGTCCTGGTGACGGCGGCGCTGGCGCAGAGATGCACCGCCAGCACGATCGACAAGGCGCCGCGCAAGCTCGAAAGGCCCTCCGACCACGCGCCGGTCATCGCCGAGTTCTCCTAGGCGCCGACGTTCCAGTCAGCGCGCGGAGGGCGCGGATACGCTGTAGGAAAGCGCCAGCTTGAGCCGGTCTCCCGGCTCTGCGGCCAGGATGGGAGCTTTGGGTGCCGCATGGTCGGAAGCCCCCACGCTTTGCGTGGGACCCCAGGCCAGACCGAGCGTCGCGGCGCACAGCATCAGGCCGAATGCGCCGATCCCCGCGTAGCGGGCGGTGCGCTTGCGCTTGGCCACGGCCTGCAGGCCCGTGCGCGCGGCCATTGCGCGGGCTATTTCAGACCTGAGGCCGGTTTCGGCCGCGCTTTTCAGATCGCGTTCGAGTTTTTCCGCCCGCTCTGCGGCGAGCAAGCGCATCCTCTGGATATTCACCCGGGCCAGGCGTGCCGCGTGCACCTGGCGGGCCATCTCTTCTGTTTGAGCGTTCATGTCCGTCCCGGTGGCGTAGTGCGCGCATTGTCGCGCCAAGCCGCGCCGCGGAAAGCAGGCAGTTTGTCACGCGCCATGTAGGGAAAAACCAACGCCCGGGAAACGCCCGGTCCGGACAGGCCTCGCGCTAGTCGATCTGCCCGTAGGCGGGAAGCGTGAGGAACTCGACGTAGTCGCCCGTGGTGATCTGCTCGAACAGCGCCGCGGCCTCGTCGAGCTTGCCTTCCGCGCCGGCGGATCTGGCTTTCTTCAGTTCATCCGCGAGCAGGCTCCGGAACAATTCGGCGGTGACCTTGCGGCCATCGTCGAGCCTGCCCTTGTCCGAGCGGATCCACTGCCAGATCTGCGAGCGCGAGATCTCGGCGGTGGCCGCATCTTCCATCAGGTTGAAGACCGGCACGCAGCCATTGCCGGCGAGCCAGGCGCCGAGATACTGGATCCCTACCGAGATGTTATTGCGCAGTCCGGCCTCGGTGATCGGCGCCTCGGGCTTGAAATCCAGCAAGTCGGCGGCACCGTAGTTCACGTCCGGACGCTGGCGGCCATACTGGTTCGGCTGCGGCATGTGCTTGTCGAATATTTCCTTCGCGATCGGTACCAGCGCCGGATGGGCGACCCAGGTGCCGTCGCAGCCGTCGGTCACTTCGCGCAGCTTGTCCTGGCGAACTTTCTCCATCGCCGCTTCGTTCGCCGCCGGATCGTTCTTGATCGGGATCTGCGCCGCCATGCCGCCCATCGCCGGCGCGCCGCGGCGGTGGCAGGTCTTGACCAGCGTGAGCGCGTAGGCGCGCATGAAGGGCGAGGTCATGGTCACCTGCGAGCGGTCCGCGAGGCAGAAATGCTCGTTGGAGCGGAACTTCTTGATGCAGGAGAAGATGTAGTCCCAACGGCCGATGTTCAAGCCCGCCGAGTGCTCCTTCAGTTCCCAAAGGAACTCGTCCATCTCGAACGCGGCGACCACGGTCTCGATGAGGCAGGTTGCCTTGATTGTCCCGCGCGGGATGCCCAGCGTCTCCTGCGCCGCCACGAAGACCTCGTTCCAGAGCCGTGCCTCGAGGTGCGATTCCATCTTCGGCAGGTAGAAGTACGGCCCCGAGCCGCGCGCGAGCAGTTCTCTGGCGTTGTGGAAGAACAGCAGCGCGAAATCGAACAGGCTGCCGGAGACCGGCTGTCCGTCGACCGTGACGTGCTTTTCGTCCAGGTGCCAGCCGCGCGGCCGCGGGATCAGTACCGCGGTCTTGTCGTTCAGCCGGTATTGCTTGCCGTTCTGCTCGAGCGAAATCGTGCGGCGCACTGCGTCGCGAATGTTGATCTGCCCGTCGATCATGTTGAACCAGGTCGGGCAGTTGGCATCCTCGAAGTCCGCCATGAAGGTCGAGGCGCCGCAGTTGAGCGCGTTGATCACCATCTTGCGGTCGGTCGGGCCCGTGATCTCCACGCGCCGGTCGAGCATGTCCTTCGGCTGCGGGGAAATCGCCCAGCCGGACTCCCTGATTTTTCTTGTATCAGCCAGAAAGTCCGGAAGTGCGCCTGCGTCGAACTGCTTTTGCCGCGCGGCGCGTTTCGCGAGCAGCTCCTGGCGGCGCGGTTCGAACTTCCGGTGCAGCAGGGCGACGAACTCGAGCGCCTCCGGCGTCAGGATTTCGGCGAACTGCGGGGTGACCTTGCCCAGTACGCGGGCATTGCCTTGCTCTACGGTGACGTTGGCGTTCATGGTCTTCTGTCTGGTTGAGGGTTTGGGATTGAACCTGGATTCAGGCGGCGACGAGCTCGGAAACGCGGCGGTTCTGCGCCAGGCGGTCGTCCACCAGGCGCACGATCTCTCGCAGCGGGGCGCTTTTCGCGCCGAGCCTGCCCGCGATGCTGTGGACCAGGCTGTCGACGCGCTCGATGTGCCGCGCGCCGCCGAACAGGGCGCGCGCAGCGGATGAGGGCTTGGCGAGGCCTTCGGCGGCCTTGGCATACTTCTCGAAGGGCACCAGGTCGGCGGCATGTGCACCCAGGCCCATGCAGAGGTTGGCGACCCAGTTGTAGATCTCGCGCGAGCGGTCAACGTTGCCGTGCACCGCCTCGCGGATCGCGATCATTTCCCCGGGACGGATGCAACGGTAGTTGCCCGCGATGAGCATCGGCCACTTCGCCAAGGGAACGAACAGCGAGTCGTGCACCTTGAGCTTCACCGGCAGCTCGAGGTCGCTCTTTCCCGCGAATCGCGCTTTCTCGATGTCGGCCTCGAGCCGGCGCAGCAGCGCGGTGTGCTCGTCCGCCTCGAAGCGCGCGGCCTTGAAATTGGTGGGCAAGCCCACCTGCAGCACGTTCTTGGCTTCGCCCTGCGGGCGGAAGGCCTGCGGGTCGGGGCTGGCCAGGCTCACCAGGCCCGGCTCGAAGCCGTCCCAGACCGTCGGGTCGGCATAGCAATGCGACAGCTCACCGTACATGTCAACTGCGGCGAGCGCGGGAATGCGCCGCAGGTAGGGCAGCGGCGGCATGTTCATGATGGCGAGGCAGGGTTTCTTCGCGCGCGCGACGCGGCCCATCAGCTCGCGCACCGAGCGCTCGCCGTACTGCGCCTCCTGCATGCCGAGCACCACCATGTCGTACTGCGCGGGATCGGCGGCCTCCGGCGTGCAGGCGTCGAGCGTGCCCGGCAGGGCGGCCGAGGGGACCTGCAGCAGGCCCTGCCAGCCCTTGATCGGGAATCGCACCACGGTGCCCTCCCGATTGATGAGCGCGGCGGTTTCCCGCGTGCAGACCAGGGTGGCGCGATGCCCGGCCATGAGGAGCTTGGTGGCGATCAGAGAGCCGTAGGAGGCCCCGAGAATCAGGATGCGAGCGGTCATGGATGGATTATGCTTGTGAGATCTGGCAAATTTCACTAAAGAAATTTCACTGTGTTAATTTCACATCTACTGTTCTAGGTCAAGAATCCCGGCGCCCCATCCCTGCAACCCGCATGAAACCGCAGACCCACATCCGCAAGAGCCACTTCCTCGGCACCAAGCTGCGCGCGCTGCGCAAGCGCAACGGCCTGACCCTGGAGGAACTCTCGGCGCGCTGCAGCCAGGCGGATTCGGCGGCGGCGCCGTCGGTTTCCTACCTGAGCATGATCGAGAGCGGCAAGCGGGTACCCTCCCAGGAGGTGCTCCGGCTCCTGTCGTCCGTGTTCCAGCGCGATCCGCGCTGGTTTCTCGACGGCACCCCGGAGACTGAAACCGCCCCGCCCGCGCAGCGCTCGGGCGGCGCTCCTTCGATCCCGCTGGAACCGGCATTCCTCTTCTCCAAGGAACTGCTGCAGGCGGCTATCCCTGAGCTGCTCGCCCAGACCGGGACCACCGGCCGCCAGTTCGCCCACCTCCTGATCCGCTCGCACCAGGAGATGTCGAGCAACGACTTTCCCGACCTCGAGCGCGCCGCAGAGAGCATCGGCGAGCGCCAGTTCCCGCTGGGCGTGGACGACCTCCAGCGGCTGTGCCGGCATCACGGGCTGAACCTGCGCTGGTTCGACAGGAAGCCCGTGCTCGCGCGGGACAACGAAAGGGAATTGCGCAGCATGGTGCGTTCGTTCTTCGAGTCGCCGCGCACGATCTTCCTGAACCGGGAGCTGCAGGACGATCCGGCGCGGCTGAAGTTCGACCTCGCGTCCCACCTTGGCCACAAGGTCCTGCACGGGGGCGACGGCCTGAAGTCGCCGCACGCGACCGGCGGGGAGATGGGCGGCAGCCCGGAGGGCGCGCAGGTCGCGGCGGGCATGAGCCCGCAGGACGTGCTGCACGCATGGCGTGATTTCGAGTGCAGCTTTTTCGCCGGCGCGTTGCTCGCGCCCAAGGCGCCTTTCCGCCGCTTCCTCGCACGGGAATCCTACCGCGTCGAGGCGGGCGAGAAGATCCAGCTCACCCCGGCGGTGATCATGCGCCGGATGACCAAGGTCTCGCCCTATCCCTACTGGCATTTCTTCGACGCCTACCCGCCCGGGTACCTGCGCGCGGTCTACCGCGGCAATGGCATATCGCTGCCCTGGGGCAACATGGCGCAGGTCTCGGATCCCTGTCCGAACTGGGCGGTGTTCCGCATGCTCGGCGCGGGACGCGGCGCCGATCGCGGTTCACAAATATCTGTTCTGCTCGACGGTGAGCAGGCGCAGCTCTACTGCTGCCATTCCGTGCGCACCAGCGACATGGCCGGCAACTCGCACGTATTGTCGGTCGGCCTCGATCTCTCCCCGGCGCTGCATTCGCACGGCGTCGAGGCGGAGAAAGTGGTGCGAAGCATCGCCGGCGCCTGCCTGCAGCAACATGGCGAAGCGAAGATTCCAGAGGCGGCTGCCGAGGCCATCCGGGCCGTCGCCAGGGTGCTCAACGTCGCCTGGGTCGAGGATGCGATCGCCAGGCCCGCCCGCATCATCTGCCCGCGCAGCAACCACTGCCCCCGGACAGAGCATTGCGACGGCGCACAGGCGTCCCGCGCGCGCGAGATCACCGACGTGCGCGAGGAAATCCTCGGCCGGACGCGGCGCACGCGCTAGCGGCAAACGCGGGAGGTCGCATGCTGCGGCGCGCGATTGCGGCGTGCCGCAAGCGGGAGTAGCCTCTCATCTCACATATCGAGTTTAAATTTCACATCATGAAAAATCCTTATAACATCCTGATTTTCGGCGCTTCCTACGGTTCGCTGCTAGCGACCAAGCTGCTGCTCGGCGGGCACAACGTGAAACTCGTCTGCACGCCGGCCGAGGCGGAGCTGTTCAACAAGGAAGGCGCCATCGTGCGCATGCCGGTCAAGGGCCGCGAAGGATTGGTGGAAGTGCATTCGCGCAAACTGCCTGGCAAGCTGAGCGCCTGCAGCCCGCCGGAAGCAAGCCCGGCAGGCTACGACCTCGCGGTACTCGGCATGCAGGAGCCGCAGTACCGCTCCCCCGGCGTGCGCGAACTGCTGGACGCAGTCGCGAAAGCGAAGCTGCCCTGCATGTCCATCATGAACATCCCGCCGCTGCCCTACCTGGCGCGGATCCCCGGCGTGGCGATGGAGAAGATGCGCGAGTGCTACACGGAGCCCGCCGTCTGGGACAGCTTCGATCCGAAGTTCATGACGCTGTGCAGTCCCGATCCCCAGGCGTTCCGCCCGCCGGAAGAAAAGGTGAACGTCCTGCAGGTCCGGTTGCCGACCAATTTCAAGTCGGCGCGATTCGAATCCGATGCCCACACCGCGATCCTGCGGCGGCTGGAGGCCGACATCGAAGCCGCGCGCCTTGAAGGCATCGAATTGCCGGTCAAGCTGAAGGTGCACGATTCGGTGTTCGTGCCGCTGGCGAAATGGGCGATGCTGCTCACCGGCAACTATCGCTGCATCCAGAAGGATGGCATCCGCCCGATCAAGGACGCGGTCCACTCCGACGCCGAGGCCTCGCGCGCGATCTACGCCTGGGTGGCGAAGCTTTGCGTCTCCCTTGGCGCCAGCGAGAAGGACTTGGTGCCCTTCGAGAAGTACGCGGCCGCGGCGCAATCGCTTCTCACGCCGTCGTCCGCGGCGCGGGCCGTTGCCGGTGGCGCGCCCAACATCGAGCGCACCGACAAGCTGGTGAAGCTCATCGGCGAACAGAAGGGCATGCGCTCGGCGGCCATCGACGAGATTGTCTCGACCGTCGACGCACGGCTGGAAGCGAACAGGAAAGCCAAGACCTGAAACCTGGGTTCCCGCACCCTGATAGATTCATTCGGGGCCAGGTTTCGCGGGAATGACGGTTCGTCTCAGTCGTCGGCGCCGCCGATGCCGAGCTCCTGGATCTTGCGCGTGATGGTATTTCGTCCCATGCCCAGCAGGTTGGCCGCCTCGATCCTGCGGCCGCCGGTACGCGCCAGCGCCTTGGAGATCAGCGAGCGCTCGAACTGGCGCGACAGCTGATCCAGCACGCCGGTCTCGCCGCGCGCCAGGCGCCGCTCCACTTCCTGCTCCAGCGCCGCGATCCAGTCCGCCGCCGCGACCTGTCCCGCGCCCGCGGGCTCGCCACGGAATTCCGCAGGCAGGTCGGCGATTCCGATTGCCTGCCCGGCCGCCATGACCGTAAGCCAGTGGCACAGGTTCTCCAGCTGCCGCACGTTGCCCGGGAAATCCATGCGCGCGAGGTGCGTCAGCACTTCGTCCGAAAGACGCTTCGGCTCGACGCTGAGATCCTTGGCGCTCTTGGCGAGGAAGTGGCGCGCCAGCAGCGGAATGTCCTCGCGCCGCTCGCGCAGCGAAGGGATGCGCACGCGAATCACGTTCAGGCGATGGTAGAGATCGTCGCGGAACGCGCCGTCGCGTACCCGGCTCTCCAGATCCTGGTGCGTCGCGGCGATCACCCGCACGTTCGCCTTCAACTGCTGGTGGCCGCCCACCCTGTAGAACGTTCCATCCGAGAGCACGCGCAGCAGGCGCGTCTGCAACTCGGAGGGCATGTCGCCGATCTCGTCCAGGAACAGCGTGCCGCCCTCGGCCTGCTCGAATCGGCCGCGCCGCAGCGCCTGGGCGCCGGTGAAGGCGCCGCGCTCGTGGCCGAAGAGCTCCGACTCGAGCAAATCCTTCGGCATCGCGGCCGTGTTGATCGCGACGAACGGCTTCGATACGCGCGTGCTGTGCCGGTGCAGAGCGCGCGCGACCAGTTCCTTGCCGGTGCCGGATTCTCCGGTGATCAGTACCGTCGCGCTCGACTGCGAAAGCCGTCCGATCGCGCGGAACACCTCCTGCATCGCCGGCGCCTGGCCGAGGATTTCGGGCACCTCGCCGAGCGGCTCGAGTGCAGCCAGTTCGCGCTGGCTTTCATCGAGCGCGCGCCGGATCAATTCCACCGCCTGGTCGACGTCGAACGGCTTGGGCAGGTATTCGTAAGCGCCGCCCTGGAATGCCGCCACCGCGGACTCGAGGTCGGAGTACGCGGTCATCACGATCACAGGCACCGCAGGGTGCTTTTCCTTGACCTGCTGCAGCAGTTCGATGCCCGACTGCCCGGGCATGCGGATGTCGGAGATGAGCACCTGCGGCGGGCCACCGGAGAGCGCATCCAGCGCTTCCCGTGCGGACGCGAAGGAGTTGTAGGCGATGCCCTCCCGGCTGAGCGCTTTCTCGAACACCCAGCGGATGGAGCGGTCGTCGTCGACGATCCAGACCGGTTTCATGCCAACGGCAGCAATAGTGTGAATATCGTTCTTCCCGGGCGGCTGTCGAACTCGACCACGCCGCCATGATTTTGTACGTAAGTCTGCACCAGCGCGAGGCCGATACCGCTGCCGCCCTCCCGTCCGGAAACGAGCGGATTGAAGACGCGGTCGCGGATTTCCTCGGGCACGCCAGGCCCGTCGTCTATCACTTGCAATTCCAATGCCAGCTTGTGGCGCTGGCGGGCGATAGTGACCTGGCGGGCCGAACGGGTGCGCAGGACGATGACGCCGCCACGGCCGCCGTTGGCACCGGAAAGGAGCGCCTGGGCGGCATTCCGGACCACGTTCAGGACGGCCTGGATCAGCTGCTCGATGTCGCCGACCAGATCCGGGACGCTCGGATCGTAGTTGCGCAGCACCGATATGCCCTGGGGGAATTCAGCCTGCACCAGGCTCCGGACGCGCTCCAGCACCTCGTGGATGTTCACCTCTGAAAGCTGGACTGCCCGGCGCGGCGTCAACAAGCGGTCGAGCAGAACCTGCAGCCGGTCGGCCTCCTTGATGATGACCTGGGTGTACTCCCGCAATTCGGGCCGGTCGAGCTCGCGCTCGAGCAACTGCGCCGATCCGCGCAGGCCGCCGAGAGGATTCTTGATCTCGTGCGCCAGGTTGCGCAGCAGTTCCCGCGTCGTCTCCTGCTGGTCGAGCAACCGTTCCTCGCGCTCCAGGCGCAACTGCTCCTGGATCGGCCGCAGTTCGGCCAGCAGCGGCATGCCGGGGACGTCGATCGGGGTGACGACGCAGGATAGCGGCAGGGACTCGCGCCCGGGCCGCTCGTAGCTCACTGTCTGGGCACGATAACTCCAGTGCACCGCGAGCGCCTCGGCCAGCACGCCTTCGAGGGTCGCACTATCGGTAAACAACGCCGGGAATGGCTGGCCTACGAGGGCCCGGGCACCGGCGCCGAGCAGGTTCTCGGCGGCCTGGTTGGTGTAGCGCACGACGTAGTCGCCGTCCAGAATAACGATCGCGGTGGCGAGGAGCTCGAGGCCCCGGTATCCGGCAACTTGTGCGTCGGCCATGGGCCGGATCGGTTCTAGCGCGACAGGTTGCCGAGTTCGCGCTTCAGCGCTTCGACGTTCTTCTCATGGACCTCGACCGTGTCCTGGTACGGCTTGAGCCGCTCGAGCACCCTGGCGTAGTTCTTCTCATCGCCGCCGCGCGCCGCTTCCTGCTCGGTGAGTTTCCTGCGGGCGTCGGCAAGCATGGACTGCTCCTGATTGAGCTCCTTCTCGATCGTTTCCCTCTGCTTGGCCCTGGCGGCGAGTCGGTCGGACGTGGATTCCTTGGGGAAACCCGCCGGCGATTTCGTGCTGGTCGCCTTATTCGCCGGTGCGGGCACGACGGTGACGCGCTGCTGCTGCACGATGCGGCAGTCCTTGCCGACGGTGTCTTCCTTCTGGCTGGTCATCAGGATCCGCCCGTTCGAGTCCTTGCAGCTCCAGATGGTCTCCACCTGGGCGAGCGCAGACCCGGCGGATGCCGCCCACAGCATCAGGACCAGCGGTGCGGAAATCCGGCGCATGGACAAGAAATCCCCTGAAATCAAGAACCTGAGTCTATGCCACAAACGGAGGTTTCTCAATCGACCCCCAAAACAAAAGGACGGGCCACGCAGGTTATGCGGCCCGTCCTTCCCTTAACGCGCGAGGTTCTGACCCGGCTAGGAGCTGTAGTACATGTCGAACTCGACCGGGTGCGTCGTCATGCGGAAGCGCGTGACTTCGTCCATCTTGAGCGCGACGTAGGACTCGATGAAGTCTTCGTCGAACACGCCGCCCTTGGTCAGGAAGGCGTGGTCCTGCTTCAGGTTCTCGAGCGCCTCGTCCAGCGACGAGCAGACTTGCGGCACCTTGCCGGCTTCCTCGGGCGGCAGGTGATACAGGTCCTTGTCGATCGGATCGCCGGGATGGATCTTGTTCTGCACCCCATCCAGGCCCGCCATCAGCAGCGCCGAGAACGCCAGATAGGCGTTCGCCGTCGGGTCAGGGAAGCGCACCTCTACGCGACGCCCCTTGGGGCTTGCCACGTAGGGGATGCGGCAGGACGCGGAGCGGTTCTTCGCCGAGTAGGCGAGATTGATCGGCGCTTCGAATCCCGGCACCAGCCGCTTGTACGAGTTGGTGCCCGGATTGGTGATCGCGTTCAGCGCCTTGGCGTGCTTGATGATGCCGCCGATGTAGTGCAGCGCGAACTCGGACAGGCCTGCGTACAGGTTCCCCGCGAACAGGTTGTTGCCGCCCTTCCACACCGACTGGTGCACATGCATGCCCGACCCGTTGTCGCCGACCACCGGCTTGGGCATGAAGGTCGCGGTCTTGCCATAGGAGGCGGCGACGTTCCACACCGTGTACTTCAGGATCTGCAGCCAGTCCGCGCGCTGCACCAGAGGCGCGAACTTGGTGCCGATCTCGCACTGGCCCGGCGCGGCCACTTCGTGGTGATGCACTTCGACTTCGACGCCCTGCTGTTCCAGCGCGATGCTCATCGCGTTGCGGATGTCCTGCAGCGTGTCGGCCGGCGCGACCGGAAAGTAGCCGCCCTTGACCGGCGCGCGATGGCCCATGTTGCCGGCCTCGTACTCGATGCCGGTGGACCAGGGCGCTTCCTCGGACTTGATCTTCACCGAGGAACCGGACATGTCCACGCTCCAGGTGACGCCATCGAAAATGAAAAATTCGGGTTCCGGACCGAAATAGGCGACGTCGCCGATGCCGGAAGACTTGAGGTAGGCCTCGGCGCGCTTCGCGATGCCGCGCGGGCAGCGGTTGTACGGCTTGCCGTCGGTCGGTTCGACCACGTCGCAGTTGATGTTGAGCACCGCTTCGTCCGTGAACGGATCCATGCGGGCCGTCACGGCATCCGGGTACAGCAGCATGTCTGAAGCCTGGATGCCCTTCCAGCCGGCGATCGACGAGCCGTCGAACGCGTGGCCGTCGGTGAACTTGTCCTTGGTAAATTGCTTGGCCGGTACGGAAACGTGCTGTTCCTTGCCGCGCGTGTCGGTGAAGCGGATGTCGACGAACTTCACTTCCTTCTCTTTGATCATCTTCAATACGTCATCAGGCGTCATCGCCATCTCAAATCTCCCCAATTGGTGGTAACAGCGGTAATAGATAGGACGGGCTGGGCGAACCAGCCGGACCTGTTTACTTGAGCAGAATCCGTGCCAAACGCCCTCACCATGGCCAGCCCCTCCCCTGGCCAAGTTGGTGCGATTCTACCCGACCAAATTGCACCTCGATGGTGCGAAACGAGTCTGATCGGCACCGTTTAGGTGCGCATGGCTTGGGAATCTATAATTGGCACCGACATGGACGACATGAAAACAAAGGCTAGGGAGCGCGGCCGGAAATTGAACCTTCCATACGCCGGGGCCGTGTTGCCGGCTGAAGCGCATGCGCTGATGCAGGCGGGCGCGAAGCTGGTGGATGTACGCACCGACGCCGAACTGCATTTCGTCGGATCCGTCCCCGGCGCCGAAGCCATCGAGTGGAGCACCTATCCTGAAGGACAGCGCAATCCGGCCTTTCTGGAGCAACTGGCAGAGGTCGCGCGCAAGGAAGAGCCCGTGATGTTTCTGTGCCGGTCGGGCGTGCGCTCACATCACGCCGCCATCGCGGCAACCGAAGCCGGCTGGACCGAGGCCTACAACATCCTCGAAGGTTTCGAAGGCGACAAGGACGCTGCGGGTCATCGCAACGTAGCCGGCGGCTGGCGCAAGGCCGGCCTCCCGTGGATGCAAAGCTAGTCAGCTTTTCCAGTCCACCCAGCCGAAGTGGGCGGTGAGCAGCACGATCAGGCCGAAGACGATCCGGTACCAGGCGAAAGGCTTGAAGTCGTGCGTCGCCACGTAGCGGATCAGCCAGCGCACTACGACGAACGCCGAAACGAACGCGGTTGCCGAGCCCACGCCGAACATCGGCAGGTCGCTCGTCGAGAACAAGTGCCGGTTCTTCAGCAAGTCGTAGGCGCCCGCCGCCATCAAGGTAGGCACCGCGAGGAAAAACGAGAACTCGGTGGCCGCCTTGCGCGACAATCCGAACAGCATTCCGCCAATGATCGTCGCCCCCGACCGGGACGTGCCGGGAATGAGCGCGAAGCACTGCGCGAAGCCGACTTTCAGGGCGTCCAGCCAGGTCATCTCGGAAACGGATTCCACCCGTGAATGCGTGCGCGGCTTTCTCTCGACCAGCAGGATGATGATGCCGCCGACGATGAACGCCAGGGCCACCGGCACGGCGTGGAACAGGTACCCCTTGATGATCTTCGAGAACAGCAGGCCCAGGACCGCGGCGGGAATGAACGCGACGATCAGGTTTCGATAGAGCGCGAGATCAATCCTGAAAAAACGCGCGCGGTATTCCCAGACGATGGCGAGCATGGCTCCCGTCTGGATCACGATATTGAACACGTTCCAGCGCTCGTCGTTCGCGCCCAGCAGGTCGCCCGCCAGGATGAGGTGCCCGGTGCTGGAAATCGGCAGGAACTCCGTGACGCCCTCGACGACACCGAGGATCAGCGCCTGCAGCAAACTGTTATCCATACCGCCTAATTTACCTTCTGCGCAAGAAACTCGCGGATCGAGGTCCAGAACAGCGGATGCGCATCGGTGGTGTTGTGCCCGGCCTCCTGCAGGACGATCTTCCTTTTCGATCCTCCCCAGGCTTCATACAGACGATGCCCGTGCGCGGGCGGGATGACTTCGTCGCGCTCCGCGATCAGGCAGAGCAGCGCCGCCTTCTGCGAGGGGGCGAGCGCCATTGAATCGAAGCGATGCTTGAGCAGGAGGTCCACCGGCAGATACCAATAGTGTCGCTTGGCCACTGCAGCCAGACTGTCGTAGGGCGTCACAAGCACAACCTGCGCGACGGGACGCTGCGCCGAGAGCGCGACGGCAACGCCGCTGCCGAGACTGCGGCCGAAGGCGACAACGCGCTTGCGGTCGGCACCCGGCAACGTCAAGGCATGGTCATACCACTGCAGCGCGTCGGAGACGAGCGCAACCTCGCCCGGCGCCCCTTCGCTCAGGCCGTAGCCCCGGTAGTTGACGATCAGCCACGACGGACCCGGAGCCTCTTTCAGGGCATCCAGCATCCAGGAAGCTTCTTCCGCGTTGCCGCCGAAGTAGATCACCAGCGGGATGCCCGCCCTGACATGCCAGCCGTGCAGCTTCGTGCCGTCTTTCGCCTGGAGGAAGATTTCCTGCGCTGCGGGAATGCGCCCCGCGATCTCGGCGCGGCGCGCCTCCGGCAGCGGCTGCCGGAAGAAGATCATCCCGTCCTGCGCGAGATAGACGATCAGCGGCAGTCCGATCGCCACCGCGAGGAAAACCTTGAGGAGCGACGGGATCAGGTCTTGTTGTATATCTCGCCGCCCTTGCGCACGAACTCGACCGATTTCTCCTGCATGCCCTTCTCGACGTAGTCGCGCACGTCCTGCGTGATCTTCATCGAGCAGAAGTGCGGGCCGCACATCGAGCAGAAGTGCGCCACCTTCATGCTGTCTTTCGGCAGCGTCTCGTCGTGGAAGTCCTTGGCCGTATCCGGGTCGAGGCCGAGATTAAACTGGTCTTCCCAGCGGAACTCGAAGCGCGCCTTCGACACCGCGTTGTCGCGGATCTGCGCGCCGGGATGGCCCTTGGCGAGATCGGCGGCATGCGCCGCGATCTTGTAGGCCATGATGCCGTCCTTCACGTCCTTCTTGTTCGGCAGGCCGAGGTGTTCCTTGGGCGTGACGTAGCAGAGCATCGCGGTGCCGTACCAGCCGATCTGCGCCGCCCCGATCGCCGAGGTGATGTGGTCGTAGCCTGGCGCGATATCGGTGGTCAACGGCCCCAGCGTATAGAAGGGTGCCTCGTGGCACTCCTTCAGCTGAATGTCCATGTTCTCCTTGATCAACTGCATCGGCACGTGGCCCGGGCCTTCGATCATCACTTGCACGTCGTGCTTCCAGGCAACCTGCGTCAGCTCGCCCAGCGTCCGCAACTCCGACAGTTGTGCTTCGTCATTGGCGTCGTAGCCCGAGCCGGGCCGCAGGCCGTCGCCGAGCGAGAAGCTCACGTCGTAGGCCTTCATGATTTCGCAGATGTCCTCGAAGTGCGTGTAGAGGAAACTCTCCTTGTGGTGCGAGAGGCACCACTTGGCCATGATCGAGCCGCCACGCGACACGATGCCGGTCATGCGCGAGGCGGTCATCGGCACATAGCGCAGCAATACCCCGGCGTGGATCGTGAAGTAGTCCACGCCCTGTTCGGCCTGTTCGATCAGCGTGTCGCGATAGATCTCCCAGGTCAGGTCCTCGGCCTTGCCGTCCACCTTCTCGAGCGCCTGGTAGATCGGCACGGTGCCGATCGGCACCGGCGAATTGCGGATGATCCACTCGCGCGTCTCGTGGATGTGCTTGCCGGTGGAAAGATCCATCACCGTGTCGCCGCCCCAGCGGATCGACCAGGTCATCTTCTCCACTTCCTCGCCGATCCCCGAGGACACCGCCGAGTTGCCGATGTTGGCGTTGATCTTCACCAGGAAGTTGCGGCCGATGATCATCGGCTCGGACTCCGGGTGGTTGATGTTGGCCGGAATGATGGCGCGGCCACGCGCGACTTCCGAACGCACGAACTCGGGCGTGATCATGTCGGGAATGGACGCGCCGAAACTCTCGCCGCGATGCTGCTTCATGAGCAGCTCCAGCATCTTTCCGCCGGTCTTGCCGCCCGCCGCCCTCAGGCTTTCGATGTACTGCTCGCGCTGCATGTTTTCGCGGATGGCGATGAACTCCATCTCGGGCGTGACGATGCCCTTCCTCGCGTAGTGCATCTGCGAGACGTTGCCGGTGCCCTTTCTCGGATTTCTCTTCAGGTTGAAGCGCAGCTCCGCGAGCTTGGGATCGGCCAGCCTTTCCTTGCCGAACCTCGACGAGGGCTCCTCCAGCAATTCCGTATCGTTGCGCGCCAGGATCCAGGGCTCGCGCAAGGCCGGCAGGCCCGAGCGGATGTCGATCTTCGCCGCCGGATCCGTGTAGGGGCCCGAGCAGTCGTAAACGTAGATCGGCGGGTTCCGCTCGCCGCCGAACATGGTGGGCGTGTCCGCTTGCGATACTTCACGCATCGGCACCTTCAGGTTGCCGACGTAGGCCTTGCGGGAATTCGGCAGAGGCTTGATCGCCGCGTCATCGACATGCGCGGTGGCGGCCAGGAACTTGGGATTGGCGTTCATTTCGCTTCCTTCGGCGGCATTACCCGCATCAGGTTATGAGGGACTCTCTCACCCGCTCTCCGACCCTCGGAGGCAGGACCCCTGCGTAGGGGGAGGATTCTGCCCCCCTTGACGATTTGGCATTGCAGCATTATATTACTGACTAGTCAGTTATTTCTTTTCGTGATGCCCACCCCTGCCAAATCCGAACCGCGCTGGGCGCGCCGCAAGCACGCCCGGCCGGAGGAAATCACCGCCGCCGCACTCGAGCTGTTCGTCGAACGCGGCTATGCCGGGACGCGCCTGGAGGATGTCGCGGCAAGCGCGGGAATCTCCAAGGGCACGCTTTATCTCTACTTCGCCAACAAGGAAGAACTGTTCAAGGCCGTGGTGCGCGAAGGCCTGGTGTCGCCGATCGCGGAAATGCGCGGCCTGGTGGATCACTTCGAGGGCAGCACGCTGGAGCTGCTGCGCATGATGCTGTTCGGCTGGTGGGAGCGCATCGGCGCTTCCCGGATCGGCGGCATTCCAAAACTGGTGATCTCGGAAGCAGGCAACTTCCCGGAACTGGCGCGCTTCTACCTCGCCGAAGTGGTCGAACCGGCACAGGCCGCCACGATCGCCATCGTAGAGCGCGGCATCGCCCGCGGCGAGTTCCGCGCGGTGAACGCCGACATGGTCGCCCGCCTGATGGCTGCGCCGATGCTCGGGCTTCTGATGTGGCGCAACGCGCTCGAGCCGTTCTCAAAGGCAAAACTGGATCCGGTCGCCTACCTGGAAACACACCTCGATATGCTGCGACACGCATTGACCAGGAACCCATGAAACGTACCTTCAAGATCGCCCTCGCCGCCGCCGTCGTCGTCCTGGCCGCCGGCGGCTATGCCGCAGTGCGCGGCAAGCGCGCGGAGCAAAAGCCGGCCGCCGCCGCGCCGGTCGCCGAATTCCTGCAGGACGACCTCTATATCGTCGAGCCGCGCAACCTGGACCGCGTGCTGCCCCTCACCGGGTCGCTGATGCCGCTCACGGAGGCCACCGTCAAGGCGAAGGTCGCGGGCGAGCTGGTCGCGGTCACGGTGCGCGAAGGCGAAAGCGTGAAGCAGGGCCAGGCACTGGCCAGGATCGATCTCACCGAGGTGCAGGCCAGGGTCGCCGCGCGCGAGGCCGACGTCGCGGCGACGAAGGCACAGCTGGTCTGGGCGGAGAAGAACCGCGGCCAGCAGAAGGCCCTGCTCGACAAGTCGTTCATCTCGCAGAGCGCCTTCGACAACATCCAGAGCAATTACGACGTCGCCATCGCAAAGCAGCACGCCGCCGAGGCCGAACTCGTGGTGGCGCGCAAATCCCTTGGCGACGCGGTGCTGGTCGCGCCGTTCTCCGGCATCGTGTCGCTGCGCCATGCGCAACCGGGCGAACGCGTCTCGCTCGACGCCAAGGTGGTGAGCATCGTCGACCTTTCGCGCCTGCAGCTGGAAGCGCCGGTTCCGCCGGCCGCGATCGGCCAGGTGCAGGTCGGGCAGACGATGAACTTCCGCGTCGAAGGCTTCGGCGAGCGCGAGTTCGCCGGCCGCATCGAGCGCATCAACCCCGCGGCCACCGCGGGCTCGCGCTCGATCAGCGTTTATGCGGTGATCGACAATCGCGAGGGCCTGCTGCGCGGCGGCATGTTCGCGCAGGGTGCCCTGACCCTGTCCCGCGTCGACGGCGCCCTGGCGGTGCCGGCCTCGGCGGTGCGCGAGGAAATCGGCCAGACCTTCGTCTACGTCATCGAGGACGGGCTGGTGAAGAGGAGGAACGTGAAAGTTGGCGCTCCCGACGCGGCGGGACGGGTGCAGGTCATGGACGGCCTGGTTGCCGGCGACCGCATTGTCCGGGCGAATCTCGGCTCATTGAAGGAAGGCGTGACCGCAAGGCTTTCGGGTCCCCAACCTTCTGAAGCCGCAAAGAAGTAGCGCTCCCCCATGTGGTTCACCCGGGTAAGCATTTCCAACCCCGTCTTCGCGACCATGATGATGGCCGCGCTGCTGGTGCTGGGCGCGTTCTCCTACTCGCGCCTGCCGGTGGAGCAGTTTCCGGACGTCTCCTTCCCGGTGGTGGTGGTGCAGACCGAGTATCCCGGCGCCTCGCCCGAGAACGTCGAGGAAGAAGTGACCCGGCGCGTCGAGGAATCAGTCAACACCATCAGCCGCATCAAGACGCTCTCGTCGCGCTCCTACGAGGGGCTGTCGGTGGTGATCATCGAGTTCGACCTGTCGGTCGATCCGAAGCTCGCGGCGCAGGACGTGCGCGAGAAAATCGCGCTGATCCGCTCCGCGTTCCGCGACGAGATCAAGGAGCCGCGCGTCAGCCGCTTCAATCCGGACGATTTCCCGATCGTCTCGGTGGCGGTGCAGTCCACGGGCCGGTCCTTGCGCGAGCTCACGACGCTCGCCGACCAGGTGATCAAGAAGCGGCTGGAGAACGTCGGCGGCGTCGGCCAGGCCACGCTGGTGGGCGGCGTCAAGCGCGAGATCAAGGTCTACCTCAACCTCGAGGCGATGGAGGCGCAGAAGGTCGGCGCCGACCAGGTGGTGCAGGCGCTGCGTTCGGAGAACCAGGAGATTCCCGCGGGCTCGATCCTCACGGCCAGCCAGGAAAAGATCGTGCAGCTGCGTGCGAGGCTCACCGGGCCGCAGGACTTCCGCAGCCTGATCGTGGCCCGCCGGGGCGGGAAAGCCGTGACGTTGGGATCCATTGCCGAGATCGAGGACGGCCAGCAGGAGGAGGAGAACGCCGCGCTCGTGAACGGCCAGCGCGCGCTGTCGGTGGACATCATCAAGGCGCAGGGCGAGAACACCATCGCCGTGGTGGACGGCGTGCGCCGCGTGGTGAAGGACCTGCAGGGCTTCCTGCCCGCGGACGTGAAGGTCGACATCGTGCGCGACGCCTCGACCGGCATCCGCAACTCGGTCGCCGACGTGAAAAAGACGATGCTCGAGGGCGGACTGCTCACCATTGGGATCGTGTTCCTGTTCCTCGCCTCCTGGCGCAGCACGGTGATCACCGGCCTGACGCTGCCGATCGCGCTGATCGGCACCTTCCTCTTCATCTATGCCTTCGGCTTCACGCTGAACGTGCTCACGCTGATGGCCCTGTCGCTGTCGGTGGGGCTGCTGATCGACGATGCCATCGTGGTGCGCGAGAACATCGTGCGCCATGTCGCCCTCGGCGCCGACCACCGCACGGCCTCGCTGGAAGGCACGCGCGAGATCGGCCTGGCGGTGCTAGCCACGACGCTGTCGATCGTCGCGGTGTTCCTGCCGGTGGGTTTCATGGGCGGGATCATCGGGCGTTTCTTCCACCAGTTCGGCCTGACGGTGGTGGCCGCGGTGCTGATCTCGATGTTCGTCTCGTTCACGCTCGACCCGATGCTGTCGTCGATCTGGCACGACCCCCAGGCCGAGGGCAAGTTCAGCTCCAGCCCGCTGGGCCGGCTGCTCGCCTGGTTCCATGGCCTGATGGAGCGCTTCTCGGTCGCCTACGAGGGCTTGCTCGGCTGGGCGCTGGCGCACCGCAAGACCGTGCTGGCGCTCGCATTGGCGAGTTTCCTCGCGAGCTTCCCCCTCATGAAGCTGGTCGGCACGGAATTCGTGCCGGAGCCCGACCTGTCGGAATTGCAGGTGCAGTTCAAGACCCCGGTGGGCGCCTCGCTCGCGCTGACGCAGGCGAAAGCGCAGCAGGCCGAAGCCGCGCTGCGCGAATTTCCGGAGGTGAAGGTTACCTATGCCACCGTCAACACCGGCTTCGTCCAGGGGAAGAACAAGGTCAACATCTTCGTCCAGCTGGTGCCGAGGAAGGACCGCAAGCGCTCGCAGAGCGACCTCACCAAGCCGATGCGCGAGCGCCTGTCGCGCATCGCCGGCATCGAGCTGCAGCAGATCGGCGCCTACAAGTCGGTCTCCAGCGGCAAGCCGATCCAGGTATCGATCCTGGGCCAGGAGCGCAAGGTGCTGGTGGAGATCGCCGACCAGGTGGTGGCCGCGGTGCGCGAAACGCCCGGCGCAGTGGACGCGGAATCGAGCGACGAAGCGGCCAAGCCGCAGATCTCGGTGGAAATGAAACGCGAGCTCGCCAGCGACCTGGGCATCGGCGTCGGTCAGGTAGCCGCCACGCTGCGGCCGCTGCTCGCCGGCCAGGCGGTCGGCAACTGGCGCGGGCCGGACGACCAGTACTACGACATCCAGGTCCGGCTGTCGCGCGCCGACCGCGCGCGCGTCGAAGACCTGCAGCGAGTGCCGCTTGCCTCGAACCAGCTGGACGCCAACGGCGCACCGAGGATGGTGAACCTGCGCGAGATCGCCTCCATCTCGCCCGGCAGCGGGCCGCAGCAGATCAACCGCAAGGAACAGCTGCGCGAAGTGCTGATCACCGCCAACGTCTACAACCGCGCCGCCGGCGACGCGGCGGCGGAACTGCGCGGCAAGCTGGATCGCATCGCGATGCCGCCGGGCTACCGCTACACCATGGGCGGCTCCTCGAAGGACATCCAGGAGTCGTTCGCCTACGCCGTGCAGGCGCTCGCGCTGGCGGTGATCTTCATCTACCTGATCCTCGCTTCGCAGTTCGGCAGCTTCATCCAGCCGGCGGCAATCATGATGTCGCTGCCGCTGTCGCTGATCGGCGTGGTGCTGGCTCTGATCCTGTTTCGTTCGACGCTGAACATCTTCTCCATCATCGGCTTCATCATGCTGATGGGCCTGGTGACCAAGAACGCGATCCTGCTGGTGGACTTCGTGAATCACGAGCGCATGGCCGGCAAGGCGCGCACCGACGCCGTGCTGTCGGCCGGCCGGATCCGCCTGCGGCCGATCCTCATGACCACGCTGGCGATGATCTTCGGCATGATTCCGCTGGCGTTGGGACTGGGCGAAGGCGGGGAGCAGCGTTCCCCCATGGGACAGGCGGTGATCGGCGGCGTCATTACCTCGGGCCTGCTGACCCTGGTGGTGGTGCCCGTGATCTACACCTACCTGGATGATCTTGCCGTCTGGGCGAAGCGCTTTGGTAAGATGGGCGCCTCCCCTGGCAACGCGGCAGAAGTCCCCAAGTAGACCCATGAACCTGGAACAGGCCCGGACCAATATGGTCGAGCAGCAGATCCGCACCTGGGAGGTGCTGGATCAGGATGTGCTCGACCTGCTCTACGCCGTGCCGCGCGAGGAATTTGTCCCGCCATCCTGCCGCAACCTCGCGTTCAGCGACCTGGAAATCCCGTTAGGGAAAGATGCGGGCGAACGCGAAAAGATGTGGGCGCCGAAGATGGAAGCCCGGGTGCTGCAGGAACTGGCACCCCGGCGCAGCGACCGGGTGCTGGAAGTGGGAACCGGCAGCGGGTACCTCACCGCGCTGCTCGCGCATCGCGCGGCGCACGTCCACTCGATCGAGATCCGTCCGGCGCTTGCCGCATTTGGCAAGGCGAACATCGCCCGCCATGGGGTCGACAACGTCTCGCTCGCGGTCGGCGACGGCTCCGATGGCCCGTCCTCGGGAGGCCCTTTCGACATCATCGTTCTCACAGGGTCGGTGCCGCGGCTGCCCAGGACGCTGCTGGACCTGCTAGCGCCCGGCGGGCGTGCTTTTGCGGTGATCGGAGAGCCTCCGGTCATGGCTGCTACCCTGATCGCCGCCAGCGGCGCCGGAGCGCTGCACAGCGTGGAACTGTTCGAGACCCTGCTCTCGCCGATCGCCAACTGCAAACCGCCGTCGCGCTTTGCCTTCTGACATGTCAGTGTACGGGTCCACCTACAAGGCCAGATCGATGCGCGCCCCCTCGCTTTCCCGCACGTTTTCCCTCACGCTTGCCCTCACGCTTCTCGCGCTGCCCGCCCTTCCGCTTCAGGCACGGGCGCAGAACCTGCAGCAGGTCTATCGCGACGCGAAGAGCTACGACGCGCAATTCGCCGCCGCTAGGCATGCCCTGCAGGCCGGGCTCGAGAAACTCCCGCAAGGACGCGCGCTGATCCTGCCGACGCTGGGCTTGACCGGGAATTTCACAAATACCCGCACCGAAACCGAGCCGCATAACAGCACTGTGGGCGCATCGACGCTGCGCGATGCGCGCTCCCACGGCTACTCGCTCTCGTTCTCCCAACCGATCTATCGCCGGCAGAATTCGCTCCAGTACAGCCAGGCCGAGTTCCAGGTAAAGCAGGCCGAATCCACGTTCGGCCAGGCCGGCCAGGACCTCGCCGTACGCACAGCGCAGGCCTATTTCGACGTGCTCGCGGCGCAGGACACGCTGGCGCTGGTGCAGGCGCAGAAAGCCGCGATCAGCGAGCAGCTGGCCCAGGCCAAGCGCAATTTCGAGGTGGGCACGGCCACCATCACCGACACGCACGAGGCGCAGGCCCGGTTCGACCTGTCCTCGTCCCAGGAAATCGCCGCGCTGAACGATCTCGAGACCAAGAAGAGCGCATTGCAGCAGATCACCGGCAAGCAGTATGCGGGGCTCAGGCCATTGCGGCCGGAGGTCAAGCTCACGCCGCCGAATCCGGCCAGCATGCAAAGCTGGGTGGACATCGCCGAGAAGCAGGGCTACCCGGTGCAGATCCAGGAATCGGCCGCCGAGATTGCGCAGCTCGAGGCCAAGCGCCAGGCGGCCGGACACTATCCGACCGTGGACCTGGTCGCGAGCTATGGCTGGACTTCGCAGACCGCCTCGCAGCTGTCCTCGGTTTCGAGCAACGTGCAGAGCGGCGTTTTCGGCGTGCAGCTTGGCTTGCCGCTCTTCCAGGGCGGCGCGATCAGCTCGCGCGAGCGCGAGACCGCGGCACTCTACGAGAAAGCCAAGCAGGACCTGGAGAACGCCCGGCGCAGCCAGGCGCTGACGGCGCGCCAGAGCTACCTGGCGGTGACCAATGGCATTGCCCAGGTCGGGGCGCTGGAGCAGGCGCTGGTTTCTTCGCAGAGCGCGCTGGATTCGAACAGGCTCGGCTACGAAGTGGGCGTCCGCATCAACATCGACGTGCTGAACGCACAGCAGCAGCTGTTCTCGACGCGGCGCGATCTTGCGGTGGCGCGCTACAACACCATCACCAGCCACCTGCGGTTGAAGGCCGCCGCCGGCAGCCTGCGCGACGAGGACATTGAAGAAGTCAATCGGGCCCTGGCGCCGTAGGGTTTTCAAGAAGCTCAAGACACAACTCGAGCTGGCGCTGCGTCGCGCCCCGGTGTGCAGCGCAAAGCGCCCTGCCCGCAGCGCCCATCTCCGTTCTTCGTCCTGAATCAGAAAGCAGCTTCAAAGCATCACCGATCGCCCCGGCCGCATCCGCCGCCTGAACTGCGGCGCCGGTTTCCAGGGCAAGACTTGCCGCCTCGGAGAAGTTGAACATGCTCGGACCGAACACGACCGGGGTCCCCGCGGCGCAGGCCTCGATCAGGTTCTGGCCGCCGAGCGGCGCGAACGACCCGCCGATCAGCGCCACGTCCGCCGCCGCATAGTAGAAATCCATCTCCCCCATGGTGTCGCCGAGATGGACGCGATCCGCCGCCGCAGGCACCGGATCGCGGCTGCGCCGCGACTGCGACAGGGGCGCGACTTCGTCGAATCGCCGGGGATGACGAGGCACGACGAGCACCAGCAGCTTTCCATCCCATTCCGGCATCGACTCCAGCAGGCTTTTCTCCTCGCCTTCGCGCGTGCTTGCCAGCAGCAGCACCGGCCGGCCCAGCCGCTCGCGCCAGCCCCTGCCGGCCGCGCACTTCGCCTCGTCGGGCGTGCTGTCGAACTTCATGTTGCCGGCGATCTCCATGCGGCGCGCGCCAAGCTCGCGCAGGCGCGCTGCGTCGTTCCCGCTCTGCGCGCAGACCACTGCGAGCGAAGCGATCGCCGGCTGCGTCAGCCCGCGCCAGCGTCGATAGGACCGCGCCGATTTCTCCGACATGCGTGCATTTGCCAGCATCACGGGAATCCCCTGCGCGGCGCAGGCGGCGATCAGGTTGGGCCAGATCTCGGTTTCCATCAGCACGGCGAGGCGCGGCCGGTAATGCTCGAGGAACCGCCGCGCGGCGGCAGGATAGTCGTAAGGCAACCAGGCGATGCGCACTGACTCGCCGTGCAGCTCGACCAATGCTTCACGCCCGGCAGCCGTCATGCAGGTAAGCAAAACCTCGTGGCCAGGATGAGCCGCCTTTAGCGCGCGCACCAGACCCGCGCTGGCGCGCGCCTCGCCCACCGACACGGCATGCAGCCAGATCAGCGGCT
>CXWL01015607.1_pt1 | contig 28369 bp, 23 predicted proteins | sample 590931 | NCBI WGS metagenome assembly CXWL01 (sample SAMEA3498368, study PRJEB10139) | groundwater metagenome | biome: water well; material: biofilm material | place: Germany | collected 2015-04-27 | reverse complement strand
AAGAAACCAGACGGTTCGACTGAAGACGCGAATTCGGTCAGCCGTGACATCACCATCTACCCCGGCAATACGCCGCTGACGATCAGCCCCTGGGCGGGTCCGGCAAGCTACCCGGCGGGTCAGGTACAGGCTTACACCTCCTCCGTTGTCGATCCGAACGGGATCGACAACGTGAGCGCAACCTTCAACGGTCAGTCCTTACCCGTAGTCTCAAGTGGGTCCACTTACTCCGTCACGCTGCCGCTCAGCACACCGTTGGGGAGCCATACGCTAATGCTGACCGCGGTAGGCAAGAACCCGGACGGCACCACCGAGACGGCCCAGAGCGTGAGCCTGACCATTGCCGTAACGCCGATCAATACGCTGCTGGCGCTCGGTCCGATCATTGGTCAGTCGGCGATTTCTTACGGGTCGACCGCAAGCTACAGTGTTACCGTGGTCGATCCGGAGGGGATTCTGGGTGTCAGCGCCACGCTGGATGGAAAGGCCTTGACCCCGGTTCAAGTTGGCGGCACTTACTACGTGACGGTGCCCGCATCGACCGATCTGGGCGATCATCTGCTGGTGGTGTCGGCCACGGGCCGCCAACTCGATGGCACGGCCGAAATCACGCAGTCCGTGAACCGCGTGGTTACTGTCTCAGTGTTCAATACACCCACATCCCTGAGCAACATCTCCGAGACCGCCGGGCCGGCGTCGACCTTTCCCACGACCGTCTTCAGCGTGACGGCTAGCGATCCGGATGGACTGGCCTCGGTGACCGCCACCTTTGACGGCGTGTCATTTGCCGTGACCAAGGTGGGAACCACCTACTCCATCCAGATGGCGACCTCCGCCGCGCGTCCCGGTCCTCACACCGTGGTATTCACCGCGATTGGTCTGTTGCCTGACGGCAATGCCGAGCCCAGCCGAACGGTTAGTCTCGCCATCCCTTAATGGTTAGCGCTCGATTGCGAGTCAGCTCAACGGATGCCAGCGTCGACCCTTGCGCCCCGCGCTGCCAGCGGTGCCGCCAAACTGGCGCAACGTCAGTTGCTGGCGCGCGCGGTTGAGCTGCTACGTGCCAAGGAGTTGGGCAAGGCGGAACTGATTTTCACCGCCGTCCTCGCCCGCTGGCCTGAGCAGCCCGACGCGCTGCATTTTCTAGGTGTCCTGGAGCACCAACGCGGTCACAGTGAGGCCGCCCTCGAAAACATCAAACGCGCCATCGCCGTGGCGCCCGACACACCGGGCCCCTGGAACAACCTTGGCAATGTGTTAGTTGAGATGCAGCGCTTTGACGAGGCCACCGAAGCCTACGAAAAATGCCTGTCCTTGCAGCCAGACTTCGCGGACGCATTGAACAATCTGGCGACCATTTACCGCAAGCGTGGTGATCACCCGCAGTCGGAAGCCTTGTGCCAGCGCGTGTTGAGGCTGCAACCTGATCTAGCGCAGGCTTGGTACAACTTGTCGCTCACCCTGTTGGAGCAAGGTCGCGTTGAAGACGGCCTTCTGGCCAACAGCCGCGCCATTGTCCTGTGGCCCCGGCATTTGCAGGCGCGCAATGCGGTGCCGCGTGCCTTGGTCCATCTGGGGCGCCTGGATGAAGCGGCGCGACTGTACCGGGAGTGGCTTGCCGCGGACCCCGACAACCCGGTCATTCACCACCACCTTGCCGCATGTTCGGGTGGCGTGGCGCCCGAACGGGCCAGCGACGGTTATGTCGAGCGGACCTTCGACGCTTTTGCCGCGACTTTTGACGCCAACCTTGCAGCCTTGGGCTATCGGGCACCACAACTGGTGGCGGAACTGGTGCAACGGCTTGCCGGGAACGGGACCGAGTCCCTGGTTGTCGCCGATCTCGGGTGTGGGACGGGCCTGTGCGGGCCCTTGATTCGCGGCATCTCGGCCCAACTGCACGGATGTGATCTATCCGCGGGGATGCTGGAGAAAGCCCAACGTCGGCATATCTACGACACTCTGGAACACCGCGAATTGGTGGCTTACTTGTTGGACCATGCAAACGCCTTTGACGCCTTGGTATGTGCCGATACCCTATGCTATTTTGGTGAACTCACTCGGGCGGCGGCCGCCGCTGCCAGCGCATTGCGAGTAGGCGGCTCCTTTGTCTTTACCGTTGAAGCCTTGCCCGAAGACGCCCTGGAAGATTACCGATTGCAGCCTCATGGCCGTTATGCGCACCGACGCGATTACGTTGAGGCCATCCTCCAGGACTGCGGCCTAAGGCCGGTCACCGTGCGCCAGGAGGTACTGCGGTTCGAAGCCGGCCGCCCGGTCAACGGCTGGCTCGTAGGCGCGATCCTCCCCTCTTCTCCCATCGCTCAATAGTGGCCCAAATCGTTGAAATGTCACATTGCTGGAGCGACTTCGTCGCGAGCTGCGCAAACAGGTTCAAAATTCATCCCAGCGCTTCGTCTTACTAGCAGCCACCCAAGGGGCAGGATGCATCATCGGGTGGTATCGAGGCGCATCTGTCACCCGCGCTGGTACACCCATCCATTCATAGGAGCATTGAAAATGAGTAGCGACTTTCACATCAAGTTCGACGGCATCACAGGCGAGGCCACCCACAAGGATCACAAAGGTGAGATCGAGATTCTGTCCTGGAGCTGGGGCGTCAGCCAGGCCTCCGGTGCCGCCTCCGGTGGTGGCTCCGGCAAGGGCAAGGCCAATGCACAGGATTTCCATTTCACGCACTTGTATGATTCAGCCTCGCCTGTGCTGGCCAAGCAATGCGTGACCGGCAAGCACTTCACGGAGGTAAAACTGACCGCGCGCAAGGCCGGAGAAGGGCAGAAGGATTTCTTGGTGATCACCCTGAAAGAGGTCCTCATCATCGCGGTACAGCCGGGCGGCTCCAGCGGCGGCGATGTCATGGAACAGGTCAGTTGTTCGTACAAGGACGTTGAGTTTGCCTACAAGCCGCAGGACGCCAAGGGTGGACTCGGTGGCGAAATCAAGTTCGGCTGGAACACCGCCACCACCGAAACACGCTAGCACGGTCTAGCGGCGCGACCGTGCTCGTTGCCCAGGGGCGACGGGCACTATGCGGCGCCGCTAGCGGCCAGTGCCGTTCAACGTGAACGCAGCCCAGTAGTAGGGGTGCGGCTTCTTCGCCATCACAGCCTCTTGGGCTTGCGCCAGTGCGCGGGAAACCGGCAACCCGCTTCTCAGGTTGAGATAGAGGCGCTTCGAGAGCTCCGCCGTGGCCTCGTCGTCAACTTCCCAGAGTGATCCGGTGACGTTGCGTGCTCCCGCGTACAGGAAGCCGCGGGTCAATCCAACCACGTCGTCACCATTGCTGACTTGACCCAAACCGGTCTCGCACGCCGACAACATGACATGATCGGCCTTGAGATGCAGCCCGTAGATCTCGCTGACCGTCAGCACGCCATCATTGGCCCCATCGGCAGCCAACCTGAGCCGCGACGTCAACGGAGCGTCGGCTGAAAATTCGCCATGCGAGGCCACGTGGACATGGGAGAACTCGACCGCGCGGTCCTTAAGCACCGTCTCGGTCGCGAACTGGCGGATCAGCAATTCACTGTTCTTGGCGAACATCGCCTGCAAGGCCTGCGCCTCCTCTTGCGCCGCTGGCAAATCCAATGCCGCCTGCCCCAAGTCCGGGTTGCCCAGAATCAGCAAGCGGCCGATCTGGTCTTTCGAGCTTTCGACGCCGGTCTTGGCGCTGGGCAACAACCCCAATAGCATGGCCGTTGGCAGGTAACGCAGCGCCCGCCCCTGAACCACATAACGTTGCCCGTCATACAGTGCCGCGAAAGGCAAGTAGTGCAGGCTGCCGTGGGGAACGATCAGCAGATCCCGTCCGACCAAGCTCGCCTGCATGGGTCCCAACAAGCGCCGGTGGAGCACTTCAGCCAACTCTCGTGTCTGCTTGCGACGCTTCTTGATCGACTGACGAAACTCTGCAATGTCGGCTTCAAGGCCTTGCCCGTCAAGTTGGTGAACCCGCACTTCCACGCCAGCGACCGTGTACCCATACAAGGTTGCACCTGCGCCAAAGAAACCCACCAAAGTCTCCCGGTGCGCCAACCCACCAGCCATTTGCGCAACGCCAACGCCACCGGCCGACACCAGTGACGCGAGTTGCGGTGCGAGCCCTTTCAAGCGCACCAGCGCCTGCTGGCGCTGCGCCAGTAGCTCGATGCGCCGAGCGGCGCTGAATTCGGGCGACTGCAAGGCAAGCTCGGCGTCCAATCGGTTGAACTCGGAAAACACCGATGCAATCTCGCCTGCCTTGGCGCCATGTGAGCCGAAGTCAGACTTGCTGGCCAGGATGTCCACCAAGGTTCGTGACTTTGCCTGCTCGGCCATTTCCACCGCTAGCACCTTGTTACCCAGCTTCAAGGCAACACGCACCATGCCGTGGTAGACGGATTGCTTGTCGTGCGTGAAGCCTATCTTGCTGGTTTCGGTCCGGACCGAACGGCGCTGACTCTCGATCACATCGCGCGCGCGGCGGTACAGTTCCATGGCCTTGTCCCATTGCGCGTCACGCTCTGCAATGCGTGCGCGCTCCACCAGGACTTGCCAGTAGATCTCGGCATTGACCGGCAATTCCGGCATCGCCAGCAGGCGATCAAAACCCGCGCGCGCCAGTTCCACGCGCCCCACCTCGAGCTGTGCCTTGTGCAGCATGAAGGCGCGCGGCAATTCGATCCAGACCCAGTTGTTTCGTCCCGCGAAGGCCGCGCCGGACAAAAAATTGTCCAGCATCTTGTCAAACTGAAACGATGCCTCGCTGGATTCCAGCACGCTGATCACATCCGCCCACGCGCCAATGGCCATGTTGGCGCGTGCCAGGGCCATCGCCTTGGCACGTTTGTAATCGCCGTCCACCTTGAAGCCCTTGAGCAATTCCACGGTCTGGCGCGCCAGGGTGCCATCTCCCTGCATAGCCACCGCCACGGCGACGGCGGCGTAGGCATTGACCACCATGTCGTGGTCACCACTGCCCTCGCGTCGCAACCAAATCAGCGCCTCGTTGGCCGACTGGCGAGCACCCACGTAGTCGCCCATGTCGGTCAGCGCCTCCGCGCGCATCAAATGAATGGCTGGCGAGGCATCGTCCAAGCCAAAGATGCGTGTACGTCGGTCCCCTTTGTCGACCAGGGCCTGAAGCCGGTCCAAGCACGGCAACAAGCGGTCGTAGCGTTTGAGCTTGGAATAGGCCAGGCACAGCGCGTGCTGATCACGGGTACGCAGTGGCGCCTTTGCCAGCATGGGTTCAAGTTGCTGCTCGATCAGATCGTATCGGCCGGTGGCGGCAAACCCGGTCTGATCGGTGCCATAGTCGGCATGGGCGTTGAAACATGACACCGCGAACGTGACCACCACCACGGTGCGCCACGCTGGCACTCGCCGCAGCATGTGTGGCCTCTAGAACCAGTAGTTGACGTTGATCGCCACGCCGTGCCCGTCTCGCACCTTCTGAAACGCGAGTGTGGCGCGGAAGAAGCTTCGCGCCGAGAAGACGCTCTTGTTGGTCCCCAGCGATATGGTCAGGTCCTGGGCGCTTTTTTGGTACAGCACGTCGCCGAGATAGCGCGTGTCCGAGAGGCCGTATTCGACTGACATCTTGCGCGCCCCGATTGTGACGGGCTGGCTAATCAGCACCCCATTGCGCAGGGCGAAGATCTGCAGACCGGGATCAATACCGTAGCTCGCGCCCGGCGGCTTGAACGACCGGTAGTACCCCAGCATGTTGCCAATGGCCAGATCGAGACCGCCGAGCTCCAGAACATAGGTGCTGGCAATCGAGCCACTCGCCACACCGGTATAGAACGCACTGGCATCCGATCCCGACACGGACAGCCCGAGCATGGGTGTCAACGCCCACTCGTCCGACATGGGAAAGCGATAGCCCGCCGCGACACGGCCGCTGTAAGACTTGGTACCCGCGCTGTCGACCACGCCAAGCCCGCCCCGCAGGAGCGCCTGCCTGCGTGGATCAATGTCGTTGCGTACCGTGTAGGACAGCGGCAGGGAGAGCGTGCGCACCGTGGCACCGGCAATCTGGTGCTGGCTCAATAACACGCCAATGCCGATCAAGTTTCCCACCCCAGACTGGGCGTTGGCCTGGGTGGTCGCAATCCGAGTGGCCACTTCGTCAAAACTGGCGCCAAAATCCAGGCCCACGGCGCCCGACAAGACCCCGCCTGGGCCGGTCATTGGATTAATGGGTGAGTTGGCGGCCTGGTGCTGCAGCATTCGCCCGCGCAAATCCGAGTTGTTCTTCAGCCAGTCGTGTAGCAGCCGGGCACTGGCGACCCGGGTGGCGCCAGCAAAGGTCTGCTGGATACCCAACTCGGGAATCCGAAAATCCAGGCTCGCGCTGCCTTGGGCAAAACTGGCACTCGCAGCCAATCGGTTTAGCCGCGCCGCGGTCGTGATGGCTTCGTCGCCGGCGTAAGGCGACAAACTGGCACCCACGTCACGAATGCCGACCTCGTAGAGCCCCTGCAACGAAGTTGAACAGACCTGTACTGACTGAGTCGGAGAACTCAAGACAGCCCCAAACAGGCTGTCACAGGAGAGTGCTGTCTGCGCCGTCGACGAGGCGCCTGCGCCGATCAAGGCTGCCACAAGCAGCCAACGTGACAGGATCGGTGGCATCGGTCCAACGCGATCAATGGTTCGCATAGTCAATCCCTTCAACGGGCAATGGATGGTTGTGCACGGTCATGCTGGTTCGCCTCCCGGCGCGGCTGGCGTGATCAGATGCGTCAGCACATCGCCATCATGCGCCCATAGCGTCAACGCCGTGTAGTTATCGTGCCCCGGCTTCGCATGGGCCTTGACTTTCTGTTCGAGCAACTCGAGCCAGGCCGTTGGACTGGGCGAAGCACGTAGCGTCTCGGCCAGCAGCGCGTCCCCCAACGGCTCCCACAAGCCATCGCTGCACAGCAACACCGCATCTCCCTCCTGCAGCGGCATCGGGCCACAGACCGTGACGTCGAGCGGTTCATCAACCGAACCGAGCGCCGCGAGCAGCACATTGCGAGTCGGATGCAAGCGTGCGCCCTCATCATCCAGCATGCCGCCGGTTACCAATTGTTGAACCAGGCTATGGTCCTTGGTCCGGGCAACCATCGCACCACGACGAAACAGGTAGGCGCGGCTGTCTCCGCAGTGCGCCCATGCCATTTCATTGCGCTCAATGTCAATCGCCGCAAACACAACGGTGGTTCGCATGGCGGACAAGGCGCTGCTCTCGCTCTGGCGCGCCACCACGGCCAGGTTGGCCTGTTCAATCAGCGCACGCATGACGCCGGTGTCAAGCGTCGGTGAACGCGAATAGGCATCCAGTACGCTGGACCGAACGGTGGCCGATGCAACGTCACCGCCACCATGACCACCAGCGCCGTCGGCGACGAGACACGCCACGAAGTGCCCGTCATTCCAATGACCGAACACATCCTCGTTGTAACTGCGTCCACCTTGGCGAGACAACGCGACAATTTCAACTTCCAAACAATGCTCCTCAGTGAGCGGTGCCACCGTCGGCTAGCTAGCCGCCTTGAACCGCGCCATTTGTTCGTCATAGGCTTGTGAGAACGCCTTGCCAAACAGGTTGTGAAAGTCATCCTCCGCTTCTTGCGAAATACTGGCGTGCAAGGCGCAGAACTGATCCCAGAGCTTGGCCTTTCTGCTGGCGGAAAACAAGGCATCGAAGGCCGTTTTTTCGGTCAGTCGCTTCTCCAGCGCTTCGGGTGTGAAGCGGGTCAACACATGGGCCAGCGCCGCGTGCAAACCCACCATGACACCAAACTGGTGGGCGCGCAAATCGTTGAAGGCATCCTGCATCGCTTCATCTGGGCGCATGAAGCCACGGATGCCGGGTCCCAGGAGGTGGGCCAAGGCCACTTCAGCCGTTGGCGAGAATTTCAAGGGGTTGTTGCGCTGCGCCCCAATCACGGTCACCTCGGCGCGCACTTCGCGCTTGAACTCTTGCCTGGACAGCAGCAACTGCAAGGTCCCCTCGGTCGCGCCACGCAAAATGACGCCAATGCGCTCCATCAGTTCGGGTGTCATGGTTTGCGGCATCTGGTGCGTGCTGCCAACGCCGCGCAGAAAGGCCGCCATCAGTTCGCTGGCCTCNNCCCACCTCGACCCGCGACAAGACCGCCTTGGCCGGTGGCTCCGGGCTGCGGGCGACCGGGCTTGCGATCAGGTCCGAAAAATCTTCACTGGCGGAAACCGGAGTCACCGGCAGCGCAGTCGGCGGCACATAGGCTTGGTTCAGCGCGGCAACATGGTCGCTTCGCGCCGATGCGGTTGACTTGGCCTGGCTCTGCAGGGCCACCATGGGGTCGGCGGTATGGGCGGTGTTGGGTTGCAACAAGGGATCAGCCAAGGGAGACAGCGCCAGCGGGTCGCCCGCGCCCGCCGAGGACCCAAGCCCGAACAACTGGTCCAGACTGGATGACGAACCGCCGCTCGGAATGGCCAAGTCCGAAAAGTCATTCAGATGCTCGGCAGTGCGTCCACCTGGCGCGCCGGTCGCTTGCGGCCCCAGCAAGTCCGCAAAAGGGTCGTGGGAAGATCCGGTCGAAGCCGGCGCGCTCATCGGGTCTTCAAACAAGGGCGAGCGCACTGGCGTGGCCCCATTCGGATTGGCGGCGGCCCGAGGCGCCGGTGCCGCTTGGATCGGGCGGGGTGACTCCAGGCCGACCAGCAAGTCCGCGAAGGGATCATCCTGGGCATCAGCCGAGGCCGTCTGCCCAAGCATTCCACCGGACAGGTGCTGCTGCGACGCAACGCCGATGCCCCGAACCGACAGCTCAAAACTCCCGATCGTCAGCCGGTCACCGTTGCTGAGCGCCGCTTCGTTGCCAGCGCCCAGGGGATGACCGTTGCACATCAAGGGGTTGCTACCCCGGTCTACGATAAAGAACCGGTCCCCGCGGCACAACACCTGCGCATGCACGCGTGAAACCGTGCGCTCCGGGTCATCCAGCACCAGCGTGCTGCTATCGGCCCGACCAATGGAGCCGCCCTCATGACCGAAGCTCACACTTCGAGCCGGTGAAACAGCGATACCGCGATGACTCACAACCAGAATCTGCATTGCCGACTAACTCCAATCCGGGGCCGACGCGGCACATGCCGCCAAGGCAAGCCCCATACTATGCCGAATGGTAGTTGGTTTCTGACCGCCCATCATGGTGCCAACAACAACACCAAAGCCTGACTGGGCACCAGCCGCACACCCGGACAGTTGGTGCTGTTTTGAAGTGCCACGCTGGTCAGACGTGTAGCGGGCATACCATGCATCAAGACCGTGAACGCGCCTGTCAAGTGGCGACTTGGCCCCATCACCGTGGCAGACGCCACGCCCATGGCCACACCGGGGTTGTCACCGTTGGTCATTGGAATGGTCGTACCCAGGTTGTGCGCGGGCATGCCCATGATCAAAATGGTCGGGCAATTGGGAATCGCCATCGGCCCCATGGCAATGTTGGGGTAAGGGATCGGAATGGGTGCGGGCGCTGGCGGCGCCGGGGTCAGGCAGACATCGGGAAAACCCATGTCGGTGCCCATCATTTGGCAGTTTGCGAACATCGTCTACCCCCTTAACCAAAGTGAATTTGACTGCCACGCGCCTTGATCAGCTTGCTGCCGTTGACCAGGGTGTGTTCAGCCTCCATGCGCAGCAACTGCTTGGCCTCGCACTCGATGTGGGTGGCAGACACCCGATCAATCCCGTCGGTGGTACGCAGATAGTGCTGGCTGAAGTGATTGACCCGCTCCATCACGGTCGACAACACCGTGCCTATCAGCTTGATCGAACTCGCAATGAGGCGGAACTGTCGGCCAACCACCTCGGCACTATCGGTGGCGAGTTGGGTCCGCTGCACACACACATCCAGACGATCACCACGAATCTTGAGTTCCGGAGCCTCCAGCGTCAGCGCCCCACCCTCGACCACCCACCGAGTATTGCCGTGACAACGCAGCACTTGCTCGGCGCGTTCTTCGCGCTGCAACACCGCCAGGATCCAGACCTCATCGGGCGCCACGCGCAAGCACGCCACGCTGTCACCGTTGGCCGGCTCCAGAAGGCAACTTGCAGCGCTGGACGCGCGGGCGCGCAACTGGCCGCTGGTGACTACGAAACGACCATCCTTGACCTCGGTCACAACGCCTACGCACCAGTCCGCCGGTGTGCCACGCGTGTGAGATGGCTCCGTCACCGCACCAGCGTCCCGCGCGGTGCTTGGCCTTCTGGTGGACTTCACAGTGATCGTCATCGTATTGCTCCTTCTACTATTCAGTTGAGGACAGAACGTCGCAGCGCTCCGGGCTGTCCCACAAGGTCTCACATGGTCACCTGCCCAATTACCCGGCAAGCGGCTGCCACGCTTCCGCTTCGGCAAGATCGGGGTCGGTCTCCAAGGCTCGCTTGCGATCAGTCATTTGGGCGCCCTCCGTCGCCGCGCCATGCAGGCAGGCGCGCAGCATGGTGGCCTGTCGCATGTCCGCCGCGGTCAGCTTCGCATGGCGGAAATCGGCATAGGTCAAGTTACAGGACGCAAAGTTGCTGCGCTCCAACTGGGCGCCTGCAAAATGCGCCTGGTGCAGATTGGCGCCGGGAAAGTAACAGTCGTTGAGTTGCGCCCCGGTGAACAGTGCCTGGCGTAAATCGGCCTGCTCGAAATTCACATGGGTTCCCGCCGACTGGCAAAAAATGCTGTTCGGCGCGCTGGCATGGCTGAATGTCGCGTTGTCCAACTTGGCCGACTGAAAATTGCATTGTCGCAACGGCACCGACGAAAAATCGGCACCGGTCAAATCGCTGGAGGCAAACATGCAGCCTTCCAGAGTAGAACCCACAAAAGACTTGCCCGCCAGCACGGTGTTGTGAAAGATCGTTCGTTGCAGCGTCGCATGCAACCAGGTCAAGTGCGTCAAATCGCACTCCAGCACCGAGGTGTGAAGCCAACTGGCACTGTCGGCGCAGACATCAAGCAGACTGCACTGGGTGATGACACTGGCTTCCAGGTTTGCCTCGCGCCAACTGGCATGATCGAACTTGCACTTGGACAGGGTCGCCATCGTCAACGCGGCTTGGGCAAACTGCGTGTGCATCGCCCTGCATTCGGTCAACACTGCGGCATGCAGATTGGCCGACCGGAAGTCAGCGTGATCCATCTGACATTGATTGAAGACGGCGCGACGAAGCTGAGCGCCCCCAAACAGCGCGCCCTCAAGATTGCACTGGTCAAATACCGTCTCGCGCAGGTCGGCGCCGCGGAAATCGGTCTGCGAAAAATCGATCCTGGAGAAGATGCCGCCGCCCAGAAAGATTTTTGAGAACTGCCCCTTGCTGAGATCCAAGCCAACCAAGGTCTCCCCCAAGGTGACCGCCGCCGACAATAATTCTGGGCTCACTGGGGTACCTCCGTGCTGCGCATTACGGTGCGAGCATGCTTGGGGCGGCCCGGCGCGGCGGCATCAAGAAAACCTTCGTGCTGCGCACTGCGGCGCGAGCTTGCTTGGGAACGGCCCGGCGCGGCGCTCATACTGCCCCCGCCTGCTGAGCTGGCGTCAAGCGTGGCCAGGTTCGCGCGCGTTTGAGCAAGGCGCCTTCGAGCTTGACGTCGCCGTCCAACTGGACTCGCGACAAGTCGGCGCCAAACAGATTGCTCTTGCGCAGATCGGCCCGTCTGAGATCGGCGTGTTGCAACACGGCATCCTGCAGATTCATGCCCGCCAGCAAGGCGCCGCGCAAGTCGGTTCTGCGGAACATCGCCCCCTTTGCGCTGGCCATGCGGCAGTCGGTCCCGCTGAACTTCGCTTCCGAGACGTTCGCCCCATCCAGCTTGGCCTTGACCAGCCTCGCGCTGCTCAGGTCCGAGGCGCCAAAGTTGCAACCGGTCAAATCCGCCTCGGTCAGGTCAGCTTTGATCAAGGTACAGCTTGCCACCAGCACCAAGCCCGCCGCTGAAGCCGACTGCAGCTTAGCCCCATCAAGCTTGCACGTGATAAACGTCGCATTGCGCAAAATCGCAGCACGCAAATCGACACCACTGAGATCACACTCGATGAAATTACAGCTCGACAAGTCAGCTTCGCAAAGTGTCATGCCCGTCAGGTCGAGCTTGTAAAAAGTTTGCCCGGCGGCGCGTACGCCACTCCAGTCTGCTTGCCCCCAGGTGGTGTCCAGCAGCATCGCCGCACCAACCTGGGCGCGATGGAATTGCGTGCCGGCGAAGGCGCAATGCATCAATGTGGCACCGGTCAACTTGGCATCGTCCATCACGGCGCCGTTCAGCAGCGCGCGACCCAGGTTGGCACCGGTGAAATTGGTGCTGATCGCGATAACGCCCGCCAGGTTGGCGTGGGCCAGCACAGCACCACTGAGGTCCGCGCCCGATAGGTTGGATTTGGAAAAATTGGCGCTCTCCAGCCAGGTGCCGGCAAAGTTGGCGCCGCGAAGGTCCAGACCCGAGAGGTCGGCGCCGGTGAAATCCAGGCCGGCAAAATGCCGGATGCCCTTGGCCACCGCACGCCCCACTTCGTCACGCAGGCTGGCGGCCTCGGACAATGGCAGGCGCGCGGCAGGTGCCTGCATGTGCGCGGCCTGCAAGTAGCCCAAACGCTGCGTTTGCTCGTTCTGTATCAGCTTGGCGTAGAGCTCGGCCTCCGGGCCTCCCAATTGCCCAGCGCCAACACTGCGGCGCAACTCGTCCAGATGCAACTCGGCGCTGTACTTGGGTGGCCCACGGTACTGTAGCGCGGCCAGGTCAATTTTGTGTTCGTCGGTCAGTGCCAGGGTCTTCTCGACCTGGGTGACGACGTCGGCCAAGGCCTGCCACTGTTGGGCCCGCGCCTCCTTGAGTTGCCGTTCCACGTAAGCTGCCAGCTCATCCCCCGTCGGCAACTTTTCGCGAGCAGGCAACTTGATACCCAGCGCATCCGGATCGCGGCCCATTGTTCGTATCTGCTCGCGCGCCGACTCGACATCCACCTCGGCGCGACGATACTGGGCGTCGGCCTGCAAGCCCTCCATCGCGAACACCTTCTGGGTTGCTTCCAGATCGGGGTCATAGCTGCTGATACCACTTGGCAGCAGGTCACTGTCACGCAGGCTATGAATGGCGCCCATCTTCGGGTCGGCGCGCAGCTCAAGCACGCCGGCGTAGTGCTCATCAGATTTGGGTTCGTCCAGGCGCTCCACCGCCCCCATCAAACCCAGCACATCCGACCCATCGTCCTCGGTTACCTCGGCCAGACCTTGGTACAACACAATGCAACGCTCGGCGTGCGGGAAGAACCAAACCGTGGTCAGGCGCAAGGGAACTTCACGCAACGTGGGTTCGGCATCCAGGGCGCGGTAACTTGCAAAAACACGCGCGCGCAAACCTGGCAAGTGGCCTTCGATATGCGGCTGACCGGGATGCAGGTTATCGAGTTCAAACGGCTCGTCCCCGCGCAATGGCACGCCGAACCATTGGTCTTGCGGCGCCAGGTTGAAATAACGCCAATCCAGGTCCGGCGCGAAACCGGGCGAGTGCTCCTTGAGGTAGCTGCCGTCATAGGTACCCCGGTACTGCGCGCGCTGAGGATGCATCACATCGCGCACACCAAAGCCGGCCGGCTCCACCGCCTGCTCGGGTTTGAGCAGACGGCTCTGCGGCAGTTCCAGATTGGGCAACCAGCGCAAGCCACCGACCGATTGTCTCCCCTTGCCGGTGGGATTGGCCGGAAAGTCGGCGCCGCCGTAGGCGTGGGCCCAGGTCAGGGGCATCTTCTCAAATGCCCGGGGCGGGCTGGCGCGCGCACCGTCCCAGTAACGGTCGCCGAAGACCAGCAAGGTTTTCTCGGCGCTGCCGAGCCGCACCCTGACCGCGCACGCATTCGGGCCGGCTGGAGGTGGGTAGGCGTGACCGTGCACCAAGAACTCCGAAGTGAGTTTCGCCATGCCTTCATCGATCAGGGGTGGGTCCATCTCCTTGGCCAAAAAGTTCCACATCGACTGTTCACCCCACAAGGCACCATGTTCCCCTTGCGCAAACGGCACGTGCAAACACGCAGTCACACAGAGCCCAAATCGCTTGCGGTACTCAATAGGCCGGGTCAGCAGACTCAGGGCTTGCGGTTTAACAACTTGCACAGACAATCATCCGTTCGTCCCGGGTTTGGTCGGAGGGGTGGGGGCATTGTCAACGGCATTGCCGGGCTGATTGCCCTGGTCCGTGAGTGCGTCTGACCCGCGCGTAACCGTGGCCACGCCTGCCGCCTCGGCAATGCTGTAACCCGGCAGCGCCGTCGCGAATGCATCACTGCGACGCCGTTCCGCGACCCTGGCCAAACTCGAAAGGCGACCCGCCAGCCCTGGCAAGCCTTCGGCTGCGGCCTCTTTTGCCGCCTCCTTGAGCGCCTTCTGCGCGTCTTCGTATTGCTTCAGCGTCGCGCTGATGTCCACGATGGCGGCCGCCGCGCCGGCCGCCGCGCCCAGGGCACCGGCAACGCCAGCGCCCGCTGCCGCGCCCGCACCGGCACCGGGCATGAAGGACTTCAAACCCTGCTGCTCGGCCGACAAGGTGCGACAGGCAATCTCCGCCGCACCCACGCCTATCAGCTTGAGGGCGACGGCGTTTTCGATTTGAAGGCCCGCAAAATTCGAGATATCCATTCCCAACGCATTGTTGATGCTCATACCCATGAAGGTCGAGCGCGCCATGCCCAGATTGGCCTCGCTGTTCATGCCAATGTAGCCACTGCTGTTGGACCCCAATACGGTGGTGTTGGAGCCGATCGAGGTGGAGTCGATATTGCCCACCGCCATCAGCGCCAGATTGGTGTTGCTGACCACCTTGATGTTGTTGGCCATGATCGAGGTCTCGCCATTGGAGATGTCTTTTCTCGATGCCGCCTGGATCTTCATTTCCGCCGACGAGGTGATCGTCGCCGCGCCCGTCACTGATGTACTCTGGCTGCCGTTGACACCAATGGTTTGTGAACCGTTGACGGTGTGAGCCTGGTTGCCGGTAATGACGGTCGTAACCCCGCCCGAGAAGGTGTTGACCTGCGGACCGACCACCTGATTGGTCTGCCCGCCGCCCCCCACCGCGTTGGCTTGCGAGATGCCGACAGTATTGGTCTGCATCAGGTTGACGCGGTTGACCTGGTTCTTCACCACAGCGGTGGTTTGATCCTTTTCAACGGTCCAGGTTTCGTTGCCTCGAACCCGCGCGGTGCGGTCATTGTCAACCGTGAGGAACTGGTCATGCATGACCGTGGTGCTGTCATCGTTCTCGACCGTGGTCGACATGTTGCGCTCGGCATGAACCGTCAACTCTTCCTTGCCCTTCTTGTCTTCGAAGCGGATTTCGTTGTAGTGATTGGGGTTGCCACCGGGCGTGGAACGTGTCTTGAAGCCGCTTTGGGTGGGCGACTCGTAGGGTATGGGTTGTTCGTCGTTGTAGACACGGCCCATGATGATGGGCCGATCCGGGTCGCCATTGAGAAAATCAACAATCACCTCTTGTCCGATGCGGGGCGTGAAATAACCACCCCAGCCCTTGCCCGCCCAAGGATGCGAGACGCGGATATAACAGGTCGACTTTTCGTCGCTCTTGCCGTAGCGATCCCAATGGAACTGCACCTTGACGCGGCCAAATTCGTCAGCATGAATCTCTTGCCCCTGGGGCCCTACCACAATGCCGGACTGGGGACCTGGCATGGTGACCCGGGGCGTGCAGCGTACCGGGCGAAATGGCAATTCGACTGGCAAGGTGGTCAGCAGAAAGGCGCTGGATCCGCGTGCCCCGCCATGCAGAGAGGGCGTGGTGTGAATGATGTCCAACACCACATCACGGGTGTCGGCGTTGACGGTATCCTCCGCCAACAGCGCCTCCAACACGCCGGCGACCGACTCACCCGACTCACGCAGACTCAGTCCCTCATAGCCGGAATGGGTCACCACAAAGGTGCAGCCGGCAATCAGGTATTCGCCGTCGCGCGAGCCGTCCGGATCACCTTCGAAGGTGAAGCGCTGGCCGGCCGCCACATCGGGCCAACTGGTCGTGGCCCAATGGCGGTCACGCCGGGCGATCAGTTCGTCGCCGCGCACCCGGGCGCGGCTGTCGGCATCGGCGCTGGCGAAGTAGCCACCTGGGAACTCGAACAATTCGAAATCTGCCAGATCGTGGTCGTCCGCCACGTCCATGTTGGCACCCAATTTCTTGCGAATGGCCTTGAAGTCGCTGTCGCGCGAGGCGTACTTGCCACTCTCCAGGCGCCGCGCGCTGGTCCAGCGTGTGATCTCGTTGTAGCGGGCGTCCGCCGCGCTGCCCTCTACAAAACGCAAAGTCGCCTCGGCAGGCAAAGTGGTATGCGCCACATCGCTGCTGTCCGACAGGTACATCGTGCCAGGCGCGTCATGGGTGTCAAACCAGTAGTAGATGCCCTCGTCTTCCATCAGGCGCGACAAGAATTGAAAATCACTCTCGCGGTACTGCACGCAATATCGCCTGGGCGCATAGCTGGCGGTCAGCCGGTTGTCGAGCTTCTTGTGCGGGCTGACCGGGCTGTCGTCGAACACGCTGTTCATGACATCCGGGACGCTGAGGTCCTGAAAGATGCGCGCGTTGGTGCGCCGGGTCAGCAGCCAGAACCAGGAGCGCAGCGTGATGCGATATTCGAAGTACCGGCCCACCTGGCTCAAGCGAAGCAGCCGCGTGGCGAAGCCCTGGCAATGTCGTTGATGCGGGCTGTTGCCGCTGTCGTCAAAACTGATCACCACGTCAAACGACTTGCCCAAGATATCCTTGGCATCCAATCGCTCGTTGCGCGACAAAACAGTCAGCTCGTAGACCGCGGGCTGAGACAGAACCTCGTGTCCGATCACGCGCCAAAACAACAGGTCGTCGACGGCGGGCGAATCGCTCTTGATTTCAAATTGGTGCGCAGCCATGACTCAAGCGATCAATCAAAAGCGTAGGTGAAATCGGAAGCCGCCACATCCAGCGCCACGCGATGAATCGCACCGCCCGTGGCCAGACGCTTGAGGTATTCAATCGAGATGGTTGGCAAGACCGTGTTGGTCAGGATCGCGTCAATCGCGCGGCCACCGGACTCGGTATCGTTGCAGCGCGCCACCACCAGCTTGACCACCGCATCGGTGTACTCGAACGGCACGCCGTGGTTTTGCAGCACGCGCTTCTTGATGCGATCAAGCTGCAACTTGACGATCTTGGCCATCATGTCCGGCGACAGCGGGTAATAGGGAATGGTGACGATGCGGCCCAGTAAAGCAGCGGGAAACACCTTCAACAGCGGCGCCTTCAAGGCTTCACTCAGGGCCTGCGGATCGGGCAGCAACTCGGGGTCGCGGCACATGCTCATCACCAGTTCACTACCCGCATTGGTGGTGAGCAGAATGATGGTGTTCTTGAAATCGATCATGCGGCCTTCGCCGTCTTCCATCCAGCCNNGGGCGACGCCGCACCGCCTCGGTCAGGATGCCGCCCTCGCCATAACCCACGTAGCCGGGGGGCGCGCCTTTGAGCGTGGAGACCGTGTGCGCCTCCTGGAATTCGCTCATGTTGATGGTGATGATGTTCTGCTCGCCGCCGTACAGCGCCTCGGCCAGCGCCAGGGCGGTCTCGGTCTTGCCCACGCCGGAGGTGCCACACAGCATGAAGACACCAATTGGCTTGCCGGGATTGTCCAGCCGCGCGCGCGAGGTCTGGATGCGCCGCGCGATCATTTCCAGCCCATGCTTCTGGCCAATCACGCGCTCGTTGAGAGTATCTGCCAGCCGCAACACCGCTTCCACTTCATTCTTGACCATGCGCCCAACCGGAATCCCGGTCCAGTCGGCCACCACCGAGGCTACCGCCTGCTCGTCCACCGAGGGCAGGATCAGCGGGTGCTCGCCTTGCACTTCAATAATCGACGCCTGCAGTGTCTTGAGTTCGACCAGCAGTGCACTGCGATCAGGCGCGGACGCGTCAGGCGTGGACTCGGCCGGCGCTGCCGCGCCATCGACCGGTTGGCCAGCGGTACGCAGGGCGGCACGCAGTTCCAGCAGGCGGTCGATCAGCGTCTTTTCCTGCTTCCAGCGCTCGGTCAGTCGGCCCAACTCGTCGTTGGCAAGCACCATCATGGCGTCCACCGTGGCGGAACGTTTGGCCACATCGATGCCAATGGTGTCTTCGCGCCCGATGATCTCCTGCTCGGTGGTAAGTGCCTCGATGCGGCGTTGGCAATCTTCCACCTCCGGGGGCGTGGCATGTTGCGAGACGGCCACCCGGGCGCAAGCGGTGTCTAGCAGGCTCACGGCTTTGTCGGGCAATTGGCGCGCCGGTATGTACCGGTGCGACAACCTGACCGCCGCTTCGATCGCCTCGTCCAGCAACTGCACCCGGTGGTGCTTCTCCAGCACCGCCGCCACGCCGCGCAGCATCAGAATGGCTTTGGTCTCGTCAGGCTCAGGGACCTGAACCACCTGGAAGCGCCGGGTCAGCGCAGGGTCCTTCTCGATGTACTTCTTGTATTCGGCCCAGGTGGTGGCGCCAATCGTGCGCAGATTGCCGCGCGCCAAGGCCGGCTTGAGCAGATTGGCCGCATCGCCGGTACCGGCGGCGCCACCGGCACCGACCAGGGTATGGAGCTCGTCGATGAACAGGATGATGGGTGTCGGCGAAGCCTGCACCTCGTCAATCACCTGGCGCAGGCGCTGCTCGAATTCGCCCTTCATGCTGGCACCGGCCTGCAGCAGACCCAGGTCGAGGCTAAGCAATTTAACGTCTTTAAGCTGCGGCGGCACGTCGCCGCGCGCCAGGCGCTGGGCGAAGCCCTCCACCACCGCCGTCTTGCCAACACCGGCCTCTCCGGTCAGCAAGGGGTTGTTTTGCCGACGCCGCATCAGGATATCGACGATCTGTCGGATCTCCTCATCACGACCGGTGATCGGGTCCATCTCGCCCTTCTTGGCCTTCTCGGTCAGATCCACGGCGAACTTCTTGAGCGCCTCCCCCTTGCCCATCGCCGCGGGCGCCATGGCGCCGGTGTCCTCACCGGGCTCACCGCTGCCCAGACCGGTGCCGTCCTGCGCGCGCATCTGGGCTTCGGGCGAGGCATCGCAAATCTTGGCAAAGTTGTCGGTCAGGTCCTCGGCCTTGATCTTCTCGAATTGCTTGGAGATGCCAAGCAGGCGGTTGCGCAAGCTGGGCGTCTTGAGCATGCCCACTACCAGATAGCCGGTGCGAATCTGACCTTCGCCGAACTTCAGCGTGGCATAGGTCCACGCGCGTTCTATAGCGTCGGGGATTTGTTCGGCAATATCGCTGATGGCAGTGGCACCGCGCGGCAGCCGGTCCAGCGCGGTGGTCAAGTCCTTGGCCAATACGGACGCATCGAGCCCGTAGTGCCGAACGATGCGATGCAGGTCCGAATCCTGGTTTTGCAGCAGTTGGGCAAACCAATGCTCCAACTCAACATAGGGGTTTCCACGGAGCTTGCAGAAGACCGTGGCCCCTTCCACGGCCTTGTAGCAAAGGGCGTTCAATTTGCCAAACAAGGCGGTACGGCTGATTTCACTCATGGCGCATCCTAATCAGTTGGGGTCAGAGCACATTTGCTGCACAAAGTGGTCTGACCCACAATGGTTCAGTCATAGTTGGGGACAGAGCTTGCTCGGCGAACTTGTGGCTGCGGACTGTCCCGCAAGGTTCAATTAAATCCTACTGCATTCAAGACGAACGGGAGGTGCGACATTCAAACTGCCGCGCGATTGCGCACCCGCACATCGGCCGCATCGCGGGTTCGCATCTGGCGCCCCAACCAACTGGTCCACCCTAGCCTGGAACTCGCACCGTGGCGCTGGCCCAATCGCGTGACGGGAACCTCGTCCTTCTTCAGAATCAGTTCGGCATCCCAATCCAGCTCATCCCCCAACAATTGGCGTAGCCAGGCCTGCCACGCAGGTCCCGCCGATCCATCGGGCAGGAACACCCGGTATTGGGCAAGTGTTAGGGGTCCCACATGCAGGCGAACCTGGTGTTGCCGGTCCCAAATGCGCCGTCCCGTCACCGCTCCCAAGCCCAAGGCACGCGACACGCCGCCCAGACCCAATCGTGTCACCTCGCCAGTCGGAAGCTCCATCCACCGCCCGACCCAGGGTTCGAGCGTCACGGGCACACCAAAGTAGGCGCACAAGACCGCTTGTACCCCCTCGGTATTGCGCACCTGGCGGATCAATCGTCCCGCAAAGTGAAGGCGGGCGTCGTCATGCAAGGCGTCTCGCCCCTGCCGTGTCGCGGTCCCGACACCCACCAGCGAGCCAACGTGGTTTCTGAAGCGGTCCTCGCCCGGGCGATCCAGTGCCACGGCAGGTCGGGCCTGCGCCCATGCACGATAGAGATGCAGCGCGAAACGGTGCGTGAAACTGTCCAAAAACGCCAGCCAGGTGCGGTCACCATGATTGAGGGCGCGCCCCTGAATGAACTCGCTCAAATGCGTGGGTAGCGGACCATTGGGACCGATGTAGCCGAAGAACTGCTGCCGCAGTCGAGGCGGCGAATGGCCGCTGGCCGGCTCGAAGCGGCTGAAGGACGCCGGCGCAAACGCCATCGATGGCTCCTGGCCAACACGGATCGGCTCGGCGCTTGGCAACAGGGCCAGCCCCCAGCGTGGTGTGGTGGCCGCCGCCGCCTCAAGCCGGCGCAGCACGGCAAAGAAGTCATAACGCCACGGCTCATCGGACCATGGCAACAGCGCATCGGCAACCCGCGCGGCTACAGAATCGGGCGTGTCCCGCACTGCGGCCTCCAACGCATGCGCTCGCCCTTGCCGACGGTGCGCAGCACCGTCTCGACAAAGTGATTGACGCCCACGTGCCGAGCCAGATAGCTCGACAGGACCGCACCGAACAAGAACACGGAGTGCCCATGAAAGGCCATCTCTTCGACCTCCAGCGTGATTTCAAGTCCTCGCCCAAACGCGATCGGGCCCGCCATCGGCAAGCGCCGAACCGCGGGCTTCGATTTCACGGACATCAGGCCCCGTACCTGCCCCTGACGTGCGGCGTCGGCATGCACCGCATAGAGCATCAACATCTCGCGCAACGCCGCGGCGCCTTGTTCCGCCGAGGCGTCGGCAAGCGACAGGTAGTTCAGCGCCAAATGGTCGATCACACGCCAGCCGAGTCCGGCCGTCACCACCGGGGACACCGGTCGGGACGGGCCGCGCACCACCACCACGCTGCTGACCGGATGGGCGTCGATACAGTCAAAGTCGTTGCCTCGTCCGGCTGGCATCAGCAAGGGCAGATCACGATTGGTACACAGCGCTGACACCGCCAACTGGCGCAACGACGACGCATAAGGCGCCTGCTGGGGATCAACCAACTGAAGGTAAAGCTCGGAGCCGATATGGCTGCTGCGATTGCCTTGCGTGCGCTGACGCTCAGACAGCGTGCGTGGCTCACGGGTGGTGGTGTAGTAGGCGGGATGGCTATCGCGACTGCCGTGAAAGGCCGCATAGAACGGCCGAAACGGCTGTTCGGCGGCGGCGCCCACTAAGCCACTGGTACTCGGGTTGCCGTGCCCAACCACGTCGGTCACGCTATGAACCTCGAAGTCTTGTGGCCGGGTTCGATCTGGTACCAGATGAAACTGATTCACCGCTTCGGTGATGACCACCCGGTCGAGCCGTTTTGCGAACAAGTTGACCGCAGGCACGCAGTGCAAGCGGAGGTTGTCCACCGTCACCAATTTTTCCAAAGCAGCGTCGCCGCGGGAGAACAGGACCACCACTTCGAGCTCGGAAACGGCCATGCTCGCCAGTGCTGATCGCAGGCCCGACAATTTGGCGAACTGAAATCGTTGCGGGAAGGCAAAGTACTCCTGGACCAGCCGAAACCCCGAGAAACCGGAGGCGGTGGTTGGCAACAATGCCTCGTCCTCGTGAAAACCAACCGGCGCAACTTGATCGCCCGGTAGACGCTGCTGCGGCCCTGCCGCCGCACCACTCACCGACAGCGGTTGCAGCAACACGCCAAGCGGCTCCCCCAGAAAACACTCGTGCAACTGCCAGGCAACGTCTTCCGCCCCGCCAAAATGAAGCTGCAACTCGTCCAGCGCCAACTGGTCAAACGTCAGACCGGCCGTTGTCCTGAGCACAAAACGCAGGCCACCCCGAATGCGGCGCGACTGGGGGTGTTGGTTCAGCGCCAAGTCGGGTGCGTAACTGAAATACTGGGCACGGGTAAGCTCCAAGGGCCACAGGCGCAGGTCGGCTGCGGTGCGGAACTCGCAATGGGTGTTCTGTCCCACCGCCTGACGGGCGCGCAGACCGCTGCCCCGAGGCATCGCCGGTCCGATGGCCAGGCCGGCATCTTCTAGCTGAGGTTGGCATTGGACAACCACCATGGCAGGAGTCGGAGCCAGGTAGTTTGGGTAAACGATGTCGAGCAAGTGCCCGGTGAAGCGGGGAAATTCAGCGTCAAGTTTCAGCCCGACGCGCGCCGACAGGAAGGCGGTCGCCTCGATCAGTCGCTCGACATAGGGGTCGGCGACCTCGTGCCCCTCGATCCCCAGTCGATGTGCAATTTTCGGAAACGCGCGCGCGAACTCCGCCGCGTTTTCACGGAAGTATCGCAACTCCTGCTCGTACAGGCCAAGTAGTCTGGGGTCCATGTCGTCGCACTGTTCGCTGCGTCGGTTCAGCGTGAGATGTCCTGGATTTCGATGCGTCCCTCTTCGAGGTCTATTCGACTTCTCATCAAGAATTCGAGCGGCACCGGCTGGGCCCACAGCATACCGCGTATCAACAGACCAACCCGGTTGTGGCTGTCGAGCACCGGGCCATCCATGACCAATTCGACCTCCAGCGTGCGAGGCAGGATGCGTGGCTCGAAATTCAGAATCGCCTGGCGAAAAGCCTGCTCCATGCTGCTTCGCTGCAGGGACGAGGCGAACTGCCCCGACAGGGTTGGCAAACCGTAGTTGAGCACCGACTTGGCGGCTTGCGCAAAACGTTTGTCATCGAACGGTGGACTGTGCCCGGTGGCGTTGAACAACCACCCCAAGTCGCGCAAGACCGCCTGGCGCAGCGCTTGTTTGGTCAGCACCTTCTTGTCGTCACCCTCCACCTGTTCACCAGGCGCATTGTCGACCAGCCGGTCCAGCAACGAGGGTTGCAGGCGCTCCTGCGCCGTCAATTCAGCCATGTGGCGTCGTGTCGGCGTTTCCAATCGTAATCAGGCGCACGTCCATCAAGGCGTGGTCGCCCGCGCTGCTGGACAACACCCTTTGGCCGAGTCCGGTCCAAACATCCGGGCGGGACTCCAACCACTCGGTTTTGCGGGCAAGTTGTACATCACCGTCGGCACTGTCTTGCGAGCCCTCGTAACGCGTGGGAATCAGCGCCAAGGCCTCACCGCCATTCTCAAACTGCAGGTGCGCCGGGGTCCAGACGCAGTCACGCAAGTCCTCTGGAGCCTCGATCTTGATCTCGGCAATGCGGGCAAAGGGTATCCAGTAATAACGTGCATTGACGAACGCCTCCAGCACCGGCCCCAGACGCATGTCGCCATCGGCCAGCCAATCAAAGGCCACGCCGTCAATGACCCCGGGCGTTGCTGGCGCGGCGTCGAAGGCGCGCTGACGCAGGTCTTCCGCCAACTCAATTTCGCCGCGTCCGCTGCGCAGGAGTGACTCGATCAGCAAGGCCAGCCACTCGTCGGGCTGACCAAACACCATGGGCGTGCGTTTGCCGGCAAAGACCTCGGCACGCACGCCTTCACAACGGATCGCCTCGCCGTAGACCTGCTTCATGGGTACCGCCAAAGCGTCCATCTCGGCAGCCACGGTCAGTTGATTCAGCGCGCGCTCCCATTGCCCAAGCACGCACAGTAGTTGTGCCAGGAACACGCGCAGTTTGGTGTCGGCCGGTTTGGCTCGAACCTGCTCCGTCAACGCCTTCAGTGCGGCAACCGGGTCGCCCGCCTTCAGTAACTCATCGGCATTCATGGTCAGGTTCCCTCAGCCAGTGAATCGGCAAAGGTACGAACCGCGCCGCGTTTGCCGCTCGTTTGCTGGGGCGAGGAGGTGATCTCCAGTTCGCGAAACGTAAACTCCACGATCTCCACGGCGCCACCCACGGCGCCGCCCCCCAGCAAGGTGTAGGTGCGAATGCGGGCCTGCTTCAGGCAAATCCTCAGAATGGGCTGCGCATCCTTGCTCTGCGCATCGCCGCCCGCCTTGAAGGTGGACATCTCCACCGTCATGTTGTCATTGGTCGCAAACATGCTCAGCATCGAGGCGGTGGCGGCATCCGTCTGGCGGACGACTCGCAACGACGAATAGCGCCGCTTGCCAGTGGATTGACCGGTGCCTTGGTCGGTTGGACTCAAGGCAGCGAAGTAGTACCCGGTAACGTCCATGCGTGGCTTGCGATCCTCAAAAACGCGGTCACTCTCGCCTTCGATTTGTCCCACGCGCGCGCCCTTGACTTGCATCACGATATCAAGAGGGTTGCTGTCACTGCGGACCAAATCCAGTGTCCGCAGCGCCTCATCGATATCCAGACCAACTGGTTCAAAAGACATAAGAACTCCTTAGTTTCCACTCGCTCAATCAGTCCCGGGCTGGCCGACCGTGGCTCACGCGCCCATCGCCCCACTCAATCTTGATCCCGCGCGCCGGTAGATATCCTGATAGTCCCGCCGAGGGTCTTGCGGCAGCAAGGGTGCCCCCGTCAACACTGTGAACGCGCCGTTGACGACCCGCAGCGCAATGCGCCCAAGCTCCGGCGGCACCATGACGTCATGTGCCGCGCGGTATTCACCCTGCACGGCACGCACGGCAGCCAGCCGATTGGGCGACAGTCGACCCAACATTCGAACATCCCCAAGCGCAATGGCCCGCAGGGTCACGGCGTTCCAGGTTTGTATCACGCCGCACATGGGATCAAAGGGATCATCCCCGGGCTCCAGCAACACATCAAAGGCACTGGCCCAATCACATTCCGGCGCGGCCATCCAGCCCACCCACCGGTCTCCCCCCAAACACCGGTCCAACAGCAGACCATGCAGTACGCGACCAGTCGGCACGCCGATCAGCATCCCCTCAGCCCATGCGGGGGATACCAAATCCCTCTGCGCCAAGCTCCGCCGGCCGAGCCAGTCCCTGACTGGTTCCAGTGANNAAGCTATCTTCGATCGGCATCGGATCGCCTTCGATCTCCCTCTGAATCTGACTCAGAGGTGGCCACAGATCTATCTGTTTCAAAGTGTTTTCCTGGATGGTCAAGCATAAGACGCTTCTACCCCCAGAATTTTAAAGACCGCCAGGATCGCAGCCATGTTGTCAGGTGCAATCGGAATACCCAATTCCTGCTGCACCCAGGTGCCAATCAGGGTTCTGCCGAAGTCGCCCGGCAGAACTTGTCGCTTGTGAACCAGGCCCAGGCGACCGGCTCGGTAGTGGTAGGAGGCAATGGCGTGGCGCGCGGCGACGCCCGACAATCCGCCCGCGGCGTCGCGTCCGAAACTCTCGCACAACAAGGTTCGCTCTGGACGGGGCAAGCCGGCAATGAAGCTCCGGGCCGCGGCGCTGACCTTGACCAAGCTCAAGCCATGTTCGACAAGACAGTCTTCGAGGTTTTCGCAATGTGGCAGGCTCTCCTCGGCCTGGTTTTCAAGTGCCTGCTCCTCCAATGCGACACGCCGTCGAAACGAGCTGGCCCGCATACAGTCGATCAGGTAGCGACGGAAGTAGGCGCACAGCGCAAAGGAGCTGGACGGCGCGCTGTGTCCGTCGTCGGGCACGGCGTCGCTCACGTCGGACGCCGGGCTGGCGCAGTCCAGCCGGAGTATCTTGGAGAAGATAAACTGGGCGATCAACTCCTCGCGCCCCTCCCCCAAAGCCTGGACTTCGGGCGGGCTGTAACCCTGGAGCGTTTTCTCGACCACCCAGTAGATGCGCCCAACCTCCTGCTCGGACAGGTGGTGCCGTCTGCGCCACAGCGAGGCCAACTCGCCGCACTCTTGCGAGTTCAGAACTTCACGCATGATGTTTCACGCCGCTCGGTTCGCTGGGATGGGTGAAGGACGCGGTGCCCACGTGCATTCCGTCATTGATCATCGACGCATTGGTCTTCGGTTTCGACCAGGCATTGCGGCAACTCGCGGGTCGTTCCAGCACCCCGCGTCTTGGCCAATACCCCGCCCGCCGCGACCTTCAAACCGCGCGGTAGCAACACCCATAATTGGCCACTTGCCTTCATGCGTCGGGCTTGGGCAGCGGCCTTCGGGCCACTGCCAAAGAAGTAATCCGCGCGGACCGCTCCTCGGATCGCGCCGCCGGTGTCCTGCGCGATGGTCAGCCGGCGCATCGGTTTCCCGTCGCTCGGATCACGGGTCGAGACAAACACTGGAAACCCCAAGGGCGTGCTGCGCGGATCGACCGCAATCGAGCGTCCCGGTGACAAGGGGACATTCATGGCACCCAGCGGTCCCGCCCCGGTCGACGGGCTCTCGCGGAAGAACACATAGCTGGGATCCTTGATGCCCGACCCGGTGACACGTGAATCGGTGCGACGACCCGGCACCGCCACACGACCGCCTGGCGGTGGCGCCACCAGCTTGAAGCCACGCGTGCGGGTGGGTGTGGCGTCGTCGTCATCGTCCTCCTGCGCATCCGCGTCCAGTTCGACCATGCCACCGCGCATCTTGACTGCGGGCTTCTTGCCACCGGCTTGGGCCAGCGTCGGTCGAAACGGATGGCCGTTTTGCTCGGCATAGGACAGGTAGACGGTCGCGCCGTCGGGCAACTTGATTCTGCCCGCGCCCTGCACCTGCATTTCGTACAGCTCCATGGCGTCTTGCACAAACGCCAGCACCTTGGCATTGGGTGCGCCACGGGTTTCAATTTCCTCTCGCGTGTAGTAGGGCAACAAGCGTTTACCCTCCACCCTCAGCCGAACCTTGCGGTCCGGCGAGTCGAAGGCAAGCTTTGACAAGTCCAGCAGGTACAAGCCCGGCGCATTCATCGTGCGGGTGTTCAAACCGGTCTCGACAAGCACATTGCGTCCTTCGACCCTGGCCGCCACAGTCGTCGGTGCCATGGCCTTGGTGATCCTTCGAATGTCCAGCAGCAACATGTCTTCAGGAACACCGTAGACCGGGTACACAAAGGGTGCGCGGTATTGACGGCTGCCCTTGATCTCGGGCTCGAAGTAACCCGTCACCACACCGTCGGCCTTGCTGCCATCATCGCGCACCTGATACGGCGCGAACTCGCTTTCGAAGAAGGCGCGCACGCTGTCATTGCTCGCGAGTCCGACCGTCCTGGCGTGCTCGCACACTCGCTGCCACTCGCCGCCCCGTGCCGACAGCACCGAACAACTCCCAAGGAATGCCGGCCAGCTCTCCACCAGGTTATCGGTGTTCCAACCCGGGAGTTTGTCAAAGGGGGTGGCCACGTAGTTGGCCGACTGAGTTGAAAACGACGCGGCCTGCCCCGCCGTGTTGGCCGCGGCAGTTTGCGCGACCGGACTCGCGCCAACCGGTGTGGCCACGCTTGGTGCCGCGCCCGGCAGCTGAATCTCTTGCGACGGCCCGGCGCAGGCCATCATCAATGCCAATCCCGGCAGCACAAGCCACCTGGTGTTGGCGCAGTGAACATGTATGTTTAATTTCTTCACAGCACCTCTCCTTAATGCGCCCATGGGCGACGCAACTACTCTTCCACAATCCTGAACCCGGCCACTCCCAAGACATCGGGGCACGCCACAGTGGCCTCGCACAAGGCCTTACCTAACAAGGGCGACGTTGCTCCACTGGCGCGACCCGCCTCCAGAGCCGCCAACACCGGCAGCGAAAACTGCCCGAACACGCCGTCGTACTGAATGCCGGAGGCCGCGAAGTCGCGTTCACGCTCGCTGACAAGAACCAGAAACTGGTTGGTTCCGGCAGGCCCCCCCGCCTTCATGGCCCAGGACGCACGGGGCAAGGACAGTGCCTCCTGGGCGCGAATCTGATTGCGTTTGTCCAACTGATTCGGAAACAGTTGCAGTAGGTCACCGGCCGATGACAACATCAAGACGTAGACATAGCCGGCACGTTGGCTCTTGACCGAAAACTCAAGCCGATCCTTGTCGATCTTGACTCGCTCCATGGTCGGCGAGGCACTGACTCCCATCGGTCCGGCGCCGATCACGACCAGTTCTTGCAATGCGCGAGCGACCTCAAATGGTCGCGTTGGGATAGCCACAACCGCGGTGGCAGCGGGTGGAGTCGGTTCACCAGCGGGCGCCGCTAGCGCGGCGGGCGTGCTGGCGCCCAGCTTGCCCTGAGCAACCGGACGCGACATCCACCAACCGACCC
>CXWL01006005.1_pt1 | contig 28415 bp, 31 predicted proteins | sample 590931 | NCBI WGS metagenome assembly CXWL01 (sample SAMEA3498368, study PRJEB10139) | groundwater metagenome | biome: water well; material: biofilm material | place: Germany | collected 2015-04-27 | reverse complement strand
CGACCCGCCCGGAGTCCACTTATAAATCGGGGAAAGTTGTTCAAACAAACGGAGCCACTTCTCCCAACCATTCGCTGCAGGTCCGGCGTCCCTGACGGGCCGCGGCCTGAAGTCAAACGTTAACTGGAATCCAATTCATGCTTAGGCTCTATTACATGCGGAACACCTGCGCGCTCGCCTCGCATATCGCGCTGGAGCGGGCGGGCGCCACCTACGACGCGGTGCGCATCGACTTCGCCAGCGGCGAGCAGCGCAAGCCGGAGTTCCTGGCGCTGAACCCCAAGGGGCGGGTGCCGGCGCTGGTCACCGATCGTGGCGTCCTTACCGAGACGCCGGCGATCCTGGTGTTCATCGCGCAGTCGTTTCCGAAGGCCGGGCTTGCGCCCCTGGATGACCCGTTCGCGCTGGCGGAGGCGCAGGCCTTCAACAGTTACCTCTGTTCGACGGTTCACGTGGCGCACGCGCACCGGATGCGCGGCTACCGCTGGGCGGACGATCCGGCGTCCTTCGCCGACATGCAGCGCAAGGTGCCGCAGTCGGTGGGCGAATGCTTCGGCCTCATTGAGCAGGGCATGCTGAAGGGGCCGTGGGTACTGGGCGAGGATTTTGGCATTTGCGATATGTATCTATTCACCCTCGCGCAGTGGCTGGAGGCCGACGGTGTGGACGTCAAGCAGCTGCCGCGTGTGATGGAGCACCGCAAGCGCGCCGCTGCGCAGCCCGCGGTGCAGCGGGCGCTGGCGGCGGAGGGATAGGCATGAAGTTGGTGGTGTTCCTCGCCGGCGTTGCGTTCGCGGTCTACTGGTTCGGGTTTCGCCCGGTGTGCGGCACCCCGGGGGCGCTGGCGTGTCCGGCGGACATTTCGATAGAGGAGGGCGTGGGCGTCACGCTCAGCGCCAAGGAGGTGTGCCGGGGCGCGGGCTACCTGTGCAACCGGACGACGCCCTTCCAGGTGCTGCGCTGGCCGCTGGACCAGGGCAAGCTGCGCATCCGCGTCGGGCTGCCGGATTTCGTCAAGGGCGAGGCCGCGCTCGAGGTCCAGGCGGCGGCGATCGAGGGCATCATGCAGTGGGACAACAAGCCGTTCCCGCTCGTGATCGAGAAGGGCCGCTTCACCTACCGCTTCTGGGACATCGCCATCGTCTGGACGCAGGGCCTGCAGATGTCGAACGCGGGCGTCGCCAATGCGGGCTGGCAGTTCGAGGGCAAGCGCGTGAAATTCCTCGTCGACGGCCTGGGCGTCATCGTGCCGCCCGCGGGGAGCATGCCGCCGGAGGCGCGGCTGCGGTGGGTCACGGTGATTTCATCGCACGAGATGGGCCACGCGCTCGGCATCCTCAACCACAGCGATCGCGAGCGAGACATCATGTTCCCCACGATCAACAAAGTGGCCGGCACCCCGACCGAGCGCGACCTCCAGACGCTGGAGGCCCTCTATTCGCTGCCCAACGGCGCGATGGTGCAGTAGTCTGTCGTAAAATCCCGGCCTCCAGACAGAGAGGCTCCCGATGCGGATTGGAATTCCCGCCGAAACCTACGCGGGCGAGAAGCGCGTGGCGACGGTTCCCGAGGTGGTCGAGAAGCTCATCAAGCTTGGCTTCACGGTGTCGGTGCAGTCCGGCGCTGGCGCGGCGGCGAACTTCGACGACGCGTCCTATCAGGCCGCCGGCGCGGAGATCGCGCCCGATGCGACGCAGCTCTGGGCGAAATCCGACATCGTCTTCAAGGTGCGCGCGCCGGGCGCCGAAGAAATCGGCCTGATGCGCGAAGGCCAGACCCTGATCGGATTCATCTGGCCCGCACAGAATCCGGAACTCATGCAGCAGCTAGCCGCGCGCAAGGTCACCGTGCTGGCCATGGACTGCCTGCCGCGCATGCTGAGCCGCGCGCAGAAGATGGACGCGCTGACTTCCATGGCCGGGATCACCGGCTATCGTGCCGTGATCGAGGCGGCGCACGCGTTCGGCCGCTTCCTCACCGGCCAGATCACCGCCGCCGGCAAGGTTCCGCCGGCCAAGGTCTTCATCGCCGGCGCCGGCGTCGCGGGCCTGGCCGCGATCGGCACCGCCGCGAGCCTGGGCGCCATCGTGCGCGCCAACGATACCCGCGCCGAAGTGGCCGACCAGGTGGTGTCGCTGGGCGGCGAATTCGTGAAGGTGGATTACGAGGAAGAGGGTGGTGGTGGCGGCGGCTACGCCAAGGTGATGAGCGAGGGCTTCCAGAACGCCCAGCGCGAGATGTACGCGAAACAGGCGCGGGAGGTGGACATCATCATCACCACCGCGCTGATTCCCGGCAAGCCCGCGCCGAAGCTGATCACGGCCGACATGGTGAAGTCCATGAAGCCCGGCAGCGTGATCGTGGATCTCGCGGGGGAGCAGGGCGGCAACTGCGAGTTGACCGAGCCCGGCCAGCTCGTGGTGAAGCACGGCGTCACGATCATCGGTTACACCGATCTGCCCAGCCGGCTGGCGAGGCAGTCTTCCACGCTCTACGCCAACAACCTGTTCCGGCTGACCGAGGAACTCTGCAAGACCAAGGACGGCGTCATCAACGTCAACATGGAAGACGACGCCATCCGCGGCCTGACGGTGATCAAGGACGGCAGCATCACCTGGCCTGCGCCCGCGCCAAATTTGCCTCCCGTTCCTGTCAGGAAAAGTTCTCCTGAAAAAACTTCAACGGCGAAAAGCCACGGCCACGGCGGAGGCGGCGAGCCGATGTCGGCCGGCGCGCTGACGGCGATGTTCGCGGCGGCCGCGGTGGTGTTCTGGGCCATCGGCGCGTACGCGCCGACGGCTTTCATCGGGCACTTCACCGTGTTCGTGCTGGCCTGCTTCGTCGGCTACATGGTGGTGTGGAACGTCACGCCGGCCCTGCATACGCCGCTGATGAGCGTGACCAACGCCATCTCGAGCATTATCGCCATCGGTGCGCTGGTGCAGATCTCGCCCGGTACGGCGGGCGGCGGGAGGCCGGACGAACTCATCAAGTGGGTCGCGGTCGCCGCGATCGCGCTCACCTGCGTCAACATGTTCGGCGGCTTCGCGGTGACGCGGCGCATGCTGGCCATGTTCCGGAAATAGGCGGCGCCATGTCCGAAAGCCTGACCATCATCGCCTACCTCGGCGCAGCCATTCTCTTCATCCTGAGCCTCGGCGGGCTGTCCAATCCCGAGACTTCGAGGCGCGGCAACCTCTACGGCATCATCGGCATGGCCATCGCCGTGGTGGCCACGGTGCTCGGCCCGCGCGTGAGCGCGGCCGGCATCCCCTGGATCATCGGCGCCATGGTCGCCGGCGGCGCGGTCGGCCTGACTGCGGCCAAGAAGGTGCAGATGACGCAGATGCCCGAACTCGTCGCATTGATGCACAGCCTGGTCGGACTCGCGGCCTGCCTGGTGGGTTTCGCCAGTTACGTGGACAACTCCGTCACCTTCACCGGCGCGGAAAAGGCGATCCACGAGGTCGAGATCTATGTCGGCATCCTCATCGGCGCGGTGACGTTCTCGGGCTCGGTGATCGCCTTCGGCAAGCTGTCCGGAAAAATCGGCGGCAAGCCGCTGCTGCTGCCGGCGCGCCACTGGCTCAATCTCATGGGCCTGCTGGTGGTGCTCTGGTACGGCCGCCAGTTCGTGCTCGCGCCCAGTGTCGAGGCCGGAATGACGCCGCTGATCATCATGACAGTGGTCGCGCTGCTCTTCGGCATCCACATGGTGATGGCGATCGGCGGCGCCGACATGCCGGTGGTGGTGTCGATGCTGAACAGCTACTCGGGCTGGGCGGCGGCGGCGACCGGCTTCATGCTGTCGAACGACCTGCTCATCGTCACCGGCGCGCTGGTGGGCTCGAGCGGCGCAATCCTCTCCTACATCATGTGCCGCGCCATGAACCGTAACTTCATCAGCGTCATTGCCGGCGGCTTCGGCACGGGCGGCGGGACGCCTGCGGCGGCGTCGGGTGATGCGCAGCCAGCAGGTGAAGTCTCCCCGATCGCCGCAGCCGAGACCGCCGAGCTGCTGCGCGACGCGAAGAACGTCATCATCGTGCCCGGCTACGGCATGGCGGTGGCGCAGGCGCAGCACACGGTGTTCGAGATTACGAAGCACCTGCGCGAGAAGGGCGTCAACGTGCGCTTCGGCATCCATCCGGTCGCGGGCCGCATGCCTGGCCACATGAACGTGCTGCTGGCGGAAGCGAAGGTGCCCTACGACATCGTCATGGAGATGGACGAGCTGAACGAGGACTTCCCGGACACCGACGTGGCGATGGTGATCGGCGCCAACGACATCGTGAACCCGGCGGCGCAGGACGATCCGGCCAGCCCGATCGCCGGCATGCCGGTGCTGGAAGTCTGGAAGGCGAAGACCTCCATCGTGATGAAGCGCAGCATGGCCTCGGGTTACGCGGGCGTCGACAATCCGCTGTTTTACAAAGAGAACAACCGCATGCTGTTCGGCGATGCGAAGAAGATGCTGGATGAGGTCCTGGCGGCGCTTAGAACCTGATCTGAATCAGGAATCCCAAAGTTGCGCGGCACCGCGCACGCCGCTCGCATCTCCGTGCGCGGCGCGGAGGAGGCGGGTCTTCACTGGCGCGGAGTAGGTGTAAGCGCCCCAGAGTTCCGGCACTGCGGTATAGAGGCGATCGATGTTCGACAGGCCGCCACCCAGCACGATGACCTCCGGGTCGAGCAGGTTGATGACGTGGGCCAGCGCGCGCGCGAGTCGGGACTCGAGGCGCGCCAGGCTGCTCACGCAATCCGCGTCGCCAGTCGCCGCGCGCTCCGCGATTGTCGCGGGTGCGAGCGAGGTCCCGGTTGCGCGTTCGTGGTCGGCGGCCAGTGCCGGGCCCGATACGAAGAATTCGACGCAGCCGTTGCGGCCGCAATAGCAGCGTGGGCCGGGATACTCCCCGGGCGTCATCCAGGGCAGGGGATTGTGGCCCCATTCCCCCGCGCCGCGGTTTGCGCCCGCGACAATCCGGCCGTCGATGACGATGCCTCCGCCGGCGCCCGTGCCGAGGATCGTGCCGAACACGACCCGGCTGCCGCGCGCCGCGCCGTCGGTCGCTTCGGACAGCGCGAAGCAGTTGGCGTCGTTCTCGAAGCGCAGTTCGCGGGCCAGCAGGCGTTCGAGGTCGCCCTTCATCGGCTTGCCGTTGAAGGGGTCGAATACGCGTTTGCCACAAGGCCGGAGCCGGGCGACAGCGTGCCGGGCAGGCAGATGCCGACATTCGCAGCCGAGCCGAGCTCGCGTTCGGCTTCGTGAACCAGTGCGACGAGTCCCGCCAGTGCGGATTCATAGCTGCCGTGCGGCGTGGCAACGCGGCGTCCGAGACGTCTGCTCCCATCGGCATCGAGCGCGATCAGCTCGGTCTTGGTGCCGCCGATGTCGAGACCGATGCGCAGCACGGGAACCTTCAGTACGCCTGGTCCCAGGGGATGCTGAGCCGTGTAGCGCTGTTGATCATTCCGACCATGCTGTAAGTCTGCGGAAAATTACCCCAGAGTTCGCCGGTCGCCGTGTCGATGTGCTCGGAGAGCAATCCCAGGCGGTTGCACCTTGCGAGGGTAGCCTCGAACAGCGCGCGCGCCTCGTCGCGGCGGCCAAGGACGGCGAGCGCGTCGATATACCAGAAAGTGCAGACAACGAAGGCGTTGGCCGGCGCGCCGAAATCGTCGGGCTCGGTGTAGCGGAAGATGAAATCGCCGCGCTTCAGGTCGCGCTCGATCGCGGCGACGGTGCCCGCGAAGCGCGGGTCATCCGCGCGCAGGAATCCCAGCTCGACCAGCAGCAGGAGGCTCGCGTCCAGCGAATCGCCCTCGAATGCGGCGCAGAAGCTGCCGAGCTTCGCGTTCCAGGCGCGCGCGCAGACCACTGCGTGGATCCGGTCGGCATGCGCGCGCCAGTAGCTGGCGCGATCGGGAATCCGGAGGCGCGCCGCGATCTTAGCCAGGCGGTCGCAAGCCACCCAGCACATGACGCTCGAAAACGTATGCACTCGCGCGTTGCCGCGCAGTTCCCAGAGCCCGGCGTCGGGCAGGGCGTGCGCCTCGACCGCCCGCTCGCCCAGCGGCTCGAGGTGCCTAAACAGGCTTTCGTTGCCGACCGCATCCAGCCGGTTGTCGAAGAAAGCGTGGGTCGCCGCAAGCACGGTCGAGCCGTAGACGTCGTTCTGCACCTGCAGGAAGGCCTGGTTGCCGACGCGCACCGGTCCCATGCCGCGGTAACCGGGCAGGGTGGCTATTTCGCGCTCATCCAGCTCCGGGCGGCCGCTTATCTGATATACGGGCTGCAATGCATGGTCGCTGCCGGCGGCGATATTTATGAGGTAGCCGAGGTAGCGCTCCATCGTACGCGTCGCGTTCAGGCGGTTGAGCGCATTGACGACGAAATAGGCGTCGCGCAGCCAGCAGTAGCGGTAGTCCCAGTTGCGGCTGCTGCCCACGGCCTCTGGAATCGACGTCGTGGGGGCGGCCACGATCGCGCCGGTGTCGTCGAAGGCCGCGAGCTTGAGGGTGATCGCCGCCCGGATGATCGGCTCCTGCCACTCGAACGGAATCGACAGGTCGCGCACCCAGTCGCGCCAGTAGTCGACGGTCTGCTCGAGGAAGCGGCGCGCCACGTCCGGGACCGAGCCCTGCATGGTTTCATCCGAACCAAGGATCAGCGAAACCGGCTCCCGCAGCACGAACGGCGTCTCCTCGAGCAGGGCGGTCAGCGAGCCATCGGTGGTCAGGCGCAGCACGAATTCGGGCCCTACGTAGCGCACATGATTCGAACCCCACGTGGTCTGGCGGCGCGCGCGTCCGTAGTCGAGAGCCGGCCGCACGCGCAGCCGAACCTTCGGGCTGCCGGCGAGCGGCCGCACCGTGCGCACCAGCTGGGTCGGATTGAACAGGCGGTCGAACTGGCGGAATCTCGGCGCGAAGTCGGTGATCTCGACCACGCCGCCGCCGCCGTCGTACAGGCGGGTCACCAGCACCGGCGTATGCGGCAGGTATTCCTGCTCGCTGCGCGTCATGCCATCGAGATCGACCGCGAGAAACCCGAAATCCTCCTCGCCGCGCCGCTCGCGCAGCAATGAGCAGAAAACGGCATCGCCATCCAGGCGCGGCATGCAGGCCCAGCAGATTTCGCCGGTGCCGGTGATCAGCGCGTTGATGTTCGCGTTGCCGATGATTCCCAGGTCGAGGCTGTTCATTCAGTCACCCGCGCTGCGCGGGGCACGAACTGACCGGCGTACTCTGCGAGCCAGCGGCGCACCGCGGCCGCATCGAACAGGTGCCAGCGCGCCCGCGTAATTCCGGGTCCGACTTTCACGGAGTGGCCGCCGACGCGGTTGACCACGTCGAAACCCGGCTCGTCGGTCAGGTCGTCGCCGATGAACACCGGCCGCCGGCCGGCAAACGGCGCTTCGGCGATGAACTCGGCGATGGCACTGCCCTTGTCCTTGCCGCTGGGCTTGATTTCGATGACGAACTTGCCGTTCTGCAGTTCGAATCCGTCGCCGAGGCCGGCAGCGATGGCCCGCATTTCGCGTTCGGCGAGCGCCCTCAGGCCGGGCGCCAGGCGATAGTGCAGCGCGAGCGTCATGCCCTTGTTCTCCAGCACAAGGCCCGCGTGCGCCGCGGTCAGCCGCACGAGTTCCGCGGCGGCATAGCCCAGCCTTTCAACCGGCGGTGCGTGGCGGCGGATCGCTCCGTCGGCCGCCCGGCGCTCGGTGCCATGCTGGCCGGCCGCAGGGAAGGTGAGAGGCAGGAAGAGCTTGTCAATATCCTCCACCGAGCGACCGCTCACCAGCGCGACCGCACCGCCGGTCGACACGGACAGCTGATTCAGCAGGTCCAGCAGCCCGGCTTCGACGCGGACTTCCTGCGGACGCGCGGCGAATTCAAGCAGCGTACCGTCGATATCGAGGAAGAACGACCAGTCTGCCGCGAACGGGGGCATGCGACGCATCGTCAAGCGCGCCGCAGGTCGATCACTTTGGCGGCATCGCGCGGCCCGGCGACGCGCCGCCGGTTGCGCATGCGCGCCGCGTCGAGCAGCATCCTCCCGGCCCAGCGGTAGACATTGAATTCCTGGATCAGGCTGCGCATGCTGCGCATGCGGTGGCGCTGCTCGTCAGGCGGCATGGTGAGCGCGGCGCGCAGCGCGGCGGAGCACTGCTCGGTATCGTAAGGGTTCACGATCAGCGCCTCGGACAGTTCGCGCGCTGCTCCGGTGAACTGCGAAAGAATCAGCACCCCGCGCTCATCGTCGCGCGCCGCGACGAACTCCTTGGCCACCAGGTTCATGCCGTCGTGCAGGCTCGAGACGCAGCACACGTCCGAGGCGCGGTAGTAGGTATAGACCTGGTCGGCGTCATGGTGCTCGATCTTGAGCACAATCGGCTCGTAGCCCTTCGATCCGAAGCGGGCATTGATGCGCGTCGCCGCGGCGCGCACGCGGGCGTCCAGGCTCTGGTATTCCTCGATGCTCGAGCGCGAGGGCGCGGCGATCTGGATGAAGGCAAAGCGACCGATCCAGTGCGGCTCGAGCTCGAGCAGGCGCTCGATGGCGGCAAAGCGCTCGAGGATGCCCTTGGTGTAGTCCAGCCGATCGACGCCAACGCCGAGCCACACGTCGGCGCCGAGACCGAGGGCCACGCGCACCTCGGCGCGGCACTCCGGCACAGGCGGTTGTGCAGCAAGTGGTGCGGGGGGCCACTCGATCGAGATCGGATAGCGCCGCACTTCGGTGGGGTTGCCGCCAAAGTGGATGCTGGAGGTTTCGCGGTCCACGCGCGCTTCCAGCGTGCGGTCGACAGTGTCGAAGAAGTTATTGCAATGCACCTGCGTGTGGAAGCCGAGGATCGAGGAACCCAGCAAACCCTCGAGCAGTTCGGCGCGCCAGGGGCAGACGCCGAAAGCCTCCGGATTCGTCCAGGGAATGTGCCAGAAGGTGATGATCGTTGCCTGCGGCAGGCGCTCGCGGATCATCTTGGGCAGCAGCGCGAAGTGGTAGTCCTGAACCAGGACGATCGGATTCTCGGTGCGCGATTCCTGCACCACGGCCTGCGCGAAACGCTGGTTGACGGCCCTGTACTGTTCCCAGTCGGAGGCGCGAAATACCGGTCTCGTGTGTGCGATGTGGCACAGGGGCCACAGACCTTCGTTGGCGAAGCCGTAGTAGTAGCCGGCTTCCTCCGCCTTCGATAGCCAGACCCGCCGGATGCGGTAGGCCGGCTTCTCGGGCGGCACCATGACGTGGTCCTGCGCATCTACCGCTTCGCGGTCCGCGCTGCCCGAACCGTGCGCGATCCAGGTGCCGGAACAGGCGCGCATGACCGGCTCCATCGCCGTCACCAGCCCGCTTGCGGGCCGCTGCACTTCGAGGCGCCCGTCCTTGCGCACGTGGATGTAGGGTTCCCGGTTGGAGACGATTAGGATCTCGTCGCCCTTCAGGTCCTCGCGCAGGATCGTGCGCAGGTTCTCCGGCGTCCAGCTGATCTGCGACTCATCGCGCGTCCGGCGCTCGCCCTCCAACTCGCGCACCATTGCCTCCAGGTCGCGCGCGATTGGCCGCAGCTCGCTCGATTTCGGCTCTGGAGACAGCGCCAGCGACTGTCCGCGGATGAGCGCCTTGATGCCGGCCATCCAGCCACGCCAGGAAAGCTCCGCGATGATCACGGTAATCAGCGCGATCACTGCGCCAATCGCGGCGAACAGGTAGAAGATGTACCGCTTTGTGTCGGCGCTGCGGCGCTCGACGAAACTCATGTCGTGCACGATCAAAAGTTCGCCGATCCGCTGGCCATCCACCAGCAACGGGCTTGCGCCCACGTGCAGGGCACTCCCCCCTCGCTTGATGACCCGGCCGGCGTCCTCCACCGGCAGTCCGGCGCCGCGGCAATTCACGTCGGGGGGCAGCGTGGGCGTCCGGTATACCAGCTTGCCCGCCGCATCGCAGAAGCCGAGCGCGAACAGGCGCTCGTCCTGCAGGATGCGAGTGAAGAAATCCTGCACCCGCTGCAGCCTGACCTTGTCGCGGGCCTTGTCGGTGAGAAGCTCGACCAGCGGTTCCTGCACGGCGGTGGCGATGAGATTCTTGCGAATCTCCAGGTCGCGCACGAACCACTTGAGCGTGAGTTCGTCGACCAGGGGGACGACGCCATACGCGATCGCACCCAAGGCGAGCACAAGCGGGACGACGAAGCGGAGCGATAGGCGCATGGTACGTTCACCCGAGCGGCCGATTTCGGTTTGAACTCTGCACGGATTCGAACAGGATTGTAGTGCGACAATGCGGGCGTTGGCGGGCACATGACTCTCGATTCGTTTTGCGAGCCGTCGGTGCCTGTGCGGGAACCCGGCGCCCGACCGTATTGTCGAAGGCGCTTCGTGCCCTTTTGCGGCGTTGATCGCGGTGCAGCATCTGGCGGGGAGGGGCATACGCGTGCAGGAGTTCGCATGGTTCTTGCCGACCTGGCCCCCGGTGTTCGGCGAGCTGGTGAGGTTTGGCGCGCTGCTCATCGCCGGACTGCTGGGCGGCGAGTTCGCGCATCGTTTCGCCCGGTTGCCTCGAATCACCGGCTACGTGCTGGCCGGCGTCGCTTGCGGGCCGCATGCGCTCGGGCTTGTGCAGGGGCCGCTCGCCGCCGGGGCACGCGTGTTCGTCGATCTGGCGCTCGGCCTGATCGTGTTCGAACTCGGCCATCGCTTCGACCTCGAGTGGCTGCGCCGCAACCGCTGGCTCGCGCTGGCCGCGCTGGGCGAGAGCGCCGGCGCGTTCTGCGCCATCTACGCCGGCCTGCTGTACTTCGACTATCCGCCGCTGCTCGCCGCGGCCGCGGCCGCGGCAGCGGTCGGCACCGCGACCTCTCCGGCGGTGGTCATGCTGGTGTCGCACGAACTGCGCGCCTCCGGGCAGATCACCGAGCGGATGCTCCTCTTTACCGCGGTCAACTGCGTATTCGCCTACATCGCGCTGACGCTGGTGCTGCCGCTGGTGCACCTGGAGCACGCCGCGGGCTGGCGCGCCGCGATCCTCCACCCGCTTTACCTGCTGGGCGGGGCCGCGATGCTGGGGCTGGCGGGCGCCCACCTGCTGCTCGAGTTGGCGAGGTGGCTGGGCAAGCGCGAGGACCGGCAGTTCATCCTGCTGGTGGCGCTGGTGGTGCTGGTGGTCGGCTGCGCGCGCGCGCTTAACCTGCCAGTCGTCGTGGCGCTGCTGGTACTCGGCATGCTGGCGCGCAACCTGGACGACGACCATGTGCTGCTGCCGCTGCGTTTCGGGCACGCCGGCCAGCTGCTGTTCGTGGTGCTGTTCGTACTGACCGGCGCCAGCCTCGATTTCAGCGGCCTCTCAACCGCGGCCGCCATCACGGCGGTGTTCATCGTGGTTCGCTTCCTTGGCAAGGCCATCGCCATCCTCCTGCTCGGGCGGCTTTCGGGGTTGCGCGCGGGTGGCGCCGGCCTGCTGTCGCTGTCGTTGCTGCCGATGTCGGGACTCGCGGTGGTGATGGTCCACGACACCGCGACCCTGTATCCGAGCTTCGGCGCCGGGCTTGCCGCGGTCGTGCTCTCGGCGGTCGCCGTGCTCGAATTGATCGGTCCGCTGGCAACGCAGTTCGCATTGAAGCGCGCGGGCGAAGCGCATCCCGAGGCCTGACGTGGCGGAACTGCAATTCAGTCATTCCCGAAGCCTCAGCCTGGGCATCGAGATCGAACTGCAGCTGGTGCGCGCGCACGACCGCGATCTGGCGCACGAGGCGGGCGACCTGATCGAGCGACTGGCGAAAAAGAAGGTGCCGGGCGCGGTCAAGCCGGAGGTAACGCTCAGCATGATCGAGCTGAACAGCTCCATCCAGGACAGCTTCGCCGGCGCGCTCGCCGAGCTCGACGCGCAGCGCGCCGTGGTGGCCGAAGCCGCAGGCGTGCTCAACCTTGGCGTGTGCGGGGGCGGCGCGCATCCGTTCCACGACTGGGCCGAGCGCCGCGTCTATCCGGACGCGCGGTTCGAGGCGGTGACCAGGCGCTACGGCTACCTGGCCAAGCAGTTCACCGTGTTCGGCCAGCACATCCACCTCGGCTGCCGCGGTGGCGACGAGGCGGTGGCGCTGACGCACCTCATGACGCGTTACATCCCGCATTTCATCGCCCTTTCGGCGGCCTCTCCCTTTAGCCAGGGCGAGGACACGTCCTTCCAGTCCTCGCGCCTGACGGCGGTGAGTGCGTTCCCGCTCTCGGGCCACATGCCCTTCGTTCCGGACTGGGCCGCGTTCCTCGAGTACTTCGAGACCATGCGCGGCTACGGCATCGTCGAGGGCATGAAGGATTTCTACTGGGACATCCGGCCCAAGCCCGAGTACGGCACGATCGAGATCCGCGTCTGCGACACGCCGCTCACGGTGCGCCGCGCGGCGCTGCTGGCCGGCTATGCTCAGGCGCTCGCCGCCTGGTTGATCGAGGAGGACGCGCGGGCGCCCAGCGCCGCGGTCTACCAGGTCAATGCCTTCAACCGCTTCGAGGCCTGCCGCTTCGGCTACCAGGGCCAGATGGTGGATCCATACGCGCGCCGCAAGACCGCCATCGGCGACGACATCCTCGCGACGGCCGCGGCGGTCATGCCGCAGGCAACGCGACTGGGTTGCGTCGAGGCAGTGCGCGAACTCGCCGAGGACGTACGCCGGGGATACTCGGACGCGGGCTGGCTCCGCGCCCGCCTTGCGGCCAGCGGTTCGCTCGCCGACGTGGTGCGGGAATCCAGCGCGCTGTGGATGCGGACTTGACCGAGGTCAAGAATCCCGTTTCACATCGTGAAGTCGCCTTGCGCGGCGAGCGAGCGGAAGAGTAAAATTCAAAGGCTTTTCGTCCGGGGGCACAACCCCGCGCCGGAGCAAAACTTCCTAGGAGGAGGCACCAAATGAGCATTCAGAAAGATAAAACCGTCGCTTCGCGCCGCAAGTTCATTTCCGGCGCTGCGGCTGCAACGGCCGGCGCGGCGACCCTCGGTTTCCCGATGATCGTGAAGGCGCAGGGCCCGATCAGCATGCGCTTTCAGAGTACCTGGCCCTCGAAGGACATCTTCCACGAGTACGCCAACGATTTCGGAAAGAAGATCAACGACATGACTGGCGGCGACCTCAAGATCGAGGTTCTGCCTGCGGGTGCGGTCGTGCCGGCGTTCGGCCTGCTCGACGCAGTGTCGAAGGGCACGCTGGACGGCGGCCACGGCGTGGTCGTGTACAGCTACGGCAAGCAGAACGCGCTCGCGCTGTGGGGTTCGGGTCCGGCCTTCGGCATGGACGCGCAGCAGCTGATGTCCTGGCACAAGTACGGCGGCGGCAAGGAGCTGCTCGCCAAGCTGTATGCCTCGATCGGCGGCAACGTCGTGTCGTACCCGTACGGCCCGATGTGGACGCAGCCCCTGGGCTGGTTCAAGAAGCCGGTCACCAAGGTGGGCGACCTCAAAGGCCTCAAGTTCCGCACCGTCGGCCTGTCGGTGGACGTGTTCACGAGCATGGGCGTCGCGGTCAACGCGCTGCCCGGCGGCGAGATCGTGCCAGCCATGGACCGCGGCTTGCTGGACGCCGCCGAGTTCAACAACATGACTTCGGACCGGATCCTCGGCTTCGCGGACGTCTCCAAGGTGTGCATGCTGCAGAGCTTCCACCAGAATTCGGAGCAGTTCGAGATCATGTTCAACAAGACCAAGTACGACGCCCTGCCGGCCAAGATGAAGGCGATCATCGACAACGGCGTCGAGGCGGCCTCGCAGGACGTGACCTGGAAGTCGATCGACCGCTACTCGAAGGACTACGTCGAGCTGCGCACCAAGGACAAGGTCAACTTCTACCGCACGCCGGCCGCGATCCTGCAGGCCCAGCTCGGCGCCTACGACGCGGTTGCCGCGAAGAAGGGCGCGGGCAATGCGCTCTTCAAGGAGATCGAGGCGTCGCAGAAGGCCTATGCCGAGCGCGTGCTGAAGTGGGACTTCGACAACAACGTGCGCCGCGAGATGGCGTACAACCACTACTTCGGCGCCAAGGCGTCGGCAGGCAAGAAGAAGGCGTAACGGCCTGGTGGAAACCCCAGCCATCCGGCGCGAGCCGGGTGGCTGTTTTGTTTTCTGGCTTCAGAGAAATGACAGCTTGACCGCCTAGACTGGCCACATGCAGAAAACTTTGCTGTTCGTAGACAAGGTCAGCACCTGGGTCGGCCAGTTCTTCTCCTGGCTGATCGTCGGGCTCACCGTCTCGATCACGTGGGAAGTATTCTCGCGCTACGTGCTCGATCATCCCCACGACTGGATGTTCGACGCCATGCTGCAGATGTACGGCACGCTTTTCATGATGGCGGGCGCCTACACGCTGGCGAAGAACGGCCACGTCAGGGGCGACGTGCTCTACAGCTTTTTCCGGCCGCGCACCCAGGCGAGCTGGGACCTGCTGCTCTACATCGTGTTCTTCCTGCCAGGCACCATCGCGCTGACCTACGCGGGATACTTCTATGCTTCCGAATCCTGGGCGATCCTGGAGAAGTCCAGCGTCACATCGGATGGCCCTCCGATCTACCAGTTCAAGGCCGTGATCCCGCTGGCCGGGGCGATCCTGCTGATGCAGGGCATCGTTGAAATCATCCGTTGCGTCATCTGCATCCGCGAGGGCGAATGGCCGTCGCGCGAAGCCGACGTGCAGGAGGTCGACGTCGACAAGCTGAAGGAGATGGTGCACGTGAAGGACGAGGACATCGCCAATCTCGATGCCTACGTGGTGAAGCAGGGACACGCCAAATGAAAGTGCGCAAGGAGCTCTGGTTCGGCTTCATCATCATGGCATTGCTTGCCATTCCGGTGCTCGTCTTCACGCCCTGGACCAGCCTCACCAACGGCCACCTCGGCCTGCTCATGCTGGNNGGGCTACCTGGTGGAACGCGCCGCCCTGATCGACAAGCTGTTCCGAAGCCTGCACCTTGCGCTCGCGCGCGTGCCGGGCTCGCTCGCGGTCGCGACCATCGTCACCTGCGCGATCTTCGCCACCGCCACCGGCATCGTCGGCGCGGTGGTGACGCTGATGGGCCTGCTGGCGCTCCCCGCCATGCTGCGGGCGGGCTACAAGGTCCAGATTTCCGCTGGTGCGATCACGGCGGGCGGCTGCCTGGGCATCCTGATTCCGCCCTCGGTACTGCTGATCGTCTACGGCGCGACCGCCGGAGTGTCCGTGGTGCAGCTCTATGCCGGCGCGTTCTTCCCGGGCTTGATGCTGGCCAGCCTCTACATCGGCTATGTCATCGTGCTGGCGAAACTGCGGCCCGATTGGATGCCGCCGCTCAGCGCCGAAGGGCGGCGGGTGGAACTGCCGGCTGAATCGAGGGCGCTTTCGGCGCGCGGCGGCAATGCGCTGTTCGGCCTGTTGCGGGCTGCGGGAGGTGGCGCCGGCGTGCCGGCAAGCAAGACGCTGCCCCAACTGGTCATTTCGCTGTTGCCCGCGCTGGCGCTAGGCGCCATCCTGGCGCTCGCCTACCAGTCGGCGACGGCGCCGGCGGCGAAAACCGATACCGAGGCGCTCACTATCGTCACCGGCGCTTCGGGCGCGGACGAACAGACCACCACCGGAGAGCTGGCCGCGCCAGAAGGTGCCGAAGACGAAGAAAAGCCCGAATCTCTCAGCGGTGCGGCGGATGAGGATGACAAGGCGAAGGCCGAGGCCGTGCAGGAGAAGTCAGCGGCGAAGGAAGCCGCGGAAGTCGCCGAGGTGCCGGCCGATGCCGCGCCGGCCGAACGGCTGCCGGTGCCGACCTGGTACTGGGTCATGGCGGGGATTTTCGCGGCAATCATCGCGCTGCTCGCCTGGCTGTGGAGCTGGGAGCGGCACGAGGTCTTCAAGATGCTGCTCGGTTCGTTCTTCCCGCTCGCAATACTCATTCTCATGGTGCTGGGATCGATCGTGTTCGGCCTTGCCACGCCCACCGAGGCGGCGGCGGTGGGTGCCTTCGGCGGCTGCTTCCTCGCGCTCGCGTATCGCTACATCGCGCACCGGAAGGCCTCGGCGGCGGGCGAAGAAAGCGGCAGCGTCGCCTGGACCACCTTCAAGGAGCTTGGCACGATCGTCAAGGAATCCTCGTTCCTCACCGCCAAGACCAGCGCCATGGTGTGCTGGCTGTTCATCGGCTCNNCCTGGGCTGGCCGCTGGAGTGGACCGAGATCATCGTCATCTTCATGCCGATCTTCATTCCGCTCTTGCCGAAGTTCGGCATCGACCCGCTGTTCTTCGGCCTGCTGGTGGCGCTAAATCTGCAGACCGCGTTCCTCTCGCCGCCGGTGGCGATGGCCGCGTTCTACCTGAAAGGCGTGTCGCCGCCCCACGTGACACTGAACCAGATTTTCGGCGGCATGATGCCGTTCATGGGCATCCAGGTAATCGCGGTGATATTCCTCTACAACTTTCCGCAGATCGGGCTGTGGCTGCCCAGCGTGGTTTACGGCAGGTAGAAATCGGGCTCTGACCCCGATTTTTACGGGGCCGCGGCGATGGCCCGGAGCACGCGCAGTTCTTCCTGCATCCGGGCGATTTCGCTGCGGTCGGCGAAGGCGAGCACCCAGTGGCTGAGCGATCCGCTGACGCCGTGCACCATGCCGATCGAAAGCTCGACCTGCGCGCCCGAGCCGTCCTTGCGGCGCGCGAGCATGAAAAGCCGGGCGGGGGCGTCGTTGAACATGCTGGCCGCGCCTTCGGCTTCGGGAAACAGCAGCGTGATTACCGGCCGGCCGATGACTTCGTCGGCGCGGTAGCCGAAGAACGCCTCGAACGAGGGATTGACGTAGGTGATCGGCCTGCCCTTGGCCGAGGCATCGGAAAGCGCCACCGGGAAGCCGCAGGCGGCCAGGGCGGCACGGCTGAGGGAGCTGTCCGAAAGCAGCTGGGCGAGCGCCGGCGCCTGCTTGACGCCGTTGGACAGCTTGTCAGAAACCGTCATGCCAGGCTTTTTGCCACGACTGGCGTCCCGCGACAAGGGGCAAAGCGGGCAAAGCGGACAAAAAGCGAAGTAAATTCAGCGGGGTGTGACAAACCCCACGGAAATCAGGCGGCTTTGCTGTGGCGGGCGGAGAGGGAGTAACAGGTCCGGCGCAGGCGGTTCAGGTCCGCCCGCTCGATGGCTTCGCGCAGGAAGCGGAAGTTGGCGTCGATTTCCTCCTGGTAGAGGTTCGGGCCGTCGAAATGGGCGTGGGCGAAGCGGTCCGCGGCACCCAGCTTGCGGTTGATCCGGTCGCGCGCCACGTACTCGTAGAAGCCGGGGGTCTTGTAGATCAGGTCCTCGGCCGAGGTATAGCGCACGATTTCGCGCCCATCCGGCAGCGTCTCGCGCGCGATCGAGCCCAGCACGAACTCCTGGTAGAGGAACTCGCGGCATTTCTCGAGGTACATGCGGTCCGACATCTGCCCGATCAGGTCGGCGGTGCCGACCATGTGGCCGATCAGGCGGTCTTTCGGATCCGCCACCTTGATGTCGTCGACATCCATTTCGTAGCCGGTGAAATGCACCACGCGCGAGGCCATTTCCGCCTCGGCGCCGTAGCCGATCGTCGGCAGGTAGCGGGCGAGGAAATCGGCGCTGCGGCTGACGTGCACCTTGGTGAAGATCGCGCCGTTCTCGACGCCGGCCTCCGACGCGCGCCGCAGGTAACCCGAATCGTGCAGCAGCGCGATCACCACGCCGAGCACCGCGCGCCGGCCGCCCAGCCGGTCGGCCTCAAGCTGCGAGCGGTCGTGCCCCTCCACCAGGCGCGCCATCGCGAGCGTCATGTCCAGCGTGTGGCGCGCATCGTGGTACAGGGTGTCGCAGGGCAGGTAGCCGGGGTAATTTCCTTCGAACAGGGCCTTGACGTCGTCGAAGGCGCGGGCAAGCGGGGCCAGGTCCGTCTCCGGATAGCGGGCGGCGTACATGGCAACGATGGTGTCCCGGACCTGGTCCGAATCCTCCACGTTGACCCGGTTGGTGACGTCGTTCTGGCTGAGGCGGGAATGCATATAGTGCGCAGCATTATCCGTGGTTGCCCAGTGGGGGGGCAAGTGACTTTATCCCTGCGTCTCACACTGCCTGACGCATGATTTCTGACGTCTTTCTGACACCGGGAAAAGCGGGAGCCAGCCGATAAGCCGGGTTCTGTGGCAGGAGACCCCCCGAAAGGGACCCCCCCGACAGCCATTCCTCTTGTCCCTTGATTACTCAAGGGATCGCCGGATTCAGGGGCTTGCGCCCCCGAACCCTATAGCCACCTACCCGCAAGCCCGACCGAGCCGGCCTCCAGTAACGGGGTTGCCCCCGCTACCCTGCTTGCCTATTTGGTGTTGCTCCGGATGGAGGTTGCCGCGTTTCACCCCACTACTTGCGTAGTGGACTCGTCTCTGTGGCCCTATTCGTCGCCTTGCGCACGCTTGCGCGTGCATTATAGCGCCGGGTCGTTAGCCCGCATCCCGCTCTATGGAGCCCGGACTTTCCTCTGCAGCTTGCGCTACAGCGGCTGCCTGGCCGACTCCCGAGGGCATTTTACTGCGATGCAGCGGGCGAAAGTACCTTTCGTCCGAGTAGAAATCCGCCCGTCCGCTACCTTCGATCCATCCCGGGTAACCGAAGACCGGCAGCGGCGGCAGTTCCTTCGGCGACTTGCCCACGTTCGCGAGCCAGTCCGCGGCCTGCGCATCGAGTTCGCGAGACGGGTCGGCGAACACGACCTTGCAGGTGATGCCCGGATGCGGCGCCAGAGCCTGCTCCAGCACGGCGTGGCCGACGACCGTGATGCGGAAGTCCTGGTGATGGCGCAGAAACAGTTCTTGCCATCCTGCATTGCGGACCATGCGTTCGATCGAAGCATCCCCCGAAACAATCGCGCCACCTTCATCGAAGATCGTCAGCATGTCGCGCAGGCGGCCGCGCTTGCCGCCGCTGTTCGCCTGCTCCCTGGGAATCTCTGCGGCGTGCATCGCGTTGATGCGGGCCTTGGTCCTCGGAAACGCGAGCCAGGCGAGCGCGTTGAACAGGTCGTGCTTGTTGTCCGCACGCGTCTGGACATGACCAGTCTCGAACAGCTGCACTTCGTAGTACGGGTCGGAGTGCGATGGCGAAACGAACCGGATCGGCTTGCCGCTCTCGGTATTGAGGTTTCGTTCGTCCGATAGAGAATTCAGAAGTTCAAGCGAAGGCGTGGAGCCTGTACGCTCGAGCCATGGCCGGACTGGATCGAAAATCAGGTGCTGAAAATCGGGGTCAGAGCCCGATTTCATCGCCGCATCTTGCGCTTCGCGGCCCGAATCGAAATCGGGCTCTGACCTCGATTTTCCTTCAGGCCAGCTGCCACGGGATCGTTTCGCCGGCGCGCAGGGGCACCACTTCCTCGCCGCCGAAGCGCAGGGTCTGCGGCACCTTCCATTCCTTGCGCAGCAGGGTGATGGTGTCCTGGTTGCGCGGCAGGCCGTAGAAGTCGGCGCCGAAGTGGCTGGCAAAGCCCTCGAGCCTGTCGAGAGCGCCGGCTTCCTCGAACGCGGTGGCGTAGAGCTCGATCGCGGCGTGGGCGCTGTAGACGCCGGCGCAGCCGCAGGCCGCCTCCTTGGTGTTGCGCGCGTGCGGCGCGCTGTCGCTGCCGAGGAAGAATTTCGGGTTTCCGGAAGTCGCCGCGTCCACCAGCGCCTCGCGGTGTTCCTCGCGCTTGAGCACCGGCAGGCAGTAGTGGTGCGGGCGGATGCCGCCCAGGAACAGCGCGTTCCTGTTAAGCAGCAGGTGCTGCGGCGTGATGGTCGCGGCGACGTTCGGGCCGGTGACTTCCACATACTGCACCGCGTCGCGCGTGGTGACGTGCTCCAGCACCACCTTGAGGGCGCTGAAGCGCTCGACGATCGGGCCGAGCACTTCGTCGACGAACGCCTTCTCGCGGTCGAACACGTCCACCAGCGGGTCGGTCACTTCGCCGTGGATCAGCAGCGGCAGGCCGAGTTGCTCCATTTTTTCGAGCGCCCTGAAGCAGCGCGAGATGCGCGTCACGCCCGCGTCCGAATGGGTGGTGGCTCCCGCCGGATACAGCTTGACTCCGTGCACCTTGCCCGAGAGCTTGGCGCGCCCGATCTCCTCCGGCGGCGTGTCGTCGGTGAGGTAGAGCGTCATCAGCGGGTCGAAGGTCGAGCCTTCCGGCAATTCGCCCAGGATGCGCTCGCGGTAGTGCAGCGCCTGCTGCGTGGTGCGCACCGGCGGTTGCAGGTTCGGCATGACGATGGCACGGCCGAAGCGCCGCGCCGTGTCCCCGACCACCGAGGCCATCGCCTGGCCGTCGCGCAGGTGCAGGTGCCAGTCGTCGGGACGGGTGATGGTGAGGCGATCCATGCGCCCGATTTTACTTTGTTAATTTCACTGCGATTGCGTAGAGCTCCTTCTTCGGCACGCCGGTGATTTTCGAGGCCAGTTTCGCCGCCTCGCTCGCCGGCAGGTGAGCAGCCAGGATGCGAAGGACGCGTTCGCCTTCAGCCGCGCCGGCGCGCTTTTCCTCCGTGGGGCCGAGCACCAGGACGAACTCCCCGGTCTGGCGATGCGGTCCGGCGGCAAGCCAGGCCGGCGCGGCGCCCAGGGTCATGCGCGCGACCTCCTCGAATTTCTTGGTGACTTCCCGCGCGATTACCATCTCGCGTTGCGGGCCGAAATGCGCGAGCAGCGCCTGGACGGTCTCCAGCACGCGGTGCGGCGCCTCGTACAGGATCACCGGCCGCGGCACGTCCAGTTCCGCGAAAGAGACCTTCTTCTTCGCGGAAAGGAATCCCGCGAACTGGAAGCCGTCAGACACGAAACCCGAAGCGGAGTAGGCGGCGACCGCCGCGTTCGGCCCGGGCAGCGGGACTACGCGCAGGCCCTCGCGATGCGCGGCCGCCACCAGCAGCGCGCCGGGATCCGAGATGGCGGGCGTACCGGCGTCGCTCACGAGCGCCACGTCACCTCCCCCCCGCAGGACGCGCAGCAGTTTTTCGCCCGCCTCGCGCTCGTTGTGCGCGTGCAGGGCGACGGTGCGCGCGGTAATGCCGTGGCGGGCGAGCAGCGTGCGAGAGGTGCGGGTGTCCTCGCAGGCGACCACTTCCGCGGCGCGCAGGACTTCGATGGAGCGCGGGCTCGAATCGGCCAGGTTGCCGATCGGGGTGGCCACGACGTAGAGCGTTCCTGGAGCGCGTTCCAATTCCCGGTCAACCTTGCGTGGCGGCGATACGTTAAGACTGCCATGAACCGGGCTGCAGAGCGAGCGGCGTTAGGAGTACGAGCCGAGGAACTGTGCGCGGAGCTGCTGCGCAAGGCCGGCCTGCGGGTGCTGGCGCGCAACTGGCGCTGCCGGCACGGCGAAATCGACCTGGTGGCCGAGGAGGGCGGCACTCTGGTGTTCGCTGAGGTGCGCTACCGTCGCGACGAGCGCTTCGGCGGCGCCGCGGAGAGCGTCACCTCGGCAAAGCAGAGGCGCCTCGTCGCGGCGGCGCGGCTTTATCTCATGCGCCGGCCCGAATCGGATTGCAGGTTCGACGTTCTCCTGCTCGACGCCCTTGAGGTGGACCGGATCAGGTGGATACGCAATGCGTTTACTGCCTAGCGTCCTGCTCTTCTTCGCCTTCACGGCCAATGCCCAGGGCGTCCGGCTTCTGGTGCAAAGCTCGCCGCTCGCGGGCTTCCGCCATGGCGAGGCGGCGCAGGCGATGCCGTTGATGCGGACGGGCGACGCGCTCGAGCTGGTGCGCGAGGCCGGCAATCCCCACGACCCGGACGCGGTGCGCGTGGAATGGCGCGGCCGCAAGCTCGGCTACGTGCCGCGGCGCCAGAACGCGGCGCTGGCGTGGGGACTGGATCGCGGCACGCCGCTGCGCGCTCGCGTCAGCCGACTTGAGGACCATCCCAATCCCGCGCGGCGAATCGAGTTCGAGGTCTACATCGAGTAAGATGCGCCGATGAAAAGCGCGCCGCTGGAAGCGCAGGTCGCGTCGCATTTTGCCGACAGTGCGAAACTCAAGCTTGACTCCGCCGCGCAGCTCGCTGCCCCGATCGCGCGCGGCGTCGAGCTGATGGTCGCCGCGCTGCGCGCGGGCGGCAAGATCCTCTCCTGCGGCAACGGCGGCTCCGCTGCGGACGCCCAGCACTTCGCCGCCGAGCTGGTCAACCGCTTCGAGCGCGAACGTCCGCCCCTGGCGGGCCTCGCGCTCACCACCGATTCCTCTGCATTGACCTCGATCGCGAACGACTACAGCTACGACCAGGTGTTCGAAAAGCAGGTCCGCGCCCTCGGCCGCAAGGGCGACGTGCTGCTGGCGATTTCGACCAGCGGTAATTCCGCCAGCGTGGTCGCGGCGATGCGCGCGGCCCGCGAGTTGGGGGTGGCCGTCGTGGCGCTCACCGGGCGGGGCGGCGGAAAAATGGCGGAACATCTCGCTCCTGGCGATGTCCACGTCTGCGTGCCGCACAAGCGCACCATGCGGATCCAGGAAGTGCACCTGCTGGCGCTGCATTGCCTCTGCGACGGCATCGACTCGCAGCTTTACGGAGAAAAAAAGTGACCAGAATCCGCATTCCTTCCCTTCCCGCCCTCGCGGCGGTTCCGCTGCTCGTCCTCTGCCTGCAGGGCTGCGTGGAAATGGCGGTGGTCGGCGCCGGCACCGCGGTGCTTGCGGCGAATGACCGGCGCACGACGGGCGTCCAGGTCGACGACGAGAGCATCGAATTGCGCGCGGTCAACCGCGTGAGCGAGCGCTTCGGCGACAAGGTCCACGTCAACATCACCTCGTATAACCGCAACGTGCTGGTGACGGGCGAAGTGCCCAACGCGGCGGCCAAGGCGGAAATCGAGAAGCTCATCCACGCGGTGCCCAGCGTGCGCGGGGTGACCAATGACCTGCAGGTCGCCGACGCAACCTCCCTCACTTCGCGGGCGACCGATGCGACGGTCACGGGCAAGGTGAAGGCGCGCCTGTTCGACTCGGGCAAGCTGAACCCGATCCATGTAAAGGTGATCACCGAGAACGTGGTTGTCTACCTGCTCGGGATCGTCACGGACGTCGAGGCGAATGCGGCGGTTGAAGTCGCGCGCACCACCGGCGGCGTGCGCAAGGTGGTGAAGGTGTTCGACTACTGCAAGCCGACCGACGCTGCCTGCGCGCCGCCCAAGCCCAAGGCCGAGGAACCCAAGAAGAGCGGGTCCTAGCCTGGCTTTCGAAGCGAAGATCCGCCGGCCCGCCGACGCCCCCGCATGGGCATCGGCCCTTCCCCGCCCGCTGGTGTTCACCAACGGCGTGTTCGACCTCCTGCACCGCGGCCACGTCACCTACCTCGCGCAGGCGCGCGCCCTGGGCGCGGCGCTCATCGTCGCGCTGAACGGCGACGCCTCCGCGCGCCGGCTGGGCAAGGGCGCCGGCCGCCCGGTCAACGCCCTGGATGACCGCATGGCGCTGGTCGCGGCGCTCGAGGCGGTGGACGCGGTCACCTGGTTCGACGAAGACACGCCCGCCGCGCTCATCGAAACCCTGCGCCCGGAAGTCCTGGTCAAGGGCGGCGACTGGCCGGCGGAAAAAATCGTCGGCGCGGTTCAGACGCTGGCCCGCGGCGGGCGTGTGGTCTCGATCCCGTTCGAGCACCAGCGCTCGAGCACCGCGCTGCTCGAAAAGATCAGGAAACTTTAAACTCGAAGCAGATCGCGCCCGGCGTCGGCGCGGCGAGGTAAGGGCCGGTTTCGCGGAAGCCGAGGTCGCGGTAGAGCGCAATCGCCGGCGCCAGCTTCGGCAGGGTATCCAGCACCACGCGGCCGTACTTCTGCTTCCCCGCTTCTTCGATCACCGCGAGCGCAAGGCGCCTGCCCAGGCCCGTGCCCCGGTAGCCTTCGCGCACGTACATTCTCTTCATCTCGCCGCTGGTATCGTCGAGGCGGCGCAGCGCTACGCAGCCGGCGGCTGTGTCCTTGCCACGACCGGCCGCAGTCGCATCGTCGCGGGCGATCAGCAGGGCGCCCCCCGGCATCGCATACTGGCCGGGCAGGGCTTCGAGCTCCTGGTCGAAGTTCTGGAAGCACAGGGCCTCCGCCACCAGCCGGGAATATTCGCCGAACAGGATGCGGATGTCCTGCAGGTCCTGCGCGGTGGTTGCCGGGGCGATGTACAGCACCAAAGCATTCTACAATTCAACCGCCATGCGCCTGCACCAGGTCAAGATCGATTTTGTCGCCGAGCAGGACCGCATGCTGATGCTGATCGCGGCCAGCGAGCAGGTCGAAGTGCGCATGTGGCTGACGCGCCGCTTCGTCAAGCTGCTCTGGCCGCTGCTGGTGAAGCTGGCCGAGGAGGCGAGCCCGCGCATCCGCACCCAGCCCAATCCCGAGGCGCGCAAGGCCCTGCTCAACATTGAGCACGAGCAGGCGGTCTCGAAGGCCAACTTCTCGCGGCCCTACGACAACAGCAGCCGCGCCACGCCGCTGGGCGCCGAGCCGCTGCTGCTGGCGCGCATCCAGACCGGCCATGATCCCAACGGCCATCCGGTGGTCGCGATGCACCCCTCCGAAGGCCAGGGCGTGACCCTCACGCTCGATCCCGTCCTGCTGCACTCGGTGTGCCGCCTGTTGCAGGCGGCGGTCAAGAAAAGCGACTGGGACATGGAACTCAAGCTGCCGGGCGTCGAGCCGCAGGACGTGCAGCCCGAGCGCAGCCGGCGGACCATTAACTGACGATCAAATTCGCTTCTCGTCGGCGCACCGACCTTCGATCCGTCTATTTGTATCTGCAGGTATATTCCTTTCTCGGTGGCGAAGCGCCACCGAACAACCCGACTCCTCAACGCAACCGACCGGCCACGAGCGGCCGTCGGCCGATTGAAAACATTACGCCGTCGGTCAATCAAGAGCGGATTGATGCCACCGAAGGTGAGAGAGCTGGTCGCGGAGCTGCAGAAACCGGGGTTCGTGGATCGGGGCGGGAAGGGCAGTCACCGGAACTTCGTTCACCCAAAGGTTTCCAAACCAATCACAATATCGGGTGCGTCCGGCGAGGACGCAAAGCACTATTTGATCCGCGCGGTGAAGCGGGCGGTAGAGGAGTCGAAATCATGAAAGAGAGCGCGAGATACGCGAAGATCGTGGAGTGGTCCGAGGAGGACCAGTGCTACGTGGGCAGTTCGCCAGGGTTGGTCTACGGCGGATGCCACGGTGCGGACGAGGCCAAAGTTTTTGCCGAGCTTTGCCAGGTCGTTGAAGAAGCGATCGCCCTCTATCACGTGGACGGCAAACCCCTTCCTCCTGCCACTTCGGGCCGGGATTTCGCGAACAAGATGCAGAGTGTTGCTTGATGAGCCTTGCGGCGTCGATCCAGGAAAAGGTCAAAGGCCTGCTGCCCGACCTGCTCGGCATCGAGTTCACCGACGTCACCCCGGACAAGGTGGTCGCGCAGCTGGCGGTGAGGAAGGACCTGTGCACGGTGGGCGACAACCTGCACGGCGGCGCCATCATGGCCTTCGCTGACACGCTGGGCGCGGTGGCGGCGATCCTGAACATGCCGGAGGGGTCGCGCACCACGACCATCGAGTCGAAAACCAACTTCATCGGCGGGGCGCCGGCCGGAACCCGCGTGATTGGCGAGTCTGTTCCGGTGCACAAAGGCCGCACCACGGTGGTCTGCCAGACCAGCATTCGCAGCGAGGCCGGCAAGTTGGTAGCCCTTGTTACGCAAACCCAGCTCGTGATTGCCTCTACTTAAGGGGTATAATCCGAGTTCCTTAGTTTTCAAGGCATTACGTCATTAGCTCAGGTTTCGAAAAACTGGGCTTGATCCCGCCGCTGCTGCAAGCGGTGAAAGACCTGGGCTACGAAAATCCGAGCCCGATCCAGGAACAAGCCATCCCCCTCGTCCTCGCGGGCCGCGATCTCATGGCGGGTGCCCAGACCGGCACCGGCAAGACGGCGGCGTTCGCGCTCCCGACGCTGCAGAACCTCGCGCCGCACGCGAGCTCCTCCGCGTCCCCCGCGCGCCATCCGATCCGCGTGCTTGTGCTCACGCCGACGCGCGAACTCGCGGTGCAGGTGGAAGAGAGCTTCCGCGACTACGCCAAGCACATGCCGCTGCGCACCTGCATCGTCTACGGCGGCACGGACATGAACGCCCAGATCCTGGCGCTGCGCAAGGGCGTCGAGATCCTCGTCGCCACGCCCGGCCGGCTGCTCGACCACGTGCAGAACAAGACGCTGATGCTGAACCAGGTCTCGGTGCTGATCCTGGACGAGGCCGACCGCATGCTGGACATGGGCTTCATGCCCGACATCAAGCGCATCATCGCGCTGCTGCCGCCGGTGCGGCAGAACCTGCTCTTCTCCGCGACCTTCCCGGATGAAATCCGCAAGCTCACCAAGACGCTGCTCAAGAATCCCGCCGAGGTGCAGATCGCGGCGCGCAACGCCACCGCCGATTCGATCACCCACGTGGTGCACCCGTGCGCGCGCGAGAAGAAGCGCGAGCTGCTGTGCCACATCATCCAGTCGCGCGGCCTGAAGCAGGTGCTCGTCTTCACCGGCACGCGCATCGGCGCCAACCGCCTCGCGCACCAGCTGCGCGCCAACCACATCCAGGTCGACGCCATCCACGGCGACAAGACCCAGTCCGAGCGCGAAGCCGCGCTGGAAGCCTTCAAGACCGGCAAGACCACGGTGCTGGTCGCCACCGACGTCGCCTCGCGCGGCCTCGACATCGAAAGCCTGCCGCAGGTCATCAATTTCGACATCCCGCACTCTCCCGAAGACTACGTGCACCGCATCGGCCGCACCGGCCGCGCGGGCCTGACGGGCGAGGCGATCTCGCTGGTGGCGCCGGAGGACATGGAGGCGCTGGCCGCGATCGAGAAGCTCATCAACAAGAAGCTGGAGCGCGTGATGATGCCGGGCTTCGCCAATGTCGGCACCGTGGCGACAATGGTGAGCGGGGAGCATGCCGGCGGTGGCGCCGGGCGATCCCGGTCGGGATCCCAGCGCAGGCCCGAGCGCGAGCGCCGGCCGCCGCAGCAGAAGTCCCAGCATCCCAATCCGCACCAGCCCGCCACCGCACCGCACAGCGCTCCGCATCACGCCGCGCCCAAAGCGGCCCAGAAGCACCACGACCCGATTTTTTCCAAGCCCTACGAACCCGGTACTGCTGCCCCGGTTGCCGCCAAGACGGCTGCAGAATCCTCCGGCGGTCTCGGCAAGCGGCGTGAACGGCCGGTCGCCTCGCTGCTGGGTGGCCTGAAACGAGCCTAGTAGGGCAGTACCGCTTCAGGCTTGAGCGGCTGCAGGACTCGCCGAAATTCGTCCTGGATGCGCTTCATCGCGTCCTGAGTGTCTCCCTCGAAGCGCAGCACGATGACCGGCGACGTGTTCGATGCCCGCGCCAGTCCGAAGCCATCGTCGAATTCCGCGCGCACGCCGTCGATCGTCAGCACGCGGCGCGCGCCGGGGAAGGGCTTCATCGCCTGCAGTTTCTCCATCAGCGCGTGCGGCTCGCCTTCGGAAAGCTTCCAGTTGAGTTCCGGCGTGGAGGGCGCGTCGGGAAGCTCTTCCAGAATTCCACTTGCATCTGCTTCTCTGGAAAGAATCTCGAGCAGCCGCGCGCCGCAGTAGAGCGCGTCGTCGAAGCCGTACCAGCGTTCCTTGAAGAAGACGTGGCCCGACATCTCGCCCGCGAGCGGGGCGCCGCTCTCCCGCAGCTTCGCCTTGATGAAGGAATGCCCGGTCTTCCAGATCACCGGGCGCCCGCCGTGCTTCTCGATCCAGGGCGCGAGCAGGCGCGTGCATTTCACGTCGTAGATGATCTCGGCGCCCGGATTGCGTGACAGCACGTCTTTCGCGTAGAGCATGAGCTGGCGGTCGGGGAGGATGATCTGGCCGCGCTTGGTCACCACGCCAAGGCGGTCGCCGTCGCCGTCGAAGGCGAGGCCGATTTCCGGATCTTTCTCCCTTAAAACTGAAATCAAATCCTTCAGATTCTCGAGCTTGGAGGGATCGGGGTGGTGGTTGGGGAAATTGCCGTCCACCTCGGAGAAGAGCTCCGTGACTTCGCAGCCCAGGCGCCGGAAAAGCCGCGGTGCGATGACGCCGGCCACGCCGTTGCCGCAGTCGATGGCGACCTTCATCGGCCGGGCGAGCTCGACGTCGCCCACAATGCGTTCGACGTAGGCATCGAGCACGTCCACGCTGCTGCGCTTGCCGCTGCCCCCGGCAAGCTTGCCGGACCCGCCGGAATGCTTGCCCGCCTCGACGCGGCGGCGCAGGTCCTGGATCTCCCCGCCCGAGAGGGTGCTGCCCGCCACCACCATCTTCAGGCCGTTGTATTCGCCAGGGTTGTGGCTGCCGGTCACCATCACGGCGCTGTGCGTGGCGAGGTGATGGGCGGCGAAATAAGTGACCGGCGTCGGCA
>CXWL01007269.1_pt1 | contig 28418 bp, 34 predicted proteins | sample 590931 | NCBI WGS metagenome assembly CXWL01 (sample SAMEA3498368, study PRJEB10139) | groundwater metagenome | biome: water well; material: biofilm material | place: Germany | collected 2015-04-27 | reverse complement strand
GACGCGAGCACCATCGCACAAAACAACGCCCCAAACAGCGCCCGCCACTCTTCTCGCACCTGCAATGCCGCCGCCATTAATTTCGCCCCTCCTCGAGAAGTCTGCGCCCGATCACCTGCGCCTGGATTTCGCCAGCGCCCTCAAAGATGTTCAAGATGCGCGCGTCGCAGAGCACGCGGCTAATCGGATATTCGAGCGCAAAGCCGTTGCCGCCATGGATTTGAAGCGCGTTGTCCGCCGCCGCCCAGGCGACGCGCGCGGCCAAGAGTTTCGCCATGCCCGCTTCCAGATCGCAGCGTTTGCCTGAGTCCTTGCGGCGCGCAGCGAAATAGGTGATTTGCCGGGCCGCCATGATTTCAGCGGCCATCATGGCGAGCTTGTTGGAGACTCGTGGAAACGCGAAAATTTCCTGGCCGAATTGCTTGCGCTCCAGCGCATAGCTCAAACCCAATTCGAGTGCGCATTGGGCGACGCCGACGGCGCGAGCGGCGGTCTGAATGCGTGCGCTCTCGAACGTCGCCATCAGCTGTTTGAAACCCTGACCTTCCTCGTCGCCGAGCAAGCAGGCGCCCGCTACGCGGAAGCCGTCAAAGCCGATCTCGTATTCCTTCATGCCACGATAACCGAGCACCGCGATCTCGCCCCCGGACATGCCAGGCGCAGGGAAGAAATCGTTAGCCGTTCCGCGCGGTTTTTCGGCAAGCAACATCGAAAGGCCGCGATGATCGTCGCTGCTTGGATCGGTGCGCACCAAAAGCGTCATTAGATCGGCGCGCGCAGCGTGAGTGATCCACGTCTTGTTGCCCGTGACGACATAATCGCCGTGCACCTTTTGAGCGCGCGTCTGGATACTCGCAAGATCAGAGCCGGTGTTCGGTTCTGTAAACACCGCTGTCGGGAGAATTTCACCGCTGGCGATTCTCGGCAACCAATGCGCTTTCTGCTCCGGCGCGCCGCCGCTCATGATCAGTTCAGCCGCGATCTCGGAGCGCGTGCCGAGCGAACCGACGCCGACATAACCGCGCGACAATTCTTCCGACACAACGCACATGGCCGTCTTGCCCAACCCCGAGCCGCCATATTGCTCGGGGATAGTGAGCCCAAATACGCCGAGCGCGCCCATGTGCTCGATAATCTCAATCGGGATCAGTTCGTCGCGCAAATGCCAGCCATGTGCGTAGGGAACCACTTCGGCTTCAGCGAATTTCCGGAACTGGTCGCGGATCAATTCGAAGTCGGCGTCGAGGCCGGTGTTCTCAAACGTCGCACGCCCGCGCGCCTCGCGCAGCAATTCCGCCAGACGCGTCTTCTCGCTTTGGGAGATGCCAAGAGTTACCCCAGGCGCTGCGACCGCAAAATCGGCGGGGCGGATCGTCTCCACCTGCGTCATTGGCAGGCCGCCAGCGAGCTGAGAGGCGTACTCGGCAGCAACCAGATGCGCGAGCAGGCGCTCGGTTTCGCCAAACGCACCCTTTGCACTCAGGGCCCCCGCCCAGGCCGCGACTTCGCGCAACGCCTCCGCATAGGTCGCGACCCATGCCAAACCATGCACCAAGTGCTGCTCACGATCGAGAAGCGCGCGATCGATCTTGCCCTCAACCGTCACTCGCGAGCGCACCGCGTCGCGCGCAGCCTTGACGTAGCGGGCCGCCTCTGCGGCCGTCGTATCCAATCCTGAGAGAAATTCGCCGTCCATTCTGCCTCGCGATTCCGCGTCAAGCTTAGCCTGGCGCCCCGCTCCGGCAAGGGCGGTCAGGCGGCGACGCCGAACAAGGCGCCCACGCCCGCGGTCAACGCCATCGCCAGAGCGCCCCAGAGCGTGACCCGAGCCGCCGCTCGCGCCATACCCGCCCCGCCAGCGCCCGCACCGAGCGCTCCAAGGCCTGCCAAAAACACGAGCGAGGTTGCGCAAACCGCGATGCTCATCTGCGCAAGCGGGAAAAGCGCGGCGACCAGCAGCGGCAACGCGGCCCCTGCGGCGAAGGTAAGCGCCGAAGTGAAGGCGGCCTGGATCGGCCGCGCGCGGGTGAACTCAGAGATGCCCAGTTCGTCGCGAGCATGGGCGGCGAGTGCGTCCTTCGCTGTCATCTGCTCGGCCACCTGGCGCGCCAGCGCCGGTTCGACGCCGCGCGCGCTATAAATTTGCGCCAACTCCTCCAGTTCGAACTCCGGCTGCGATACGAGCTCGCCCCGCTCACGCGCGAGATCGGCCTGTTCGGTGTCGCTTTGCGAACTCACCGAGACATATTCTCCCGCCGCCATCGACATCGCGCCCGCCACCAGCCCAGCGATTCCGGCGACCATAACCGCCTCGCGCGAAGCGCCAGCCGCGGCGACACCGACGATCAAGCTCGCCGTCGACACAATCCCGTCATTGGCGCCGAGCACAGCCGCGCGCAGCCAGCCGATGCGGGAGACATTGTGGCGTTCGAGGTGACGGACCATGGACGTAGCTTCCGATTCTGGGATTTTTCTGGCGATTTCCGCGGGACAAGTCCGCATGATAGCGCCGCTAGGGGAGGTTCCCAATGAGTGAAATTGACTATGTCGGCCCTTTGACAGAGCGGCAGGCCGGCAAATTGCCCGACCATCTGAACCTCGAATGGCTGCAGGCGCGGCCGAGCTTCGTGCGCGGGCGCTTCATTGTCGCCGAGCGCCACATGGCGCCGAACGGCTTCATGCATGCCGGCAGCGTGGTGACGCTGGCGGACTCAGCGTGCGGCTATGGTTGCTTCATTTCGTTGCCGACGGGCGGGACAGGGTTCACCACGGTGGAGCTAAAGACGAACTTCCTCGGCACCGGCAAATTGGGCGACGTGATCGTCGCCGAAGCGCGCCTGGTCCATGGCGGCCGCACGACGCAAGTGTGGGATGCGGAGGTGAAGAACGAAACCGCGGGCAAAACGATAGCGCTGTTCCGCTGTACGCAGATGGTGCTGTATCCGAGGTGAGGGGCGGCCGAGCTGCATGAGCTCAGACCGGCCTTCGCCGTTTACGGTCCAACACCGCAGGCGGTGTGGAGGTCAGTTGAGCAGAAGCCAGCAATAGCCGAAATAGTGCAGCAACAAAAACCCGCCTTCCAGGCGGTTGACGCGACCGCCGGTGTTAGCGTGCAGCATGATGAGCAGGGTCGCCACATAAAGCGCGGCCCAATCCCTCGCTAAAAGATCCGCCGGAACCGTGATCGGCTGGACGAGTGCGGTGACGCCGAGAATGCCCAAGATGTTGTAGATGTTTGAGCCGATGATGCCGCCGAACGCCACGTCGGATCGCCCCTTCAGCGCGGCCGTCACGGACGTGACGAGTTCCGGCAAAGAGGTGCCCAACGCGACGATGGTTAGTCCGATGATGGTTTCCGATAAGCCCGCCGCGCGGGCGACCGTCTTTGCGCCGCCGACCAGCAGATCAGCGCCAAACACCAGCATAACCAAACCAATTATTGCAAGGCCGCCTGATTGCCAAAACGGCGTTGGCGTCGGCTCATGCAGCTGACCCTCTGCTTCATGCATTCGCGCCGCGGGCCCGCTCTTGCGCTCCGCGAGATAGACAAAAAGCACATAACCGATGAGCGCAGCCAGAAACGCCGCTCCAGTGATGCGGGAAATCTCGTCCACGACGACCGCAACGCCGATGAAGGCGAGCGTTGCGATCAACATCACCCAACCATCGCGCTGCAGCGCCTTGGGATCGACGACAATCGGCCGCGCGATCGCGACCAGCGCGAAGATTAACAGCACATTTGAGATGTTGGAGCCGACCACGTTGCCCACGGCTATTGCGGGTGATCCCGACAGCGCAGCACTAAGGCTGGCGGCGAGCTCGGGCGATGAGGTGCCGAACCCCACCAGCGTCAGGCCGATCATTAGCTCGGAAACGCCAAACTTGCGGGCGACGCCAACGGCGCCCCGGACGACGAACTCTCCGCCAAGCGCAAGCAGCACCAAGCCGCCGCCCAGCGATGCGACCACAGGAACCCAATCCATCACCACCATCCCCTCGACGAACCGCCGCCAATACCCCATGCAAGGGAGCGCGGCCATTGATCAAACTGCAGGGGCGCCGGAGCGATTTGCGCCAGCTTGGCAGGGGTCGCCACATCCTTACCAGCGGCGGGGTCGATCCAGAGGCGTCAGGAGATCGCCGATTTCGCCGTGACAACAGGGTGGTTGAACTCGCGGGCGGCGTAGGCGAGAGCCGCGCGAATATCCTGGGGCGTTAGATTCGGGAACGCCTCGATGATATCGGCCTCGCTCATGCCGGCGCCGAGCATCTCCAGCACTTCGGCCACGGTTATACGCGTGCCGGCGATGATTGGCCTGCCGCTGCGGACGCCCGCAACGGTTACAACGCGATCCATGCGGTCAGTTTACAGCAAACCTGCGCGTACGCCAGCGACGCGGTAAAGTAAGGCCTCTGTAAGCGGCGTCCTACTTAATCTTGCCTTCAGTGAACTCAACATGCTTGCGCGCGATCGGATCGTACTTCTTGAACTTGAGCTTTTCGGTCTTGGTGCGCGGGTTTTTCTTGGTGACGTAGAAATAGCCCGTGTCCGCCGATGAATTGAGGCGGATCTTGATGACTGTCGGCTTGGCCATGACGGGCTCGGATTTACTCGGGGGTTCAAGGAAGCGGCGGAAAATAGGGGCGGCGGCGGATAAGTCAACGTGGGAAATCTTCGCTCAGGCCACGCCGCCACCCTCGCCCTCCTTTGGGAGGGAGAGGGCAGGGTGAGGGTGGAGCACCGGCGCCACTTGATTTCACGACTTGTGCTGCTGGACCCGCGTTCGAACCACGGCGCTGCCCCTCACCCTGCCCTCTCCCCCTCTCGGGGGCGAGGGTTCACACGCAGCCGCTCCATGGCGTGCGCGCCCCTGCTCCAGCGCAGAAATGGCGGGTCGAGCGCTTCCCCGGCGAGGCGCGCGCGCACTTCCTTGAGCACGAACCGGGTGATCGAGGGCAGGTCGAGCGCCTCGGCCTCCTCCAGGGGAAACCATTTCGTATGCAGCAATTCCTCGCCCGCCTCCGGCTCGTCATGGGCCAGGACCGCCTCGGCATCGGCCAGGAAGAACCGAGCGTCGAAACGGCGCGTCCGATGGGGCGGGGTAATCGCCCGGCAGACAAAGGCGAGTTTCGATAGGTCCGGGCCGTTTCCGCCGCCCAGAACCAGGCCTGCCTCCTCCCTAGTCTCTCGCACAGCGGCCAGCGCGAACGCCCGCGGCGGGCGCCGGACCTGGCCGCCTAGCCTGAGCAGCGCTTCGACTTCCGGGGCAAGCTCGGCTGCCGCCGGGAGGCGCGCATCCCCCGGGTCTACCCTGCCGCCAGGGAACACCCATTTGTCGGGCATGAAGACGTGCCCCTTGGCGCGCTGGCCCATCATCACTTCACGTCCGCCGCGCACCAGGATGAGGGTCGCGGCGTCCTTGGGTTTCATGGACTTAGGGCGCACGCCATCGGGGGGATCGAACGGCTTTTCGTCGGGGTTTAGCTCGAATTCCTTGGTCATGCCCTCTCACCTTACAGGGCGAAGCTTTGCTGTTGGAAGCCGCCTGCGCCGCGCCTATCGTCGCGCGAGCAAGACGGAGAACAAGATGGCGCGACGTAAACCAGGGCAAGGACAAACGGCGCTCATCACCGGGGCGTCGGCTGGCATCGGCGTGGACCTCGCCGAATGCTTCGCGCGCGACGGCTATGACCTTATCCTCACCGCGCGCAGCGAAGGCGCGCTCAACGAGGTGGCGCAACGCCTTGGCGCCGCGCATGGCGTGAAATCCCATGTGATCGCGCAAGACCTCGGCGCCATTGGCGGCGGCACGGCGTTGGCCAATACAATCAAGAGCCGCGTACTCGACGTGGATGTTGTCGTCAACAATGCCGGCTACGGCCATGCTGGCGCACTCACCTCCTCCGATCTCCCCACCCAACTTGGCATGATCGATCTCAACGTGCGCGCGCTGGTGGAGCTGACTTATCATTTATGGGACAGCATGCTGGCGAAGAAACGTGGCGGCGTGTTGAACGTCGCCTCCACCGCCGCGTTCCAGCCCGGGCCGCTGATGGCGAACTACTACGCCTCCAAAGCCTACGTGCTCTCTTTCTCAGAAGCATTGTGGGAGGAGTCGCGCGGAACCGGCGTGCATGTGAGCTGCCTCTGCCCGGGGCCCACAGTGTCCAAATTCCGCGAACGAGCCGGCACTGGAAAGACACGGCTTGCCAAGAACGCAGGCGCGGCGATGGCGTCAGCGCCGGTCGCGCGCGAGGGTTATGAAGGCTGGAAGCGCAACACGCGCGTGGTGGTGACGGGACTGCCGAACAAATTCATCGCCGGCTTCGGCAAGTTCATCCCACGCGCGACGCTGCTGCGCATGGTGCACAATTTGCAATCGCCGGCATGAGGGCGCTTCCAAGTGGGAGCGCGGCGCCTCCGGCGACGCATGCGCGGCCGGAGGCCACGCGCTCCAACTTCCGCGCATCAGGGCCCAGTCCCGCCACCCCGGCGAACGCGATCAACTTGACATGTAGCCCTTAGAGCTATATTTCATTGGTGGAGCCATGAGCGTTTACCAAACCAAGGAATTCGCTCGGTTCGCGCGAAAGAACAGATTGAACGCAGGTCCGCTGCTGCGTGCCGCCGCTGATGTCGCCGCCAGCAAATTCGACGCCGATCTCGGCGGCGGCGTGTTCAAGCAGCGGGTTGCGCGACCTGGCTCGGGCAAGTCGGGAGGTTTCCGCACGATCGTCCTCTTCCGAACCGGGCGACATTCGTTTTTCGTGTACGGGTTCGCGAAGAATGAACGCGCGAACATTTCAGCGAAGGAATTGAAGGCGTTGAAGAAGCTGGCCGATGAAATGCTTGGTTATTCAGCGGCGCAGATCTCCACCGCTCACAACGCGGGTGAATTAATCGAACTGGTGGAAGACGATGAAGACGAAGAAAACATCGAAACGTAGGCCCAGCGCCATCCTGGCGAGCGTCCACAAGACCGCCGCCGGCCTGCGCGCCGCCGGAATAATGGAGCAGGCCACTATGCGCGAATTCGATGCGCTGTGCCTCACGCCGGTCGCGCCGATGCGGCCGGAAGAAATTCGTGCGCTACGCCAGCGCGAGCAAGTATCCCAGCCCGTTTTCGCGCATTACCTGAATGTGCGGAAGGACGCGGTGAGCAAATGGGAGCGGGGCGAGAAAAAACCCGACGGGCCCTCGTTGAAGCTCTTGAACCTGGTTAAAGCGAAGGGACTGAATTCGATCGCCTAAAACCCCGGAGCCCCCCCGATGAGCCTGCACGGAAGCTACGATCCCAACAACCTCTTCGCCAAAATCCTGCGCGCGGAGATTCCGTGCGTGAAGGTGATGGAGGACAATGTCGCGCTCGCGTTCATGGACATTTTCCCGCAATCGCACGGGCACACTCTGGTTGTGCCCAAGGACGTCACGGCGCGGAATTTCCTGGAATTGCCGCGCGAGAAAATCGGGCCCTATCTGGAGCGCGTGCAGCGCGTCGCACTCGCCGTCGAAGAAGCGCTGAAGCCCGATGGTCTCGTAATCACGCAATTCAATGGCGCGCCGGCAGGGCAGACCGTCTTTCACCTGCATTTCCACATCATCCCGCGCTACGAAGGCGAGAAGCTTGCCGGCCATGGGCACTCGAACAAGGCCGATACGGCAGCGCTGGAGGCGCTAGCGGCGCAGATCGCGGCGGCGCTGTGAGCTAAGGCCAAACTTATCCGCGCCCGCTAATGGCGCGCCGGACATAGTCGCGCGCCTTCTCCAGCGCCCGCAGCAGCGCCGATTGCCGAGGCGGTGGCGGCGGGGCCGGCGGTTCGGCTTCACCCATCATCGAATAATCGTCCGAGGAACCCAGAACGTCGCTCTCGCGATCGCCGGGAGCGTTGGTCTCATCCCGCTCCTCCTGCGCCTGAAACTCCGCTGCGTGCGCTTGCGCGTCGAGCGCTTGCGCCAGCCATTCTCCCTGGTCGGCAGGGAGGCTCGCGACTTCCTGGGCCAGCGCGTCGCTCACGATTTCGCTGTCCACCAGTTCGCCGGCGATCCGCGCCAAGCGATCGCAGGTTGCGGCGTCGAAGGCGCTTGCGGCGCATTGCGACAGCACGCCGTCGCGAACGCTCGCGTCGGCTAACGCCGGAGAGGGCGCTGCCCAACCCGCCCCAAGCAGCGCCATCGAAACTATGAACGCGCGCATTTCATTACTCCCTGTTCTGCGCCGGTTGCGGCGTCGCCACGCGCCCGGCATTGGGGCGAAACGTGAAGGTGGCGCCGGTGTCGGTGATAAGAAAATCAACCGGGATCTCCACGTTGGCGCCGCACACTCGCAGCGTCCACAGCTCCGACCAACGCTGGCCAGGGCCTGCGCCGGTAGGCTGCGCCGAAACGACGGAGTGAATGAAACGCGTCCCGGTCATGTCCGCGCAGCGCGCCACCACGCCCGCGGCCGCAATCGCCGGCGCTTGCGCGTCCATCATCAGCTTAAGCGACGCCAAGGTCTCTCCGGGCACCATAGAGACGATGGCGGTGTCGTCGGGCCGGTGCAGCACCATGAAGTTCGGCATGAAGGAATTGCCGCAACCCTCCAACATCATACGTTCCTGGTAGAACGACGCCCCACCATCACTAAGGGTCGCGGTAAACGCATCGCTATGAGAAATGTCGGCGAAGTGGAGCGAGCGTGCCGTAATGCTCGGACACGCGCCGAGCCCGCGCCCGACCTGCGCGACCGCGTCGCGGAGGCGCTCCTCGTAGCTCATGCCGCCTGCGTTCAATTCCGCAGGCCGGTTCGCGACGCCTTCCAGAACGATTTCCTGCGCCGCCGCCGGGGTCGTGGCGAGCGCGAGCGCAAACGCAAGGGCGGCGAGGAGGCGCATCACGCCTTCTCCGGCTTGCGGCCGAACGAGAGCAGGCCGCGACTTTCCTGATGATAGCTGAACTTCAGCTTTTCCTTGTCCTGCGGATCGAGGTCGATCTTCACGATGCCGCCATTCTTGAGTTTGCCGAACAGCAATTCGTCCGCCATCGGCTTTTTGATTTTCTCCTGAATCAGGCGCGACAAGGGACGCGCGCCGAAGCTTTCGTCATAGCCCTTGGCGGCGAGCCAATCGGCGGCGCGGTCGGTGATCTCGATCTGCACGTTGCGCTCGGCCAATTGGCCTTCGAGCTGAATGATGAATTTCTGCACCACGTTGCGCACAACGCTTGGCGGCAGGCCATTAAACTGGATCGACGCATCGAGCCGGTTGCGGAACTCAGGCGTGAACAGATTTTTGATCGCCTCTTCGTTCATGAAATCCTTCTTGCCGGCGCCGAAACCAATGCCCTGCTTGGCGGCGTCCGCCGCGCCGGCGTTCGTGGTCATGATCAGGATCACATTGCGGAAGTCGACCTTCTTGCCGTTCGCGTCGGTCAGCGAGCCGTGATCCATCACTTGCAACAGGATGTTGAACAGATCGGGGTGCGCCTTTTCGATCTCGTCCAATAGAAGCACCGAATGGGGATGCTGATCGACGCCGTCGGTGAGCAACCCGCCCTGATCGTAGCCGACATAACCGGGAGGCGCGCCAATGAGGCGGCTCACGGTGTGGCGCTCCATGTATTCGCTCATATCGAAGCGTAGGAGCTCGATGCCCATGACATTCGCAAGCGAGCGCGCGACTTCGGTTTTGCCGACGCCGGTTGGACCCGCGAACAGATAGCAGCCGATTGGCTTTTGCGGTTCGCGCAAGCCCGCGCGCGCCATCTTGATCGCGGCGGCGAGCTGATCGATCGCGTCATCTTGACCGAATACCACGCGTTTCAGGTCGGCATGCAGCGACGCCAGCATCTCGGAATCGTTTTTCGACACCGATTTCGCCGGTATCCGCGCCATCCGCGAGACAACCTCCTCCACCTCTGCGACATCGATGATTTGTTTGCGCTCCTTGGCCGCGAGCAACATCATCGAGGCGCCGGCCTCGTCGATCACATCGATGGCTTTGTCCGGCAATTTGCGGTCGCCCATGTGACGCGAAGAGAGTTCCACCGCGATCTTGATAGCGTCGTCAGTGTATTTGACCTTGTGATACTCTTCGAAATACGGCTTCAGCCCCATGAGGATTTTGATCGCATCCGGGATCGAGGGCTCGTTGACGTCGATCTTCTGGAACCGGCGCGCCAAGGCGCGGTCCTTCTCGAAGTGCTGGCGATATTCCTTGTACGTGGTCGAGCCCATGCAGCGCAGATGGCCCGATTGCAGCGCAGGCTTAAGCAGGTTCGACGCATCCATTGCGCCTCCGCTGGTAGCCCCAGCGCCGATGACGGTGTGAATTTCATCGATGAACAAAACCGCCTTCGGGTGGTTCTCGAGTTCCTTCATCACGCTTTTCAGGCGCTCTTCGAAATCGCCGCGATAGCGCGTGCCCGCCAGGAGCGAACCCATATCGAGCGAGAAAATGGTGGCGTCCGCCAACACCTCCGGCACCTGCTTTTCATTGATCTTCCGCGCCAGCCCTTCGGCGATGGCGGTTTTGCCGACGCCGGGATCGCCAACCAGCAGCGGATTGTTTTTCTGACGCCGGCAGAGGATCTGGATCGCGCGCGTCACTTCCGCTTCGCGCCCGATCAGCGGATCGATCTTGCCTTCCTTGGCTTTCTTGTTGAGATCGACGCAATAGGCGGCCAGCGCTTCCTGGCCTGACTTCACCACGCGTTCGCCGTCGTCCTCATTGGCGCCGCGCACCGGCCTTGGCTGCGCAGCGCCGGCGCGCTTGGGCAAGCCGTGGGCGATGTAGTTCACCGCATCGTAGCGGGTCATGTCCTGCTCTTGCAGGAAATAGGCGGCGTGGCTTTCGCGTTCGGAGAACAACGCCACCAGCACATTGGCGCCCGTTACTTCGCGAGCGCCGGAAGAATCCACATGCAGCATGGCCCGCTGCAACACGCGCTGGAAGCCGGCGGTGGGGCGCGGCTCTTCGTGTTCGCGATTGGGTATGACCAGATTGTCGAGCTCGGTCTCGAGATAGGCGTTCAAGTTCATGCGCAATTTCTCGAGATCGACCTTGCAGGCGTGCATCACTTGGCCCGCTTCTTCGTCGTCGATCAGCGAGAGCAGCAAATGCTCAAGCGTCACGAACTCGTGGCGATGCTGGGTAGCCAGAGCGAGCGCACGCCGGAGCGTGAGTTCAAGCGTGCGGGAGAAAGTCGCCATCTTATTCCTTTTCCATCGTGCATTGCAGCGGATGTTCTTGTTGGCGCGCAAGGTCCAGCACCTGCGCCACCTTGGTTTCGGCTACGTCGAAGGTAAAGACGCCGCACAGCCCCACCCCGTTCTGGTGGACATGCAGCATGATCGTGGTCGCCTCTTCCCGCGATTTTGCGAAAAAGCGCTCCAAAACGTAGACGACGAATTCCATCGGCGTGAAATCGTCATTCAGAATGAAGACCTTGTAGAGCGGCGGTTTCTGGGTGCGCGTCAGGGTCTGCGTGCCGGCGCCTGCTTCGCCGCCGCCGCGATCCTCGTCCTCCCAGGGGTCGCCGCTCATCCTGCACCGCTCGCGCGCCTGTCCGCTGGCTCGACATCGAGCGGCGGATTCACGTGCAGCTCAATCTATGGATCGTTGCGCCAGATGGAAGGGGCGAACGTGCTCTATTGCGCGCGAGCAAGACGCAAAACGGGCCCAGCTTTTCGGCCGGGCCCGTCAAGACATTCAGATTTCGCAACGAAGCCCGCGCGTTAGCGGACCGCGCCGGCCTGGATCAGGGTGCCGACGGCGTTCACGCGCTCGTTGATCGGCGCCAGCGTTTCCTTGGCGAGGCCGGAGGCGAGTTCGGTGAAACTGGAAAGTTCAGCGACATAGGCCTCGACCGAAGTCTTGGCGTAGGCGTTCTGCTTTTCCACGAATTCCTGGACGCTCTTGGAGGTCATGAGCGCCTTGGTCGCGTTCACATGATTTTCGATCGCTTGCTTGGAAAAGGCCACTGAGCGGGCCGAGAGCGTCTCGAAGCCCTTTTGAGCGGCCGTCGCCGAGGCGACCCAAGCTTCCACATTGCCCTTGCCGAAGGCTGAAACTTCCGCAAACGCAGCCAGGCCGCGATCGATATTCTCGCGCACAGCTTCGGTCGAAGCAGCGGTCACTTGCTCAAAAGCTTCGGTCGGGTTTTTTGCAGTGCGGGAGGTTTTCGCGGTCGCCATGGGGATTTTCTCCGGAATTGATGCCTTCCACCGCCCAAAAGGCAGTGATTGGAGGAGAATATGTTATGCTGCGACTGCGAAGTCAACAGAATTTTTGCTGCACTGCAACATAATATCGCAAGATCGCCTTTTGGGAGAATGGCGTGATCGAGGCGCTGCGGCAACGTAAGCTTAACCGGATTACTGAAACTGTAAGCTGCGCGGCACGCTAATTGCCTGATTTTATCCCAGATTGCACAGGATGGGATGTCGATGAGGTCAGCCGGTTCCAAATCGCCCCGTCTAATCGGGGCGGCCCTTGCAGCTATGATCATATGCGGCGCCAGCCCTGCGGCGGCGGATGATCGCTACGCGGCCATTGTGATGGACGCCCGAACCAACGAGGTCCTGCTCGAAGACCAGGCCAACGAGATTCGCTATCCGGCCTCGTTAACCAAGATGATGACGCTTTACATGATGTTTGAGGCCCTGGAGCGGGGCGACATCAGCATGAGCACGCGCCTGACAGCGTCACGGAACGCTTCTCGCCAGCCCCCCTCTCGCCTCGGCCTCCAGTGCAGCCGACGCCGGGGTTGCGACACCATCACCGTTGAGCAAGCGATTAACGCGCTCGTGGTCCAGTCGGCAAACGATGTGGCCACACTGGTGGCCGAGCGCCTGGGCGGCAGTGAAGCGCGGTTCGCCGCCAACATGACAGCCCGCGCCCGCCAGCTGGGCATGGCCGACACCCGGTTCGTGAATGCCAGCGGTTTGCCCAACCCCAGACATCAAAGCACGGCGCGTGATATGGCCATCCTCAGCCAGGCGCTGTGGCGGGATTTTCCCGAATATTACTCAGTCTTTCAGACGCCGGACTTTTCCTGGCGCCGCGGCGGCGGCCGCAACCACAATCGCCTGCTCGGCCAGGTAGAGGGCGTCGACGGCATCAAAACCGGTTACACGCGGGCGTCCGGCTTCAATCTGGCGTCCATGGCCGAGCGCAACAATCGCCGAGTTATTGTCGTGGTGCTGGGCGGCGAAAGCGCCACGGCGCGCGACTCGCAGGTGGCGTATTTGATCGAAGGCGCGTTTCAGGAATTTGCCCGGCGCGACGATCCGAACGCTGCGTTGGCGAGCCTGCCCGCGCCGCGCCTAGACACGCAGACGCCCCCAGGCGAACTCGCCTCGGTCAGCGCCACTTATACCCGCGCTGACGGCATGGTGGTGGAGACCATGTCCGGCCTTGCCCGCGAGCAGAGCCAAGGCGACGCCAACGACGACCAAAACACTGAAGAAGCAAACTGATCTAAGTGTGGCGAATCTGAAATTCGCAAGATCATGATGGCAAGCGCTGAGCGAATTTCAGATTCATCAGCCACACTATAACCTATTGATTCTAGTGTCCCTGATGGATTTGAAGTTCGCATCGCGCGCGATCCAAATAACTGTGCGAACTTCAAATCCGGGACACTAGTTCCGTTTGCGTAGCAAACGGTCGCGCGCTGCGGTGAGGCGGGCTGCACGGTCGTGGCTGCCGCCGCGATCGGGATGGGCCTTCGCCATCTTGTCGCGATAGGCTTGCCGGATTTCAGCTTCGCTGGCGTTAGCGCCAACTCCAAGAACCCGGCGCGCCTCGATGTCGCGCGCATCCTCAGCAAGGACCGGTGTTCGCCGCGCCAACAGCTTTGGCCCGATATACCATGCAATCACCGCCAGCGCCGCCAGAACCAGCGCCGTCCTCATTGAGCCGCGAAAACCAAGCACCGCAGCGCCACCGGCCAACGCGATCGCCGGCCAGCGCGGTGCGAGCGCCGCACGCCATGCGCCGGCCATGCGGGTAAGCAACAAAAGCCCAAAGATCAGGGCAAGGACGACCAGCGCCGGCAGCATGAGCCGTTCTTAAAGCGTCTGCCCTCAAAAGCGACTCTGGGAGCAAGTCCTAGCCTTAGAACTTCAACGCCTCACCTTCGAGGCCCGGCAATTTCAAGCTGACGAACAGATCGCGCAATTCCTGTCTCGCCGCGAGGTGGGTCATCCCCATTTCGCCCTCGCCGCCGGCGACGTTGAAATCGAGCAAGGTCAAGCCCTGGGGAAACAATTCACGGAAGATGACGCGTTCGGAAAGCCCGGGCGCCAATCGGAATCCAATGCGTGACGACAGCGTCTTCAGCGCGTCGCCGACCTTCTGCTTGTTCTTGGCTTCGATCCTGCTCGCCGAAAGGCGATTGCGAACCACAACCCAGTCGATAGGCGTGCGCTCGGCGGCCGCTTTGCGCTTGCGGCTTTCCCAGACCATTTCGCTGTAGATTGAGGGCCGGATAACCCCAGAACATTCAGGATCGACGTCCCCCAACAGATCGAAATCGATGAAACTGTCGTTGAGCGGCGTCACCAGGGTGTCGGCGCAGGCGTGCGCGAGGCGCGCCAGGTAGCTGTCACCGCCCGGTGAGTCGATGATGATGAAGGCGCAGGTTTCTCCCAACCGCCGCAGCGCGGCGCGAAATCCTGACTCATCCTCCCTCTCCGCGACGTCGAGCATACGCGCGCGGCTTTCATGCAATTCCAATATCTGCGGCGCCGGCAAGTGCACGCCGCGAGAGGCGATATGGCGGGCGCGGTTCTCAATATAGCGGGTGAGCGTACGCTGGCGCACATCGAGATCAAGCACGCCGGTGCGCCGACCCATGCGCATGAGCGCGACCGCCAGGTGCATGGCGACGGTGGACTTGCCCGCCCCGCCCTTCTGGTTGCCGACCACGATGACGTGGGCCTGCCGCGGCGACGGCTCAATGGCGTAGGCGAGCGTCATCGCGCCGCTCCGGCCGTGCGGCCGAGCGTCAACGTCCGAGGTGCAGACGCCAAGCGGAAACACATGGTCCAACCATCAATTTACAAGGTGAAGAACAGATTAACCGCCCTTGACGAGAACGTGCGTTAGCCCGATGCGGCTTCCATGAGTGCAGCGCTCCCAATCGTGCGAGATGTCGCGGCGCTGCGTGCGTCTGTGACGGCCTGGCGTCGCGAAGCGCGAAGCGTCGCTCTGGTTCCCACCATGGGGGCTTTGCACGAAGGCCATTTGTCGCTGATCCGGGCCGGCAAGGCGCGTTGCGACAAGGTGGTCGCAAGCCTGTTCGTCAACCCCCGCCAGTTCGCGCCGCAGGAGGATTTCGACCGCTACCCGCGCAACGAAGCCGGCGACGCCGCGTTGCTCGCCAGCGCGGGTTGCGATCTGCTGTTCGCGCCGGATCGGGCGGCGATGTACCCGGAGGGCTTCGCCACCAGCGTGATCGTCGCCAATGTCTCCACCCCGCTCGAGGGCGAGTTTCGACCGCACTTCTTTGCCGGCGTCGCCACAGTGGTGACGAAGCTATTGCTGCAATGCTCTCCCGACGCCGCTTTCTTCGGGGAGAAGGACTACCAGCAGCTTCTGGTGATCCGCCGCCTGGCGCGCGATCTCGACATCCCCGCCGAGATCGTGGGCTGCGAGACGGTTCGCGAGCCGGACGGCTTGGCGATGTCGTCGCGCAACGCCTACCTCTCGCAGGCGGAACGGGCGATAGCGGGGCGTCTCAATCTCATTCTCAAAGCGACGGCCGCAGCCATCCGCGGCGGGAGCGCGATCGCGGAAGCTGAGGCGGACATGCGCGCTGAGATCGCGGCCGCCGGCTTTGCCGCGATAGATTACGCTGCGGCATGCGACAGCGAAACGCTGGCGCCGCTATCGGACCTTTCGCGCCCCGGGCGAATTCTGGCCGCAGCCTGGATCGGCAAAACCCGCTTGATCGACAATCTGCCTATCTAAAACGCGCCTCACGCGAAACTGTGATCACGGCGCCTCAGTGTACGGAAAACCTCATCCATGGCGTTCAACGCCGGGATTCCCGGCCGCTTTGTGTCAAATTCGTGTTAATCAAAGCACTTCGACATCGTGCGGGCGTGCCGTGCGCGATTCCAGTTCTGAGAGGGAGAACCCGAAAATGACCACACGTGTGAATTTGTTGCGTGCGAGCTGTGCGCTGGTTCTGGGTCTGGTTGCGGCCCCAGTCGCGTTTGCCCAGGAAACCGAGGACGAAATCATCGTCACCGCAACCAAACGCGAGAGCTCAATCCAGGATGTGCCATTCTCGGTGAACGCCCAGACCCAGGAAGACATCGAACGCTCTGGCGCGACCAACCTTGAGGACCTTTCGCGCAACGTCGCGGGCATGTCGATCCAGAACCTTGGCCCTGGTCAGAGCCAAGTCGCCCTGCGGGGCGTGTCGGCGGGGCAGATCGTACGCGACCAACCAGGCGTGAAAGAGCAGGTCGGCGTCTATCTCGATGAATCGGTGATTTCACTCTCGCTGTTCACCCCCGACCTGGACCTCTACGACCTCAATCGGGTGGAGACCCTGCGCGGGCCACAAGGCACTCTTTTCGGCTCCGGTTCGGTCGGAGGGACGATCCGCTACATCACCAATCAACCTGATGCGTCCCAGTTCGAAGGCTCGCTTGAGGGCAGCTACAATACCATCACAGACGGCAGTTCGGGCGGCCACGTGAAGGGCATGATCAATATGCCGCTCATGCAGGACACGCTGGCCTTGCGCGTGACCGGTTATCACACTGAGTACGGCGGCTTCATCGACGCACTTCGCGAAGGCGGCGGCGTCACCGAAGACGTGAACGAGGGCGAACGCTCTGGTTTCCGCGCCGCTCTCTCCATGCAATTTGGGCCCAACCTCCAGGTGACGCCGCGGATTGTGTATCAGAGCGTTGAGGTCAACGGCTTCAACCGCCAGGAGGTGTACAACCTCTACGCCAACCCCTTCACCACCACCCGCCCAACCGTGACCTTCGGCGAACGACAACAATTCCTGCTGCTCGATGAGGAATTCTCGGACGAGACCTTCCTGGCCGATTTGACCGTCAATTATGACATGGGCGAAGCGGCGCTGACGTCCGTGACAAGCTTCCTCAATCGCGACATCCTTGTCAGCCGCGACGCAAGCGCGCTTACCGGGAGCGTCTCCGTCGACCTGGGATTCCCTGACGCCGGCGTGCTGCTGCCATCCAATCTGCGTGACACAACCGATCTTCGGCAGTTTACTCAGGAATTGCGGCTCGCCTCCGACGGCGACGGCCAGTTCCAGTGGCTAGTCGGCGGGTTCTTCTCTCACGTTGAGCGCGTATACGCACAGCGGTTGCCTACACCCGGCTACGATGTGGTTACAGACGCCACGCTCGGCGCCGGCACCGCCGTTGGCGCCGCCAACGGCTTCGGTCCAGATTCGCCATACAATGCCGATCTTCCCTACGACATCAGTCAATGGGCGCTGTTTGGAGAAGGGAGCATCGCGTTGACCGATCGTCTCACGGCGACACTGGGCGCGCGTTGGTACAAGTTCAACGAAGAACGCTCTTTCATCTCTGGCGGCGTCTTCTCGAACGCCGACAATCGTCGCGATAGCACCTCATCGGACGGCGCCACGCCGCGTGCAATGCTCAGCTATGAGGCAAGCGACGATCTCACCTTCAACGTGCAGGCCTCGCAGGGCTTCCGGCTGGGCGGCGTCAATGACCCGCTCAACATACCGCTTTGTTCGCCCTCTGACGTGGCGATCTTCGGCGGCTTCCAGGACTATGACGACGAGACCTCCTGGAACTACGAAGCCGGCTTCAAGATGTCGAACGGCGGTCTCACGTTCAACGCCGCCGCTTATTACAACGAAATCTCCGATTTGCAGGTCACGCTCGACGCGGGGTCATGCTCGTCGCGCATCTCGTTCAACGTTCCCGAAGCGCATGCGCAAGGGGTCGAAGCGGAATTTAGCTGGAGGCCGCTGGACGGATTAGAACTCTCGTTCGCCGGCAATTGGACCCAGGCGGAGTTCGACTCAACGGTTGTCGACGGCAGCAGCAACGTGATCGGCGGCATTGAGAAAGGCAACCGCCTCGCTTCCGTGCCTGAGTACCAGCTGGCTGCGACCGCGGCTTATTACTTCCCGCTTCCCGGCATTGGCCAGGACATGGAAGGCTTCGTCGCGGCATCCGCCCAGCATATGGGCAGCCGGTTCACGCAACCGAGCGACCAGGTGGATAACCCACGAAGCTTCGTCCACGGCCTGCCCTTCGCCGGCGCCCTTCCCACGGATGCTACCGTGGTCGATCTCGAACTCGACGCCTATACGATCATCAACCTGAACGCCGGCATCCAGAACGACGTGTGGGGCATTACCGCCTTCGTCAACAACGCCGCCGACGAGAACGCGAACCTCGCCTTCGACCGCGAACGCGGCGGGCGCGCCCGGCTTGCGTTCCACACCAACCAGCCCCGCACCATCGGGGTAACGGTGCGCCGCAACTTCTAAGTCGAGGCGACATCGCAACGATCAGAGCCGCGGGGCCCACCCCCCGCGGCTCTTTTTTCTGCGCCGGAGAGCTACTAAGCTCTCGCGCCATGAGCGAAGACATCAGCTATTCCTCGTATCTGCGCTTGCGCGAATTGCTGGCCTGCCAGCAGCCGTCCACGCCCGAGCACGACGAACTGCTCTTCATCATCCTGCACCAGACCATGGAGCTGTGGATGAAGCAGGCCATCCACGAAATCGGCGCAGCACAGCGCGAGGTGCGCGCCGGGCGCCTCGCGCCATCCTACAAGCATATGGCGCGGGTTTCGCGCATCCAGGCGGTGATGACCCAGACCTGGGACATCCTCGCCACCATGACGCCGGCGGATTATCTCAATTTTCGCTCAGCTCTCGGCGCCAGTTCCGGCTTCCAGTCAGCGCAATTCCGCGTGCTGGAATATTCGCTGGGCCTGAAAGATTCTTCCCATCTTCGCCACCACCCCGAAGGCTCGCCCGAGCGCGCCATGCTTGAAGCAGCACTTGCGACGCCAAGCCTTTATGACGACGCGCTGCGCCAGCTTGGACGCGCGGGCTTTGATATTCCCAGCGCTGTGTGGGAACGCGCGCCCACAGAGCCCTACGAGCCGCACCCGGCCGTCGAGGCGGCGTGGCTTAAGGTCTACCGCGACACCGCCAGGCATTTTCAACTATACCAGCTGGCCGAGAAGCTGCTCGATCTCGACGACGCGTTCCTCACGTGGCGACACAAACACGTCGTCACTGTCGAGCGCGTCATCGGCAGGAAGCGCGGCACCGGCGGCACCGAGGGTGTCGGCTATCTGCAGACCACGCTTTCGCGCCGCTGTTTTCCCGAGATCTGGTCGCTGAGGACCAAGCTGTGAAGTCCTACAAGCGCTTGTTCTCCCGCGCCCTCGCCGCCGCGCCGGGGCGGCTGCACTTCGCCGCGCACTCGCACCATTTGTGGCCGGACGCTTCATACGATGGGCACATGGAAGCCTGGGACGACGCCGCCCGTCTGGCCGATCGCAAATGGGAGCGCATTTTCGGCGAGGTGATCCCGCAAGCACAGCGCAACATCGCAAGCGAACTGCGCCTGCCCGATCCAAGCACAATCAGCTTCGCGCCGAACACGCACGAATTGCTGGTGCGCATTTTCTCCGCACGCGCGGAGAACCGTCCGCTCGACGTGCTCACAAGCGATGGCGAGTTCCACTCTTTTCGCCGCCAGAGCAGCCGCTGGGCCGAGGACGGGCGCGTGCGCTTGCGCATCGTGGCGTGCGAACCGTTCGCGACGTTCACTGAACGCTACTTGGCGGAGCTCGAGCGCGCGAAACCGGATATCGCTTTTTTGAGTCATTTCATGTTCAAGAGCGGCCTGCGCTTCGATGGCGCGCGCGAACTCGCGAGCCGCGCAGCCGCCGACGGCATGTGGGCGGTGCTCGATCTCTATCATTCGTTCATGGCGATGCCGTGCGATTTCGCCGCCGTCGCGGATCGCGTATTTCTGCTCGGCGGCGGCTACAAGTACGCGATGTCCGGCGAAGGCGCGGCCTACATGCACGCCCCGCCCAGTTTTGCGCTGCGCCCACAAAATACAGGCTGGTTCGCCGATTTCGGCGCCATCGAGGCCAGGCAGGGCGAAATCGGCTATGGGCGCGACGGCAGCCGTTTCATGGGCGCGACGTTCGACGCGACCGGCGTCTATCGCTTCAACGCCGTGCGCGCCATGCTGGAGCGTGAGGCGTTGAATACTGAACTCATCGGCGACCGCATGGCGACGCTGCGCACTACCCTTTGCGGCGCAATAACCTCAGGTGAAGCTGGCGTGCTTGGAGAGGCAGAATTGCTGCGCCCCAACGCGGCTGGCCCGCACGCGCGCTTCATCTCGCTGCGCCACCCAAGCGCTACGCAATGGAAGGCGAGACTGTTCGAGCACGACATCATCACCGACGCTCGCGACGACGTGCTGCGCATCGGGCTTGGGCTCTATCATGATGAAGCAGATGTCGAGAAATTGTGCGCTGGGGTGAAGGAGGCGCTCGGCTAACCCTTTCTTTGGCTTCTCGCACGCATTGAAGTGTCGCCTAATACAACCGTCCGCCGGTCGTGGCCGGGCGATCGACATTCAAGAGCACGACATTGCCGTTGCGATCGGGGAAGCCGAGGCAGAGCACTTCGCTCATGAACTTGCCGATCTGCTTCGGTTCGAAATTCACCACCGCGGCGACGCGCCGACCCAGCAACTCGCCAAGGTCGTAATTCTGTACGACCTGTGCGGAGGATTTCTTCACCCCCAAGGGCTCGCCGAAATCGATCCAGAGCTGGTAGGCGGCCTTCTTGGCCTCCTCGAAAATCTTCACGTCGATAATCGTCCCCAGACGGATGTCCACTTTGAGGAAATCCTCGAACGAAATGATCGGCAGTCGGGCGTTTGATTTCGGATCGTCAGCCATAGGCGTTTCGCCTCCCTTTTGTTCTTATCCTAGCCGCGCAGGCTCGGTTCGGGGACCCTCAGACCCCATCACGATTTGGTCAACTTCAAGTTGGGCGTCTTTCAATTGGCCCTCGCAGCGCGCCTTGAGCGCGGCGCCGCGCTTATAGATGCGAATCGAATCGGCCAACGGCACGTCCCCACGTTCCAAATGAGCGACGATTTTTTCCAATTCCGACAAGGCTTCTTCAAAGCTCAGGCTGGCGGCGTCAGGGGCGTCTTTGCTCATGGCTGGAAAGGTATGAACTCCGGAGCGGCAATGGAATAGGCAGGCGTCGTTTTCCCCATTAGCGCTTCTCGTAGCGCCGATAGGACCAGAATTTATCTCCACGGTTCTCGACTTCGCGCCACCCCTGGGCGCGCAAAGTGGGGCGCATCATGCGGTTGAACCAGCCATGCGCGCACAACAGCACGTTCTTCCCACGCAGCGCCTGCGCGGTCAGGGTGGCGACGGCGGCCTCGGCGCGAATTTCCGCCTCACGGCGACTTTCCAGCCCTTCGTTGGCGCCCATCCACCACGCCGCCCTGGACCACACTCCCCACCAACCAGGCTTTCGTTTTCCCAGCAGCGGCGGCGGCGGCAATGGCGCTTCAGTAAAGATCGGATCGGAAATAATCTCGCGCCCGCCGGCGACCATCTCGGCAGTGTGCAGCGCCCGCGGCAGCGTCGATGCATAGATGACATCGGCCTGTTCGGCGTGGCGCAACAGCTCTTCCGGCGGCGTTTCACCGGGGTGCAGGCGCGCTTTGTCATAACCGGCCCACCAGGCGCGATAGCCTTCGCGGTCGACGCGCACGCGCCGGTCCACGTGCGGACGCCCGTGGCGCGCGATCACGATAGAGCCGATCCGCGCCGCCGAACGGCGATCCAGCGTCTCACCAGGCGCCATAATCGTCGTCATTCTGACCTTTCGCACTGGCTGCTCGCCCCCTCCCCTGAGCGGGACCTAGCCGTGCAGAAGCGCCTCCAGGTAGGCGCGAGCCGCGCTGGCGAGCGCGCCCAAGTCGTAACCGCCCTCCAGAGTCGAGACAAGCTTGCCCTTGCAGTGGCGTAATGCCAGGCGGCGCAAGCCCTGCCCCGCCCAGGCGAAATCTTCGTCCTCAAGCTCCATCTGGGCGAGCGGATCGGCGCGGTGGGCGTCAAAACCGGCCGAAACGAGAATGAGTTGCGGCGCGAACGCGTCCAGTGAGGGCAGCACCCCCGTCTCCATGGCGGCCCGCCATTCCGCGCTCCCGGATCCTGCCGACAGCGGCGCATTGATGACATTTCCACCGATCCCGCGCTCACTCGCAGCGCCAGTGCCAGGATAGAGCGGGGCCTGGTGGGTCGAGGCGAACATGAGCCGCGGCTCGCGCTCGGCGATGGTTTGCGAGCCATTGCCGTGGTGAACATCGAAATCCACGATGGCGACGCGCTCGAGGCCATGGGCTTCAAGCGCGTGCATCGCAGCGATGGCGATGTTGTTGAAAACGCAAAACCCCATCGCCGCCATCGGTTCGGCATGGTGGCCAGGCGGACGCACGGCGCAGAACGCCATGTCGTCCTCGCCCGCAAGCACCGCATCGACCGCCGCCACGCAGGCGCCGGCGGCGCGGTAGATCGCGGTGCGCGAGCCCGAGGAGAGGTGGGTGTCTGGATCGAGCCGAACATTGTCCTCGCGCGCCTCCGCAAACGCTTCCTCCAAGGCATCCACATAACGCGACGGGTGAACCAGAAGGATCGCCTCGCGCCGCGCGAACGGCGCTTCGCGGTGCGCCAGCGGCAGTTCGGCGATCCCGGCTAGCACCGCTTCCAGTCGCGCCGGCCGCTCCGGGTGCCCGCGCGGCGGCTCGTGTTCGAGCATAGAGGGATGGGTGAAGAGCAGCATGGGCGGAGTTGTAGCGGCTCTTGCAGCGGCGGCGCCAGCCAAGCTCCGCTTTTGCGCACAATTGCGTTACGCCGAGCTTGTCAAAGCGCAACGCGGGAGAGGTGCGGCCTTCAACGAGCTCAGGCTGACGCGGAGAAACTGGCCCCTCCCACCCCTCCCCCAGAAAGCGTTCTCTTGGGGGAGGGATCGAGGGGTGGGGTGTTGCGCCAGACTTGAAGTACAAGACACCTGCGCTTCACCCCGCCCCCTGCCCCCTTCCCCAAAAGAACGCTTTCTGGGAGGGGGTTCAGAAGCCCCCATCACGCTGCCAAGGGTGTGGGTAGATTTATTTTCGACCCGCGGGGCGCAGCGCCAATTCCATTGCAACGGCGCGCACATGGCCTTAGTGCGAGCACCATGCCCAATGCCGAACTCGCCGCCCAAATCGAATCCGCCTGGACGCGGCGGGATACGCTGACGCCCCAAAGCAAAGGCGCTGATGTTGAAGCGATCGAGGCGACGCTTGATCTGCTAGATGAGGGCCGCGCGCGCGTCGCCGAACGCGGCGCGGACGGCGCGTGGATCACCCAGCAATGGCTCAAGCAGGCGGTGCTGCTCTCGTTTCGCACCAGCGCCAACCATGCGATCTCCGGCGCGCCGGACGGCGCGTCCTGGTGGGACAAGGTGCCGTCCAAGTTCGTGGGCTGGAGCGAGAACAGCTTCGCCGCCGCCGGTTTTCGCGCCGTGCCGGGCGCGATCGTGCGCCGCGGCGCCTATATCGGGCGCAACGCCGTACTGATGCCGTCTTTCGTGAATATCGGCGCCTATGTCGACGAAGGAACCATGATCGACACCTGGTGCACCGTGGGCTCGTGCGCACAGATCGGAAAGAACGTGCACATTTCCGGCGGCGCCGGCATTGGCGGCGTGCTCGAACCGTTGCAGGCCAATCCCACCATCATCGAAGATGGCTGCTTTATCGGCGCGCGCTCCGAAGTCGCCGAAGGCGTTATCGTGCGCGAGGGCGCTGTGCTGGCGATGGGAACGTTCCTGTCTCAATCGACCAAGATTGTCGATCGCGAGACCGGCGCGGTGACGCGCGGAGAGGTGCCGGCCTATTCTGTGGTGGTTCCAGGCTCGCTTCCAGACCCGAAGGGCGGCCCCTCGCTCGCCTGCGCGGTGATCGTCAAGCGCGTCGATGCGCAGACACGCGCCAAGACCGCGGTGAACGAATTGCTTCGGGACTGAGTGAGGAAGCAGAGAACACTTTGTTTCGGCCTTCGACAGGCTCAGGCTGACGCAGAGTGGCGTCACGTTGAGCTTGTCGAAACGCGACGCGTCTCGAACTCAGCGACGCGTCAGGAACGCTGCAAACGCCGCGCGCGCTTCTTCCGATTGCAGGCGCTCGGCAAACAGCGCGCTTTCCTCATGCATGCGCGCGAGCAATGATCCGGGATCGCGCATCAATTTCTTGGTGAGCCGCAGCGCCTCGGCGGGCTTCTTCGCCAAAGCGAGCGCCGAGGCGCGCGCGCGCGCCTCAACCTNNCCCGCCGCTACCGCTTGTGCGCCGACGAGCGGCTCGCCGAGGCCAAGCATAGCGAAAGCGCGCGCGTGACCCATGCGCGCCGGCATGGCGAGACTTGAGGCATTTTCGGGAACAACGCCAAGGTCGCTGAATGGGGTGGTGAGCTTGGCGTTCTCTGCGATGTAAACCAGATCGCAGTGCAGCAACATAGTCACGCCGACGCCGACCGCATGCCCCTGCACCGCCGCCACCAACGGCTTCTCCGCTCTAATGCACGCCTCCAAAAAACGCCCGACATGGCGTGGGCCTTCGCCCGCCTGCCCTGTCGCGATGGCGGCGAAATCGAGTATGTCGTTGCCGGAGGTGAAGAAATCGCCGACCGCGGTGAACAGGATCGCGCGAATGCTTGCTTCATCGGCCGCGGCGACAATAGCGTCGGCCAGCGCGCCGTACATCGCATTGGTGATGGCGTTTTTCTTCTCGGGCCGGTTGAAGCGCAGCTCAAGCACGCCAGCGTCGCGGGTGACGAGGATGTGACCTTCGCTCATGTGCGCCTCAGGATTTCAACCGGTAACCGGTCGAGAATATCCAGTAGACTACAGACAAACACAAACCGAGAAAACCTGCCGTTGCGGCAACGCTGACGGCGATGTTTACGTCGGAAATCCCATAGAAAGCCCAGCGGAAGCCGCTGATCAGGTAGACGACCGGGTTAAGCAACGTGATTTTCTGCCAAAATTCCGGCAGCATGGAGATCGAATAGAAGGTGCCGCCAAGGAAAGTGAGCGGCGTGATGATCAGCATCGGTACGATCTGCAATTGCTCGAAGCCCTTGGCCAACACGCCAAGGATGAAGCCGAACAGGCAGAACGAGATCGAAGTCAGCACCAGGAAGGTCAGCATCCAGAGCGGGTGCTCGATCTCGAACGGCACGAACAGGCGCGCTGTGGCGAGGATAACGAGGCCAATGATCACCGATTTGGTGGAGGCCGCTCCCACGTATCCAAGCACGGCTTCGATCGGCGACACAGGCGCTGAGAGCAATTCGTAGATCGTGCCCGCCCATTTGGGCATGTAGATGCCGAACGAGGCGTTCGAGACGCTTTCGGTCAGGATCGAAAGCATGATCAGGCCCGGCACGATGAAGGCGCCGTAGCTGACGCCATCGATTGCGATCATACGCGAGCCGATGGCGGAGCCGAAAACGATGAAATAGAGCGAGGTCGAAAGCACCGGCGAGAACAGGCTTTGGCCGATGGTGCGAAACCAACGCGCCATCTCGAAGCGGTAAATCGCGTGAACGCCATGCCAGTTCATGAGCGCGCCCTCGGGCGTATGCGCGATGCAATTTCGCGTCCTTTCTCGACTTCCGCCTTCGAAAGATCGTAGGCCGCCTGCAAATTCATCCAGAACGCCGGCGAAGTCTGAAAATAACGCGCCAAGCGAAGCGCGGTGTCGGCGCTGATCGCGCGCGGGCTCTCGGCGCGAATTATGTCGCCAATGCGCGTCGCCGGAACCGCCAATTCGATGGCGAGCTTGTTGGCTGAAAGCCCAAAGGGGAGCATGAATTCCTCCTTCAGTACTTCGCCGGGGTGGGTGCGGATGCGGGGCACTCTCTCTCCTAGTGGGGCGAATCTGAAATTCGCAAGGTCACGATGGCAGGCGCGGTGCGAATTTCTGATTCATCAGCCACGCTATAACCAATTGACTCTAGCGTCCCAGATGGATTGAAGTTCGCATCGCGCGTGATCCAATCTATTGGCGAACTTCAAGTCCGGAACACTAGTGGTAGTCCACAATATCAACGTCTTCGGCGCCTTGTTTGGTCCAACGGAAACAAATTCGGAACTGATCGTTGATCCGAACGCTGTGCTGCCCTTTGCGGTTGCCTTTCAAAGCTTCAAGCCTGTTGCCCGGCGGGCAGGCGAGGTCGCCAAGGACGCTCGCCGCATCGATCATGTCCAATTTACGCAGCGCAGCTTCGGCGATCGCACGCCAAGGACGCGGAACCATGCCCTCCCGGTGAAATCGAGCGACCGCCCTGTCCTTGTAGGACTTAATTGCCATATATAACGCCTCTCGTTATACGTCAAGCATTATACATTTGCCTACTTCGCCCTCACCAATTCCACGAAAATGTCCTCAAGCGAACTCTGTTCGGTGTGGAGATCCTTGAACTCGACGCCAATCTCGTCGAGGCGGCGCAGCAGGCCGGAAATCCCTGATTGCTCTGCATTGGCGTCGAAAGTGTAGACCAGCTTGTTTCCCCCGCTTGTCAATTCGAGCGCATACTCGGCCAAGCCCTCAGGAACAGCGGCGAGCGGCGCCGGCAATTCCAAGGTGAGCTGCTTCTTGCCGAGCTTGCGCATCAAAGCGGCCTTCTCCTCAACCAGGATCAGTTCGCCCTTGTTGATGACGCCGACGCGATCGGCCATTTCCTCGGCTTCCTCGATGTAGTGGGTGGTGAGGATGATGGTGACGCCGCCCTCGCGCAGCCGCCGCACCATGGCCCACATATCCTGACGCAGCTCGACATCGACGCCGGCTGTGGGCTCGTCGAGGAAGAGAATGATCGGCTCGTGGCTGAGCGCCTTGGCGATCATCACACGCCGCTTCATGCCGCCGGACAATTCCATGATCTTGGAATTGCGCTTTTCCCACAACGAAAGATCTCGCAGCACCTTCTCAATATGCGCCGGGTTTGGAGGAAACCCGAACAGCCCGCGCGAGAATTGCACCGTATCGATCACGCGCTCGAACGCGTCGGTGTGCAATTCTTGTGGCACCAGCCCAATCTTTCGGCGTGCGGCCTTGTAGTCGCTGATGACATTGTGACCATCGGCGACGATCGTCCCATTCGATGGATTGACGATGCCGCAAATGATGGAAATCAGGGTGGTTTTGCCAGCGCCGTTCGGCCCAAGCAGCGCGAATATCTCGCCTTTGGCGATCTCAAGACTGGTCGGCTTCAGTGCGACCACGCCCGAGGCGTAGGTCTTCGAGACGTCGCGGATGGAGAGGATGGGGTGCAAAGGGGGGGCTCGGGGGATGTGAATTGGAGGCTGCATGTAGGCTGGCGCAGCGCCGATGGCTAGGGGCGGGTTTGCCGCCAACACGGGCCGTGGTACGATAATTCGATGAGCGACACTGGCGTTTTTCTCACGCGCGCAGCGGAAGGGCTGGACCGGCGCGGCTTCAGCTTGGCTGAGGTCGAAAAAATGATCGAGGCCGGCATCCTCGACGCCGACGAAAAATTCGAACTGATCGACGGGGAGATCGTACCGATGAGCCCGCAGGCCACGCCGCATCTGCTGATGAAGGGCCGGATCGGGCGTTGGCTGGCCGGCGCCGCGCCGGCCTCGCTCGATATTGTTCAAGACGCGACCCTCGGCTCGCCAAGAAGACCTTCCTGGAGCCCGATATTTTGGTGTATCGCGCCGATCGGCGCCGACGCTATCCGCGCCCCGACCAGGTCGAACTCATTGTCGAGATCGCCGATACCAGACGCGCGCGCGACCTCCACACCAAGGCGCCGCGCTATGGCGCGGCCGGCGTGCCGGAATTGTGGGTGGTGGAGTTGAACGAGCGCGTGACCTACGTGTTCCGCGGGCCCGGCAGCGAAGCTTGGGCGAACGCGGCGCAAGTGGGATTTGATGACCCGCTGGAGGCGCTGTTTCTGCCGGGCGCGCAGATGCGGGTGGCGGAGTTTGAGGATTAGGGGCGCGTCTGGTTTTGGCTTTGGGAACGCTCCGTCATTCCGGACGCGCGAAGCGCGATCCGGAACCCAGGGGATCGTAGAGCACAGTGCAAGTCGCCCCTGGGTTCCGGGTTCATCGCTGCGCGATGCCCCGGAATGACGGCGTCTGATTTTCGCCGTGAGCGGAAATTATAAGGGCCGCTGGCGTCTCGCCGGCAGCGCCGGCATCTCCAGGTTGGACCGCGCGGCTCCGCCGCGCATGCGGCGCGGAGCGCCGCGCTCCCACTCACGAATATCGGTGCATTCCGGTGAGCCGCCGGCGGTTCCTATCGGACGCGTCCGCTCCGGGCCAAGTG
>CXWL01011921.1_pt1 | contig 28429 bp, 33 predicted proteins | sample 590931 | NCBI WGS metagenome assembly CXWL01 (sample SAMEA3498368, study PRJEB10139) | groundwater metagenome | biome: water well; material: biofilm material | place: Germany | collected 2015-04-27 | reverse complement strand
GGGGTCAAAATTGAAAGCCGATTACCCCTCAGATGGGGTCAAAATTGCATGCCGATTCACACCGTGCAGTGTCATGTGTGGAGCGCAGCCACCCGACAATCCTCCGCATCACGTCTTTTCGAGACCGAGGGCTTTCCGTTCCTCGTTGCTCAGTCGCGTGCGCGCCAGCAGTGCATGCAGCACCTCAGCCCGGCGCGGATCGCCCTCGGCAGCCTTGGCTAGCAATCGCCCGCAAGCCGCGAGCGGCTGGGATGGAGAGCGCGAGACGCTCAAAAATAATCTCGAATGCCCGACGCTGACCCGATGCAGTCATTGCGGAATGCGCGCCCAAGGTGATCAACGACACCTATCGGGCGGGTGGGTCATTCGAGAAATTTCGCTATTGGCCGGGCTCTCGCCCTAAAAGGTCATTCTGTAAAACCGGTTTGTAAAACGTCGCACCAAGAGCCTTCAAACGGTATAAAATCAAGCCCGTAGAGCCCAACCCGCGATAGGTTCAATCCCTGTCGCGCCCACCAAACTTTCCTCCTTCATATCAATGAGCACCTCGCGCGTTGCGTAAGGTCATTCGATAGCGAACTGCAGGCCGCAAACGTTCCGAGCCCCTTTGGGAGTGACAAGCAGCGATGCTCGCAGCGCCAGCCGCGGTCAAAATCCCCGAAACTCCGCAATCTCATCCAGTTCCGCGCGCTCCGAGCGCAGTGTGTTGATCGCCGCAGTTTCATCGGCGTAGCCCAACGCCATGCCGCAATAGATCATCTCGCTCTCGCCCAAGCCGAAATGCGCGGCTAGCGGCGTGCGCAAAGTCGCCCAGCATTCCTGCATGCAACTCGACACCCCGCGCTCCAGCGCCGCCAGCGCGATCGATTGCATGAACATGCCCATATGCGCCCATTGGCCGTAGCCCATGCGCTTGTCGATCACGAAGAAGAGCCCCACCGGAGCGCCGAAGAATTCGTAATTGCGCATGAATTGTTTGAGCCGCCCGGCCTTGTCCTCGCGCGGAATGCCCAAGAGCGCGTACATGTCCTCGCCCACCTTGAAGCGCCGCGAGCGGTGGGGCTCCCACAAATCCGGCGGATAGACGAAGCGTTCCCCGACATCGCCCGGCAGGCTCGCTTTCGCCAGCGCGATCACGGCAACTCTCTCGGGTCCGGCGACAGCGATTGTGCGCCAGGGCTGCAGATTGCCCCCAGACGGCGCCCAGCGCGCGGCGTCGAGTATCTCGCGCAGCAGCTGTTCAGGCAAAGGATCGGGCTTGTAGGCGCGCACGGACACGCGCGCCTTCAGCGCTTCGGCCACATTCATGAGGTTCCTCGCAGCCGCTTTGCGGCGGCGTCGGCATGGGCGCGGCCCGCGCGCTGCGCTTGGGTGATTTCCGCCGGCTTCATCTCACGCGCCAGCTTGGCGGCGCGCGCGCGTGCGCCGTCATCGCCGGTCATGGCGGCCTCGGCGTAAAGCAATGCCAGCGCCCCAACCGGATCGCGGGACATCACGAGGTCGGCAAGGCGGCGCATGGCGGGAGGATGGCCAAGGTCAACGGCGCGGCGCAGCAGGGCGATCGCCTCGTCGGGGCCGCTCAGGGCCGCAAGCTCGACCATCGCGTCGCAGTCACCCGCGCCCGCGGCCAAGCGAAAAAGCGAGGTCGCCGCCGCTTCGTCCTTCGCCACGCCGACGCCCGACCGCAGCGCCAGCGCAAACGCGGTCTGCGCCGCAGCGTGGCCTTGCTCGGCTGCACGCCGGAAGCACGCCGCGCCCGCTTTGACGTCCCGGTCCCCGCCGAAGCCGCGCCAATAGAGCAGACCGAGATGATAATCTTCCCCCGCCCGTCTCGCGTGGCCGATTTCCTCGAACTGGCGACGCGCGGCTTTCCAGTTACGGCGCTGGAAAGCGTCCAGGGCGCGGTCGGCTCGGGACTTCTTGGCGAACATCTAAACAGAAAAGCTGACGCCGCAGCCGCAGCTGGATTTGGCGTTGGGGTTCTTCACTTTGAAGGAAGCACCGATCAGTTCGTCTACCCAGTCCACCTCCGAGCCGAGCAGAAAGGGCAGTGACATCGGGTCCACGAACAGGCGCGCGCCGTCGCGCTCGACGACGTAATCGTCGCCGGTCGGGGATAGCGCGACATTGATTTCGTACTGAAAGCCGGAGCACCCTCCGCCTTCCACCGCCACCCGAAGGCCCGCGCCGGCCGGCTCGCCGGCCACTACGCTCTTGATCCTGGCTGCCGCCGATGGGGAGAGGGTCACGCCTGTCATTCGTTAATGCAATGCCTCAGCGCTTTCTCAAGCAAGCTTGCTTCATATAGGCTCGGTCGCGAGCAGGAGAAGCGGTTGTATGGCTGAAGGGCGCACGGGCAAAGCGGGTTCTACGGTGCAGCGCCCGCCGCGGGCGCTTTACGCCAGCGAGCCCGCCCCCTCGCGCGGGCGGCTCCATCCCGAACCGGAAAGCCGCCACCGCACGCCCTTCGAGCGCGACCGCGACCGCATTGTCCATTCCAGCGCCTTCCGCCGGCTCAAGGGCAAAACCCAGGTGTTTGTGGCCCACGAAGGCGATCATTACCGCACCCGGCTCACCCATTCGCTCGAGGTTGCCCAGATCGCCCGCGCCGTGGCGCGGCAGATGGGGCTCGACGACGATTTGGCTGAATGCCTCGGCATCGCTCACGATCTCGGCCATCCCCCGTTCGGCCACACTGGAGAGGATGTGCTCGACCTCTGCATGGAAGGTTTCGAAGGGTTCGACCACAACGCCCAGACCCTACGCGTCCTGACCAAGTTGGAGCGCCGCTACCCGAGCTTTGACGGCCTGAACCTCACCTGGGAAACGCTGGAAGGCGTGGTCAAGCACAACGGACCGTTGATCCGCCACGGCGCGGCCCTTGAGGATTTGCCGGTCGCGATCCAGGAATATGTGGCGACGCACGATCTTGAGTTGCACACTTGGCCGGGGCCTGAAGCGCAAGTCGCCGCCCACGCTGACGACATCGCCTACAATAATCACGATATCGACGATGGCCTGCGCGCCGGGCTGTTCTCGTTGGCGGAGCTGCGCGCGGAAGTGCCGATGCTGGCGCGGGTGCTGGGCGGGGTCGAAGCGGCGTTCCCCGGCATCGAGGAAAGTCGGCTGATCGCAGAGACCGTACGCCGCCTGATCGGCGTCTGGATCGACGATCTAGTTTGGGAAAGCGGCAACCGGTTGACTGACGCGAAACCGAAACGGGTGGAGGATGTCCGTGCAGCCGGCAAACCGCTGATCGGTTTCTCCGACGAAATGAACGAGCATCAGGCCATTTTGCGCCGCTTCCTGATGACGCGCATGTATCGGCACTGGAAGGTGAACCGCTCGCGCAGCCACGCCAAACGCATCTTAAAGGAGCTGTTTGAGCTTTTTCTATCGCAACCGGAATTGTTGCCCCCGGATTGGCAGGTTGGCGGTAACGGACCGGGCGGCCAGCGAACTGCGCGGCGCGCCTGCGACTACATAGCCGGCATGACCGACGATTTCGCCATCGACGAACATAAGCGTTTGTTCACCTTCTGAAACGGCAACGAATTATAAACGGCCCGCGGCTTAACCCTTGAGTCTGCGCGCAATGCTAGCGAAGGCGCGCGACTTGGGGAGATGAAACAGTGAACGCCAGAGCTGATGCACGCATGCATCAATATGAGGAGCAGACCCGCACCTCGGGCGTGATCTACGTGTTGATGATCGTTGTTGCCTTGGCGTTCGGGGGCTTCGTTTGGCAACTCTATGGCGCCGAAGAGGTCGCGCGTATCGAAGCGCAGCCGGGTCCCTATAAAGTGGAAGGGTTGCAAGCAGCGCCTGATGCCGGTGACGAAGCCGCCGCCTTTCAGACCGCCCAGCCGGCGCCGACGCCGCGTACCAGCGACAGCGCCATTGGAACTGCAGCGTCGACGAACGCCGTCGCGCCGGCAGATGGCGGACCCTACGTGGCCCAGCTTGCGGCGCTGCGCTCGGAGGAAGCGGTGCAGGCTGCCTGGCGCCGGTTCAGCAGCCGCGCGCCTGCGCTGTTCGACGCCGCCAAGATGGATGTCCAACGAGCTGATCTTGGTGCACGGGGGACCTATTATCGCGTGCGCGCAGGCTATTTCGCGAGCAGGGCGGAAGCGGCCCAATTCTGTATGCACATTCGTGAGATGGGGCAGGACTGCATCCCCGCAGCGCGCTAGGCTGCCTGCATGCTCTCCTGTGCTTTCGGAATCCGCCAACCTAAACTCGACGACGGCGCCCGCGCTTTTTTCCGCGAGTCGCAACCCTGGGCGTTCATTTTGTTTCGCGAGGCCTGCGTCAGTCGCGAGCAGGTGCGCGCGCTTTGCGTCGAATTGCGTGAGTCGGTTGGACGTGATGCGTTGGTCTGGATCGACCAGGAGGGCGGGCGAGTTGCGCGGCTAAAGGCGCCGGAATGGCCGGTGTGGCCGGCGCCGGGCAGGTACGGCGAAATCCACGCGCGCGATCCTGACGCAGGCGTTGAAGCAGCTCGGCTTGGGCACCGCCTGATCGCACATGAATTGCGCGCCATTGGCGTCAACGCCGATTTCGCTCCGGTGTTGGATGCACCGGTTGAGGGCAGCGACAAGGCGGTGGTCGGCGATCGCGCATTCTCGCCCGACCCGGATACCATCTCCGTGCTTGCGCGGGCGGCGCTTGAGGGTTTGCATGCGGGAGAGGTTGCTGGCTGTATCAAGCACATGCCGGGACATGGAAGAGCGATATCCGACAGCCATTTCTCGCTCCCCCGGGTGCGCGCTGCTGTGAATGAGTTGGAGCGCGATCTTCAACCGTTTGTCGAACTAGCCGATGCCGAGGCGGCCATGACCGCCCACATCGTCTACGAAGCCTGGGATGGGGAGCGCCCGGCCACTTGTTCGCCGGTTATAATCGGCGAAATCATTCGAAAGAGGATCGGCTTCCACGGGCTGTTGTTCAGCGACGACCTCGACATGAGAGCGCTCGCCAAGATCGGCGGTCTGGCCGAGCGGGCGGCGGCCGCACTTGGGGCCGGCTGCGACATCGTGCTGCAATGCTCGGGCGTGCTGGCGGAAATGCAGGAGACCGCCAAGGGGTGCTCCGATCTCTCTAGCGCCGCGCACGAGCGCGCCCGGCGGGTAGAGGCGCTGGCCAAGCGCCAACCAGGCGAGTTCGATGCGGGGGAAGGCTGGGCACGGTTTGGGCAATTGATGCTATAAGCGGCCGCGTGAACGATACCGCCGACCAGACCGAGCTGGACCTGACCGCCGCCGAGGGAGCGGAGGGCGCTGAGGCGTTATCGGTGGCGCTCGACGCGTTTGAAGGGCCGCTGCATGTGCTCCTGGAGCTTGCTCGCGCGCGCAAGATCGACATCGCGCAGGTTCCGATCAGCCTTATCGCCGATCAATACCTCGCCTTCATAGCCGGCGCGCGCGCCGCCAATATGGAGATCGCTGGCGACTATCTGGTGATGGCGGCGTGGCTGGCGCTGTTGAAGTCACGGTTGTTGATCCCGAAGCAGCAGGCCGCAATCGACGAACCCGACGCCGACGACATGGCTGCGACATTGCGTTGGAAGCTCCTGCACCTCGAACGTGCGCGCGCCGCCGCCAGGGCGCTCGACGCTCTCCCGCAACTTGGCCGCGACGTTTTCCTCAACGGTCAGCCGCGTCCGATCGCGCTGACGAAAGAAACGATCTGGCGAGCCGATCTGTACGAATTGCTCAACGCCTATTGCGCCGAGCGCGCCAAGGCGCTGCGCAAGCGGGCGTACAAAACCGGCGTGCGTCGCGCCTATCCTTTGGAAACCGCGCGCAAGAGCCTCGAGGCGGCGCTGGCGATGTTGACCGAATGGCGCCCCATCCAGGCGATGGCGCCGGAGGGAGAAGGAGGCGCCGACGCGCCCCCGCCAGAGAGTTATCTTGCCTCCACTTTCGGCGCAGCACTTGAACTCGCGCGCGAAGGCAAAGCGGAATTGCGCCAAGCGGAGGCGTTCGCCCCGCTATTCGTACGCGCGCGGCCCGAGCGGAGTGGAGCATCCGATGAACCCGCCTGACCAGCCCGTGGCTGACGCGTTGCGCCGCATCGAAGACGCTTTCTCCGAAGGCGGCGAGCAGCGCCGCGGGCCTCCTTCGGCCGATGCGATCCGCGCCGCTGAGGCGCTGTTGTTTGCCAGCGGCGAGCCGATCACTGCCAAGGCGCTCTCCGAAAAGCTTGGCCCTGGCGTGGACGTCGCGGGTGTGCTGATGAAGTTGAAAGCGGATTATGCGGAGCGCGGCGTGCAATTGGTTGAAGCCGGCGGAGCGTGGCGATTTCAGTCCGCTGCGGATTTGGCAGGCCTGTTCTCGGAAACCCGCCAAGCCCCGCGCCGACTGCCGAAGGCGGCTCTGGAGACCTTAGCGGTAATTGCATACCATCAACCCGTGACTAGGTCTGAGATCGAGGAAATCCGGGGCGTTTCGCTGTCGCAGGGGGCGATGGAATTGCTGCTGGAGCTGAACTGGATCCGCCCACGAGGCCGGCGGCGCACCCCGGGGCGGCCGCTCACTTTTGGAACAACCGACGCTTTCCTCAGTCAGTTCGGCTTGGCCTCGCTTGACGCGCTGCCAGGCAAGGACGATTTGAAGGGGCTGGGCCTGCTCGACGCCCGCGCTGCGGCGGCCATGGACGTGCCAAAGCCAAGCGAGGAGTTGAGCCCCGATGGGGAGCAGCTGTCGGAAAGTGACGACGCCTCAAGCTTTTTCGTGGATCATATGGGAAATGACGATTAGGCGCTCGGTTTCGCCGGTCGGAAAATACGAGTGGAGTTTCGTTAATGCCGCATAATGTTTGGGGCGTGCTGATCGTCCTCGGCTTGGCCTTTCTGCTGTTCAGCCGGCCGGGACGCATATCAGGGCTTATGGAGGATCTCGGAAAAGGAATCCGCGGCTTCCGTAAGGGTCTCGCTGATCCGCAGGAGCAGAAGCCCGAGGAACCGCCGCGCCAAGTCCCGGATCGTTCCAGCGAGGACCGCGCGCAATAAGCGCGGGAAATCCCTATGCTGCCGAGCCTCGGCCTCAACGAAATTCTGGTCCTCGGCGTGCTTGCGCTGGTGGTGATCGGGCCGAAGGATTTGCCGCTCCTGCTGCGAAAGCTGGGGCGTTGGACAGCGAAGCTGCGCGGCATGGCGCAAGAGTTCCGCACCGGGTTCGATGAATTGGCCCGCCAGGCCGAACTCGATGAGTTGAAAAAAGAAGTGGAGGCGCTGCGGCGCACCACCAATCTCAGTAGCCTCGCCAACGAGATCACGAGCCCAGCGGCGAAGTCGCTGCCGACACTTGAGGACTATGTAGGGATTTCATCGAAGACGCCTGCGCCCGAGGGCGTGTCGCCGCCCGACGTGGAGGAAGCCGCCGCGCCAGCAGAACCGCCGCCGGAAGTGCGCGCAATGGAATCAGCGCCGCTCGTGCGGAGCGCGCCTTGACCGCGGCGAAAACCGACGAGGACGAGATCGAGGCCTCGCGGGCGCCTCTGCTCGACCATTTGAGCGAGCTGCGTTCGAGGCTGATGACTGTCTCGATTGCGTTGGTCGTGGCCTTTGTCGGCTGCTTCCTCATAGCCGACCCGATTTTTCAATTGCTCGCTGCGCCATTTAAAGCTGCCCGCGACGCGGCGCACCCTGACCTGGTCGGCCAGCCCATCGACCTGATCAACACGGGTGCGTTCGGTTTCTTCTCGGTGAAAATGCAGATCGCGCTGTTTGCCGCGATTGTGGTGACGTTTCCGATCATCGCATGGCAGGCTTACGCCTTCATCGCGCCGGGGCTGTACAAGCGTGAGCGCGCCGCCACCGCGCCGTTCCTGGTGGCCGCGCCTTTCATGTTCGCGCTGGGCGCGGCTTTCGTGTTCTACGTCGCCATGCCCTATGCGCTGCAATTCGCTTTCAGCCAGGAGCTGAACGATGGAAATCTAAGGGTAAAGTATTTGCCCAAGGTCGACGAATACATGGGCCTCGTCACCACTTTGGTGCTGGCGTTCGGCTTGATGTTCCAGCTTCCCGTAGTGCTCTCGCTGCTCGGGCGGGTGGGTATGGTGTCGGCGCCGATGCTGCGCCAAGGTCGCCGCTACGCCGTGGTTGGCATTGCCGCCTTCGCGGCGTTCGTTACGCCGAACGATCTTTTCTCCATGTTCGTGATGGCTCTGCCGGTTTATGCGCTCTACGAAATCTCGATCTGGCTCGTGGCGATGATCCGCGCCAAGCGAGATGCGGAGGATGCTGCGGTGCTGGCGGCGGCGCAGTAGCGCCAGATCGGTTACAGTGCGCGCGCAGCAAGCGGGGTATAGCGTGCGATGTGACCCGCGGCGCCGATCAACGCGGGTGACCCCGTTTCCGTGCGCAGATGTGCTTCGAAAGCGCCAGCGCTGAGCGAAGCGATGCGATCGCCCCCGGGGATGAACGCCTGGACTATGACGCAAAGCCAGATGTAGACAAGCATGGCAGCCCCCGCTCAAATCACAGGACGACCTTTGCTCGACTGTGGTTGATTGTTGGTTAAGCGCCGCCCACATCCGCCGAGTACCAGTATTTATCGTGACGCGCGCGCCGGAGGCCCCAGTGTCCCAACCCATCGAGCTCTATTTCTGGCCCACGCCGAACGGCTGGAAGATATCAATCGCGCTCGAAGAAATGGAGCTGCCCTATGTGTTGAAGCCGGTGAACATCGGTGCAGGTGAACAATTCAGCCCGGGCTTTCTAAAGATCAGCCCCAGTAACCGCATGCCAGCGATTGTCGATCCGGAGGGGCCCGGGGGCGCGCCAATCTCGGTGTTCGAATCCGGCGCGATCCTTCAATACCTCGGACGCAAGACCGGCAAATTCTATCCCGACGATGAACGCGCGCGCGTTGAGGTCGACGAGTGGTTGTTCTGGCAGATGGCGAGCGTGGGGCCGATGTTCGGCCAGGCCAGTCATTTCAGAAATTATGCGCCCAATCTGGTCGATGACCCGGCCAAGATCGAATACTCGGTCACGCGCTACAACAATGAAGTGAACCGCTTGATCGGCGTACTTGATCGCAGGCTCGATGGACGTGATTTCGTGGCTGGCCAATACTCCGTCGTCGAGATGGCGCTGTACCCTTGGGTGAAACTTGCTTCAATTTTCGGCCAGGACATGGCCGCGTTCCCGCGTGTCAACGCATGGATTGACCGCATTGCCGCACGCCCAGCCGTGCAGCGCGGGTTCGCCGCAGGCGCGGAACTTCGCAAGCCGCCACCGGCTCCCGGCAGCAAGGAACAGCTCGAAGCGGCGAAAATGCTGTTTGGCCAAACCGCCGCCTCGATAGCCCAAGCGGCCGCGAAACAATCCTGATCGCGTTAGGATTATTGCAAGTTATCCATGGCATTCATCCCGTCCTGCGCAGCCAAGTGGCGGCGCGGGAATGGGGTGGAACGAGTGACGCCAAAAGGCGCGGCGTTCCCAGGCAAGACCAAGGGAGCAGCCAAAATGGCGTTCACGGACATGGAAATCGCCGAGGCGCACGAAGCAGCGCGGACGACGGCGGCGCAAAGCGAAGATTTGTACAAGCTCGGGCTGATCTATTCGACCGGCCAATCGGGGTCCGTGGACCTCGTGCAGGCGCACATGTGGTTTAACCTTGCCGCCGTGCGCGGTTCCGAGGCGGCCAAGGAATGCCGCCGCGAGATCGCCGACCAGCTCAGCAAGGATGAAGTCGCCGCCGCGCAGAAGCGCGCGCGCGAGTGGCTGGCCAAGGGCGTGCATTAAGCCCGATCAATTGCTCGGGCTGCGCAGGTCGTAATAAAAGCCGAACTGGATCGGCAGCGCGTCGCGTACGTATTGCTGCATGAACAAGTTCACCTGCGCGATCGGCGAGCGGGGCACAAACACGACGTCATAGCGCTGCAGCGGACGTGCGTCCGGCAGCCCGCGGCGCATGGCGCGGGTGGAGAGGTCCACACGGGCGACGTCGGTTGCGCCGCCGCCGCGCGAAAGCACCAGCACCTCGCCACGCCTCGCCGAGGGAAGAAATCCACCCGCCATCGCAACAGCTTGGAGTGCGTCGATGTTGGCGGGCATGGCGTATACGCCCGGGCGCGCCACCTCGCCGCCGACGAACACTTGCCGTGACCCATAGGTGCGCGGCGTGACGCTGAGTTCCGGGGCGCGCAGCTGCGGCGCGTAGGCGGCCACCAAAGCATCCTGCAATTCGGCCGCCGTGAGATCCGCCGCGCGCACCGCACCGATCAAAGGCAGCGCGATGCGCCCATCGGGGCCGACCGTCGCGACGCGGCTTAGTTCCGGCGCCGAAAAGATGGTCACTTCCACCTCGTCTCCCGGATAGAAGCGATAGGCCGGCGTCGTCTCGGAATACGCCATCGGCGGGGCGTCTTGGCCAAAAGCCGGCGATGCCGTGAGCGCGATCATGACGAGAACAATGAAAACGGCGCGCATGAAGCTCTCCGGCTGGAAACGCGCGCACAATGCCTAAGGCTGGTGAACGATCATTTACCAAATCCGCCGATAATGCGCCTGCCAGGGGTGCGGAGAATCATGAGCTCAAAGCCGAAAGCGAAGGCCGCCCATTTTGGTTGGGCCGAGGCGCCGCGCGTGGACTTCGCCGATTGCATCGCGATGCTCTGGGCCGAGCGCGTCATCGTGGCGAGTGTGGGAGGCGCAATTCTGGCGCTGGGGTTGCTGGCGGCGTTGCTGGCGCCGCGGGCCTACACTGCGCGCGCCGAGTTGCTGGTCCGCTTGGGAGAAGAATATGTCTACCGGCCGAACGCCAACGGGGCGGCGGGGCCGGCGCAGGAGATGCAGGCGGTCGTGAACGCCGAAATGCGGATGATCGCATCAGGCTCGGTTGTGCGTGCGGCGATCGGCGAGGTTGGGCTGGCGCGCCTCTATCCGGATGTCGCGCGGTCAGGCCAGAGCGATGCGCGTAAGCTTGCCACCGCCGAACGCGCGTTCGTCCAACACCTGAAGATAGAAACCGCGCCGCAGACGCCCTCCATTGCGCTATCCTTTGAACACGCGAACGCCACTATCGCCGCCGGTGCGTTGAACGCACTGCTCGGCCAATACCTGAAACGCCGCCGCGACGTCCTTGTTGGTGGCGAGTATGAGGTTTTTTCAGCGCAAACGGCGGGCATCGGGCAGCGTGCTGTGGCGGCGAGTGCGGCGCTGTCGGCGTTCTTGACCGAGAACGGCATCGGTGATTTCGAGAGCGAATTGGCGGCGCTCGCGAAGCGCGCCGGCGATATCGAAACGCAATTGCTCGATGCGCAGACCAGCAAGCGCGAGGCGGAAGCGCGCGCGGCGGCGCTGCGCGGGCAGATGGAATCCGAACCCGAACAAATCGAGCTATATTCTGAATCCGACGCCCGTCGCGATCTGGTGGCGGCCCAGCTTGAGCGCGAACGCCTGTTGTCGCGCTACCAAGAGGATGCGCTGCCTGTGCGGGAAGTGGATCGGCGCATCGCTCAGCTGCAGGGCTTTCTTTCCGGCGGCGACCCCGCCAGCGTGACCCGCCGCGGGATCAACCCCGTGCGTCAGGACGTGACAAGCCAGCTGTACGCCATGCAAGCGGAAGCGCGCGCGCAGCGCGGACGCGAGGCCGCCTTGACGCAGCAACGCGAAGAAGTGCGCGCGCGCCTCAGGAAAATGCAGGCCATCGAACCGCAATTCCGGCAATTGCAACGGGAGCGCTCCGTGCTTGAGGCGACCGCGCAGACATTCGCCTCCCGCGCCGAAGATGCGCGTTCGCGTGAAGAGGTGTTGGCCCGTTCCAGCAATGACATCAGCGCGGTCGAACGTGCGACGCCCCCCGCGCAAGGCAAGAGCTGGCGTTGGCCCATCATGCTGGTGAGCGCGGCGCTCGCAATTGTGCTCGCCGCCGCTGCAGGACTCGCGCGCGCTTTCTTGCGTGGTGCATTTCCCACGTCGGCCTCGGCGGCGCGAACCCTTGGCGCGCCGGTACTGGCGATCGTTCCGGCGGCGCGCCCATGAGCGCCCCCATCGATACACAAGGCCTGATGCAAGCGATCGGTGCATTGAAGCCGAAGGGCGAGGGCGCTGGGCGCGTCATCATGGTGACTTCGGGGCGTCGCGGGGAAGGCGTCACCAACGTCGTGCGCGCGCTGGTGCAAGCGGCGGGCCCCGAACCAGTCTTAGTGCTCGACCTAGACTTGCGCGGCAATCGGCTTGCACGCGCGCTGGCGGAGCAAAAGTTGGGCGAGGCGGTCGCTGGCGATTTGGACGGCGTCAGCTTGTGCACAATTCTCGATGACGCAGGTGCGCGGATCGATGCTGAGGCTCTTTCTTATCGACAAGTCGGGCGCTCAAATGTTCGCGTGGGAGTGCTCAATGCGCGCGCCATCCCAGCCGGCGCCAAACTGCGGCTTTCGCCGGGGGCTGCGTACTGGGACGCCGTGCGCGCCTCTGGCATGACCATGATTGTGGATGCGCCGGCGATTGAACTGGGCAAAGCGAGCCTCGCGGCTGCTCGCCATATGGATGGGATCATTTTAGTCGTTGGCGGCGGTGAAGATGCAGCGCCCGCGGCGCTCGCCGCGAAGCGAGCGCTCGACGGGACCGGGGCCAGGACGCTAGGTATTGTTTATGCGGGCGCACAAACCCCGCTAGAGCGCTGGTTCGCGCGTTAATTCAGGTCGCCGCGCCGTAGAAGCGCTGCTCCAGGAACCATAGAACCTTGCCGGCGCCGCGACATCCACGGTCAAGCATCGCCAGTCCCGCCGCGCGTAGTGTGAACATGAGCGGCGCGCTCAGGGTCATGAACACGATCGCCTGGGTTAATCCGATCGTCATGTGGCGCGCGAGCGTCAAAAAATCCCGCGCGCGCCACGCCTGCGCGCTCGGGCCTTGGCCGTACGCGAACGCGCGTTTGAGGCCGTAGGCAAGGCGCATGCGTTTGGCGTCGATGTGCTCCACGACCCACGCATCGGCCGCCCACGCATAGCGCGCCCCCGCTTCGCGCCAGAGCGCAAACAAGCGATCGTCCTCGCCTCCGCTCTGGTCGCTGGCGGGATCGAAGCCCTCCTCGAAGAGGGCGCGCGGCTGCAGCGAATTGCCGATGCCGAAAGCCCGCGTAAGCGGCGCGTTGTGCTCTGGTCCGCTGCGCGCGTAGAGCCGCTCAAAAAAATCCGCGTGGCGCGTGTGATCGGGCGCGCATGCCCGCACGGGGCCAAAAACACTCTGCGCGCCTGTCTCGCGCCGCACCGCGACCAGCGCCGCGAGCCAGTGCGGAGGCGCCTGCTCGTCATCGTCAAGCCAGGCAACGTATTTGCCTTGCGCCAAGGCAAGGCCCGCGTTTCGCGCGCTGGCGACGCCGGGCTTGGGAGCATGGGCGTAGCGAACAGGAATGTGCGCCTCCCCTTCCAATACCGCGATTTCGGCGAGCGCGCCATGCTCGGGGGAATTGTCGATCACCACCAGTTCGAAGGCGAAGGGGCATTGTTGCGCCAAGGCGCTGCGCGCGGCGCGCAGGAACGAGGCTGGACGGCGAAAGGTTGGAATAATGATGCTGACGAGGATCATGCACGCCCCCGCGCTAAAGCGTCTCTCACCGGCAGGATCGTCACGCCAAGCTGCCGCGCCATGACGAGCAGCGCCTCCAGCTCGTCGGGATGGGTTCCCCAAGGCGATGGGGTTGTACTTACGTCGTGAGTGAATGCGATCATCCAGGCCTTGGTGCGCGCCGCTTGCCTCAACGCGCGCATCGCGCGCGCGATGCCGCCTCGCCCAAAAAGAGGGTAGGCGCGCAGGTGCGCGAGGTCGGTCAAGCCTCGATTGAGACCCGCGGTGACGCCGCGCGCGCACGCGAGGCGTTTGGGCAGCGCGCGCTTCAGCGGGATGGAGGTCTCGCCGTAGGGATAAGCTAGAGAAACAGGCGGCTCACACCCCATTGCGACGAGCGCATCGCGATTGCGTGCGATATCCTGCAGAGTGGCGAAGAGGTCCTGGCGCGCGCAATCGCTGTGCGTAAAGGTATGGCAGCCGATTTCGTGACCGGTGTTTCGAAGTCGCTCCAGGTCGGGAAGGCCGAAACAGCGCCCGCTGCCGGACTCGCCTTCAGCAAAACTACTCGACGCGAAAAACGAGCCGCGCGCGCCATAGCGCTCAAGCAGGGGTGCTCCGATCGTGGCTGCACTCGCGGGAAAGTCGTCGAAGCACAGGCTCAGCACCGGTTCGGAAAAACTTAGCCGCGCCGGCGCAATTCGGCGCGCTTGGGTCCAGGCGCGACGAGCTTTGCTGAGCGGGTCGCGCGGCGGGGCGTAGGTGGTCATGGCAGGTGCTCGGCGTAGTGCGCGGCCCGGAATAGCTTGAGCGCAAGGCGCCGCATAAGCATTGGCGCCGCATTGAACTTGGCGAGCCATGCAAAGGCGCGCATGAGGAACGGACGCGCAGGCGCGAAGCGCAAGGCGCGCGCCGCTTTATAGGCCGCAAAGCGCGACACTGCAGCTTGGTGTTTAGCCGCGAGGCGTGCGAAATTCGGCCCCGCTTGCGCGCTTTTTCGCAACAGCGTGCTGACCTCATCGAGGCCGAGGTGGGAGGCGGCGTTGTCGATGTGCAGAATGGGTGCGGTCGCAGACGCGCGCAGCGCCCAGTCGATGTCCTCGAAGCCCCAGCCCACGAATTCACTATCGAAGGGAATGGCCGTCAGAACATCACGGCGCACGAGGAGGTTTGCGGTGGAAACAAATTGCGAAGACGTGCGCGCCCGTGCGCCGCGGCAGTCGGAGCGCGCGAACAGGTCGAAGTGCAAAGCGGTCACGGCAGTACGCTTTGCATGTCGCAGCGAAAGTCCGCCGAAAGCCGCCTCGGGATGCTTGGCTTCGATCAGGTGCAGCCAGCGAGGGATGAAGTCTGCATCGTCAGCCCTCATGTCAGCGTCGAGGAAAAGGACGTACTCGCCGCGCGCAGCTTCGATCAGCCGATTGCGCGCGGCGGAGCGCCCGCGATTGTCGCTCCAGACGATGATGCGCGCGGCGGCGCCGAGGCGCGCGCAGGCGGTGACCGTGCGACTCAAAAGCGCCGCATCGCCCGATCCGTCGTCGAGCAGCACGAATTCCACTTCCGGCGGCGCTGGCGTGAGCGAAACGAGAAGCGCGCTGGGATCGTCGCGGTGAAATGGCGTCACCACGCTGAGCAGCGGCGGCGCGGTCGCGTCGCGCACGACGATGGCGGCCTCAGTGCGCATGGGCGCGCATTCTTTCAAGCAAAGGCGCAAGCGCTCGCCGGGCTTGGGAGCGCATATCAGCCACGTTGAACATCAGAACGCCCAAGCCGTAGGCCGATCCGCCGTACGCCAGCATGGCGAAAAACCCAAAGGGACGCGCCGCCACCAGTATAATCGCCATGAAGCACACAGCGCCGCCGATGCGCGCGAGGGCGCCAAGTGGGATGGGCAGAGCGAATAGGCGCGATCCGGCCGCTGCAAGGATAACGGCGCCGAGCAGCGTCCCGGCCAAGGCCGCAGCGGCGGCGCCGATCGCCCCCGCGAGAGGCGCCAAATACGCCGTCAGGGCCAGTTGCACCGCCGCCGGCGCCAACAAAAGCGTGGCGCGGAGGCCGGTGCGGCCGGTGAGTTGGAATGCTTCGGACCAATAATAGAGGTTGAAGCCGCTGCAGAGTCCGGCCGCCGCGAGCCATGGCAAGGTCTGCGCCGCCGCCTCACGCAACGGGGCGCCGAGCATGAATTCGGAAATTTGCGGCGCCATGAGCGCCAATGCCGCGGCGCAAGGGGCCGCGAACGCAGCGAAGCTGATGAACATGGATTGGGCGGCGTCGTGGGCGTCGCCGGTGCTGGTCTCAAAGACATGAAAGATCCGAGGCGCAAGCATGGCGCTCAAGCTCATGAATGCAATGTCCAGCGGGCGCGCCAGCCCCCATGCAGCGGCGTAGGCGCCTACTGCGTCAGCGCCAGCCGCGTCCGCCAACATCAAGCGCGCGCCGGCCTGCACCGCCATGTCAATGCAGAGCGCGAGCGCGAGAGGCGCGCCGTACCCCGCATAAGCAAGCACCCGCCTGCTATCGACGCGTCCGCCTCTGGCGCGTGCAAACAGAGCGGGCGTGTCCCACGCTGCAACGAGTATTCCCGCTAGAAGAAGGCCGATGAATGGACCGCTGGCGCCTAAGTCAAAGCTCACCAGAGCGGCGATCCCGCCGCCAAAACCAAGCACAAGGTAAGCGGCCTCCGCAATCGCGTAGCGCTGAAGATCGAGCGCAGCGCGGTCGCTCTCCCGCGCAAGGCGGATCACAAAACGCAGAAATGCAGCGCCGACGGCGAAGCTGGCGAGCGCGACCGCTTCACCGATGTCGGCAAACTGCAGCGCTGCGCATAAGAGGGCAAACGTCGCAACGCCCAGCGCGCCCGCCATCGCAAGCAGCGTCGCGAAATGGTCCGGTTCTGCTGATTCCGACCGCGCCTTGGGCGAAAACCGGAACGCCGCAGCTTCCGCCCACGTGAACAAGAGTGTGTGCGCCAGCATGGAAAGCGAGAGCGCGATCGCATAGCGCCCGTACTCCTCCGCGCTCATCAGGCGCGTGAAGAGCGCGATCGCGCCAAAGCCGATGACGGCTTGGGCGATCTGCAGAGGCGCGAGGATGAGCGCGCGCTTCACCGCGTAACCTTGCGGTCGCCGAACAGAATCGGCGCCGTGCGCGCGAGGATTTGCAGGTCGAGCCAGAGCGAAGCCCGCGCCACGTAGTCGAGGTCGAATTGCAGGCGTCGGCGCACGCAGGCGGGCGTATTCAACGGGCCGCGCGAGCCGTGCACCTGCGCCCAACCGGTTATGCCCGGCTTAACGCGATGGCGGTGGGCGTATTCAGCGACAATGTCGTTAAGTTCACGTCCGGCGGCCTTCATGCCGACCGCGTGCGGGCGCGGCCCCACCAGGCTCATGTCGCCCAAGAGCACGTTAATCAGTTGCGGCAATTCATCGAGGCTGGTGCGACGAAGAAATCCGCCAATGCGGGTGATGCGCGGATCGCGGGGACTGACTTGTTGGAAAGCCATGTCCGGGGCGTCGCGCATGGTGCGGAATTTCAGGATGGTTATGACGCGGTTGTTGAACCCGTGCCGGCGCTGGCGATACAGCGCGGGGCCTTTGCTGTCGAGCTTCACCGCGATCGCGATCGCGCACATCGGCAACGCGAACAACACGAGCAACATTGAGCCAAGAAGGAGGTCCGAGATGCGCTTCAAGGCCGCGCGTGCGCCCGGTTGAGCTGGAGCAGCGATCGTGGCGATGGGCGTTGCGCCCAGGCGGCTCACGCGACGCCCGCGCACGCTCTCTACTTCGTAGTCCAGCAAGAGATCGACGCGGTTGGGCAATTCGCGGAGCTTACGCAGAATGGCGCGCACGCGCGGCTCGCTCTTGGCCGACACCGCCACGACGATGCGGTCGACATAAGGCAACCCGTCCCACGCGAGCAGATCGTCGATATCACCGGCCACGGGCGCGCCCGCCAGCGACCTGGGCGAGCGTGAGAGTCGGTCGTCGACCACGGCGAGCACGCGCGCTTCCTTGCGCTGGGCGATGCGTTGCGCCAAACGGCGCGCGGCGTCGGTGGCGCCGACGATGACGATATTCTCGGAGAATAGCCCGGCGCGGTGAGCGGTGCTGGTCCACACGCGAAGGGCCCAATGCACCCCGGCGAGGAGCATCGCCGCGAGCGGCAACACCGCCGCTAGCGCAGCGGCGCCGCGGGCGTCAAAGGCAAGCAGGTTGGCAATGAGAATGCCGAGAATGGCGCCCAGAGCGAGGCCGCCAAATTCGTGCTCGTCTTCGACGATCGAGCGTCGATAGGTCTGGGTCAACCACAAGCCAATCTTGAGCGCGCCTGCGGCGGCGATGTAACCGGCCGCCTGACCGAACGGCAGCTGCGCAATGCTTGCGCCCGCTCCCCAGCGGGAAGCGCACTCCGCGGCCAGGATCACGAACACCCAGTCCAGCGTCTGGATAGTCCAGATCGGCAAGCGCGGATCGATGTGAACGCCGCGTTGGTTAATGGCTGGAAATTGTCGCCGTGGGGAGCGGTCGTTGGCGGGAATGTCAGGCGCACTCTCGGTGCGGTAGTGGGTGTCGGCGCCAAGGAAGGGTTCATGGGTCAGGTCGACGTCGATGCGCAGCCCGAACAGGGAGAAGGCGCCAGCGAGCTCGGCGAGCTTTTGCGCTTCCCGCAGCAGCACTGCGCGCTCGTCCTGGTCCTGAGCCAAATCGGGCCAGGCCTGCGCAAACGCCGGCATAGACATGGAAATTTCGCCCCTGGGACTAAAAGCTACCCCGCGGCTCGCGCAAGCTCGGCGCCAGTTAACCTTGCCCTTGCCGACACTTTGCGCCTTGCCCGCTAAGGCCGGCGCGGGGTAAGCGTGCCGGCGCCGGAGACGTGGCCGAGTGGCTTAAGGCGGCGCCTTGCTAAGGCGTTGTACGTGTAAAGCGTACCCAGGGTTCGAATCCCTGCGTCTCCGCCAGCAGTTTACGTCTGGGCTCTTCATGCCTGACGGCGGGCGGTTAGCTCAGCGGTAGAGCGTCTCCTTTACACGGAGAGGGTCGGGGGTTCGATCCCCTCACCGCCCACCAGCCGACGCAACCGGGACGCGAGCCATGTGAGGGCCGTCGCAGCGTCTTCTGCGCCGCTATCGGGGCCCCTTGACCTCGGCGGGGGAAAATCTCACACACCGCGCCGGCCGGCGACATGCGACTAGGCGCCAGTCCCTAGCGCGGCCGCGCGGGTATAGCTCAATGGTAGAGCCACAGCCTTCCAAGCTGAAGACGAGGGTTCGATTCCCTCTACCCGCTCCAGGCCACGGCTTTGTCCAGCCCGGAGACAAGGGTAACGGAACGCGCCTAAGACAAGGGTGACGCCGGCGTAAACCTGTCATCGCCTCGTCCTCGATCAGGCGGCCACAAACAACACGCGCGGGCATGCGCCTCGCCACGCGGTGGGCAGTGTCGCGATGTCCGAGTTCTTCGTCACCGTTGTGGTGTCGGCGACGTTCTTCCTCACCCTCGGCGGTGTGGGCTGGACCCACATAGCGGGGTTAGTCACCGGCTGCTGCGGCGCCGATCGCTGCGTTTGCCGTCAGCGCCGTGCGTCCGCGTCTGCTGATGGGCGTGATCGGCGGCGCCGTTTCGGTGTGCGACTTGCAATCGGTCGGGGCCTTCATCCAAACCTTGTCAACCTAACCCACTTCCGTCATTCCGGGCGCGCTAAGCACGATCCGGAACCCGGGGGCGACAAGCGGCGCTCTACGATCTCCTGGGTTCCGGGTTCTCGCGGAGTTTAGCCTCGGGCCGACCGTCAGCCGAGCCCGGGGGCAAGCCCCAGAATGACAGATGCGCGGAGCACTGCACGAATGAAAGACATCATCACAACTCTCGAAGCCAAACGCGCCGCCGCCCGCGCTGGGGGGGGCGAGAAGCGTCATGCGGCGCAGCACGCCAAGGGCAAGCTTACCGCGCGCGAACGGATCGAACTCCTGCTCGACGAAGGCTCGTTCGAGGAATGGGATATGTTCGTCGAGCATCGCTGCGCCGAGTTCGGCATGGCCGAGCAGAAAATCCCCGGCGACGGCGTGGTCACCGGCTGGGGCACTATCAATGGCCGGCTTGTGTACGTGTTCTCGAAGGATTTCACCGTGTTCGGCGGCTCGCTCTCGCGCGCGCATGCGGAGAAAATCTGCAAGGTGCAGGACGCGGCGATGAAGAACGGCGCGCCAATCGTCGGTATTTTTGACGCTGGCGGCGCGCGCATCCAGGAGGGCGTCGAGAGCCTCGCCGGTTACGCCGATATTTTCCAGCGCAACATTCTCGCCTCTGGCGTGATCCCACAGATCAGCGTGATCATGGGGCCGTGCGCGGGCGGCGATGTGTACTCACCGGCGATGACCGATTTTATCTTCATGGTGCGCGATACGAGCTACATGTACGTCACCGGCCCTGAAGTGGTGAAGACGGTGACCAACGAAATCGTCACGCACGAGGAGCTTGGCGGCGCCCGCGTTCACGCGGGCAAGTCCGGCGTCGTCGACGGCGCGTTCGAGAACGACTTTGAGACGCTGACGCAAATGCGCCGGCTGATCGATTTCCTTCCGGGCTCCAACCGCGAAAAGCCGCCTACGCGCCCGCATTATGACGATGTCAACCGCGAGGAGGAAAGCCTCGATCGCCTCATCCCCGACAATCCAAACAAGCCTTACGACATGAAGGAGCTGATCGAAAAAGTCGCCGACGAGGGCGATTTCTTCGAGATTGGCGCGGAGTTCGGGAAGAACATCATCACCGCGTTCGCGCGCCTGGACGGCGCGCCGGTCGGCATCGTCGCCAACCAGCCCATGGTGCTGGCTGGCGTGCTCGACATCGACGCCAGCCGCAAAGCCGCGCGCTTCGTGCGCTTCTGCGATGCGTTTTCGATTCCGATTGTGACGTTCGTGGATGTGCCGGGCTTTTTGCCTGGGACCAAGCAGGAGCTGGGCGGTCTGATCAAGCATGGCGCGAAATTGCTGTTCGCGTACGGCGAAGCGACGGTTCCGAAAGTGACTTTGATCACGCGAAAGGCCTATGGCGGCGCGTATGACGTGATGAGCTCCAAGCATTTACGCGGCGACGTGAATTACGCCTGGCCCAGCGCGGAAATCGCGGTGATGGGGGCAAAGGGCGCGGTCGAGATCATTTTTCGCGCCGACATTGGCGATCCCGAAAAAATCGCCGCGCGCACGAAAGAATACTCCGACCGCTTCGCCAACCCCTTCGTCGCCGCCTCACGCGGCTTCATCGACGATGTGATCATGCCGCGCGAAACAAGGCGGCGCATCATCCGCGCGCTCTCGACGCTAAAGAACAAGAAGCTGGAGAACCCGTGGAAGAAGCACGATAATATTCCGTTGTGAGGGGGCGATGGCGATCGATCCGGGGCAGGAGCGCAAACTGCAGGAGGAGGAAGCGAAGCTTTCGGCGACTTGGCTGAACGGCTTTAGCTTGGCCTTCATGATAGTGGGTGTCGTGCAGCCGGTGGTGGCGGGCGCGTTCAGCCGCTGGTCTCCGATCTTGATGTTGGCCGGAGTGGTGCTACATTTGTTCGCAAGGTTCTGGCTTCGTCGTGGGTATCCTCTGGAGTAGGTTATGACCGGAACGGATTGGGTGATCGTGCAGACGGTGGCGGCTGCGTTCGTCGCGGTGATCGTGACGCTGCTGGCGATCAAACCGTTCGACCGGCTGATGGACCGGCTCTTTCCGCGCCGATGAGGCTGGAGCCGCGGGATCGTTTAGGGCAGTCCGTTGGCTCCTGGGTTCCGGGTTCATCGCTGCGCGATGGCCCGGATGACGGAGTGGAGTTTTCAATTCGGAGCGCGCGCGCGTTCCCCTTCTCCCTTGCGGAGAAGGGGCAGGGATGAGGTGCGTGCAAACGCGCGCGGGCTGCGTGTCGGCGCGCCCCTCACCCCCGCCGCTTCGCGGCGACCCTCTCCGCGAGGGAGAGGGTGGGCACACTTGCCTCCGCTTTGCTCCGAGCGCAGATTTGGCCAGTCACTCCAAGGAGGCGCCCATGCGTGCACTCTGTTCAGCACTGGCGATATCCCTCGCGCTGTCGCTCCAGCCCGCCGCGGCGCAATCGCCTGACGACATGATGGCGCGCATGGAGGCCGTCATGGCCGACGCGCAAGCGCAGGCCGTGCGTCCGGGCGACGCAGAGCTGAGCTGCGATGCGCTGCAGGCCGAGATGGTCGCCACCATGCAGGACCCCGCCGTGCAGGCGCACATGGCGCAAACCGGCGCGTGGGCCGAGGGGCGGAACGAAGCGGCCGGTGACATGCGCGCGCAGATGATGGGTCAGATGGGCGTCAACGTGTTCCTGGGCCTGGCGACTTCTTTCATTCCCGGCGCCGGCTACGCGCAAATGGCCGCGCAACAGGCGATGGCGGCAGGCCAACAGGCGCAGATGGAAGAGCACATGGCCGGCATGATGCAGCAAGCCGAAGGCGCAATGACCATCATGCCCCAGCTCATGCGCGGGCAGCGTATTTATGAACTCGGCCAAGCCAAGCAATGCGCGTTCGTGCAGGAGCAAGCGCCGGCGCAGGAATAGCGGCGCGGGATTCTACTCCGCTTTCCCGAACGGCTTGATCGGTTCACCCAGTTCGTAGAATTCCGAGCCCGCTTCAGTTTGCATAAGCAGGTAGCGTTTGTCATCCTTCGGATATGACACCACGTCGATCGGCCGGTCCTCGCCGCCCATCAGGTAGCAGCATTCTTCGTCAAATGTGTTGCGTAGCAGGTGCGGCACGGATGGCGTAGCGAAGCCCATGAAGTCTCCAGCGCCGACCTCAGTGTTCTTACCGTCGATCTCGGCGATGGCGCGGCCAGAGAGGACATAGATCCACTCCTCCTCCAGCATGTGGGCATGGTACGCGAAGCTGTCCTTGCCGGGGGGCAGCCGAACCAAGCTGACATGGGCGCGTTTCATACCTGCAAGGCGTGACAAACCGGCGGCGCGAAACAGCGAGTTCGGATTCAACCTCTGGGTAAAGGGACGCAGCGCCGGAACAATTTCCGCAGCGCGCCATAGCGGTCTCACAGCGTCGGGCAATAGGTCCTCCGGCAGGTCAAAGCGGCTCGAATATCGTTCGCCAACGCTGCACTTCCTGAGCAATCGCTTCGGTCGGAGCAGGAGCGGGGCCGAGCAGGCAATGCGCAATTTCGGGCGCAGGGTGAGCGAGCGTCATACGATCGCCGAAACACAGCCAAAGCGGCAGGGTCAAAGTACGGAAATGGGCGATGGCGCGCGTTGCATCGGGATGCTCGAAGTCCTTCCACGAGCCCACAGCAATGCCGCGAACATACAATTTATGCAGAATGCTTCGCGGGGCAGCCGGTTGCGCCAGCTCAAACATGACGCCGATCAAGTCCGGCCGCGCCGCTTCAGGCATCGCCCCGACCCGACGCCAGGCGCAGTGCCAATCGCGGCAAATCTCAGGTCTGTGGTCATAAATTGAGCAGCCGCCGCCGGTGCAATTTCGACACAGCTGAGCCGCGGGTTTTTGCAACTCGGGCGTATTAATCTCGGGCAAAAAGCAGCATAGCGTGCATCCTCCGCAGGTCCGACCGTCCAACGGAGGCCCCAAAATAAGATCAGCGCCGTCAGCTTTTTTCATGGCGCTCACACTGGCTCATAGCTGCGCCAGCTTCCATCGAGGAGCACTTCGAGGGGCGCGAACGAAGCTTTGTAATCCATTTTTTTCGAACCCGGCACCCAATAACCGAGATACACGTACGCGAACCCGACTGCGCGCGCTTGGGCGATGTGATCGAGGATGACGTAATGCCCAAGGCTGCGGTGCGGGGCGTCGGGATCGAAATAGGAGTACACCAAGCTCAGCCCGTCGCGCAGAACATCGACGAGAGCCGCCGCCGCCAATTCGCCCCTGTTGGGCCCTTCGGTGTAGCGATATTCGAGAATGTGCGTGCGAACCGCGGTCTCCTCCACCATGGCGACATAATCGCCATAGCTCATCGCCGCCATGCCGCCGTCGACGTGGCGGGCGCGCAGATAGCGGCGCAGCAGCCGGAACTGTTCTTCGCTCGCCTCGGCTGGACGCAGCGCGCGGGCGATATCGGCGTTCTTGCCCATGATGCGCCGCCAGCGGCGTGTGAACGCAAAGCGCGCCGCCGGCACACGCGTGGATATGCATGCCTCGCAGCCGTCGCAGCCAGGACGGTAAGCGATGGTCTGCGAACGGCGGAAGCCATTATGCGTCAGCAGGTCGTGCAGCTGCTCGGCGTGGAGACCATCGAGCCCGGTAAACACTTTGCGCTCGCGCCGGCCCGGCAGGTAAGGGCACGGCGTCCCGGCAGTTTTGTAAAACCGCAACGTCTTGGTGGGAAATGGTTTGGTCACGCGCGTCCATCGTCGCTCAAAGGCGCAGTCCGTCAAGCCAGCGCGCGCATTGCGCGGCAAACGACTTAATAAACCTTTGCTTCGTCGCGTCCGAGCGGATCGGGCAGGGGTTCGCCGTCGGGCGTGAACTGGAGCGAAACCGAGTTGATGCAATAGCGCAGGCCGGTTGGCTTCGGTCCGTCCGGAAACACGTGACCTTGATGGCTGTCGCAGCGCGCGCAACGGGTCTCGACCCGCCGCATGCCGTAGGAATTGTCTTCAATGCTAAGCACGTGGGCAGAATCGATCGGCGTGTTGAATGAGGGCCAGCCGGTGCCGCTTTCGAATTTCGCATCCTGGCGGAACAACGGCAGGCCACAGAGCCGGCAGGCGTAGATTCCCGGCTTCTTCTGGTTGAGCAGCCCGCCGCAAAACGGCGCCTCTGTTCCATGCTGCAGCAGCACGCGCCGCTCTTCATCGTTGAGTGCGGCCTCCAAGCGCGCGCGCTCGGGGCTGCTTGGCGGCGTCAGATCGAAACCAGATGTCGAAATCGGCATGAAAACTCCTTCAACCGCCAAGGGTACGCCCCAATGGCTCGTCCGGTTGCGCTGCATCATTGCTTACAACGAGCGGGGAGGAAATCATGACCCTATGGCCAGCCTGATTCTCAATCTCGCGGTGGCGACCGGCATGGTAGCGGTGACCGTGGCGACGCATTTCTTCGGGCTGCTGACGTTATTGTATTTCCTACGTCGCCGGGGCGGGCGCTTCCGCGCGCTAGACAGCATCCTCGGTCAGGGCGGGTTGGTGCTGTTTGTGGTGTTTGGGCTGTTTGCGCTGCACTCGGTGCAAATCTGGCTGTATGCCGGGCTCTATCTTGCCGTGGGGGCGCTGCCCGATTTCGAGACGGCGCTCTATTTCTCCACGGTGGCTTTTTCGTCCCTGGGGTTTGGCGACATCCTGCTTTCGCGCGAATGGCGTTTGATTTCCGCGATCGAAGGTGTGAACGGGCTCCTGCTGATCGGTTGGTCCACCGCCTTTCTGTTGTCTCTGATGGCGCGGCTGAAATCGCTGGAGCACGATTGGCTTGAACGCCGAGAGCCCGATGCCGGACGAAGCCCTGATTGATCTGCTGCAGCGCCTGTCCATGGGTTTGGGCTTGGGTTTCCTGGTTGGCGTGGAGCGTGGTTATCGCCACCGCGACGCCGCCGAGGGCACGCGCGCGGCGGGGCTTCGCACGCATGCGGTGATCGGCCTGCTGGGCGGAATCGCGGGTGCGCTGTTGCCGGCGATCGGCCAGATTGGCTTTGCGGCGCTGACGCTGGCGTTCGCCTTTGCGCTGATAGCGTTCAAGCTGCGCGAAAGCGCGGTCGACAACGACATTTCCGTCACCGGCACGCTCGCGGCGCTGCTGCTCTATGCGCTGGGCGCCTACGCGATGTCGGGCGATCTGCGCGTGGTCGCGGCCGCCGGCGTGACACTGGTGGCGCTGTTGGCGATGAAGGAGGCCCTGCACACCTGGCTCGACAAGCTCACGCCGCAGGAATTGCGCTCGTCGTTGCTGATCCTGGCCGCGACTGCCATCGTGCTGCCCATTCTACCTAATCGCGCCGTCGATCCCTGGGGCGTGATCAATCCGCGCGAATTGTGGGTGCTGACCATCTTTGTCGCCGGCGCATCGTTTGCGGGTTACGTGGCGGTGCGGTTGCTCGGGCCCAACGTGGGCGTGCTCGCGGGGGCGGCGGCGGGAGCGTTGGTTTCTTCCACCGTGGTCACCGCTGAACTGGGTCGGCGCGTGCGCGCGGCGCAGACCACCGCAGCGGCAGCAGCAGCAGGGGCCGCGCTTGCTGGCGCGGTCAGCGTTACCCGAATTGCGCTCTTCGTCGCCGTGGCCGCCAATGCAGCGCTTCCACAAGTCGCCCCGGCGCTTGCAGCAGGGGCGCTGGTGTTCGTCGTCTGCGCCTGGACGCTGGTGCGCCTCGACGCAGGCCAGACCTCGGGCGAATCGCCGACTGCGCTGCATAACCCGCTCGATGTCGCCTCCGTGGTGCGCTTTGCAATGTTGCTGGGCGCGGTGACCGCAATCGGCCGCTTGACCGCAGGCGCCTTTGGCGAAGCCGGGTTTCTGGCGTTCGCGGCAGCGGGAGGTCTTGTGGATGTCGACACCGTCGCCATGGCGGTGGCGAGCTTGGTCCGGGGCGGGTTGGCGGCCGGAACCGCAGCGCACGCCATCCTCATCGCCGTGCTGGTTAACACGCTGGCGAAGGGCTTGATCGGGGGTATCGCCGGCGGCTGGCGCTTTGGCGGCCTCTATCTTGCTGCGGCGGCTGCGGCGGCAGTGGTAGGCGCGAGCGTTTGGCGGCTTTCGGCCACTATACCCTGGCTGCCATTGGGCTAGGATTGCTGCGATGCACACAAAATGGTCCCCCAGCGGATGGCGCGCCAAGCCCGCCAAGCACATCCCGGGCGATTATCCCGATCCCGAAGCATTGGCGCGTGTGGAGATCCAGCTTCGCTCCTATCCCCCTCTCGTGTTCGCAGGCGAGGCGCGCAATCTGAAGGCGCGGCTGGCCGAAGTCGCCGCCGGCAAGGCCTTCTTGCTCCAGGGCGGGGATTGCGCCGAGAGCTTCAAGGAATTCCACCCCGACAATATCCGCGACACTTTCCGCACCCTGATGGCGATGAGCGTGGTGCTGACTTTTGCCGGCTCGAAGCCAGTGGTGAAGCTCGGGCGCATCGCCGGCCAATTCGGCAAGCCGCGTTCCTCGGCCACCGAAACCAAGGACGGTGTGACGCTTCCCTCCTATCGAGGCGACAACATCAACGGCATGGAATTCACGCCTGAATCTCGCACCCCCGATCCCGAGCGTCTGGTGAAAGCGTATTCGCAATCGGCGGCGACGCTCAACCTCATCCGCGCCTTCGCCAATGGCGGCTACGCCGACCTACACAATGTGCATCGCTGGATGCTCGGCTTTGTCGAGGGCAGCACCCAGGGCAAACGCTATCGCGAGCTGGCTGACCGCATCACCGAGTCGATCCAGTTCATGGAGGCCTGCGGCATCACGCCCGAAAGCGTGCCGCAGATGAAGCAGGTGGATGTTTACACCAGCCACGAAGCGCTGCTGCTCGGCTACGAAGAAGCGATGACGCGCGTGGATTCCACCAGCGGCGATTATTACGACACCAGCGCGCACTTCCTCTGGATCGGCGACCGCACCCGCCAGCCAGACGGCGCCCACGTCGAATTCGCGCGCGGCGTGAAGAACCCGATCGGGATCAAATGCGGGCCGAGCCTCGATCCCGAGGAATTGCTGCGACTGATCGACATACTCAACCCCGCCAATGAGCCTGGGCGGATCACCTTGATCGCGCGCTTCGGCAGCGACAAAGTGGAGCAAGGATTAGCAAAGTTAGTGCGCCCGGTGCTACGCGAGGGCAAGGCGGTAGTGTGGTCGTGCGACCCCATGCATGGCAACACCTTCGAAACCGCCACAGGCTTCAAGACGCGGCCATTCGATCGCATCCTAGCCGAAGTGCGCGCGTTCATGAACATACTGCCGGCCGAGGGCGCCTATCCCGGCGGCGTGCACGTCGAGATGACCGGCCAACAGGTAACCGAATGCCTCGGCGGCGCGACGGCCGTGACGGAGGAGGACTTATCCTCCCGCTATCACACCCATTGCGACCCACGCCTCAATGGCGCGCAAGCGATCGATCTCGCATTTTTGATCGCGGAACATCTTCGCGGGGTGCGCGTGGGCGAAGCACAAGCGAGGGCGGGGTGATGGCGCGCAAATGCCCTCCTTCTCCCTTGTGGATAAGGTGGCCGCGGAGCGGCCGGATGAGGGGCGCGCCAACGCGAGGGGTGGTGGGGCGTTGGCGTTTCTTGGTTTTTGCCCTGTTGCTTCCGTTGGGCGGTTGCCCCGGGGGCTACACCGGGCAGATGCCACTCTTCTCAGCGGAGGAAGGCGACTGGGCGCTCGGCGATAGGGGCACGATCCGCGTGCCCGGCCCGCGGGGGCCGCGCTCGCTGCCAATCACATTTGAGCGCAGTGGCGCGGGCTATCTGTTAGGTCGCGAGACAAGGGACAGCGAACTTGGGCAAGCGAATGCTCCCGAGGTGCAATTCGTTCCGATTGACGAGACACCAGAGGATGACTTTATCGCGCAGGTCCGCATTACCTCAGGGGATAGGCCCGGGCAGGCCATTTTCTACGTTTTTGTGCTGCGGACTGAGCGAGGAGGGTTGCGTGTTTTCACCGACCCGCGAGATGTCAAAGACGAGTTTGAACCCCACCCGTCTGATGGGTTGTGCCGGCCGAACGGCCGCAGCAACGCAGAATGTGAGTTCGACAGTCGCGCTAACCTGATTCAATATTATTTGACCTACGTTCGAGATCAGCTCATCGCGGATTGCGATCCAATCGAATGCGAGGCAACAATCGTTCCGGAGGCGCCGTGAAGTCGATGCGCTTCGCTACTTGGGTTTCCAAAACGACGATACCTGACACCCCCTCCCCCCAACGGGGGGAGGGTAGGGAGGGG
>CXWL01009446.1_pt1 | contig 28434 bp, 25 predicted proteins | sample 590931 | NCBI WGS metagenome assembly CXWL01 (sample SAMEA3498368, study PRJEB10139) | groundwater metagenome | biome: water well; material: biofilm material | place: Germany | collected 2015-04-27 | reverse complement strand
GCCACCTGCGCCGAGAAGTCCTCGCGGTAGGCGGTGGGGAAGGCGTTGGCAAAACGGTGTGCCAGGCTCAGGCCCTGGCCTTCACCATGCATGTACAGCAGCTCTTGCGTGCAGTCGTCCTCCCAGCGCTGGGCCAGGCGGGCGATGCGGGTTTCGAGCGCGCGCAGGTCCAGGTGCTGCGGGGCGTGGTCCTTGGCGCGCACCAGGTAGTGGATGCGTGCCAGCGGGCTGTCGGTCAGCATCGGCGTGAATTCGAGCGATTGGCCGTTCAGGGCGGCGCTGAGCTCGTGGCCGATCCTGATTCGCAGTTCGGTGTTGTAGCGGTCGCGCGGCACAAACACCAGCACCGAGGTAAAGCGGCCAAACGGATCGCGGCGCAGGAACACGCGGGTACGCTGGCGCTCTTGCAGGCGCAGGATGCCAATCGCGTGCTCGGTCAGCGTGGCGGTGTCGATCTGGAACAACTCGTCACGCGGGTAGGCATCCAGAATCGCTTGCAGCGACTTGGCCGCGTGGCTATCCGGTACCACGCCGGCGGCGGCCATCACCTGGCCGGCGCGCCGGCGCACCTGCGGGATCTCGCTGACCATGGCCGAGTAGGCAGTGGAGGTGTACAGACCCAGAAAGCGCGCTTCGCCGATGACACGGCCGGTCTCGTCAAAACGCTTGACGGCGATGTAGTCCAGCCAAGCCGGGCGGTGCACCGTGGCGCGCGTCATGGCTTTGGTGACCAGCACCAGTTGGTCCGAGTCAAGCAGCGCCACCGCGTCCGCGGGCAGGCGGCTGGTGGGGCTTTGCGGTGCACCGCGCAACACACCCAAGCCCGATTCAGGCACGGCCACCAGGCTGATAGTGTCGCCTTCGCGCACCAGGTTGTAGTCGCGCGCGCCGAGGAAGGTGAAGTGGCGGTCTTCCAGCCAGCGCAGAAAGTCGATGCCCTCTTGCTGATTGTCCGATGACAGCTTGGAGTGGGCGGATGCGGCGCCGACAGCCTGCAGCCGCTCCAGCATGGGGCGCCAGTCCTGCACCACGGCGCGCACGTCGCCCAGCACGCGATCCAAATCCTTGGCCAGTGCGTTGCGTTCGGCCTCGCTGACGATGCGGTCGCACTCGACCAGAATCAACGATTCGATCGGGCTGTGTGCCTCCCCGTGGGGTGTGGCGTGACTGGTTTTTTGCAGGTGGCCCTGAGCATCTCGCTGCACGCCCAGCAAGGGGTGAACAATCCAGTGCGCGGTACGGCCGCTGCGGTTGACCGCCATGGTGACCGAGTCGACCAGAAAGGGCATGTCGTCATGCACGATCTGTATCGAGGTGTGTTCGCTGACAAAGCCGTCTTCGGCCAGCGTGGCGTTGAACACGCGAATTTTGGCTTGGCGCGGCGTACCCGCCGATTCGAGCAAGCGCCAATGGGCATTGGCAATCGCAAACAGGGTGGCCGGGCCGCGCGTCTGGATTTCGTCGGGGTCGGTGTTCTCGAAGTAGGCCGATACAAATTCAGCCAGGCGGTTGGCAGCGGGGCCGGCGTGTTCCTGGGTATAGGACAGCAGCTCGGCGAGCGCGGGAGTGGACATGCAAAGTCTCCGGTTATCTTGTGGATGTCGCGGATTCTAGGCGGGCCGTCACGGCTTGGGGGAGCTTAGATCGGCGACTCATTGCCTTATGCAATAGTTGCATGTTGCAATGGATCGCATTGTGTTGTGCAAATTGCGTCCGCAGTTTTTATGCTTTCATCGCATATTCAAGGCTGCAAATGTGTGGCGATTTGAGACGACAATTCAAGCTCGCCTAACTGACATGGGCTCTTGCCCACCCCATATCATGAAAGGACACCGTCTTTGCGAGGCGCGAAGCGACGTGGCAATCCATGCAGCCAGGAGTCATGGATTGCTTCACTGCGTTCGCAATGACGATGTTCTTTCACGTTGACACCGTTGCAATCAAGATCGGGACATTCACCATGCAATTTGCCACCCGCCTGCAAAACGTCGAAACCTCGGCCATCCGTGAATTGTTCAAACTATTGGGCAAGCCCGGCATCATCAGTTTTGCCGGCGGTTTTCCGGACCCGGCCCTGTTTGATGTGGAGGGTATCCGCCAGTCCTCTCAGGCGGTGTTGGCTAGCGACAGCGCGGGCGCGGTGTTGCAATACGGCGCCACCGAAGGCTGGCAGCCACTGCGCGAACGCCTGAGCGCCTTCATGGCCGCCAAGGGCGCCTCGGTGGCACCCGATGGATTGATCGTCACCACTGGTAGTCAGCAGGCGCTGGACCTGATTGGCAAGACCATGATCTCGCCCGGTGACAAGGTGATCGTCGAGGCGCCCACGTTTCTGGCCACCATCCAGTGTTTTCGCCTGTACGGCGCGCAGTTGATCGGCGCGCCGATCGATGCCAACGGGGTCGACGTGGACCAGCTCGAAGCCCTGATTGAAGAGCACCGCCCGAAGCTGGTTTACTTGATTCCCACTTTTGGCAACCCGAGCGGTGCCACGCTCAGCCTGGAGCGGCGCAAGCGAATCTTGGAGTTGGCGGTGCGCACCCAGACCCTGATGGTGGAGGACGATCCCTATGGTGAGTTGTACTTTGACCAGGCGCCGCCACCCAGCATATTAGCCCTGAGTGATCAGGTGCCGGGCAGTCGCGACTGGCTGGCGCACTGCGGAAGTTTGAGCAAGGTGCTCAGCCCCGGCCTGCGTGTGGGCTGGCTGATTGCGCCCATTGAATTGCTGGCCAAGGCCACCATGTGCAAGCAGTTCAGCGATGCCCACACAAGTAACCTGACGCAGGCCACGGCCGCGCACTACCTCACCCTGAACCGTTTGAACGACGCGCTAGGCGTGGTACGCCAGACTTACGCCGAGCGTGCCCGCGTGATGGCGCAAGCGCTGCGGCGCGAACTCGGCGGCGCCATTGAATTCAATCAGCCCCAGGGTGGCATGTTTTTCTGGGCCAGGTTGACCGAGGGGCGCAACGCCGCCGACTTCGCCAAGCGTGCCATCGACCAAGGCGTGGCCTTTGTCCCGGGTGCGCCGTTCTTTGCGCACGACCCCGATCCCTCGACCTTGCGCTTGAGTTTTGCGACCGCTGACGTGGCCAAGATCGAGGAAGGCATCGGGCGACTGGGACGGGCGTTGTAATCAGTCTGTTGACGGCATGACATCGGGCCCGTCATCGCGAGCGTCCTGCTGCCCGTCATTGCGAGCGCCCTGGTGCCCGTCATTGCGAGCGCAGCGCGGCAATCCATGTCTGCGGCACACGATGATGGATTGCCACGCTTCGCTCGCAATGACGAAGAGGGCGCTCGCAATGACGGGCACCAGGACGCTCGCAACGACAACCCTTCTCGGCGCTTATAGTGTGAAGGTGAAGCCGTCAATCAGCGCGCCTGGCGTGCGTGAGCCGCCCAGGGCGCGTTGGTAGTAGGTGTCCACTGCCGGGTCGATCTCGGTATCGGCGGTCAGCGCCATCAGCTTGCTGCCCAGCGCGCTGTACAGGCTTTCGTCCCAGCGCAGGTCCTTGATCGGGCCGACGATCTCGCCACCCTCGACCCAAAAGCAGGCGTAACGGGTCATGCCGGTCACGCGGGCGGACACCGGATCGCTCCAATTGAGGTAGTGCAGGTTCGACAGAAACAGGCCGGTGCCCAGCTCGCGCAGGATGTCGGTTTGCGCCAGCGTGCCGGGGTGCACATCCAGCGCGCGTGGGCTTTCGCCGTCGGCGGCACCGTTGGCCGCCAGGCCGTATTCCTTGGCGGTGCGCGAACTGACCAGCATGTTGGCCAGTTCGCCACGCTGGATCAGGGGCAGCATGGTCGCGGACACCTCACCCAGGGCGTTGAAGCGCGGCGTCAGCCCGAGGCCGAAGTTCTCGTCGACGCTCAGCAGCGGCGACAGGCGCAGCTCTTTTTCGGCGAGCTTCTTGAACGGGCTGCGGCCCTGTTTCCAGGCGGCGGCCGACAACGCATTCCAGCCCATCATGCCGACCAGATCGGACAGCGCGCCGGGCGCCAGGTAGCTGCGGTAGGCACCAGGTTGCACGTTCTGCTGAGGCTTGCTCAGGAGCTGCAGCAGGGTCTTGGTGCGCGCCAGATTGCCAGCCCAGTCGTCGGCGTGCCAGTGTGTGCCGGCGTAATTGCCCTTGGCCGCCTGGGGACCGTTGTAGAGCGAGTAATCCAGAAAAAAGGTCTCGGTGGCAAACCAATGGCTTTGGCCTTTGGAGTTTTGATTGCCGCGAATTACCGTGCCCCCCGCATAAAGGCCAGCCAGGTCACAGCCCTCGGCGGGCCCTACCACGGCGGCCACCACCTGCTCGGGCGCCAGCAGCGCGCCGCGAAACTCCTCGCTGCTGGCGCCGTTGTTCTGGATCGGCACCTGATGGGGGTCGAGCGGCAGCACCACGGTCTCCGCGCGACTGTGCGCCAGCAGGGCTGTCAGGGCGGCTTGGTCGGTCTCGAAATGACCTGTGAGGGTGCGGCTCTTCTCGACCGTGCGACCCTGGCTTTGCAGGCGCAGCGACAGACTCAACTGTTCCACGTCGGTGTTCTGGCGCACGCGGTTGCCGTTGAAGCGTATGAACAGGGTTTCTTCGGCGTTGAGGTTGAGGGTGAGTTCCTCGTCCGGCGCAAGTTGGCCCATCAGGTCGGCGCAAAGCCGGTCGAACAGCGGGTGCACCCGGCCGGTGAAATCGAGCGTGTTCATATTTGACCTCCAAACACTTCCACGTCCCGGAACAGACACGGGGGCGAGGCGTGGCCGACCCGAATCACTTGACTGGGCTCGCCCTTGCCGCAGTAGGGCGAGCCATGCAGCGTGGCGTCGCGGCCCACGCCGGCCAGGCGATTCCAAAAGTCCACCGTCACGCCACGGTAGTTGGGATTGCGCACCAGTTTGCCGAGCTTGCCGTTCTCGATGACCTGACCCAGTTCGCAGCCGAACTGAAACTTGTTGCGGTAGTCGTCTATCGACCAGGACCGGTTGCTGTGCATCAGCACACCGTGTTCGACTTGAGCGATCAATTCGTCCAATGTGGCGGTGCCGGGCTCCAGGTTGATGTTGGCCATGCGGTCGATGGGCGCCCGGTTCCAGGAGGCGGAGCGAAAGTTGGCCACGCCGGGAAGACCTGATCGCGCCTGCGACTCCAGCGAGCCCAGCCCGCGCCTGAGCACGCCGTTTTGGATCAACAGCTCTTTGCTGGCGCGGTGGCCGCCGTCATCGAAGTCGTAACTGGCGAACTCGTTGGTGATGGTTGGGTCAAAGGACACGTTCATCAGCGCCGAGCCGTATTGCAGCGTGCCGAAGTCTCGCGGTTTGACGAAGCTCCAACCGGCGTAGTTGCGCTCGTCGCCCAGGATGCGGTCAAGCTCCAACGGGTGGCCGATTGACTCATGAATCTGCAACATCATCTGGTCGGGCATCAGAATCAAGTCCATGCGGCCACTCGGGCAATTGTCGGCGCGCAACAGCGCCAGCGCTTCATGCGCCACGTCTTGGGCATGTTGTGCCAAGGTGTCGCGGTGAAATGCTTCGCCGCCAAACTGGCCGGTGTGGGACCAGGTGCGCGTCTGCGACTCCAGTCCTTCGGCGGCGGTGGCCGACAGCGTGAGGTCGACCAGATCAAAGTGCTGGCGCGTGTTGGTGCCGCTGGAGGACAGGTACGCAATGTCGGTCTGAACCAGCATCGCGCCGGCGCTGCGGTTGACCAGCAGATCCGAGCCCTGCATGGCTTGGCATGCGGCCAGCAGGCAGTCGGTGATCTCGGCCAGGCTGGTCTGGTCCAGTGCCGTTTGTCGACGGCTTTGGTAATAGCCGCTGGCTGGGGGCCGTTGGGCGGTGGTGAAGTGGTGTGCCTTGTGCGCCGCCGTGGCACGTGTCGTGGCGGTGGCGCGGTCGAAGGCGCGTTGCAGGCCCGCCAAGCTGAGGTCGGCGGTGGCGGCATAACCAAAGTGCCCATCCACCAGCACCTCGCACATCGCGCCTTGTTCCAGACAGCTTTGGTTTTGTTCGGGACGGTCGTTGCGCACGCTACGCTGGGTCGTGGTTTCGCTGGAGTGGCGCAGGCCGGCCCATTCGGCCGACAACATGGCGTGGCGCAAAGCGGGCTCAAAGGCAAGGGTGTCGGGTGGTGGCATGCTGAAGCCCGCGCAGGGGCGTAACGGATTTCGAAGCTGGCAATTGGAGCACGGTTTGGCGCGCCGCGCTGGCCGTGATGTAACAGAGCGTGGCCGCCTGGAATTGGCGCCGCGATGGTCGCATAATCAGTCGATCCATCGCGCAACATGCCGCTTTCATGAATCCAGGAACCACTTTCATCAAGACAGAAAAGGGCAAGGTCGAAATGGCCGAGCGCAGCGGCAGCCTGAGCGTCGTGGAGCGCCGCTTGTTGATTCTGATTGATGGCAAGCGCAGCCAAAATGACTTGTTGGCGTTTGTGCGTGGCGGTGAACTCGACGAAGCCCTGGAGCAGCTTCAGCGGCTGGGCCTGATCGAATGGAGCGGTCAAATCGCGGATCTGCAAGACCCGCCCGCGCAAGGCTACGCGGCGGCCGAGCCCGCGCAGGCGCCCCGCCCCGCCACCAGCGTGCCTGAGTTTGAAAAAGTGCGAGACGAGGCGGCGCGGTTTGTGGCGGAGAAGTTGGGCGCTTCGGGCGCACCAATTTGCGACGCCATTGAGCGCTGCACCAGCCCGACCGAGCTGCGCAACCTGCTGCGCGGCGTGGAGATCTTCGTGGGTCAGCGCGTGAACGCCGAAACCGCCCACGCCTTCGTGCAGCACTTCGGCGCCTTGCTTTTGTAGCGCGACCGGGCCGCCGCGCGCGGGCGCGGGATTTTTCTTGCAATCTCTGCTAACTTCGGCGCTGTTCGACGTAATGAGACTTTGCGATTAGATTGGAGCGCCTTCGATGGACTTTGAACGACAGCTATCCCCATTGGTGAGCCGCGAGGAGTTCGAACGACGTGAGGCGCATCGACGCTCCTTGTTTTCGAATGTCTGGTCCCACCTGGTGCCAAAAGTCTTCAAGGACGTGCCGCGCTACTACCGACCCGGCAACATCGTCGCCAGCCTGGGGCTGTGGGAGGTATGGGTCTGGCAGTTCGTGGAAACTATCCATTTGCGTCCGCACTACAAGGTGCTTGATGTCTGCGCCGGCACCAACGACGTGGGGGTCAGGTTGCTGAAGAAGGAACCCGCCATCAGCGTGACCGCCATCGACCGCAGCGCAGAAATGCAGGAAGAGGGCCAGCGCCGTGCCAAGCAGCAGGGCCTGCACATCGATAGCGTCATCAACGATGTGCATGAATTGCAGTTTGCGGATGCCTCGTTTGACGTGATCACCCTGCAGGCGGCGTCGCGCCATTTGCAGCTTGACAAAGTGCTGCCGGAGATTTTGCGCGTGCTCAAGCCGGGCGGCACCTTCTACCACTGTGACATGCTCAAGCCGAGCAACCCGGCGCTGGAATGGGCTTACTTGCGCTTTCTGCGCATGTCGGTGTTCGGCACCTCGCTGCTGTTTGGATCGACCGAAGAATCGCGCGGTTGCGCGGGCTACTTCAGCGACGCCATTCGGCATTTCTACACACCCGAGGAGTTGTCTGGCGTGCTGAAACTGGTTGGTTTCGCCAAGGTTCGTTGTGAGACCAGCATCTGGGGCGGCATGGTCGGTTTTCATGCCGCCCAGAAGGCCGAAACCCCGCGTCCGGCCAGATGACTCTGGACGGGCGCGGGGCCGGCGGGGTTGCAGCGTCTACTGGAACTTGTAGACGTAGGCCAAGCCGAGGAAGGTCACGGTCTGATCCGGGTTCATGGCCAGCGTGGTGTTGTCCTGGAACACGAATGAACGCCCGTTGTTGGACCAGGTCCATTCATTGAACTTGCTGCGCTGGTGGATCAGGTTGAAGCGAATGTCGGCGTTCTTGCGCAAGGCATAAGTGCCAAACAGATTCAGGCTGGTGGTTTCATACCGCACGTCTGGCAGACCAATCGCAACCTGCGCCTGGTTGGCCGCGCTGGGTGTCACCTGCGTGATGTTGGGCAGTGTGCCGGTGACAGTGGGTGAGGCAGCCAGCCCATACACCGTGTTGTCCTTCAAGTACGCCAACCGGGCACCTACCTCAAGCTTGCTGGTGGGCGTGCCTGTCACACCCAAGCCGAAGCTGTCACTGCGCGTGGTCAGGTCAGCCATGTAGCCGGTGCTGTGGTTGATTTTCAGGTTCTGCTTGCCCTGCGAGGCGTAGGCATTGAGCTTCCAGTTGTCCGTCACGGCAAAGCTGGCATCCGCGCTGTAGATCTGATTGCTGGCCGCGCGCCAACCTTTGCCCAGCGCAATCTCGTTGAAGGGGTTGGCGTTGGTGTCCTTGCCGTCCTCGGCGTTGAATTGCACTTCAACTTGTTCGCTGGGCATCCAACTGGCTGACAGCTTGACCTTCTCGCGGTCCAGATCCACCATGTTCATCGGAAAGGCATTGCCCGCCGACAGCGCCAGGAACTGGCTGGCCGAGCCGGTCTTGCCATACCCCAGGCCAGCGGCGGCAAAGGTCGCATTGGTGCTCAGGCTGGTCCAATCTCCGCCGGTGCGCTTGCTGTTGGTGTAGGTCAGCGATCCACTCAGCGTTTCAGACATCGCGCGGCGCAGCTCCAGCCGGTAGCCGTTCTCCTGGTTCTTGGCGCGCAGGGCGCCGATGCCGGCCAACTCTTCTTCGGTGATGGAGATTGGCACCGGCCGCTCGAAGGTGCTGTGGTCCAGCCCCAAGGTGGCGCGCAGGCCGGCCGGCAACTGGTAACTGGCCTCCAACTTGCCAACCAGCTTGGTCGAGTTGGCGTGGTAGTTGAACCAATACCGTTGGGTATAGGTGGGAACAGTCGCCGGCACCGAGGTGCCTGGCTCGGTGTTGTACTCGACGTGGGGGGTCTTGTCTTCCTTCTTCTCATAGCGCACGTTGGCCAGCAGGCTCAGCTTGGGCGTGGGCCGGGAGGTAATGCCAAACTGGGCCAAGGTGGTGTCCACCACGCCGCCCAGATTGGTGACCCCGGCCGGCGGATTGGTCAGCCCCATGGCAGCGAAGTCTTCATTCTGCGTGGCATGGGTGCGGGCCACCTTGAAGGTGCTGTTGGTCGAAGGTGAGAAGCGATAGCTGCCCGACACGTAGAACTGGTGCGCCTGGTTGTCCGGCGGCAGGGCCAGCGGCAACTGCAGCACGTTTTGCAGGCTGGTGCCACCCCCGGCGATGACGCTCGATGCCACTGCCGGCGACAAGGTGACAGGAACACCCAGCGGGTTGTTCAGGATGTTGGGCACCGTGGCGCGGATGCTGCCGTGCTCGTTGGTGTAGAACGAGCCGTAGTAGCCAGCGCTGATGGTCAGAGCCTGGTTGTGGTAATTGAGCTTGGCCTCAATCTGGCGGGTGGTGCTGTCGGTCGGCTCGGCCGCGTACAACAGCGCCCATTTCTGGTTGGTGGCGCTTTGTGTGGCGTTGCAGATGGAGGCCACGCAGTCGTAACCAAAACTGAAGCTGCGCGCGCCGGTCTTGGCTTCGTTGCGGAAGGCTAGCTCCATTTGCAGGTTCTTGCTGAACCACTTCTCGCCAGCCAGACCCATGCCCACCCGTTTCAACTGAAGGTCGAAGTTCTGTCCCGAACCCGGTGTGGCCAGGCGCACCATGGAGGGCGTGGCGGTGCCGAGGTTCAGCATGCCGCTGTTGATGGTGCGCAATTCGTGGCGAACCAGTTCGGAGTAGTCGCCGCCGATTTTCCAATCGCCCTGTTTTTCGAACGAAACGGACAGATCGCGGCTATCCAGCCCGAGGTTGCTGCCATTAAGGCGCAGCCAGGTGCCGCTCGCCTCGTCGCGCCGGTTGATCTCCATGTCCAGTTGCAACGAGGTCTTGTGAGGACGCAGACCGTTGTACTGCCCGAAGATGGTCCGATCAGCCTCGGTGCCGCTGAGGGTGCCGACCCCCACCGTGATGCTGCTGGTGGGGCGGATCAGTTGCGCGATTTCCTCGTCATCGGCATAAGCCGGCGCGAACGCGGCAAGCAGGGCAAGCGCCAGCAGCGTCTTGCTGAAACTGAGGGGCTGGTGAGTGGTTTTCATGAGAGCCGCCTTTCTCAACGGAAGTTGAATTGGGGAGTGGGGTTGGTCATGGACGGATTGTTCGTGCCATGGACCTGGGTGTGGCAGTTCATGCAACTGCGTCCCTGCGTCAGGTTGGTGGTGGACCGACCCGATTGCGTTGCCGTATTGGCGGTCGCCTGTGCGCCCAACAATTGCGGAATGAAACCGCCGTGTGGCGTATGGCACTGGTGACACAGGAAGGGCGCGCGCACTTTGAGCATGCTCTCGGCCACGGTACCGTGCGGGTTGTGGCAGTTAGAGCAATCGTCGCTAACCGGTTCGTGGTTGTGCACGAAGGGGCCGCGTTTCTCCATGTGGCAGGTGTAGCAGGTCTCGACCACGCTGTCGCGCTTCATCAGTTTGGGGCCAACCGAACCGTGCGCGTTGTGGCAGTCCGAGCATCCCATCTTGCCTTCCGGGACAGGGTGATGCGAGGGGCGGCTCATCTGGGTGCGCTGCTCCTTGTGGCAGGTGTAGCAAACCTCGGCCTGGGCCTTCTTGTCACGCACCTTGTCGCGCGCGGCGTGAACCTGGTGGCAAGACGAGCAGGCGACATCCTTGGACTGGTGCGCGCTGCCTTCCCAATGCGAGCGCTTGGCATCGGCCTGGTGGCAGCTCAGGCAAGCCTCGGTCTTGGCCAGTGCGCTGGTCGCAGAGGTCTTGCCAAAGGTGCGATCCGGTTTGGGTGGCTTGTCCTTGCCCTTGTACTCGATGTGCGTCTTGCTGTCGCCGTGGCAGTCGGTACAGGTCGGGTTGCGGCCATCGGCCTTAACGCCATGGCGGGTCTTGCCAATGGCCAGCACCGAGGGTCGCAAGTCGAGCATGGTGGGCTTGGTGTCGTCGGCCTCATCGTGGCAACCCGTGCACTTGGCATCGCCCTTCAGCAGCAAATCCTTGGCGTCGGGTTTGGCTTCGGTCGCTGCTTGCGCCATGCCGCTGAACAGCACCGTACTTAGGGCGACACACTGCAGTGCCACCGTCAACATCCGTTTGACTTTCATATCTCTAGCCCTTCTTTCTGTTGATCGACTTGCTTGCTGATGCCCATCCCGCGCGGCGTCATATGCTGCTCAGGAAACCGTTGATAACCAACACGAGTAACACCAGGCCAACGGCGATCAGCGTCAGGCCCAGAATCTTCGAACCCACCGCCATCGGCTGCGACGGTCCTTCGACCAGGTATTGCTCCAGCTCACCCGCATCCACCAGGCGCTGGTACTGCGCGGGGTGGTCGGCACGGAACTCCTCGATGGACTGCGTGCCGGTGAACATCACGATGTCCGGCGGCGGTAATTTGTCCGGCCGGAAGTGGTTGTTGAAGAAGTGCACGGTGAACAGGAACACCGCCGCCAGGAAGGCTTCTTCGCCATGCACCACGGTGGCCACGTTGAACACCCAACCCGGCAGGAAGGCCCCGGTGATGGTCGGTATGGCCAGCATCAAGCCGCTGGTGCCGATGATGGTGACACCCCAGAACACGGCCCAGTAGTCGAACTTCTCGTAGTAGGCCCAGCGGTCGAAGCGAGGCTTGGGACCCATGCCCAGGAACCACTTGAACATGCCGATGCAGTCGGCCAGATCCTTCCAGTTGGGAATCAGCGAATCCGGGCCAAACCAGCGGAAGGTCTTGCTGCGTAGCAGGCCCTGCATCACATAGACAAAGTGGATGAAGAAGATGGCCACGAACAGCGCCGCAGCTACCCGATGGATTAGCGCCATGCCCGCGGCGCCCCCCAGCATCTTGGCCGCCACCGGCGCCCAGGCAGTGTGGGAGAACAGCGCCGAGGTGCCGGTCAGTACCAGGGCCATGGTGATCAGGGCAAACGCCAGGTGGGCAATGCGCCAGCCCACGGGGAAGCGTTGGAAGAACTTCTTGCCCTCCTGCGGCAGGCCGGTGGTGCGCACGTGCGGCACGGTCTTGCCATCCCTGCGGTCTTTCCATTCGCGGTAGTACCACAGGCCCGAATGCAGCCAGAAGAAGGCAAACACACCAATCAGCAAAGCCTGCATGAATTTCGTGGCGATCCACATCTGCGGGTACTTGGCGAAATCGTGGGCATTGGCGTGCGGGCCGAAGGTGGCGAAACCCTCGGTGGCAATCGGACGCTTCTTGCCGTCGTGGCATTCCTTGCAGGTCTTCAGACGGTTGTTGGCGTGCACCTTGGACTTGGGGTCCTTGGACGGCAGGATGCCGTGGCTGCCGTGGCAGTTGTAGCACTTGGCGGTCTCCGCATAGCCCAGCTTGGTTACCTGGCCGTGGTAGGTGTCGCGGTAGGACTTGAGTTGGTCCTTGTGGCAGGTGCCGCAATCCTCGCTATTGAGGAGTTTGAACGAGGTCAGCGAGGTGTTGGTGATCTCGTGCGTGGTGTGGCAGGTGGTGCAGACGGGCGCCTTGGCGTTGCCCTTGTCAACCGCCTCCGTGCCGTGGCTGGAGCTGTTGAACGTTTCGAGCTGATCGTCGTGGCAGGAGGAGCCACACAGGGCCGGTACTTCCTTGCGCCAGGCGGCGTAGTCGGCGCTCTTCTTGTCGGCCGGCACATTGAAGCCGTGGGTGTCGTGGCACTGGGTACAGGTGGCCTTGGGCATGTTCGGTTTGTCTTTGTCGGGGCGGGCATGGAAGGACTTCTTGTACGCCTCGATGTTCTTGGCGACGATTTCCATGCGGGGCTGGCTCGCACCGCTGCCATCCTGCTTGGCCTTGTCCCACAGCGCCTGGTGGCATTGCGCGCAATCTTGCGTGGGGGTGGCGCTCTTCTTGTGGGGCGTGACGGTGTCGGTGATGTTGGCGTGGCACGCCACGCACTGCATCTTGGCGTGCACGCTCTTGCCGTATTTGTCGGTCGCGACGGGATGCAGTTCCCGCTTGTCGCCATCAGCGCCAGCGACTTCGAGCTTGCCTTTTTTGCCGTCGTGGCAGGTCTGGCAACTGGCGTTGTCCAGGCTGGCTGGCGGGGCAGCTTTGGTGGCACTGGTGGCTGCTTGCGCAGGCAGCACTGTGACGGCACCGGTCAGGCATACGGCGAACGCCGTAACCCACTTTGCAAACTGATTACTTGGCATGTTCTTGTCCCGTTGCTGGGTTGCGGCTGATTGATCGACCGGTGCGGTCGCAGGCAACCTGCCTGAGCGTTCGCTAACGCGCGCCCAGGCAGGTGATTGGCGCAGGTCTACGGCAGCTTGACGGCGTTCACGTCGACTTTGCTGCCCTTCTTGACACCAATCCCGAGGGTCTTTTCAAACGAGACCTGGTGTCCACGCGTCGTGATGTTGTCGTCATGCACGGCAAAACCGATGTTGTAGATGCCGCCCTCTTTCAGAGTCTTGTCGTCATCGTTGGTCAGACCGAGCGGGCGGATCAGCACGACCGTCCAGGTGCCATCCTTCCAACCGGCGATGGCGTTGTTATCGGCGGCGGAGCCCTTGGCATCTTCGCGGCTGGTGATGTAGTCGGGGATCATGTCGCCCTCTTTCCAGCCGGCGTTCGGATCAAACGGAACGGCGTTTTGTTCGCGGATCAAGAAGTGATCGCCGCCCTTGCGCAGGTGCAGCGCCGTGATGGACTTGTAGCCAACCTTCTTTTCGTCCCACATGAATTTGGGCTCGTGTGTCTTGGCGTCGGCGTTGCCGCCAAACATGTTCTTGCCGGCATCGAAGTTGCGCCATTCCAAAACGTAGCCATCGTCTGCCATGCCAACCGGGTAGCTGCGGTGCGCACGCCACTGGATCAGGTCGACAAAGTAGCCGGCGGCCTTGAGCTTGGCGATGTCTTCCACCGACTTGCCGGTCTTCCAGTCGGACGGGTCGGTGCGGCTATCAGGCAGGTACTTGCGCACATCGTTCTTCTTGAAGGCGGTCATCATCGGATTGGCGGCGATTTCCTCCTTGGTGAACTGCTTGCGGCTGTCGCGCTGACCGTCATGGCAGGTCAGCCAACAACCCTGTTTGGCAAAGCCGGCCACCTTGCCGTCGTCCAGCATGATCGACATGCGGTCTTCGTAGATGCCGGGTTGTTTGCCCTCATGAACGGGTTTGTCCAGCTTGGGGTAACCCCAAACTTTCCATTCCTTGCCGTCGTAGCGCAGATACTGGTGTTCGGTGCCGGGGTACGGATTGTCGGTTTTCCACTGAAAGCGCAGGTAGGCGTTGGTCGCGTCATAGGCGGCCTGCACCTTGAGTTCTTTGTAGCCGGACTTGCCCGGTACCACCGTAGGTTCGAGCCGGCCACCCTTTACCAGTTTGTTGCCGATGTCTTTCTCGGCATCTTGCTCGTCATGGCAGGACATGCAGGAGTCGCCGCGGATGACCTCTTTCGCGGCGCCTTTGTGTTCGTCACTGCGCAGCCACTCATAAGTGGATTGGCCGGGATGGAACAAGGGAACCTTGACGGTCGGAATTTTGGTCCAGTTGATCTTGGCCGGATCGGCGGCACTTGCACTGGTAATAAAGAGCACACCAAGGCTGATAGCCAGTAAAGACTTCTTCATGACAACTTCTTTCTTGTTGAATTGACGGTTGCGCAGATTTCGGCCTGTCGCGCGCTCACTGGTTGGTAAGCACGCGCTGCGAGGTGATCGCTAACGTGAAAGAATCCACTGCGCCAGGTTCTTGAGTTCCTTGGGATCCTTGGTGTCGATCACTTTGTGATCTTCTTCCGTACCGTCTTCAAGCTTGACTTTGGAGCCGGTGGTCATGTTCTTGATGGCCTTTTCTTCGCCATCGGACTTGCCCTTGTACTTGGCGGCAATCTTCTTGTACGACGGGCCTTTCTTGGTCTTGTCGACCGCGTGGCACTTGAAACAGTCGTTGCGTTTGGCCAGCTTGTTGGCGGCGTCGGCATCGACCTCGGCGGCCTGGACGCTGCTTGCCAGTCCCATGAGCGCCACGGCGAGGGGGATCAGAATTTGTGCAAGGGCGCTCTTGCTGGATGTGGTGCGGTGCATGTCGAAGTCCTTTCTTTGATTTGGATTAAGTTACTGACGGTCAGCTTATTTTTGAAACGTAAACCTCAGCACTTGTGGGTGTATTTGACTCCGAAGTGGCCGCCGGCGATTGACCAAAATCAACAAAACAACATGGGCCGGAAGCAATTGGTTGCGTTTCGGCAACGGCCGTGCACGTGCCTGCGAGGCACCATGGTTTTAGTCAGGAAGAGTGGCCCGCGAGGGGCTTACAACACGTGCTCCAGTGCGGTCTCAAGCTGGCGCAAGGTGCGCTCGATGTTGTGCAGTTTTTCCAGCCCGAACAGGCCGATGCGAAAGGTCTTGAAGTCGGTCGGCTCATCACATTGCAGCGGCACGCCGGCGGCAGATTGCAGGCCCTGCGCCAGGAACTTCTTGGACGATTGAATGTCCACGTCGTCGGTGTAGCTGACCACCACGCCCGGCGCTTGAAAGCCGGGCGCCGCCACGCTCAGGATGCCTTTGCGGGCGAACAGGGCGCGCACCGCGTCGCCGAGCGCTTGTTGTTCCGCACGGACCCTTTCGAAACCGTAGTCCCGGGTCTCCTGCATGACCTCGCGCAGCCGCGACAGGGCGTCCGTTGGCATGGTGGCGTGGTAGGCGTGGCCACCGTTTTCGTAGGCTTCCATGATTTGCAGCCACTTGCGCAGGTCGCAGGCAAAGCTGGTGCTGGTGGTGGTGTCAATCCTCCCGCGTGCCAACTCGCTGAGCATCACCAGGGCGCAGCAGGGCGAGCCGCTCCAACCTTTTTGCGGTGCGCTGATCAGTACGTCCACGCCGGTGGCGACCATGTCGACCCAGATCGCGCCGGAGGCGATGCAGTCCAGCACCAACATGCCGCCAACAGCGTGCACGGCGTTGGCGACGGCACGCAGGTAATCGTCTGGCAGCAGCATGCCGCTGGCGGTCTCCACGTGCGGTGCAAACACCAGCGCGGGACGCTCGCGGGTGATGGTATCCACCACCTCGGCGATGGGTGCCGGTACCCACGGTGCGTGCCGCTCTAGCCCCAAGCGACGCGCCTTCAGCACGATGGACTCGGAAGGGATGCTGCCTATGTCGAAGATCTGACTCCACCGGTAACTGAACCAGCCATTGCGAATCACCAGGCACTTTTGGCCGGTGGCGAACTGGCGCGCCACGGCTTCCATGCCAAAGGTGCCGCTGCCCGGCACCACGGCCACGGACCTGGCCTGGTACACCTCCTTGAGAATGCTGGAGATGTCTTTCATGACACCCTGAAAACGCTGGGACATGTGGTTGAGCGCCCGGTCGGTGTAGACCACCGAAAATTCGAGCAATCCGTTGGGGTCGATGTGGGGAAGCAAGCCAGGCACAGTGAGCTCCGGTGGTCAGTGAAACGGGTTTCGGTCGAGTCAGCTTAGCATGGTCGTGGCACAAATTCGTGTCAAGATTCGCCGGATGAATATTAGACCCAAGTCACCGCTGTCTGTACTGTTGTTGGCGCTTGCGCTGTCAGCCTGCGCTGGTTCACCGTCCGTGCGGCCGGTATCGGACAAACCAAAACTGGTGGTGTTGATCGTCATCGACGGTCTCCCGCAGCGGCAAGTGAGCGCCTACCGCGATCAACTGGCGCCCGATGGCCTGGCACGTTTCCTGGACCGTGGCACCTGGTTTGCCGATGCGCACTACAGCCATGCCTACACCGTCACGGGGGCCGGCCATGCCACCGTGCTGACCGGGGCCACGCCGAGCAGCAGCGGCATCATTGGCAACGAATGGCGTGATCCTGCGACCGGTGACTCGGTGTATTGCACCGCCGACATCTCGGCGACCTATATTGGCCACGCCACGCGCGCGCTGGATGGCACCAGTCCCAGGAATCTGAAGGTGCAAACGGTCGGTGATGTGTTGCGCGGTGTCGATGCACGGTCCAAAGTGATTGCGGTCTCTGGCAAGGACCGGGGTGCGATTTTGCCGGCCGGTCACCAAGGCACCGCCTACATGTACATGGGTAGCACGGGCCGGTTTGCGTCCAGCACCTACTACATGAAGGAGCACCCGGCGTGGGTCAGTGCCTTCAATGCCGCGAGGCCGGCCGACCGTTTCTTCAAGTCGCAGTGGACGGCCTTGTTGCCGACGTCCGCCTATGCGCGCTCGCTGCCCGATGGCCAGACCTGGTTTGGACCTGCTGGCGGCGCGCTGCCGATGCGTTACGGCTCGGAACAGGATGACGCGCCGGGGCCTCAGTTCTACGGCTCGCTGTTGAAGGGGCCGTTTCAGGACCAACTGACCCTGGAATTTGCGCGTGCAGCCATCACGGCCGAGCAACTGGGGCAAGACGACGCNNGCGCCCGAGCACAGCGCCAGCTTGGGCTTGAGCGCCGGGCGCTTGAACAGCAGTCAGTTGCTGGCACGCTTGAACCAGGGTTTGCAGGCCCAATTTGGCGAAGGCAAGTGGCTGCGGGGTTTTTCGGGTTCGACGTTGCTGCTGGACAAATCGCTGATGGCTCAACGCAAGGTTGATGCCGCGGCCGTGGCCAGTGCCGCGCGGGATTTGTTGATGGCCGAGCCGGCCATGGGTGCCGCCTACACGCGAGCGGAGTTGCGCAGTGGCAGCCGCGCGGGAGCGCCTTTGTTTGAGGCGATGCGCCGTGCCTGGCATCCAGATGTGTCGGGTGACGTGCAATATGCTCTCAAGCCGAACTGGTTGTTCAGTTCTGGCACATCGGGCACCACGCATGGATCGCCGCATGCCTACGACACGCATGTGCCGATCCTGTTGTATGGCCCCAAGTGGTTCAAGCCTGGCCGGGTTGACACGCGTGTGGCGGTGGTTGACATCGCACCAAGTTTGTCGCGCCTGCTAGGCGTGGCAGCGCCCGATGGCTCGCAGGGAACGCCGCTGCCGATGGTCGCGCCGTGAACTCTAGGTGGTGATGGGCACGCCGGCAATGGGTCTGGCCAGTAGCATGGATGCGGACAAGCTACAGCTCTTGGTCAGTCGCGAGATGCCGTACGGTAAATACAAGGGCCGCTTATTGGCTGATTTGCCGGGCGACTACCTCAACTGGTTTGCGCGCGAGGGTTATCCAAACGGGGAACTCGGTCGTCTCCTGGCGCTGATGCACGAGATCGACCACAACGGCCTGTCGGCTTTGCTTGACCCGCTGAGAAAGCGTTGAGACATCTGACAATCAGGTGACCACAATGCGCCGACTCAGGTCGAGCATGCGGGTGGCCATGATGGCGCCCAAGGCCATGGCCAAGGCCAGGGCAACGGTGGGGTACTGCTTGGACAAGGCGGCAAAACCGGCTGGGTCTAGCGACCAGACCTTGCAGTCGTTGTAGGCCTGCACGGTCGCGTTGCGCGCCTTGTGCGAGAAAAAGCAGCCTTCCCCGACCGCGCTGCCCGCGCCCAGGATGGCAAGTTGGATTTGTCCCGCACCGTCCCCGACGTGCACTTTCAGGCTGCCGGATTCCAGAAAGTAGACGGTCCGGTCGGTACCACCTTGGGAGATCAGGATATGGCCGTGCGGGATGTTGGCGCTGTGCAGGTAGTCCGCCAGAATGCCCCAACGGTGCGCTTCGAGATACTGCGCCAGCGTGTCATCGTCCTTGTTGCGGGTGATGGCGGCCACCAAGCCGCTGATGTCGGGCTTGTGGGGATTCGAACTTGGCGTTTCCATGGTGGGTCCTCATCGGTTGCGGGCAGCGCTCAGGGTCTGCCGCGCAATGTCTCGGTTGGTGTTGAGTGCCTCAACGCATGCTGACGGCCTCGCACCGAGTATGCGAGTCCGGGTCAACGCCTGTCAAGCGTGTTTGACCGCGTACGGCGCTACGCGAAGGTGTTGACCTGGGTGCCCAGCGGTCCTTGCGTTGCCAGCGCCTGCGGCAGGGCTTGTATGAGGCTCAGTGCCGCCACGGCCTGTGCGTCCAACGCCTTTTTGAGCACCAGGATGTGCACCAGGTCCGCGCTGGGGGCCTGCGCGGCTGCGGTGGCTGCGGAAACGGCGGGGGTGCTGGCAATGTTCATGAATGTTTATCGGCAGCTTGCGCAAAAACCTTTGGTCCCGCTGGCCTGACCGCGGGTACGCGCCGCAAGTAGTAGCCGGCTAACACCACGGCCGGCGCGCGCGGCCGGAAAATCCTCTTCCCTGTTCACTCATACCAAGGAGACCATCATGGCAGCCAAGAAGATTCTGATGATTTGCGGCGACTACTGTGAAGACTACGAAACCATGGTGCCGTTCCAGGCGTTGCTGGCCGTCGGACACAGCGTGCACGCGGTGTGCCCGGACAAGCGCGCGGGCGACCAGATCAAGACCGCGATTCACGATTTTGAAGGCGCGCAGACCTACAGCGAGAAGCCAGGCCACAACTTCACCTTGAACGCCACCTTCGCCGACATCAAAGCCGACAGTTATGACGCGCTGGTGTTGCCCGGCGGACGTGGCCCGGAATACCTGCGCACTAACGCGGCAGTGGTGTCGATGGTGAAGTATTTTTTTGAGACCAACAAGCCGGTCGCGGCGATATGTCATGCGGCGCAGTTGCTGGCAGCTGCTGGCGTGTTGCGCAGCCGCACCTGTTCGGCCTATCCAGCTTGCCGCGCCGAGGTGGAACTGGCTGGTGGCACCTACGCCGAGATCGCCATCGACGCCGCGCACACCGACGGCAATCTGGTATCCGCGCCGGCCTGGCCAGCGCACCCGGCCTGGATCGGTCAGTTTCTGACGCTATTGGGCACGCGCATCAGCCACTAAGCCAGGGCCGCCAAGGGCGGGTTCGCAATCGCCACCTGGGGCGCATGAAGCGCTAAACTGCATGCGCCGGAGCGATTCCCGAACCGGCCGCTTTGTGGGAGCAATACCATGTGCCAAGTGTTCATCGGCGCCGATCCCGATTTGTACGCGGGCCGAGCGCGCTCGCTGCGCCTGCATGGCGTGGCCACCAGCGTCAAACTTGAAAACCTGTTTTGGCGCGTGCTGGAGGAAATCGCGCAGCGCGATGGCATGAGCGTGCCAGCCTTGTGCACCAAGCTGTATGACGAGTTGGTGCAGGCGCACTCCGAGGTCGAGAATTTCGCCTCGTTCTTGCGGGTATGCTGCGGCCGTTACCTTGCCTTGCAGTTGTCGGGGGGCATTCCGACTGACTTGTCGGTGCCGATCAGTAGCCTCAATGCCACGCGCGTACTGGCCACCGAACCTACGGCGCTGCGCCGGTCGGTGCCAGCGTGAAGCAGCCGCTAGCGTGGCCGATCACCAAGGAGATGCCGATGTCAACCAGGCTGAAACATTTTGCGACCGCGGTGGTAGCGGTGGTGGAACCCGAGACCACGGCGTTGACCGTGGCGCAACTGATGCGCCAGCATCATATTGGCGCCTTGGTGGTGGTTGACGCGCAGGAGAAGACGCGGCCCATCGGCATCGTGACGGATCGCGACCTGGTGCTGTCCTTGATGGCCGAAGGGCTGGATCCAACCTTGTTCACGGCGGGTGACATCATGTCGATCGAACTGGTGGTGGCCAACGCCGATCTCGACGCGACAGATGCGGTGCAGTTGATGCGCACCCAGCGTGTGCGCCGTCTGGTGCTGGTCGACGATCAGGGCGCCCTGGCGGGAATTGTCACCATGGAGGACGTGCTGGAACTGCTCACCCGTGAGCTGGCCAATTTGGCCGCGGGTGTGATCGGTGCCAGGGACCGTGAATTCGAGTACCGGCACTAAAGGCTGGTTGCGCCCGACCGGTCGCGCCGGCGACCACTCGGTATGTCGCCTGGCTACAGGTTGAAGTCTGCGTCAGGGCGGGGCCATCGCGGCAGCAATGCCGCTGCGCACCGCGCCTTCCAGGGTCGCAGGGTAAGGCCCCACGGTGTAGTCGCCGCAGGCCAGCAGGCCGGGGGCGATCTCCAGGGCCGGGCGCGCCAGGGCGGGCGTGCAGGCAAAGGTGGCGCGCTTCTCGATCAGGGTCTGCACCGCTTGCAGCTTCAGGCCCAATTGGACCCGCGCCTGCCTGAGAACCTGCGTTTGGAGCGTGTTGCGCTCACCCTGGCTGGCGCTGACGACGAAGGCCAGCAGGCCCGTCGGGCCACCCAGTTGAGCACGGTCAAATACGAATTGCGCCGGTGCCGCCATCGCGCTGGAACTGGCCGCGCTCGGCGTGCTACGCAGGCTCAACATGGGTGCGGGCAAGCTGGCGGACGGCGCCCAGGCATACACCGTGGTGATCGCTTCAAAACGCAGCGCACGCGCGGTCGTGGCCCACTGGTGCATCTTGGTTGCTACCGAATCAATAGCTATCTGAGCGCTACTGTCAAGGATTCTGGCGGCATCGGTACAAGAGGTGGCGAGCACCACCCGATCAAATGAACGACCGAGCACACGCCACTGATGGCCGCGCTGCTCAAGCGTATCAATGCGCTCGCCCAATCGAATCGAGGAGCCCCTGGCCAACGCCAGCCAATCCAGCGCAGCCTGGGGGAACAGTTGCGACAGATCAACCCTGGGCAGCAGCAGGTTGGAGCCGCCACGGGCGCCGAATAGGGCGTCGCGCAGCACCCGCAGGAATACCTGTGCGCTGGCATCGACACTGGCGGTGTTGAGGGCTGAGACACACAGTGGCTCGATCATCTCCTGGCGGACCCTCGGCGTGAGCGGCGCGCAAAGTTGCGCCACCGTAAGGGTCGGCTCGCAAGCGAAGTCGGCCCGTCTCCAGGCCTGCGCCGAGCGCAGCAATGCCAGCTTGTCTTCCGCGCGCCATCCGCGCGCCGTCAGAATGCCATACAAGGCGTCCAGCGGGGCCGGCCAGCGCGGCAGCTTCAAACCGGCGCCATCCGGGTAGAGCAGATTGAGCGGTAGCCGCAGCAGTGCGTGCTCGGGGTTGACGCCAACCTGGCGCATCAACCGCAGCGTCTCGATGTAGGCGCCGATCAGGATATGCTGGCCGTTGTCCAGCGTGATTTCGGAGCCGTTGGGCAGCAGTCCGGGCACCGCCCGGGCGCGACCTCCAGCGGTGCGGGAAGCTTCAAACAGCGTGACCTCGTGCCCGGTGGTGACGGCCTGCACGGCGGCCGCCAAGCCGGCCCAGCCGGCACCGATGATGGCGACCTTCACTTTGTCCGGCTCCTCACAGGCTTCCGAGCGCCTGCACGCGCCAGGCCAGCCAGAACTTGCGTAGCGGTGTCAGGCTGATGCGCTGGTGCAGCACCTGGAAGTTGTCGGCCTCAATCTCCCGCAGCAATGCGCGGTAGATGCTGGCCATCATCAGTCCCGGCTTCTGCGAGCGGCGGTCCGCTTCGGGCAGCAGCGCCAGGGCCTCGCTGTAGGCCGTTTGGGCGCGCTCGGTCTGGAATTGCATTAGCGCCGTGAAGCGCTCCGAGTAATTGCGGTTAAGCACCTCATGGGCTTTGACACCGAAGCGTTGCAGCTCATCGACCGGCAGGTAGATGCGCCCGCGTCGGGCGTCCTCGCCGACATCGCGAATGATATTGGTGAGTTGAAACGCCAGCCCGAGCTTGTGGGCATAGGCGGTGGTTTGGGTTTGTGTCTGCCCGAAGATCAGCGCCGCCACTTCACCGACCACGCCAGCGACCAGATGGCAGTAGCGCTGCAGCGCCGTGAAGTCCAGATAACGGGTCTGGGCCAGGTCCATCTGGCAGCCTTCAATCACGGCCAGCAAGTGACGCTGTTCGATCAAGAAATCGGCCGCCAGAGGCATCAAGGCCTGCATTACTGGATGACTCGGTCGGCCGGCAAAGGACTGCGCCACCTCCGCTTGCCACCACGCCAGCTTGGTGGCGGCCACGCCCGGGTCCACCATGTCATCGACCACGTCGTCCACCTCACGACAAAAGGCGTAGAACGCCGTGATGGCCGCGCGTTTGGGTTTGGGCAGGAACAGAAAGGCGTAGTAAAAGCTGCTGCCCGATGCGGCGGTCTTTTGTTGGACGTAGTCTTGTGGCGTCATGCAAGGCAGTGTGCGAAGAGCGCCTAGTTTAAGTACCTTTTCAAGTACCTTTGCGTCACCCCATGCGCCACGCGCGCCACAGCAAACGTGGCAGGTCGCGCCAGTCCAGCTTGGGCCGCTGGCGCCAGGACTCAAAGCGCATTGCCTCGATCTTGTCCAGAATGCGCAAACCGCCTTGCACCACCAGGCGCAGCTCCCAGCCGATACGTCCGGGCAAGCGGGTGGCCAGCGGCGCGCCGGCCAACATCATCAGGCGCGCCGCGCGGCAGTAGGCCTGGACCAGGTGCGTCGCCTTCGCGGCATCGCCGCAGCCCCGCAAGTCGGCATCGGTCACCGCATGCTGATGCATGCTGGCCCGACTTGGATACCAGCGTTCGCGGGCAATGTCGACGCTCAGGTCCTGCCAGAAGTTGATCAGTTGCAACGCGCTGCATATCTGGTCGCTCTGCGCCAGGGAGCGCTGGTCTTCAACCCCGTACAGGTGAAGCAACAGGCGTCCAACCGGATTGGCCGAGCGGCTGCAGTAGTCCAGCAGTTCGGCGTCGTCCTGGTAACGCCGCTGCTCGCCAGTAAATCGGATGTCTTGCTCAAATGCATCCAATAACTGCAGCAGAAGGGCCACGGGCAGATGGAAATCGCGCAAAATGCGCCCCAACGGGGCAAAGACTTGGCGCCACCGACCCGAGTCCGCCTGGCCCCTGGTGAGTGCCTGCAAATCGCTTCGGTAGGCCCGCAGATCGTCGAGCCGGGTAGTGGCGGACGCCTCGCCCTCGTCGGCCAAGTCATCCGCGGTCCGGGCGAACCAATAGATGGCGGCAACGGCCGGCCGCAGATGCGCCGGGCACAGCCAGGAGGCCACCGGAAAGTTCTCGTAGTGGTTCAGCGGCGGAGAAGAGTAGGACAAGCGGAGGGTCACACGTAGGGGTTGATTGACAAAAATTAGCAACTATCTTAAATTACTAACCAACTGGTCATTAATTGTTTGTCGGTGTTTTTGAAACCTTGGGGACAGGCCTTCAGCGCTGTCCTTGACTGATAGAGGCTCGTCATGGTCACAAGAAGAAAGAGTTCATTGGTTGTGATGGTGCTGGCGAGCACCTTACTACTTTTTGCGTGCACCAAGCCGGTGCCGACCGAGGAGCCGATTCGGGCGGTCAAGGTTGTCACGGTTGGCGTGGGCAGCGTCGGCACCGGGGCCGAGTTTGCTGGCGAGGTACGTGCCCGGATCGAATCGCGGCTCGGCTTTCGTGTGGCGGGAAAACTGGCACAACGTTTGGTGGACGCCGGGCAACGGGTCAAGGCGGGACAACTACTGGCTCAGTTGGACCCGGAGGACTATCGCCTGGCGGCGGAGGCGGCCAAGGCGCAGGTCGCCGTGGCGGCCACCAACCGCAATCTCGCGGCGGCGGATTTCAAGCGCTTCAAAGAGCTCAGAGACCAAAACTTCATTAGCGGCGCCGAAGTTGAGCGGCGTGAATCGGCGTACAACGCGGCCCAGGCGCAACTGGAGCAGGCACAAGCGCAACTGTCGGCCCAGCGCAATCAGGCCGGCTACACCAATCTGGTGGCGGATGCGCCGGGCGTTGTCACGGCGGTCGAAGCCGAGCGGGGCCAAGTCGTGGCGGCAGGTACGCCCATCGTGCGGATTGCCCAGGACGGGCCGCGCGATGTCGTGTTTTCGGTTCCAGAAGACCGGGTGGCGTTGATTAAGGTCGGCTCGGCGGTCGACGTGCGCGTCTGGACGGCGGGCGTCGATCTCAAGGGTGTGGTGCACGAGGTGGCGGCCAGCGCCGATCCCGTGACCCGCACCTACCAGGTCAAGGTGGCTTTGGAAGTGCTTGATGCAAGTGCGGCGCCACCGCTCGGGTCCACCGTCTACGTTCTGCCGCAAGCGTTCGCGCGGTCCGGCACGTTGGTCATTAAATTGCCGACCAGCGCCTTCAAACAAGACGGAAAGAACTCCGCTGTCTGGGTGCTCGACACAGCCACCATGACGGTGCAGTCGCAAGTGGTTGAGATTGCCACCGCCGATGGCAACGAGGTGGTGGTCGCCAGCGGCTTGCAGCCTGGCATGCTGGTGGTGTCGGCCGGCGTGCATGTGCTGACCGCCGGCCAGAAGGTGACCATCTACAAGGAGAGCCCGCCCGCCAATGGGGTGCGCGCTGCCGCGACCTCGCCGCAAGGTTCCGCCTCCGTGTCCAAGTGAGTCGCGCATGACACCGAACCAAGCCAAAGAGGGATTCAACCTCTCCAGGTGGGCGCTGCAACACCCCGCGCTGACTCGCTATTTGATGATTGTGCTGATGGTGCTGGGCTTCGCCTCGTACTTCCAGCTTGGTCAGGACGAAGATCCGCCGTTTGCCTTTCGCCTGATGGTGGTGCGCACCTTGTGGCCGGGCGCCACGGCACAGCAGGTGGCGGAGCAGGTGACCGACAAGATCGAGCACACCTTGCAGGAAGTGCCCTTCGCCGACAAGATTCGCAGCTACTCCAAGCCCGGCGAGTCGATGGTGATCTTCCAACTCAAGGACTCGTCGAAGGCGAGCGAGGTTGCCAACATCTGGTACACCGTTCGAAAGCGCGTGGGCGACATGCGATTCACCCTGCCCCAGGGCGTGTTGGGGCCCTTCTTCAACGACGACTTCGGTGATGTCTATGGCGTCATTTACGCCTTGGAGGCGGATGGATTTTCGCCCGCCGAGGTGAAGAAATTCGCCGACAGCGTGCGACAGGAATTGCTGCGTGTGCCGGATGTCAACAAGGTCGAACTGTTCGGTGCGCAGGATGAGAAGCTTTACCTTGAGATTTCGCAGAAGCGGCTGGCCCAACTCGGCCTGGACTTGAACCAGGTGGTGGCCCAACTGGGCCAGCAGAACGCGGTGGAGAGTGCTGGCGCGGTGCAAACACCGTTGGACATTCTGCAGGTTCGGGTCGGCGGACAGTTTGAATCGGTCGAACAGCTCAAGAGCATGCCGGTGCGCGGCAGCTCTGGCAACCAGTTGCGCCTGGACGACTTGGCCAGCGTGCGNNGCGGCGACATCGAGAATCGATGCCACCCTGCCCGCGGGACTGAAGCTGGTGCAGGTGCAGGATCAGCCCGGCGCGGTGGCGCGCTCAGTCAACGAGTTTGTGAAGGTGTTGATCGAGGCGATTGTGATCGTGCTGGCGGTCAGCTTCATCAGTCTGGGTTTTCATCGCCGAGCGGGCAAGCAGCCCTGGCACAGACGCTATTACGTGGACATGCGGCCCGGCCTGGTGGTGGGCATCACCATTCCGATGGTCCTGGCGGTCACGTTCTTGGGCATGTATTACTGGGGCATTGGCCTGCACAAGATCTCGCTGGGCTCGCTGATCATCTCATTGGGTCTGTTGGTGGACGACGCCATCATCGCGGTCGAGATGATGGTGCGCAAAATGGAAGAGGGCTACGACAAGGTGCGCGCGGCGACTTTCGCCTACGAAATCACCGCCATGCCGATGTTGACCGGAACGCTGATCACGGCCACCGGCTTCTTGCCGATTGGCATCGCCAAGTCGGTCACCGGTGAATACACGTTTGCGATCTTCGCGGTGACGGTGCTGGCGCTGGTTTTGAGCTGGCTGGTGTCGGTGTATTTCGTGCCCTACCTGGGCACGTTGTTGCTCAAGGCGCCACCCCACGCGAAGGTCTTGCCGCACTCGGCATCCGAACCCGCCACGCGAGCGCCGCAAGCAGATCACCATGAGCATTTCGATACGCGCTTCTATCGGCTTTTCCGCAAGACTGTGAATTGGTGCGTGACCTACCGCTGGACCACGATTGGCCTGATGCTGCTGGTGTTTGCATTGGGTATTGTTGGCATGGGCAAGGTGCAGCAGCAGTTCTTCCCGGATTCCAGTCGACCTGAAGTCTTGCTCGACATCTGGTTCCCTGAAGGGACCTCGTTTGCCGCCAACGAGCTCACCACCCAGCGCATCGAGCAACGCCTGATGGCCGAGCCAGGCGTGACCGGTGTGAGCACCTGGGTTGGCTCCGGCGTGCCGCGTTTCTACCTGCCGCTGGAGGTCCTGTTTCCGCAGAGTAACGTCTCGCAGTTCATCGTCATGCCCAGTGACTTGAAAGTGCGCGAGTCGTTGCGAGTCAAGTTGCCGGGGCTGATGGCCCAGGAGTTCCCGGAGGTTCGGGCGCGCGTAAAGGTTCTGCCCAACGGCCCGCCGGTCGCTTACCCGGTCCAGTTCCGAGTTGTCGGTGCGGACCCGGCGGTCCTGCGCGAACGGGCGGACGAGGTGAAGGCCATCATGCGGGGCAACGCCAACATGCGCGGCGTCAATGACAACTGGAATGAGTTCGTCAAGGTGCTGCGGCTGGAGATCGACCAATCCAAGGCACGGGCGCTGGGCGTGACCAGCCAGTCGATTGCGCAGGCGTCCAGGACCATCTTCTCGGGCTCCACCATCGGACAGTACCGTGAGGGCGACAAGCTGATTGACATCGTGCTGCGCCAGCCACCTGACGAGCGCAATTCGATTACCGACATTGCCAATGCCTATTTGCCTACGGCGTCGGGTCGGACGATTCCGCTGATGCAGATCGCGCGCCCAACCTTCGTCTGGGAGCCCGGGGTGCTGTGGCGCGAGAACCGCGACTACGCGATCACAGTGCAGGGTGACATCGCCGAGGGGCTTCAAGGTGCCACCGTGACCAACGAATTGCTGCCCGCCTTGCGCCAGTTGGAATCCACCTGGCTGGCCAAGGGCTTTCCTGGCTACCGAATCCAGGTTGCCGGCGCGGTGGAAGAAAGCAGCAAGGGATCGGCATCGATTGCGGCCGGCGTGCCCATCATGCTGTTCATCACCTTTACGCTGCTGATGCTGCAACTGCACAGTTTCAGCCGCGCCATGCTGGTTTTCCTAACCGGCCCGATGGGCATCGCTGGCGTGGCTGGCGCCCTGCTGCTGTTGAACCGTCCGTTCGGTTTTGTTGCTCTGCTCGGGGTGATCGCGCTGATGGGCATGATCCAGCGCAATTCGGTGATCCTGATTGATCAGATTGAACAGGACCGTGCCCATGGCGTGCCGACCTGGGACGCCATTGTCGAGTCGACGGTGCGCCGGGCGAGGCCAATCGTGTTGACCGCCGCCGCGGCGGTGCTGGCCATGATTCCGCTGTCGCGGTCGGTGTTCTGGGGGCCGATGGCCGTCGCCATCATGGGCGGCCTGATCGTGGCAACCCTTCTGACGCTGTTGGCTTTGCCCGCGATGTACGCAGCCTGGTTCCGGGTTAAGCGGGGGGCGCCGGCGGCAGGTTAAAATAGAAAGTTGACCGATTTCATGGGGCAGGTCTGACGGACCTTCCCCATTGTTTTTTGCGCGGGTGGCGAAATTGGTAGACGCACCAGGTTTAGGTCCTGACGTCCGCAAGGATGTGGGGGTTCGAGTCCCCCCCCGCGCACCAC
>CXWL01000988.1_pt1 | contig 28449 bp, 21 predicted proteins | sample 590931 | NCBI WGS metagenome assembly CXWL01 (sample SAMEA3498368, study PRJEB10139) | groundwater metagenome | biome: water well; material: biofilm material | place: Germany | collected 2015-04-27 | reverse complement strand
CGCAGGACGTTACGATGCTGCTCTGGTGAACTATGCGGACGACTTCGTGATCCTCAGTCGCGGGCGAGCTCGTGAAGCGCTCGGCTGGCTGCGGAAAGTTCTACCGCAGATCGGCCTGACTCTGAACGAGGCCAAGACCAGCGTCCGCGACGCGCTCAGCGAAACCTTCGACTTCCTCGGCTTCACCCTTGGGCGCCAGCCGTCCCAGCGAACCGGGCAGATGTGCTTTCCATCGCGACCGTCGCGACGATCAATCCGCCGTTTCCGGGATAACATTCACCAGTACCTGAGGCGAAACATCAACGAGCCCTGGTGTGAAGTGGCCCTCGGCCTGAATCGCAAGATTCGCGGCTGGGCCGCCTACTTCCACCACGGAGCGTTCTGGGCAGCCTCTCGCGCGCTCAATCGGTTCGTGGCCGAACGTGTCCGTACCTTCCTCAGGCGCCGCCACAAGGTGTCGACGTGCGGCACCCGACGATTCGGCCGTCGTGAGGTCTACTCCACGTTAGGGGTGGTCTCACTCGAATCGCTCGCCAAGGCAGCTCGCTCGTGAGCCTGGTGCGACTCCAGTCGGAGAGCCGGATGCGGGAAATCCGCAAGTCCGGTTCGATGAGCAGGGTTGGGAAACGGGGCCGGTCTGGCTACCGCGCCCAACCCTGACTCTACGCGCGAGTACCGGGGGAAGGGAAGAGCGAGATCGGGTTCTGGCGCACTGTCGTCTCCACCGAGACAGGTTTAGGTCGTGAGCTTCGGCTTCTGGCATGGCTGGGCCTTGCGCGCATGGAGAGCGCCTTGCCTGTTCGCGGTGCGAGAGGCATCCGGGCAGCCGGAGCCAAGCTGTTGTTGAACGCATGTGGCGGCTCTGCTGTCGAGCGCTCACCCAGAGCCTCCGGTCAGTCTGTTGGGCATCGAACCGCCGCGGTGTGGCGCTGGGAGCCTGCGGGCTGGCGTCGGTAGGTCGTGGCCGGGCGCAGCAGTGAGTCGATGGGATGGCCTTGGGTCCGGCGGGATCGGATCTAGCCTTTCCTGCGCAAGCTCCCGGCTCGCTTCGCCGCCGCGCCGCAGCGCGGCGGCTGGGGCCGTCACATTGCCGTGGTCGTGCTCAGTGGAGCGGCCCGAGCTCCGACCGGTTGCGTGGACGGGCAAGGGTTGGCTCGGGACTGCGCTCAGCCTCCCAGCCGCCTGCGAGGCGGGGGCAGGCTTGGCGGTCTCCAGGATCAGGCCGGCAACCACCGGCGCGCGGCAGCGCGCCGAGGCGCCGGCCGGCAAACTCACGGCATCTCGCGCATCCGTGCGCGAGGGGAGAAGCCGTTAGCTCCCAGCGGAAAGCGTGCCCGGGGCGTTCCTGCGAGGTTGAGGGGCGCGCCGAACACCTCGCTGGAGGAGACAGCACCCGCCGCCTTCACCTCGGCTCGCTGCGCTCGCTCTCGGTTCGGCTTGCGGGTGCTGTCAATTCGCTCCCTAATTTCCCCCCCCACTTCGCCGCTAATTCTCCCCCCCGGTTGGTTCCTACTTCTCGTGGTTGTTTCTGTTGTCCTAGGGCTGTTGGTGCCTGTGGGAAAGGCCACGGGCCTTTTCCAAGGAGCGGCGGGAAACGCGCTGTTCGGCGTTTTCCGCGGCTCCGGCAGGATTTTCCGATCGGCGGCCTGAGGACGGCCTCGTAGGAGGCGCCAGGAGGGGCGATCTTCTGGCGAGACGGTCCTGGGTTTCCGCCATGGTCAGGCCTCGGCGGCCGGTGCGGCGTCCGATGCCTCGGCCGTGTAGGGCTCGCTGCGGGTGAGGAGCCCGGCCTTCCTCTCCTCCTTGAGGCGATAGCTCTCGCCTTTGATGTTGACGATGGTCGAGTGGTGGAGCAGCCGGTCGAGGAGGGCCGTGGCGATGACCTGATCGCCGAAGACCTGCCCCCAGCCGGTCAAGCTCTGATTCGAGGTGACGAGGATCGAGCCTCGCTCGTAGCGGCGCGAGACGAGTTGGAAGAAGAGGTTGGCCCCGGTACGGTCGAGGGGCAGGTAGCCGATCTGGTCGATGATCAAGAGCTTGGGCTGGACGAGGAGCTTGAGCTTCTCCTCCAGCCGGCCTTCACTGTGCGCGCGGGTGAGGCTGGCGATCAGTCCCGCCGCGGTGACGAAGGCTGTGCGGTAGGGCCATCGAGGTCTTCATCGCCGCGTGGCGATCGTGCCTGGCCGCGAGCTCGTGGCTGATGACCTCGTCGAGGAAATCGCTGTAGGAGCGCTCGTGCTTGGACGCCTGCTCCAAGAGCGCGGGCAGCTCGTCGGCGGTACGCACCAGCTGAGGAGCTTCATCTGCTCCTGCAGCCGCTCGATCTGGGCGGCGCCGCTCATGTGGCCACCTCGACGAGCGCGGCGTACTGCGAGAGCGGTCGTGCGGTGACCTCGGCCACGGGCCCGAGGAAGGCCGGATCGAAGCGTGGCGGCCCCTCGCCCGGCGCTGTGTCTCGCCGCTCGACCCGCCGCGGTAGCCCGCTCCAGCGCGCCACCTGGTGCTTGCCAGCGAGCCGTCCGTGCCGCACCGGCTCGAGCTGCTCGCCCCCGATCACCACTTCCTCGGCCCGAATCTGGACCGCGACCTCGCGACCAGCCCAGGCCAACGGGACTGGATAGCGATTCGACTCCACGGCGACGAAGCCGTCACGCGGCACGATCCGGCTCTCCACTCGCTCACGTGGCGAGGGCGCCCGACGATCCACCGCTACCAGCGCACTCGCCTCTTCACGCCGGAAGCGCTCCACCGGCCGCTCGTGGGTCGTGCCATGGACCCGCTCGTCGGCGACCGTCAGACACCACGTCAGGAGCCAGGCGTTGAGCAGCGAATCCAGCCCTTCGCTCGCATAGGCCCGCGCGAAAATCCGACGGCTGTAGCCAAGCACCATCACGAACACGTGCACCCGCACTCGCGTCTCGCCCAGGTACACCCACCGCGAGCCCCAGTCCACCTGCGATTGCTCACCCGGGCCGGTCTCGAAACGCACCGTGCCCGCCTCCTCGGCCCGAAACCCAGCCCGCCAGGGCGCCACATAGCGGGCGAGCGCGGCGTAGCCGCCCGCGTAGCCCTGACCCTGGACCTCCCGGAAGAGAACCGCCGCGTTGAATCCCACCTCCACCGAACGCGCCCGCAAGAACTCGCCGAACCCATCCAGCACCCGACCCCGAGAGCGCCGGCACTGCACCGCGAAACCTCGACGCAGCCACTTCCTCACCGTCTTGACGTCCAGACCCACCTCGCGGGCGNNCCGCCTCCGCTTCGCCTGATGGCGAAACGCCGAGGGTACCTACAACCTGGTCGTCCATCCCTCACCCCCTGTGGAAATGGGGGGGGACTTTTAGCCGCGAACACGGGGAAATTTAGGCGTAGAGCTGACAACAGGTTGAGCAGATCGCCGCCACTCGGCAACGGGCCCTCGACTCGGCCTACCTGGCCCATCCAGAGCGATTCGTCCGAGGCAGGCCCCTCGCTCGCCTCCCCCCGCCGTCCGTGAGCATCAACCCGATCGACGCCGCCGCCATGTCAGAGAGCGTCGAGCAACCGAACCACTCATAGATTCTTCACCGCGACTGTCTCAAACCTATTGACACGTTCCGTATTGACCATCGTGCCACGACGCCTAGCCCCTCGCTGCAGCGGACGTTGGGCGGCGCCAGAACAGTAAGACACTGAGGAACGGAAAGTGATCAGGGCCCCGGTAGCCGTTGTGCTCACTGTCACCACACTCGCCTGCACGAGCCGCGCCGAGCTGTTCACCGAGCCCAGACGCTCGCAGGTCCAGGCGCGCACGTGTGTGTGGGCACGTCGGACCGGACTGAGATAGGTCCGAAGCGATGGTCTGTGCTCAAGCTGCGGATACCGCCGGAATTCCATTTCACGTCGGTTTCGACACCTACGGCATCGACTCAGCCCTTACCATGGCTCTCGTACGTTCTCCCACTGGCGAGCGCACAGAACTCCGTTCTGACAGCGGTGTATTTTGGGGGTCTCGGCTGTTTGGGCCTGCCGCGATTTGGTGGACGGTTTAGTGGCTTTCGGGACTATATCCATCAGTCGTTGCAGTTGCGGGTCCTGTGGGCGGGGCCGAGGGCCCCGTCCCTGGGCCTACGGGAAACGCGAGAGCGTTTTCCACAGCCGCGGCAGCGACGTTTCCGTTGATCGCGAGCAGTCCGGCTGCCTTGGTCTTGGCTTCGAAGACCGCCGGCGACAGGTAGCCGAGTGCTGAGTCAAGACGGTGTCGGTTGTACCAGGCCTCGAGGTACTGGAAGAGCTGTGGCCGAGCGTCGGCGGGCGACTTGAAGCACCTGCGATCGATCAACTCACATTCCAGCGTCGCGAAGGCGCCCGACGATCCACGGTCTCAAGCGCCCCAGCCGCTTCCCGCTGGAAGCGCTCGACCGGCCGCTCATGGGTCGTGCCGTGGATCCGCTCGTCAGCGACCGTCAGGCACCACGTGAGGAGCGGGGCGTTGAGCCCATCGAGGCCTGCAAAGCGACGGCCCGCAGTTGCGTGCCTCTTCACGTACCTGACCAGGCTCTCCCACCTTGCCCGTCGTCGGCGCCCGGTAGTACTGGCGCAGGCGGAGGAGGTCGAGGCGTACCGGGCCTGGCGATCACCCAAGGCCCCCTTCAAGGCCAGGCCGTCGCTCGAGTCGCCGGGCGTCCCCTGCTGCCTCGCCGCCACGGTGGCGAGGGCAGCAGGACTGGGACGCCATGCAGGCGTTGCCAAGTCAGCGGACGTCGAAGCGGTCCAGGTTCATGACCTTGTTCCAGGCGGCGACGAAGTCGTGCACGAACTTTTCCTTCGTGTCGTCCTGCGCGTAGACCTCGGCCAGGGCGCGCAGCTGGGAGTTTGAGCCAAACACCAGGTCGACGCGGGTGCCGGTCCATTTCAGGGCGCCTGACCGGCGGTCGCGTCCTTCGAACGTGTCCCTGACGTCAGGCGTCGGTCTCCAGACGGTGCCCATGTCGAGCAGGTTGACGAAGTAGTCGTTGGTCAGGGTGCCGGCGCGCGTCGTGAACACGCCGTGCGTCGACCCGCCCACGTTGGCACCCAAGACGCGGAGGCCGCCGATGAGCACCGTCATCTCGGGTGCGCTCAGGGTCAGGAGCTGCGCCTTGTCCACCAGCATCTCCTCGGCCGAGACCGTGAAGGCGGTCCTCTGGTAGTTGCGGAAGGCGTCGGCCTCGGGCTCCAGCACGGCGAATGAGTCGACGTCGGTCTGGTCCTGCGTGGCGTCGGTACGACCGGGGGCGAAGGGTACGGCGACGGCGTGGCCGGCCACCTTGGCGGCCGCTTCGACAGCAGCGCAGCCTGCCAGCACGATGAGGTCCGCCAGGGAGACTCGCTTGCCACCCGTCTGCGCGCGGTTGAAGGCGGTCTGGATGCCTTCGAGCACGGCCAGTACTTTGGTCAGCTGCGCCGGCTGGTTGACGGCCCAGTCCCTTTGCGGCGCGAGGCGGATTCGCCCGCCGTTGGCACCGCCACGCATGTCCGAGCCGCGGAAGGTCGAGGCCGAGGCCCAGGCGGTGGACACGAGCTGCGCCACCGAGAGGCCAGAGGCCAGTGCCTTGGCCTTCAGGTCGGAGATGTCATCGGCATCGATCAGGGGATGATCGACGGCGGGAAGCGGGTCCTGCCAGATCAGGTCTTCGGCGGGAACCTCAGGGCCGAGGTAGCGAGCCTTGGGGCCCATGTCGCGGTGGGTCAGCTTGAACCAGGCACGGGCGAAGGCGTCGGCGAAGGCTTGCGGATCCTGGTGGAAACGGCGAGCGATGGGCTCGTAGATCGGGTCGAAACGCAGCGAGAGGTCGGCGGTGGTCATCATCGGCCGGTGCTTCTTCGACGGATCGTGAGCATCCGGGATCATGTGTTCTTCCCGGACGTCCTTGGCCTGCCACTGCCACGCCCCGGCGGGGCTCTTGACCAGCTCCCATTCATAGCCAAACAGCATGTCGAAGTAGCCGCCATCCCATTTCGTGGGATTGGGCTTCCACGCGCCTTCGAGACCACTGGTGGTGGAGTGTGCACCCTTGCCGGTGCCGAACCGGTTGATCCAGCCCAGGCCCTGCTCCTCGATGGGCGCACCTTCGGGCTCCGGCCCCACGAGCGCCGGGTCGCCTGCGCCGTGCGCCTTGCCGAAGGTGTGGCCGCCGGCGGTGAGGGCCACGGTTTCTTCGTCGTTCATGGCCATGCGGGCGAAGGTCTCACGCACGTCGCGGCCCGAGGCCACGGGGTCCGGGTTGCCGCCGGGGCCTTCGGGATTCACGTAGATCAGACCCATCTGCACCGCGGCCAGGGGATTCTCCAGGTCGCGATCACCGCTGTAGCGTTTGTCGCCGAGCCAGGTGTCTTCCTTGCCCCAGTAGATGTCCTCCTCGGGCTGCCAGATATCCGCGCGGCCGCCACCGAAGCCGAAGGTCTTGAACCCCATCGACTCCAGCGCGCAGTTGCCGGCGAGGATCAGCAGGTCGGCCCAGGAGAGCTGGTTGCCATACTTCTGTTTGATCGGCCAAAGCAGACGCCGCGCCTTGTCCAGATTGCCGTTGTCGGGCCAGCTGTTGACCGGCGCGAAGCGCTGGTTGCCGGTGCCGCCGCCACCACGGCCATCAGCTGTGCGATAGGTGCCGGCGCTGTGCCAGGCCATGCGAATGAACAGACCGCCGTAGTGGCCCCAGTCGGCCGGCCACCAGTCCTGGGACGTGGTCATCAGCGCGTACAGGTCCGCCTTCACGGCAGTCAGATCCAGCTTCTTGAACTCTTCCGCGTAGTTGAAGTCGGGGCCCAGCGGGCTGGAGGCCGGCGGGTGCTGGTGGAGGATGCCCAAGTTCAGCTGGTTCGGCCACCAGTCGCGGTTCGACGTGCCTCTGCCGGCCGTGGTTCGACCGGAGGTGCCGGTGATCGGGCACTTGCCGCTTTCGCTCATGTTCGTTCTCCTGTTGAGGTTGGGGTGTTGCAGGGGCGCGTTGGAGCAGCCGCCACGCCTCGAGCCGGGCAACCAGCAGGGCGACTCCGCGAGGCGGGCCGGTAGTCACCGCCCATCGACCTTCGTGGAGTCCGTCGCGACGCGACCCTGTAGGTGCCCGGCGAGTGCGCCCAGAGCAAGGCTACTCCAATCGCTGCCTCGAAGCACGGCCACCGCTCTCCCGCTTGCGCGCCGGGATCAAGCCCGGCGAAGGGTAGAATCTCCGAGGTCGAGGCTCATCCATTAGAGCTCACCCCTGGGCTCACCCATGAAAATGCTGATCCACCTTGCCCTTCTTGGCTGGCCTGCCCTCCTGCGGGGAACGATCTGCCACCCAGCCGCCCTCCGAGCCGTCGACCACTTGTTCGCGCCTGTGGCCGTCCGATGAGCCTCCTCAGCAGGGTCCTGCTGCTCCTGAACCCGCGCGGGCGGGTCCGTGCGGCCTTCAGCCAGCACTACGTGCGCAGGGACTGGTTGGAGCCGGAGACGGTCTCGGGCCGGGGGTCGAGTCTGGAGCGCACCGCCGGGATCCGTGCGCAGCTGCCAGCGCTCTTCTCGGAGCTTGGCGTGGGGAGCGTGCTCGACGCCGGGTGTGGAGATTTCAACTGGTTCCGTACGCTGGAGGTCGCGCTGGAGAGTTACCTCGGTGTCGAGGTGGTGGAGGAGCTGGTCGCCGCCAATCAGGCCCGCTACGGCAGCGCGTCGCGGCGCTTCGCGACCCTCGACGTCATTCGCGACCCCCTGCCGACCGTGGATCTCATCCTGTGCCGAGACTGCCTGGTCCATCTCAAGAGCCGTCAGGTGATCTCGGCGCTGCGGAATTTCCGCCGCAGCGGTTCGCAATACCTCCTGGCGACGACCTTCACGGGACCACATCCGAACGACGACATACCATTGGGTGGCTGGCGCCCGATCAATCTCGCACGGGCGCCGTTCGAGCTCGGCGAGCCCCTTCGCCTGCTCAGCGAAGCGGCCTCGGTGGAGGATCCGCGGTATCGCGACAAGGCCATGGGCCTCTGGGCGCTGCGGTAGCGCCGGCTCCGCTCGGCCCTGTGGTTCGTCGGCGCCTTCGGCTAGCATCGGCGCCAAGCGCGCCCGACTCGTCATGCCTCCCACCAGCCAGCGCCTCGTCGTCAAGGTCGGCACCTCGACACTCACGGGCGGCTCCGGCGCCCCCGACGCGGCGCGCATCGAGTCGCTGGTGGGGCAGCTCGCGCGCCTGCGTGCCGACGGCCACGAAGTGGTGCTGGTGAGCTCGGGGGCGATTGCCACCGGCCGGGCGGCCCTCGGCGCCGCGCCGGCGCGCGACGTGCCGGTCAAGCAGATGCACGCGGCGGTGGGGCAACCGCGGCTGCATGCCCTCTACCAACACCTGTTCGGCGTGCACGGCATCCACGTCGGCCAGGTGCTTCTGACCCGCGCCGACGTCGAGAATCGGCGTCGCTATCTGAACGCCCGCAGCGCCCTGCTGACGATGCTGGCGCACGGCGTGCTGCCGATCGTCAACGAGAACGACACCGTCGCCACCGAGGAGATCCGGCTGGGTGACAACGACCGGCTGTCGGCGCTGGTGGCGAGCCTGGTCGACGCCGACCGGTTGATCCTGCTGACCGACCAGGCCGGGCTCTACGATCGTGATCCGCGCGGTGACCCGACGGCCTGCCTGATCGCCGAGGTGCGACCGGGGGGAGTCAAGACCGCGATGCGCCAGGCGGCAGGTGGCGCGACCAGCGGGCTCGGCACCGGTGGCATGGCGACCAAGCTGGCGGCGGCCGAGCTCGCCCAGCGCGCCGGCTGCACGGCCCACATTGCCTCCGGCGACGCCACCGACGTCCTGCGGCGTCTGCTGGCCGGCGAAGCGCTGGGCACGCGTTTCATCGCCGCCGGCGAGAAGTTGGCGAGCCGCAAACGCTACATTCTCGGCGGCGGCCAGGTGCGTGGTGGGCTCACCGTCGACCCCGGCGCGGTCGCGGCGCTGGCGCGTGGCGGCAGCCTGTTGCCGGTCGGCGTCGTCGCCGTCGACGGACGCTTCGAGCGGGGCGACCCGGTGCGCGTGGTCGACCGCGCCGGCCGCGAGCTGGCGCGAGGCATCGCCGCCTACACCGCCGACGACATGCGCCGGCTCTGTGGCCGGCGCTCGGAGGAGATCGAGGGCCTGCTCGGCTACCGCTATGGAGATGCCCTGATCCACCGCAACGACCTGGTGCTCGACGACTCGGAGGTGTTTGCCGCCGGAATGACGCGGGACAGCCCTGGCCGTCTTTTCGGGTAGCCTTCGGGGCATGTCCGAACCGTTCCGCGCGACCCGTTCCGACCTGCCGTTTCGCTTGCGATTCTTGGCCGTCCTGGTGCTGCCGGCGGCGGCCCTGATGGCGATGGAGATCGTCTCCAGTCGCCTGCTGTCCCCCACCTTCGGCAACAGCGTCTACGTTTGGGGCGCGATCATCAGCGTCTTCTTGGCGGCGATGTCGGTCGGCTACGTGGCTGGAGGTCGCCTGGCCGATCGGGACCCCTCGCTCACGGCTCTCGGACGGTTGATGTTGCTGGCGACCCTGATGATTGGTTTCGCATTGCTGTGGGGGCGCCAGCTGGTGGCCGCGATCGGCGGACTTGCCCACGGCCGACCGAGCGGCGCCCTGTGGGCTTGCGCCGTCGTGTATGGGCCCGCGATCTTGTTCCTGTCGACCGTCGCGCCGTTCGCGGTGCGGCTGGCCGGCAGCCAATCCGGACGGTTGGGCGGCATTGCCGGAGGGTTGTATGCCCTGTCGACCGCGGGCAGCCTGGTGGGTACGCTGGTGGCGACCTTCGTGCTCATTCCCCGTCTCGACCTCGACGCCATCATGGGCGTGCTGCTGTCGGCGACGGCACTCTCGGCAATCGCCGGGCTTTGGGGAGGCAGGGGTTGGGCGGCGCGTGGCCTCGTCGCGACGTCCTGCCTGTTGTTGATCTGGCCGTGGTGGCGTGGCGCCGACCAGAGACTGGGCCCGCTGGTGTTGGTCGAGCGCATCACGCCCTACCAGACCCTGCGGGTCCTCGAGCAGGAGGGGGTTCGCACTCTGCAGTCGGACGGCGCGCTTCACGGGGCCGTCGACGTGACCACCGGTCAGCCGAGTCGTCAGCGCCCGAACTACTGGAGCGTGCTCGCGGCCGCCTGGTTGCTGACGCCGGAGGCGCGACGCGTTGCTGTGTTGGGGCTTGGCGCCGGCGAGGGAGCTCGCTACCTAGAGGCGCGGTTTCCGCAGGCTTCGATCGAGGTGGTGGAGATCGACCCAGCGATGCTCGAGGTCGCCCAGAAGTACTTCTTCCTGCGCACGTCGCCCCGGCTGTCGGTGGTCCTGGACGACGCCCGGCGTTTCCTCGACGATCGCCCAGGCCCCTGGGACGTCATCGTGGCCGACACCTACATCGGCCAGTCGATTCCCTTCCACCTGGCGACGACAGAGTTCTTTGCGCTGGTGTCCCGCCGCCTGGCGCCCGGCGGTGTGTTGGTGGTCAACGTCGCCACGTCGCCCGATCGGCCCTTTGCCCGTGCCCTCCTGCGGACGTTGCGGGCCCATTTCGGCCATGTCCTGGCGTTGCGCGCCGGGTTCAACCATCTGCTCTTCGCTTACGACGGTGTGCGCCCCGAGAGCACGCTGCTGGCAACGGCGGAACGGCTCGACCGCGAGCTCGGTGGCACGCCGCCGTTCCGCAGCTACTTCGGGCAGCGAGTGACGATCGACGGCGACCTGACGGACGTGCCCGAGCTGCGCGACGATTACGCGCCGGTCGACGCGCTGCTCGACCTGGGCTCGGTTGCCGACGTCGAGAGCCTCCACCGGTGAGTGGCCAGAGGGCGGAGGACACCGGCGAGGCCGGTACCGCCGATCTGCGTAGCGCCCTCGCCAGTGGCGCTCGGGCCGCCAGGGTAGCCCAGCGCGCCCTGGCGCTGCGGACCGCCGACGAGCGCGACGAGCTGCTGCGCGCGATCGCCGCCGCGCTGTGGGCGGAGAGCGCGGGGATTTGCGCCGCCAACCAGCTCGACCTCGCGGCGGCGCGGGTGGCCGGCGCCGGCGAGGCGATGCTCGACCGGCTGCGCCTCGATCCCGGTCGCCTGGCGGGCCTGGCGGCTGATGTCGAGGCGGTGGCGGCGTTGCCTGACCCGCTCGCCGGCGAGCTCGACGCGCGGGTGTTGCCGAGTGGCCTGCGGTTGGCGCGGCGGAGAGTGCCTCTGGGCGTCGTCGGGGTGATTTACGAGGCGCGGCCCAACGTCACGGTCGACGTCGCGGCCGCGGCGCTCAAGTCGGGCAACGCGGTGGTGCTACGCGGCGGGCGCGAGGCCCTCCACAGCAACCGGGCGCTGGCGGCGCTCGTCCAACGGTGCCTGGTGGCCGCCGGCCTGCCGGCGGCAATCGTCACCTTCGTCGACCGGCCGGAACGCGAGGCGGTCGGCGCCATGCTCGGCCTCGCGGGGCTCATCGACGTGATCGTGCCGCGCGGCGGCGACGCTTTGATCGCTTACTGCCGAGAGCACAGTCGGATTCCGCTCATCGCGGGGGGCGTCGGCGTCGTTCACATCTACGTCGACGCCAGCGCCGACCTCGACCGCGCGCTCGAGGTGATCGAGAACGCCAAGGTCCAGCGACCGGCGGTGTGCAATGCTCTGGACACTCTGCTGGTCGACCAGGCGATCGCGCCGCGGCTTTTGCCCGCGCTGGCCGCGCGCCTGGCGCTACACGGCGTGACCTTCCATGCTGATGAGCTGGCGCTGCCTCTGCTGCCGGGCGCCGTGCTGGCCGAGCCCGGCGACTTCGACCGCGAGTGGCTCGCGCTGACCCTCGGCGTGCGCGTGGTCGACGGGCTCGACGCCGCTCTCGAGCACATCGCCGAGCACGGGAGTGGCCACTCCGAGGCAATTCTGACCGCCACGCCGGCGCACGCCGAACGGTTCCTCGCCGAGGTCGACGCTGCCGCGGTCTACGTCAACGCCAGCACCCGCTTCACCGACGGCGGCCAGTTCGGGATGGGCGTCGAGGTCGCGGTTTCCACGCAGCGCCTGCACGCCCGCGGCCCGGTCGGGCCGGCCGAGCTGACCAGCGTCAAGTGGGTGGGCCGCGGCGACTACCTGTCGCGGGCCTGAAGCCGCGGCCCCTCGGGTCAGTGCACGGCGGCCTGGAGCTCGCTCCGGCTCTCGTGCAGGCTGACGTAACGGGCGGCCACCTGCTGGTCGACGACGCCGCGGCGGACCAGCTCGTCGAGCGACTGGTTCATGGTCCGCATGCCGTCGCCCTGGGAGACCTCGATGGTGCTGTAGAGCTGCGCGGTTTTGCCCTCGCGGATCAGGTGGCCCACCGCTTGGTTGTTGATCAGAAGCTCGACGGCGAGGGCTTGGCCGTGATGGTCGCGGCGGGGGACCAGGCGCTGGGCGACGACGGCGAGGAGGGCCAGGCTCAGCTGGTTGCGCACCTGGCGCAGCTGGCGGTCGCCGAACATGTCGAGGATGCGTTCGATGGCCTGGCAGGCGTCGTTGGTGTGGAGGGTCGAGATCACCAGTTGGCCGGTCTCGGCGGCGTGGAGGACGGTCTGAATCGTCTCGGCGTCGCGCATCTCACCGACCAGGATGACGTCCGGGCTCTGGCGCAGGGCGTGCCGGAGGGCCTCGGCGAAGCTCAGGGTGTCGGTGCCGATCTCGCGCTGGTCGACCAGGCTCTTTTGGTTGCTGTGTACGAATTCGATCGGGTCTTCGATGGTGATGATGTGGCGGGCCGTGCGGCGATTCAGGTAGTCGACGAGGGCGGCCTGGGTGGTGGTCTTGCCCTGGTTCGAGGTGCCGGTGACGAGGATCAGGCCCTGCGGCCTGTCCACAAGCTCCAGCAGTCGCGCTGGCAGGGCCAGCTGCTCGGGTTTGGGGATCGACTCCGGCAGCAGGCGCAGGGCCAGCGCCAGGGCGCCCATCTTGTAGTAGGCGTTGCCCCGACAGCGGTGGCCCTGGCGGGCGAGGGCGAAGTCGAGCTCGCGGGTGCGGTCGAGCTCGGCCATCTGGGCGGTGGTGAGGAGCTCGTGGAGGAGGCTCTCGCAGCCGGCAGGGGTGAGCGGCGCCTCGTCGAGCAGGTGCAGCCGGCCGGCGACCCTGACCGCCGGCGGGGCGCCAGCGGAGAGGATGAGGTCGGACGCGTGGGCTACGCGGGCGGTGCGGAGCAGGGCGTCGAGATGGGCGGTGGAGAGCGGGTCGGCGGACACGGGACACCTCCGGGGGAAGACGTCGTCCAGGGCCCAGTGTGCGCTGTGCCGCCGCCGCCGCCACCGGCGCCGGGGTGGCGCGACGCCTACCCGGCGGGAGGGAGCCGCGAGCGCTCTATTGGTCCGTGCGCTCCGCGCACTGGCCTTCGGCCGTCGCTGCGGCACCGCATCTTCGTGGCACGGGGCCTCCCAGCCAATCTACCGCCGCGCGTAGAGGTCGATCACTCGCTCGATCGCCCGCCGGCAGACGGCGCAGAAGGGGACGCGGCCGCGGGTGAACATGATGCAGTCCTCCTGCGGCCGGAAGTAGCCCTTCGCTTCGTAGTTGGCGCCCTCGAAGGCGCCCACCTTTCCCGCCCAGGCGTCGCTGCCGAGGCGCTTCTCCTCCTCGTCGCGCTGGCGGCTGAACAGGGCGTCCATCGCCGACTCCGGCCGCTTCTCGGCGCGGATGGTGCGCCGCTCGGTCTGGATCTCCCGCGAGCGGGTCTCGAACTCCTCCTTGGCCCACGGCGTCGGCAGCGGGGTACCCGGCGCGACGAGGTCGCGCCACTTGAGCGCCGCGGGGTCGAGGAGGGCAGTGACGTTCGGTTCCCACGGTTCGGTGCGTTCGCTCGCCGGGCCGTAGGCGACATCGGACGTGTAGTACTCGTCGGCGAGGGCGGCGAGGTGGTGACCGAGCTCGTGGACGAAGACGTAGGGCGCCCACAGGCTGTCGGCAGCGACCGTGCTGAATTGCCCGAAGATGCCACCGCCACCGTAGGTCTGTCCGTTGGCGAGGATCTCGACCGCTTCGTAGGGAGCTTGCGACGCCAAGTCCCGGAAGGCGCGGTTGTCGAAGGTCAGGATGTAGCGCTCGGAGCCGAAGGCGTCGTAGGTGGCGCCGGCCGGCGAGCGGTGGTGGATGCCGAGCGACGGCCGCGAGATCCCGGACGCCACCGCCGTCGGGCAGAGGCCCCAGACGTTGAACGCGGCCCGACGGCTGGCGAACGGCTCGACGGCGAACAGGATGTCGACCAGACGCCTGGCGTCCTGCTCGCACTTGCCGCGTTCGGCGGCCGTGTAGCCGTCGCCCAAGATCAGGAAGTCGAGCTTCTCGGGCGACGGCCCCGATGACACGAGGGGGATGAGAGCGCCGGCGGCTGGCGGCGCCGAACGGTCGATCAGCAGGTCGTCGGGGTCGACGACCACCGACCAGACCTCGCGGAAGTCGTTCTCGTGGTCGCGCTTCGCGAGCACGATTTGCACCGGCGCCTTGGGCAGGGGGAAGCGCAGCGACTCGCCAAACGCGCGGTCCACCGTCGCCGCCTCGCCGGTGGTCTCCCACTCGCCGTAGATCGAGGAGAAGCCGCGGCTGTAGAGCACCCGCCGCGAGCTCCGATCCCGCATCTCGAAGCGGTACTTGCCGAGGTTGGTGTCGTCGATCGTCTTGGTGAGGTCACCCGGCCACGGCAGCGGCTCGAGCACCACCCGCTCGAGGGCAAAGTGCTCCTCCCGCGCATTGCCGCTGTGCACATAGTCGACGCGGAGCGTGCGCGGCGGCGGGTCGAACGAGGGGGCCGTTTGCGCGGCGGAGCTCGCGGCGAGGGCGGTGCTGGCGAGGAGGGTCAGAAAAAGGCTCATGCGAACAGCCTAGTGTCGGGGTTCGACAGCTGCAAGCGTCCGGACGACGGACGGCGGCCTCCACTCAGTCCGCGAACGGGTCCCCTGGCCGCGCCGGCTTGGGGATCTTCCTCACCAGCGATTCGATCGCCGGTCCCGTCGTGTACCAGCGCCCCCGGCGCTCGCCGTGCGCCACCAGCAGGCCGCGATCTGCCAGGTCCTTCAGATCTCGCGAAGCCAGTGCCTCGGAAACCTCTGCGCTGTTGCGGTACGTGGCATTTCTGATCCGGAAACCGTACGCCGCCTCCGCCAGGGCGACGATCGAACGCTCGTTGATCTTCTGCCGCTTCGCCTCCTCCTCGATCAGACCGAAGACCAGGCTCCAGCGCTCCGCTCGATTCTTGACCGTCCGTGCCTGCTGGTAGTGAGCCTTGAGGCAGAAGCGCATCCACGGCCGGGCGTCTCGCTCCGGGTGCCAGGCACCGGCGCCCACCTCGGCGAGCACGTCGTAGTACTCCTGAGTGTTCGCCCCCAGGTGCTCCTCGATGCTGACGAAGATCGGGTTCCTCCCCATCGACCCGCGGGCCAGCACCAGGGTCTGCAGGCACCTGGCCATCCTGCCGTTGCCGTCCGAGTGCGGGTGGATCATCACGTAGTTGAGGTGCGCCATGGCTGCGGCGACCACCGGGTGCGTGTCGCCAGGAGCATTCAGCGTCGCCATCAGCCCGGCCATCAGGGCCGGGACGACATCCATACTGGGCGCTTCGTAGACGCGCTCGTCCTTGCCCTCGTCGAGGACGAAGACGGTCCCCGGGCGCCAACGGCCGGGATGCTTGGTGAGGTCGTAGGCGACCATCATGAAGTGCAGCGAGCTCAGGAAGTCGTGGGAGTAGGCGAAGTAGGGGTCGGCCTCCTTCTGCAGCACCAGCGTCATCGCCGCCCGATAGCCGGCCGTCGCGGCGGCAGCCTCTGCCGCGGCTTCGAGCGGCTTCTCGCCCTCGATGACGGCGCGGGCGTCGTGGATCGACAGCTCGTAGCCTTCGATGCTGTTCGAGCCGCGGACCGCGCGCGCCATCGTGTCGCGCCGGAGGGAACCCGACCACCGGGCGGGAGCGACCATGAAGTCGAGCTCCCGCTTCAGCTGGAGGATCCGCTCCAGGACCTGCGATTCCTGCGCGTCCAGACGAGGTGGCTGGAAGATCACGGGGGTTCCCTTCTGCGGGTAGATAGGCAGTTAATCAGTACCGCAGGGGCAGATAATAACTGACGCATGCGCAATTGGAAACCGACTCAAGCATCCCATGGCCCTGCAAGGGCATTCGACGGGGGCGTCGACTCCTGGCGCAGCGGGCTGGAGTCGGGATCCCGCTGCCGACCTACGTGGCCGAGGTGGCCAGTTCGCCGACCCGTCGACCGTAGAGCTTCTCGTCGCTACCCAGAACCCGGCCCAGGCTCCTCGGCCAGGTGCAGTCGCGGCCGGCCGGCCTAGCCTCCCGCCACCGGGCCGCGCATCGCCGCCAGCTGGGCGAGGAGCTCCTGACCCGCCGGCAGGACCGTCAGCTCGAGGTTGGGCGCCTTGGTCAGCTGCTCGAGCTCGAGGAGCTGAAACAAGGCATCGCAGATCTCGGGGTCGCGGGCGATCTCTTCGAGCGCGGCGCCGACGATGCGCGGGCGCATGGTGGCGGCGCGGGCGAACTCGACGGCGGCCTGACGGGCGGCGGTGCCGTGGATCAGGTTGACCTGGTTGGCGCCGTCCTGCTGGATGGCACTGGTGACCTGGCGCAGGCGGTTGGTGACCTTCTGCTCGATCTGCTTGATCATCCCCGCGTCGCGGAAGTGGACCTTGCGGATGTAGGTCGAGCCGAGGCGGTAGCCCCATTCCTGCGACTTTTCCGACACTTCGGTGCGCACCGTGCGGCTCATCTGGTGACGGTTCTCGAGCATCTCGCCGAGCTTCATGTTCGACAGGCAGCGGACGGTCGAATTCGAGACGTTGGCGCGCAGCGAGCCGCGTGGGTCGGCGTTCTTGTACAGGAAAGCGACGGGGTCGCTGACGTACATCTCGTACCAGACGCCGATGCCCATCGGCGCGCCCTCTTCCGAGTTCACGGGCTGGCTGCGCAGGTAGTTCTGGTCGAGGCGCAGGTCGACCGAGCGGCGACGGCCGAAGAACGGAACGAGGGCGGCCTGCGGGCCGATGACCAACCAAGGACAGTGGAGCCCCGGCTGGTCGATGGCGGCGACGACCTTGCCGAACAGCTCGAAGACCACGCATTCGCGCTCGTGGACGATGACGTAGAGGCCGAAGGTGCGGCCGATCGCGAGCAGGATCGGGATCGCAATGAAGCAGGCGACGAAGGTGATGCCGGCGGCGGCGAGGAAACCGATCATGAGCGTGCCTCTGCAGCCTTCTGGCCGAGGATGAGCTGACGGGTGCGTTGGTAGAGCACCATGCGGGCGTTGCGCAGATAGGCGGCGAGGGCGCCCGCGCCGTTGCCGCGCAGCTCGCGCAGGCTGGCGGCGAGCGCCAGCAGCGGCTCGACCTCGGCCTGCGCACCGAGGGTCTCGATCTCGACCGCCCGCCGTGACTGGACGATTTTCTGGTCTGCGGCAGCGTGGGCGAGGCTGATCTCCGACGACACATGGTTGTGGGCGGTGTTGATCGCGGCCAGCGCCGAGTCGACCTCGGGCGGCGGGTCGATGCCGGTGATCAACGCGGCGTTGAGCTCGATGCCGTAGCGGGCGGCGGCGGAGACGCACTCGCGCTCCATGTGCTCGTTCAAGTCGCGCAGGTTCTTGCGCAGGTCGTTGATCGAGATGCCGGCGATGGCGGTGCCGGCGAGCGCGCTGTCGGTGGCGTCGCCGGCACCGTTGCGGGCAGGCGGCGCCTCGAAGTTGGCGATGCGTTCGCGCAGGACCGAGACCAGGTAGCCCATGACGTGGGCGATCGGATTCTTGACGCCGAAGAGGTAGGCGTAGAGGTTGCGCTCGGAGACGGTGTAGCGGATCTGGCCGGTGAGGCCGGTGTCGAGCTGGTCCTTGGTCACCGCCTCGAGGATCCGGCCGCCGCTGTTGGCGCTGGGCGTCTCGGGGTCGTAAGCGATCGACACCGTGACGGTGGCCACCGACACCTTGTGCACCTGCTGCCAGGGGAACATGAAGTAGGGCCCGCCGGGGCCGACGACGCGTACCTGCGGGTAGCGGTAGCGCGTCTTCTCCTCGCTGTCGAGGCTGTTGGCGATCGGGTCGTCGAGGGTGGAGAGGCCTTGCAGTCGCTGGGCGCGACCGAAGCTCGTGATCACTGCCCGTTCGTTCTGGTTGACGGTGTAGAGGCCGCCCAGGCCGTAGCGCACGCAGAACCACGCGATGAAACCGAACAGCATGCCGATTGCGATGTTGATGCCCATGTCAGTCTCCGTTCTTGGCCGGTGATCGTAGCCCGGATCGAGCCACCGAGCGGGCGTCGCTGGCGTCCGGTGCTCAGAGGACGGCTGCGTCGGCCCGGTTGCGACCGCCGTGTTTGGCCCGGTAGAGGGCGTTGTCGGCGGCCTCGAAGAGGCACAGCGGATCGTGGTCACGGGTCGGCTGGAGGGACGCCCCGCCGACGCTGATCGTGACCACCGGCCCGGCCTGGCTCGCCGGGTGCGGAATCGCCAATTCGGCCACCGCCCGGCGGAGGATTTCGAGGAGCTGGCAGCAGTCGTTCGGGGTCGACCCCGGCAACAGCACGGCGAGCTCCTCGCCGCCCCAGCGGGCGGTCAGCTCGCCGGCGCGGTTGGCGGCGGCGGCCACCGCGTCGGCCACCCGCTTGATGCAGTCGTCGCCGGCGGCGTGGCCGAGGCGGTCGTTGTACTGCTTGAAGCAGTCGATGTCGATCACGGCCAGGGACAGCCAGCTGCCGGCGCGCACCGCCCGTCGCCACTCCTCGGTGTAGTCCTCGTCGAAGCGGCGGCGGTTGGCGAGTCCGGTGAGGGCGTCGCGGAAGGACAGCTCAGCCAGCTGACGGTTGCGGTCGGCGAGCGCGAGATTGGCTTCTCGCACCTCCTCCGTGCGGGTCGTCACGGTCGCCTCGAGCTCCCGCTGCCGTCGCTCCACGGCCTCGATGCGCACGCGCCCGGCGGCGACGAGCAGCAGCGTGACGAACAGCGGCGCCGCCCAGCGGAAGGCCGGCAGCTCCCAGAACCGGCGTGGGATCAGCACGCCGAGGTCGGCCGCCGCGCTGACGCCATCGGCGTTGGTGGCCGTCACCTCGAAGCGATAGGCCCCCGGCGGGACGGCGGTGTAGGTCGCCGAGCGGCGGCTGCCGACGTCGACCCAGTCCTGCTCGAAGCCCACCAGCCGGTGGCGGAAGCGCACCAGCTGGCCGGCGCGGGTGCAGATGCCGGTGTACTGGACTTCGAGTCGGGCGGTGCCCCTGGGCAGGCGAACGGTGAGGCCGAGCGGCAGCGCCTGGCCGTCGGCGAGCACCTGCTCGACGTGGATCACCGGTGCGGCGTCGTCGTGGGTGAGGTGCTCGGGGTCGACGACGGCGAGCCCGGCCAGGGTGGGAAACCAGAGTCGGCCGTCGCGGGTGACCAGCGGGCCGTTCGATGGCGCGGTCGACTGGCTCGACGCCAGGCCCCCGCCGCGCGCGAAGACGCGCAGATCGAGCTTGCCCGCGCCGGGGACCAGCGAGTCGAGGCGGATGCGGGCGACGCCAGCGGCGGTGCCCACCCAGAGGAAGCCGTGGCCGTCCTCGGCGAGTTGGGCGATGTTGTCGGAGGGCAGGCCCTGGGCGGTCGTCCAGGTCGTGATCTGGTCGCCGACGAGGCGCGAAAGGCCGCCGTTGGTGCCGATCCACAGCGTCCTGCCGTCGGCGCCAACACGCAGCGCTAACACCACGTCGCTCGCCAGGCCGTCGCCTCGGCTGAACAGACGCAGCTGGCCGTTCGTCGCCAGGCAGCCGAGGCCGCCGCCATCCATGCCAAACCAGAGATTGCCGGCGGCATCGGTGGCCAGCGAGAGAAGGGATGACGCGGGGAGCGCCTCGGCGGCGATCGGGCTGGTCCAAACGCCATCCGTGTAGCGGCCGAGGCCGCGAATGGTGGCTGCCCAAACGGTGCCGGCGGGATCCGCGAGGAGGGCCCGCACGTGATCGTTGGGCAGGCCGTCGGCCTCGGTGAAGTGCTGCCAGCGCGCTGCCGTGCGCCGTGCCACGCCGCGGCCGTAGGTGCCGACCCAGAGGTCACCGTTGGTGCCGTGGATGACGGCACGCAAGGGCGTGCGGGTCGGCAGTCCGGGGATCGGCTCGACGACGAAGCGGTCACCGCGCCCCCGCGACAGCGTGCCGCTGACGGTGGCCACCCACAGCTCGCCGGTCGCGTCTTCGGCAGCCGAGTAGACGACGTCGCCGGCCAGGCCGTCGGAGACGCCGAGCGAGGAGAAGCTGCCTCCTTGGAGGCGCACCAAGCCGGCGGCCGCGAGGCCCACCCACAGGGCTCCCTCGCGGTCCTCGAGCACGGCGGAGAGAACGTCGTGGGGGAGGCCGCTGGTCCTGCTGTGCCGCTCCATGTGCCCGCCCGACCGGCGCACTAGGCCGCCGCCACCGGTGGCGATCCACAGGCCGCCGGCGGCGTCCTCGGCGAGGGCAGAAACGGTCTGCGAGCCGAGCTCGGCCTCCGGCACCGCCTCGGGCCCGCCGCCGCCGTGGAGGCGCAGCAGACCGGCGCCGGCGCTGCCGACCCAGAGGTCGCCCTGGCGGTCGCGATAGAGGCTGACGATCAGCGTCGCCGCGCCGGTGTCCACGCGCGTCATGGCGCCGTCGCCGTCGCGGCGCCACAGCCCGTTGCCGTCGGTGCCGATCCACAGCGTGCCGTCGGCGTCGAGGTGGAGGGCGTTGACCGAGGCCACCTCCGGAGCGATCGGCACGGCCTCGGGCGGGCCGCGCGGAGTCAGGCGCCGCAGGCCATGCCCGGAGGTGCCGACCCACAGCTCGCCGGCGTCGACGTCGCTGCCCCCGCCCCCGACGATGGCGCGGACCAGCCAGCCAGCCGTGCCAGGGATGGCGCGAATGACGCCGGTGGCCTCGCGGACGCTCAACCCGCCGCCGCCGGTGCCGATCCATAGCTTGCCGGCGCCGTCGACGTAGAGGGCGCGGATCGCCCCGCTGCCGAGACCGGGCCAGCCGCTCGGACGAAAGACCTCGAAGCGAAAGCCGTCGAAACGCGCCAGGCCGTCGTAGGTGCCGACCCACAGGTAGCCGTCGGGGGTCTGCGCCAGGGCGTTGACCGAGCTCTGCGGCAGCCCGTCGTCGACGTCCCAGACATCTTGCACGTTGCGCCAAATGGGTCGCTCGAGGTCCAGAGCGCGGGCGGCATCGGGCCCGACGAGCAGCGCGAGCGCGACTGACAGCACGGAGAGCGATTGGCGGGCAGTCCGAGCGGCTGGGCGGTTCATGATCGACGCCTGGCTACCCGGGTAGCTTACAGCTGGAGCGCCCGGGTGGCCCCGCCGCCGCCCTCGTACCAGGCGGCTCTCAGCGCCCGGCGCGCAGCCGCTCGCCGAGGGCGGGCGGCAGGCCAGCAGTTGCCAGGTCGCGCACCGCCCGCTCGATGTCGTAGGGCACGCGGCGGAACTCGACCGTGCGCTCGACGGTATCGACGAGCGCCCAGGCGGCGCGCGGGTCGCCGTCGCGCGGCTGGCCGACGGCGCCCGGGTTGACCAAGACGGCTCGGGCGAGGCGCGGCCAGACGACCTTGCCGCTCGCTTTGGGCTCGACCAGGGCGTCCCCCTCGAGCCAGCCGCAGAGGGGCACGTGGGTGTGGCCGCATACCGCGAGCGGGGGACCGCCCTGCGCGAGCGCGGCCCGCAGATTCTCTTCGAGCATGGTCGAGGTGACGTAGCCGGTAAGCCCTTCGGGGTTCACGTAGGAACCATGGACGGCCATCAGCTGCCCCGTCTCGACGTGGCGCCAGGGCAGCGCCGCCAGGATGGCGAGCTCTGCCGGTGACAGCGCCACGCGGGTCCACGCTTGCAGCTCGCGGGCCTGCGAGTTGGTGCCCGAGGCCGCTTGCTCGCGGGTGACGTCGACGTCGTGGTTGCCGGCGAGGACGACGTCGGCCAGGTCGAGGACGAGGGCGATGCACGCCGCCGGAGAGGCGCCGTAGCCGACCAGGTCGCCGAGGCAGAGCACCTGGTCGTGGGGCACCCGAGAGAGGTCCACGCGCACCGCCTCGAGGGCCGGCAGGTTGCCGTGGACATCGGAGAAGACGGCGAACCTCACGCGCCGCCCGCCTCAGCGCAGGCGCCACAGAGTGCGTTCGATTCGGCCGCGAGCCATCCGGCCGGCCGCGGTGCGCGGGGTCGTCTCGCCGAGGGCTTGGCTGAGGCCGGTGGCGGCCAGGTCGCTGGCCGCCAACCGCTGCTCGAACCCTGCCAGAAGAGCGTCGACATAGGCCTCGACGGCGGCGGGGAACGCCGCGTACTCGTCGACCCGGTGCAGGATGGCGTGGCCGATCGCCGGTAGCAGGCAGCCGCGGTCGATGTCGTCGTCGAGGTAAACGATGCCGCTCGGCGTGTCGGCGAAGTTGCTCGGATGGACGTCCAGCAGCACGCCGTGGCGGGCGGCCAGGCGCACCGCGTCGACCACCGCCGAAGCGTAGCCGGCAAGCAGCGTGGCGAGGTCGGCCTCGCCGCCGCGCTCGGCGGCGCTGGCCATCTGCCCGCGCAGTGCCGGTCTCCAGGGGCAGACCGTCCACAACCGCCAGCGCGCCGCCTCGGTCACCACCGCCAGGGCGGTGCTCGGCGGCCGCAGGGCCCCCAGCCGCCGCTTGCGCCGCGCCAGGTCGAGCATCGCGCCGCGGGCGGCAGCGAAGCTGTCGAAGGTGCGTCGCAGCGAGCTCTTGGCGCACCAGGCGGCGACCTCGACCAAGATGAGGTCGGAGGTGCCGCTGCCCTCGGTTGCGCCGTGGCGGCCGACCAGGTCCTCGCGGACGCGCGCCGCCGTCCACGGTACTGCGGCGAGCAGGTCCGCGGCCGCGCTCCGCGGCCAGCAGGCGCGCGGCGCGAGCGGTGGCGTTGGCAGCGGCCAGGCAAAGGCGTCCTCAGCGGGGCCGCTCGTCGTCGCCGCCGGTGCGGCGTCGGGCTCGAGGATCGGCTGGCTGCCCCCGCCAGCGGCGGCGGGCTGGGGGGTGGAGCCAAGGTCTGCCGGCGGCTGGGGCGGCGGTGCCGCGGGCGCTCGGTCGCGTTGCCCGTCGATCAACCGCAGGGTGCTCACCAGCGCCTCGCGGGCGCCCCAGCGGCCGGCGATGCTGGTGCGCAGCACCGCGGCGGAGGGCAACCCGAGGGCGGCGCGGGCGTTCTCGTCGCTGGCGACGTCGTCGCGCTCGGCCCGGCTGATCACGATCCACAGCGGGCACGACTCGTGGCCGCGAGCGGTCCGGCCGCTGTTGGTCAGCCAAAGGCCGGTGTCTGCGAGGCTGGCCGGCGAGCCGTCGACCACCAACCACAGACCGTCGGCGTCGGCGGCGAGCTCGCTGAGGTGTTCGTCGCCGGCGACGACGAGCTCGCAGCGCAGCGGTCGTCCGCGCAGCTGGCCGGCAGCCAGGGCGTAGCCGTCTCTCCCGGCGACGAACAAGTTGCTACGCGCACCTTGCGAGAAACCATCGGCGGTGAGGCGCAGGAGCTCCGCCTGGCCGCTGCCGGCAAGGCCGCAGAGGAGGATGCGCACGGTGGTGGCGTCCACGCGTTGGCGCTCGCTTCCTGGCAACATGCCGGCCGTCCTAACGTGGCGACGCGGTGTCGCCGCGAGGCTGGGCAAGGCTCGCCCGTGGGTGGTCGTCCCACATGCGCAGCAGGACCCAGCTGCCGGTGCCGAAGGCCGCGATGGCCGCGATCGCGGTGACGCGGCCGAGGAGACGATGGCGGCGGCGGTCGGGCGCAGCGCCGCCGGCGCCCGCCAGGCCGGTCGCCAGCCGCCGCGCCACCAGCCGAGCCCCGGTGCCAGCCAGCAGCATGGCGGCGATCAAGGCCTCGTGGACGCGCAGTACGACGATGTCGGCGGGCATCCACGTCGAGCGATCCTCGCGGCCGAGGACGAGAACCTTCGCGACATAGGCGATGAGGAACGCGCCAATCAGCCAGCAGGCGGCGATCATCGCTCGGCGATGCTCGTCGTGACGTTGGTGGCGGGCGAGCCAGACGCCGCGGCCAACCATGGCCACCGCCGAGCCGAAGAGCAGCCAGGCGCCCAGCCAGAAGCCTAAGTTTGCGTTCATGCCACCCCTCCACCGGCCGCGGTCACGGGTTTGTGGTCGGCCAGCTCGGTGACCCCAAGACGGGCCTGTGGTGCGTCCACGCCCAGCCAGACGCAAAATCGGCGCTCGCCGCGTTGGCCGGAGAATAGCTCGCCGGCCACGAGCCCAGCGCGTTTACAGCGCGTCTCGACGGCGNNCCAGCCGCTCGCGGACCGCTGCCGGTAGCCAGGCGGCGAGGTCGAGCGCCGCGCGGGCGGGCAGGGCGGTGGCGAAGATGACCTCGTCGGCGTGACGAATCTCCACGCACAGGCGGACCTCGTCGCCGATCGCGGGCGAGCCGGCGGCGTCGACAGGCGTAGTTACCAAGGCTGGCGCGCCGACGACATCGAGCAGCACCGGCCACCAGGGCAGCGCCACACCCAGCGTCGCCAGGTTGGCGGCCAGGCCAGCCAGCAGACGCATTAGCGGCAACAACTCCGGCGGGGCGGCGGCGCGCAGCAGCCAGCGACCCTCGCCCAGGAGCGCACGCGAGCGGGCGCTCGGTTGCCAGTCGGCGAGCTCGAACGGCCGGTCGGCAAGGAACGGAGCGAGGAGGATGCCAAACAGGGAGAGCAGCTCGGGACGCAGGAGCTCGAGCCGGCGGGGGTCGAAGCCAAGTCTCCCGAGGGCGTCGAAGAGGCGCTCGGGCTGCCCCGTGCGGGTGGCGACGACGGCGTCGAGCAGCGCGCGTCGACGCGTCTCGTCGAGGTTGAGCATGGCGCCGTAGTCGTAGAGCACGAGCTCCGCGCGCCCCGATGTCGTCGTGCTGGCCCGCCGTGCGGCGAGGTTCCCGGGGTTGAGGTCGGCGTGGGAGCTGCCGGCCACGAAGAGACCGCGGAAGACCAGGCGGAGAAGGGTCTGGCCGAGCTCGAGGCGATCGCGCAGCGGCCAGCTGGCAGCGGCGGCGAAGGGCTCGCCCGGTTCCCAGCTCTGGACGAGGACGGCCGGCCGGACCAGGTCGTCGACCACCCGCGCCACCACCAGCCCAGGGACGGAGACGTCGGCGCCGAAGCGTCGCTGCCGGTCCGCCTCGCCGCGATAGTCGAGCTCGGCGGCGAGCCCCTCCCGCACGACACGGCGATAGCCGTTCAGGTCCATGCTCCAGGCAGCGATTGGCCCGGCGCTGGGCAGGCGTTCGAGCAGGCTCAGCTCGGCGGCGACCGCCCGCTCGATGCCCGGGTACCGGATCTTGACCGCCACCTCGCCGCCCCCGTAGGCCGGGGTCAGGGTGGCGCGGTGGACCTGGCCGAGGGAGGCGGGCAGGCCCGGCTCGGCGATCTCGGCAAAGACGACGGCCAGGGGAAAGCCGAGCTCGCGCTCGAGCGTGGGCAGCAGCCGGCTGAGCGGCAGGGGTGCGACTGCGAGCTGGACCGACCCTGCCGCTCCCGCCTGCTGCGCTGCGATCTGGCCGACCTTGAGGGTGATGCCGCGGGCAGTGCCCAGCAGGCGACTGACCTCGGCCTGCGCCCGCCGCCGCACCTCGGTGTCGCCCGAGCGGGCGCGGCGCGTGGCGAGCCCGATTCTCGCAAGGGTGAACGCCCGGGAAGCGGTGGCGAGCGCCGTCGACAGGCTCAAGGTCTCTCCCACGAGGCGATCAGCGCAAGCTCGAAGCCACGCCCGGCGAGCTCGGCGCGGGCACCCTCGCGGCCAAACGTTGGGGTGGCAAGCAGAAAGCCGCGTGCCGCCGTGGACGNNCGAAAGGTGGGCGGCACGCTGCGTAGAAGATCTTGGAGCAGGGCCACGGCGCCAGGCTCCCATACCAGTTGCGTTGGCAGTGCCGGCGGCGTCGGGCGCAGGTCCTCGGGCACCTGGTGGCGCAGGATGAGATCAGGCCCAACGGCCATCCGGACGTCGCGCTCGAGCCAGCCGTCGGCGAGCTCGCGGCTCGGCTCGACGTGTCCGCCCCAGGCTACGAGGTGCCGCGTTGCCTCGTCGAGGCTGGGGCAGGTCAGCTCCAGGCGTGGTCGATCGCCGACGTTGCCGCGCACCAGCCGGAGGGTGAGTGCGCCATTGTCGACCAGCAGCGCGCCGGGCTCGCGCGCCTTGACGACGAACCCCAGCCCATCGACGAAGAGTCGCTCGACGGCGTCGAGGTCGTCGCCGACCGGCAGTTGCACCGCGGTGGGGAAGAGGCTCAGCACGGGCGACCGATCTCGCGGCAGAAACGGGCAATGAGCTGCTCCTGGGCGCCCGTCTGGACGTAGCCGCGGCCCGTGGCGCGCAGCTGGGCCAGGGCGGCGGCGGGGTCGCTGCCGCGCCAGACGAGAACGCAGGCGAGCACCAACCCGGTGCGTCCGAGGCCGGCGTGGCAATGCACCGCCACTGGCCGACCCTGCTCGAGGACGCGGTTGACGTCGCGGCACAGGCGGATCAGCGGGCCGAGTGGAGGCACCCCCATGTCGGCAATCCGCAGGTGCCACCCCTCGATGCCGAACGGCCGCAGCTGGCTCGCCGCCACCGCTTGGTCGGTCAGCGACACCAGGATCTGGACGCCAGCGGCGGCGATGGCCTCGAGGTCGCGCTCCTCGAGGTCGAGGAGGCCGGGGCGTCCCATGCCGGCCAGGCGGTCGGCCAGGATCCAGCGGAAATGCGAGGGGAGCGGCAGCGGCGCTGGCGGCAGGCTGACGTTGCCCTGGGCGACGAAGCGAGCGACCAGCCCGTCGCCCGCGGTGGCGAAGAACTGCGCGGCTGGCTGGCTGGCCCGTACGCTGCCGGCGACCAGCAGGACGACGTGGTCGGCGGCCTGGCGGGCCAGGCTGAGGTCATGGGTGACCAGCAGGACGCCGCTGCCGCTGGCCGCGCGTTCGCGAAGCACTGCCGCGAAGAAGGCCCGGCCGTCATCGGTGCTGGGGCAGCGCGGCTCGTCGAGGAGCAGGAGTGGCAGGCGGGGGACGAGATCGGCCCGGTCGTTCTCCGCGCGGTCGGGTCGACCCTGCGGCAGGAAGTGGGTGCTCGCCGGATCGACCGCGAGGTGCCACCCCCCTGTCCGCTGCCAGCCGGCGGCTTCGGGGTGGCCGACGGCGGCCCGCAGCAGGCTGCTCTTGCCGGCACCGCCCGGGCCCAGCAGCGCGAGAACCTCTCCCCTCTGGAGGCTGAGGTCGACGGCTGCGAGCAGCGCCCGCCCCGGCGCCAGCAGGCCGCCGGCGCGGATCTCGAGCAGGGCTCCGGACGGCGCGGCCATGGCGGTCAAGCGACGGGTCTCGGCGCCGGTGGGGCGGTGATCTGGGCGGCAGTGGCCGCGCCGCCCAGTCGGCGCCACTCGTCGGAGGTCAGCCTGGCAGCAACCGCGCTGGTGCGCGCCCAGTCGTCTTCTGGCGGCCCACCGCTGCCGGCCAGGGCTTGCTGCCAGCGCTCGCGCTCGAGCAGCAGCCGAGGCAGCCAGTCGGCCGGCGCCAGCTCGGCGCCGAGCACCACCACCCGCCCGCCGGCCAGGGAGAAGTTGGTGGGGGACGGGTCGGGCAGCCAGCTCTCGCTGCGGCCGACCGTGAGGACCGTTGCCACGCCCTCGTCCCAGGCGGCCAAGCCAGTGGCGACAAACTCGCTGTCGCCGCGTCCACGGGCCCGCTCGATCAACCCCTCGAGGCTCGGCAGGCGCGGCCAGACCTCCCACAGCCAGTAGCGGCCGTCGTCGCTGCGCTGCAGGTTGAGCGCCACCCGCTCGGGCAGAACCGGAGCTGCGCGCGTCCAGCGTCGAGCCCGCTCGAGCATGGCGTCCCGGGCGGGGTCGAGCTCGGCGAAAGAGTCGAGCGTGGCCAGGCGCAGGCGCGAGAGGGTGGCGCCAAAGCGGAAGCCTGAGGTCGAACCGGGGCTCGACAACGCCTCGAGCGGCGCCGCCTGGCCTGCGAGCTCGTCGAGCAGCTCGCGGCCCTTGATGGCCGGCCAGATGAGCACGCTGCCGCGGTCGGGCAGGGGCCAGGTCGGTGGCGCCGGCGCGCGGCCCGGCACGACCGCCGGGGTCGGCGCTGGCGGGGGAGCGATGCCGCGGGCAGCCCGCTTCGTGGCGGCGGGCTCGGGGCTCGTCGTCAGAAGCTCGAGCAGGCGCTCGGTGGGCGACATCGACTCGCCGCCCGCTTCGAGGCGCTCGAGGCGCGCGAGCAGCTGGCTGCTGGTGTCTGTCTCGCCGAGCAGAGCGGCGACGCCAAAGTCGGTGATCGCGTGCTGCACGGCGTCAGCGGCAGCGCGCATGGCGAAGAGCAGGGTCTCCTTGACGCCGACGCCGTCCTCGGCGACGGCAGGAACGATCCTGATCTCCGGTGGCAGGCCAAAACGGTCGCGCAGGGCGGCGGGGTCGGCCGCCCGTTCGCGGTCCTGCTTGTTGGCCTGGAGGATCATGGGCAGGGGTCGGGGTGCGGCCCGCCACTCCTCGATCATGCGTCGGGCGCCCTCGGGGTG